>Ga0068859_100001551_pt1 | contig 23438 bp, 16 predicted proteins | sample KBSSwiS22_FD_66585 | JGI IMG/M metagenome (GOLD analysis project Ga0068859, IMG submission 66585) | Switchgrass rhizosphere microbial communities from Kellogg Biological Station, Michigan, USA - KBS Switchgrass S2-2 | ecosystem: Host-associated > Plants > Roots > Rhizosphere > Soil ...
TGCGGTCCAACACCACCACCGGGCTGCGGTCCAACACCACCACCGGGCTGCGGTCCAACACCACCACCGGGCTGCGGTCCAACACCACCACCGGGCTGCGGTCCAACACCACCACCGGGCTGCGGTCCAATACCACCACCGGGTTGAGGGCCGGTGCCGTCGGGTTGAGGGCCAGTGCCTGGATCTAACCTTTGGCTACCGCTGTGGATAGGTTGTTTCGGACTTTCACTCATCAGCTCCTTTGGCTCGGCGATGACAATGGACGCCAACAAAGCGTCATTCACGTCAATCTCGAACTCGCGCAAGAGCTTCGACAGGCCGGCGAGAAACTCCAGGCGCAGCCGTTTCGTAATTTGAAAAGTGTGGCGCAGCGCAGCCGCGTCCTCGATTACTATCGGATCCATATTTTCCACCTCCCTATGGGGTCACGAAGTTTTCAGTAAGTCGTTAAAAATACTGTTCAGAATTAGCATGGCTGCTTCTGTATTTAGCTTTTCATCGATAGCTTGCGGGCCAGGATCGACGAGATCGTTAGGCGAGTCTGGTCGGTTTTCATAAACGCTCTTATCAGAGAATTCCTGCGTTGCTTTATCATCGTTCTGTACTAATAGCCAAGTGTTGAGCTCAACGGGAGCCTTAAACAGGGACGGGTCGAGCACCACATCCTTCACGGTACCGTCAACTACCCTCACGGTGGGAGCAACGTGATACCTCCAGAAAACCTTCCCCGATGGATCAAGCGGAGTCTTGACTGAGAGCGTGGCAACATTGGTTTTAAAGCCGTGTCCGTAATTCCATATTTTCCGCGCCAGAATGTTGTGGTTCTGCAGCAAAAGGCTGCACATCTTTTGGGCGCGCGCGGTGCAACAATCCCACACGTAAGAGAAGGGAATTTCAGAAGCAGCAAGAACCCCAAAAACCTCGAACGCTTTCTGTGTAGTGATCTCTGAGATCGGCAGAGGCAAATTATCCAACGGCACAAACGGAGCGCCGGCCTCGAGAGCCGAGACTTCTTCCGGTGCCCCCGGGGATTCGGCCGGTGCAACTCGCACGTCAAGAATTTCGAACGTAGCGGGGTGGTGCGTCACCAGCACCGTGGAACGATCGCGGGCGGCGCTGCTGAGGCCGTTCCTGAATTCCACAAAATTCGGAAGGGCTGGATTGAGATAATAGATCGCCGGACTAGCGCGGAAGACGACTCGAAGACGGCCCCCGACAGGCGTAGGGTCCACGGAATCAACCAACCGTTTAAAAACCGGCAGCAACTCACGAACAATGCTGCGAGGACTTTCAGCTATGACGTACACGGGCAGGTTCGATTCGCGCTGCCACTCGAGAAATTGGTTCCAAACTGCAAACCTTGGATCGGTCTTATCGAGCCCATAGGAAGTATCGTCGGCGAGCCGTAGTTCCACAATCTCGCTAAGCCCAGTCGTTTCCCGCAGCTCGAGAGTGTTCAATTCAGTGACGTCGCTGGCGTCACGCAATCCCGCAATCTTATCAACTCGGATGACGACTTTGCTCATGGCTGATCCTCTGAGAGTTCAAACCGTGGAGCTTGAAATCCACTGATGTGCGCAACGCGAAACACGATTGCGCGAGGTCGTTGTCTGTTTTCAGAAATCATATGCATCACTCCTAGCAATATTGGTTCCGCGTAACTCCCACGAAAAGCTCCGCCGCCATTCAGAAATATCCTTCTACAAGTTAAAGCCATTTTGTCGCGGAGCTCTCGCGTGAGATTAGCCTTAGATGGAAAAGCCGAGCGGCGCTTAAGCTAACGTCGCCGGGCAATTCTGTCAATCACACTCTTCGATAAATTTCAGTTCGTCCCCAATTTCGGGAAGCTGAAGCTTGTCGTTCTTTCCGCTGGACTCCGCCCTGCATCATCCACCACAACGGATGACGACCGCCTTGTGAAAATCGATTTTGAATATCCCAAATGATGTGGCGGATATCAAAAATGACACTTGCCGCAGTTTCAAATATGAAATGACGCGACCCGTTCTCGACCAATCGGTTTCCTGAAATGTCCTGGAACTTTGACTCTTTTGAGCGATACCGATTCGTGGCACAGCGGTAGCAAGGGCCGCCTCGACGATTTCGCGTAAGGCAAGTGCGTGATGCCACGCACCGACTAATCCATAGGCGCGGTCCCTTAAACCAGAAAGGACGAATCAAATGTTCAAGCCGCTTACTCTCGCGTCGATCGGTCAAGGCCTTTGTGGAGCGATAGTTCTTGCGCTACTTGCTCTCGTTGCGCCGGCCAGCCAGGCCCAAACTGACTTTGGAACAATTACTATCGTTGTAAATCCTCCGGCCAGCGGCGTCACCATCACGCTCAAGAGCGAACAGGGAGTCAACCGGAACTGCGTCACCGAGAGTGACGGCCGCTGTGTTTTCTCATCGCTGGATCCGGGTACGTACGAAGTTCGAGTCAACAGTAATGTAAGTCAACCAACGCTTCCGTTTTTCGTCATCCAGCTTACTCCCGGACAAAGGCTCACGCGTGCCGTATCGGGGCCTCAACTCGAAACCCTCAAGGCCAACACTCCGGTTATTCCTCGGACTGAAGAGATGTTAGCCGAACGAGAGACTCCGGGGCGTCAGGGCGAGCGGGTTACAGCGCGACAACTGGAAGCCTTGCCTAATCGTAATCAAAGTGAAGCGCCGTTGACCGAACTTCAACCCGGAGTGTTCAGCACCGGCGCCGACACGTTTGGAGGTTTCCTCTTCAATGGTCAGCCCGGCAGTCAGAATGTTTTGCGCGAAGGAGGTTTGAACTCCAGCCCAATTGTGCGGTCGTCGGCATCGTTTCAAGATACCAACGCACTCATGATTCAGGTCAAGGATCGGCAGAGCGCAAAAAAATATGGCTCCTTTGGTTTGGATACGAGCAATACCCCGGCAGACTTCGGGACGGGCACCGGAGGACAGCTGGTTGAGAAAATCAAGTCGGGCGGGAATAAATGGAGCGGCGAGATTTACGAATTCCTTGCCAACGATGCGCTTAGCGCCCGGGACTTCTTCGACTCCACCCGTAAGCCTCCTTTGCGATTCAATCTCTTTGGCTTCAATCTGGGTGGGCCACTTCATTACCGAGAAAACATCTATCCACAGTTGTTCGTTTTCGTTAACTATGAGGGCATCCGGGCGCGTGCCGGGAACACGATCTTCTCGGCCGCGCCGAAGCTCTCACTCGCGTCGAAGGCTGTACCGGCAATCGCTCCGCTGTTGACCAGCTTCCGCGCCAATGGCGCCAATATTGTTTCCGAAGCGACGGCAGATCCTAACTTCGACATACTCAGGTTAGACGCCCGGAATGTCGCAGATCGGAACAGCCTCACTACTCGCTTCGATTATCAGTTGAACGAGCTGGACAAGATCGGCTTCATCTATATTGGGTCGCGAGCTACCGAAGATATTCCTGATGGCCAGTCAGGACGACGCAACGTTTCAGTCGACATCAGCCATCGGGGCATCTTCAATTACAACCGCGCGCTCACCAAAAATGCCCAGGGCAACGCGAAGTTCACCAATCAATTCATCTTTGGTGTGATCGGCGAGCCGGCCCGCGCCTTTGCCCGTAACGAGGCCGGCCGCAATCCGGTCCTCGCCCGCACCGCGATCAGCATCGGTGGGGAAGTAGCCCAGACAGGAATTCCGGATCAAGCCGCAACCATGGGAATTACCACTGCCGGTGGTTTGTTGCGCGGTGATTTTGACGGTAGTAGCTTGCGACTCAGTCCCAAACAGTTTTCGTTTATCGATCAGATGCAGTGGATGGGTAAAAAACACAGTCTGAATTTTGGCGGCGAGTTGCGTCTGCTGCGCACGCGCATCGACCAACAGTTTGGCGCAACTTATAAGTTCGCCACAATTGGAGATTTCCTTGCGAATCGAGCCGCGGTTGAGTATTCCGGCGATCTTGGATCGTTCAGCGGAACTGCCGGGCCTCGCGAAGTCGCTCAGGAGTACTACATTGGTTACTTGCAGGACGCGTGGAAGGCCCGAACCAATCTGTTGCTTACTTACGGTTTGCGTTATGAATACTACAGCACCTTACTTGAGCGCCAAGATCGGGTAGTGAATCTCGATCCCATGACCGGCACGCTCGTCCCGGCCGGCACACCGCTCTACAAATCTCGCAAGGACAACTTCCTGCCGCGCGTCTCTTTCGCCTGGGCTCCAAAGTGGAAAGGCGACCTGGATGAGATCCAGACCGGGCCGACGGTGATCAGTGGCAGCTTCGGGATGCACGTTGGCCCCGATGTCTTCACCAACATCCTCGGTCCAATCACCAGCGATCGACTCAAAGTCAGCCGCGACGGTGTCGCTTTCCCGGTAGATCAGGTGGCCCTCGTCACGGGGGCTAATCGGGATGATATTGAATTCAAGCCGAGCGCTCTATCGCGTGATTACTCCAGTCCGGCGCGGGTTTACAAGTTTGACTTTACGCTGAAGCGCGAACTGATCAGACGTGAGACGCAAAGCTCGAGTAATAACCCTGACAAAGACGTGGTCAGGGAAATGTTCTTCACGGTTTCATATGTTGGCGCCCGTAGCCGAAACCTGCTGCTCCGCAATTTTGGCAATCGGATAGTCAGTGTGCAGACCAATCCTGACCCGACGTTGCCGGCAATTGTGAAACGCGAGTTTGATATCGAGCGCAACGGACAATCGCTGCAACCCTACGGCGAGTTTGAGTACCTGACAACCGGCGGTTCCGCCAACTATGACTCTTTTCAAGCCTCATTGAAGGGCAGATTGAGAAAATACCTGCGGCTCTTTCAAGTCGATTACACGCTGGCGCGGAGCCGGGGAAACACTGATGGTGATAACGCGATCGGAACCGGCAACCCGCTCGATTACAACTATGATTTTGGCTACAACGCCGCCGACGTGCGTCAGAAGTTCAGCTTCGTAACCTTGTTCTATCTGGGTTGCGTGAATACCAGGATCTGCGCAGACTCGCACAACCGCGTCGTCCGGGAATTGCTGGGCGGCTGGTCGATTGCGACTATTGGAACGGTTCAAACCGGCGTGCCGATCGATCTTCGCCTCAAACGTCCCGACGTCGTCTATGTCGATCAAGCAGGGAATATTTTTGGGTCTCCGGCCGCTGGCCGCCAGGCCTTGCTCAACTTGCCGGGTGGCGGATCGTCGGTGGCCGCCTATCGTCCCGATCTCGTTCCGGGCGTAAGTGCTTATCTCAAGGATGACAGACGATTTCTTAATCCTGAGGCCTTCAGCATTCCCGCGCCAGGCGCGCTTGGCAACCTAAGCCGCGGCGCTCTTCGTGGCCCGGGCTATAGCCTGATCGATCTTTCAGTGCGAAAAGAGATCGCGATCGACAAAGAGCAGCCCGGCAGGACCCTGAGTTTCAACGTCGATTTCACAAATCTTTTCAACCATCCAAATTTCAAGCTGCCGTCCTCCAAGTTGCCTAACGTCCTCGGCACCGACGTCTCTGCGCACCAGTTGCAACCCGGCCAGCCATTCAGCGCAGAAGCCGCGGACACCTTCGGGATGCTGACTCGTACCTACAAACGTAAGGCGGACCTGGGTGCGGGCAGGCAGCTACAGTTTGGAGTCTCGTTAAAGTTCTAAACCGCGGCGTCAGCAGATTAGCGAGAGCGCCGCTTCAGCCGAACTCAGAATTCAATGGAGAAAAAATAGAATGCCTACAAAACGCGTAAGCCTGCCCTACCCACCAGAAGTCGAAACTGAAACTTTGGCGGTCCTTGAAATTAATGCCGAGAACGCTCAACAGGAATTGGTCGGCGCGCTGGTACGTCAGCAGGAAGACGTCGCCCGCCAGGCTGAATTGCTGGAAGCGAAAGCCAGCCGGCTGGCGGTCGAGAGTATTTGCGGCAATACGGATGAAAGCCAGGACGTCGAACTCTATGACGGGTCACTGGGTGTCAGTGTGGAATTCGTCCGCAGTTTCTCGTCCCCAGTCGGTCAGTTGCAATGGTTGAATGATCTTCCGTCCCGCTTCAAAGCTCAGGGTGAATCACCCGGCAACGTGAATGGCGTGCGCTGGGGTTCCGGCAGCCTAATCAGCTCCGACCTCTTTATTACTGCCGGCCATTGCTTTGACCGCACGGGTGGTGGCTGGGAGCGACCGAAGAGAAATAACGCCACGATTTCTGAGGCCGAGATAGCCACCCTGATGAAGGTGAATTTCAACTTCCAGGTGAATGCTCAAACGAAAGAATTGCGCGTAGAGGATTCTTATCCCGTGATCCAACTTAAGGAATTTCGCGTGGGGGATCTCGATTACGCCATTGTGCAATTGGGCAAAAATGCCAACGGCGAAATACCCGGAAGCAAGTTTGGCCGGCTCAGCGTCGCCGGCAATGACCTGATCGCCGAAGGCGCGACTCTTTGCGTCATTCAGCATCCGAACGGCAAGCCGAAAATGATCGAAGCCGGCCCGCTGCTATCGAACCTGAACGGCCGCATCTCCTATGACAGCATTGATACGCTGGGCGGCTCTTCGGGGGCGGCCGTGCTGAACGGAGAAACCGGTGAAGTAGTAGGAGTCCACACTAACGGAGGGTGTGCTGCCTTCAGCGGGGCAAACTTCGGCGTCGCAATCGGAGCTATCAGAAAGTTCTCGAGCACTCTTTAGCGGGCGCCCTCCGGCGCTCACTACAAACCAGAAACCCGCAGAATTTTTTTGATTGGAGAATAGGAACGAGATGAACACACGAAGACTTTTGCTCATTTGCTGTTTGGTGGCTTTGTCCGCCGGCGCCGGGACTAAGGTGAGTAGCCAAAACGGATCCCCGTCTCCACGTTGTCCTCAAACCGTCAAAGTTACCATCAAGAATTTTAAGTACGGCGATGGGAACGCGATCAAAATCGACCCAGGTGACTCGATTGTTTGGTTCAACGCGGACGACATGCCACACACCGCAAGCAGCGTCGAAGAGAGTCCGCAGGCATTTGACACCGGCATCCTCAAACCGGGAGAAGCGTCGGCGCCAATCATTTTTCTGAAAAGCAGTGGCGCCGCCGGTTTCTCGTACTCATGCAATATCCATTCGGGGATGAGTGGAAACATAGTCGTCTCCGATCTCCCCCCGGACCCGGACGTCAGCCATTGTCATGCTCACGAAACACCTTCCGAACATTCAATGGTGGTAACTGGTCGGGATCCTCAAAGCATATTTCTTCATCACATTGCGCTATTCGGAGACACTAATCATTTCTATCACGTCACCCTGGAAGCCAAGCTTGAAGATCCCGCGGCTCAAGACGCCTACCGCACCTATCGGAAGGACAACGGCGATTCTCTATGCATTCTTGACCCCGAACTTTTCCTGCTTCCCGAGATTGACGCCGGCACCCGGACTTCCTTTATGGCGACGTTCAATAACGGAAAATGGCAGGGAAAGATCAAAGGTTTGATAGGCGTCAAAGTAACTATCGTTAGGAAGATCCAGTTCCGCCGTTTCGATCCGAACGCAACTTACCCGGACAGGCTCACCTACCAGCTCTACGGTAACGACAAAGAAGTCTTCCTGGCGCACCAAGTGACCGCGGCTCCGAGCTTTCAAGAGGTAATCAAGCTCAAAGAGATTCCGGCAGGGCTAACCAAAGAACTGATTCAATCCAGTCCACTACTGATCGTGCCCGCGAAACAGTTAGCGGCGAGTGGTTCACCGCCGATCAAAACCGCCATGCTCAGTACCGGTACGCATATTCTTCTCTCGCCGCCGACGGGCGCGCTGAGTCCGGAAGAACCGCTGCAGGAGAACGAAGAGTTAGCAGTTCAGATCGCGGGCAAAGGGACGATCAAGCTCACCGTAGGCAAGCTTATCTATTTCGATACTCGAATCATAAACAAGTGAGGCGCCGGTTAATTGCGCAGCGCCGCCACCAAACAAAACAAGGAGACAGCGATGGAAAAAGGTTCCCTCATTGAGAAGGTTCGTCTGGCTTGTAAGCGACTCGCCCGGCATGGCTGGGCCGAATTGCTCAAGCAACACGGCCTGAATATTCTGGCTGCTGACCTGGCGTCTGAACTAGCGCGGGAGTCGCCGAATATCGATCGGAGTATCGACGGCTTTCAGGACTTTGCGGCCGAAGGCTCGCGCGGCATTGAACCGCGCCAGCCCAGTCTCAGTCTTCTCTTTCATGCATTCGCCTCGCCGCAGGTTACTACGGGAGCAAAAGGAAAGCCCCTCGGCGCTTTCCCCACGCCCGCCGAAATCGAAGCCGTTGAGAACTATACCTACAGCGTCAACCCGCCATCGATTCAGGATCTTCGAGTGAGCGCCGACGATGCTCCGCTGGCAATCGTTGTCTTCGCGTGCGAATACCGGCCGGCGATCAATACGGTCCATCAGAAGCATGCCGAAATGTGCTTCTCGCGCGTCGGCGTCGCGCGCATCGGAACTGAGGAAGCCGTTTACCTGTCTGAAGCGCGCGGCTACGGACCGTTGGTTAAAGATGATGACCGCGCCATTCGGGTCATACCGTGCCGCTATTCAGCGTATATCGCCGCCCAATTTCCAGGGGATAAGAATGGTTTTGGGCCGATGCGCTTTCGCGAAAGCAGTCAGATGGAGAAGGATATTGAAGGCACGATTCGGACGATTAAGTTTGAAGGCGATGAATCGCGAAATTTTTGGGTCCCGTTGCATAAACTGTTTGAAGGGCCCGAATGCCTGCGCGGTATTAATCTAACCATCAAACTGAGTGCGCATCACGTCAATCAGAAGTTGAGAAGGATTCATCAGGTACTGGCATCACAAGGTCACGACACGGGATGGCACGAACCCTGTATCAGCGATCCTCCTTTCATCATGACTGATGGTTTGGCTGAATTGTCGTCTGCTCCGAACGACGGCACCGGATTACTAGTTCCCGTCGTTCACCCGACACTCGTCGCCGAGGCTGAGTATCCTCCGGGCAAAACGCTCACGTTCAAAGTCCCGCCCAAGAGCGAAACGTTCTCTTCGAGCCTGAACATCGTCGCGCGGGCCTGCGGCGCTCGCTCGGCGCCTGAATATGTTCATGCTCGCCACAAGGTGAATGATGACGGCACGGTCGAGAATTTGAATAAGCGTCCCGATGTCACAGCAATAGTCCAGGCCGGTGGTTATCGCGCGAAGCACTATGTCGATTTCACGGCTGAGGGCTGGATTCAGGCTGAGTGCGAGGGCGTGGCACTCCAAATTCCTCGCAGTATTCCCGCCTATTCGCTGGTGGCACCTCCGGATTTCTTTCCGGATGTTAAGCAACAGGATTTGATGCAATGGTGGAATCAGTCCGCGCCACCCAATTTGGAAGATTCGATCTGGCCTAAAAACCCTGGTCCGCCGCAAACGCTCTGTGACATTCGCGTCGCGGCAAATTTCACTTTGACGGACGCAAATTTCGACGAAGGCGATGATACAGTGAGTGCGGTCGTAGCCTTTCGATTTTCGGGTCGGGACCGTTCCACTCGAGTTGATTTGCCGAAGAGTTCCAGGGCAGTAACCCTGCCCGACGGCGCCGCCGGGGTCTTCGCCCCTGGTTGGGATTGCAGCGTCGACCGGACAGAGGAGCGCGATCCTTCCGACGATGGAACGCTCGTGTTCCCGGGCGTTACGCACCTCGCGGGTTATGGTCTGGGCAGTCCGTTTCCTGAGGACGCGAAACTTTGTGCGGCGCTCAGTTCTTTCTGGCCCGCGGCGGCGCCTGACGTTACTCGCACTTTCGAACCGGGTAATTACGCTACGGCCACGCCGCTTCCGGACGACATTATTGGCCAAGATGGCGCCACGCCCTGGGATGGAATCCGAGGCCCACGCATCTCAACCAAGTATAAGAATGAAGTTGAATACAACGCGCTTGCTTACGGCGATTATGTTGAGAGCGCGCTCGGCAAACTTTTCTCGATTGGGGCCATCGCTCGCACGAGCGCCAAAGATTATCTTTCGCGCACCCTGGTGATGGCGCGGGTTTACGAATCGCTAGACGCCAAGACCGTGGAGAAAAAGAGGGAGTGGCCGGTCTATTCTTTTACCCAAATCAAGGCGGGGGATGCTGACCTGAAAGAGGCCGAGGCTAAGACCGGCAGACGGATTAGTCGCGACAATGGTTTCCGTTTCGAGGTCTTCCATAAAAAGTCAACCCGGATCGATCCCGACGACTTCACCAAAGCACTGGTGGCGTTCGATGAAATGGTTTTGATCTTTGCCGATCCTAAGACTGTTCTCACGCGCAAATCGGACCATACCTGGGAGGCGAAAAATTTCTGACGTCGACCTCATTGTAATTGGGGGAGGGCCAGGTGGAGCTGCCACGGCCATCAGTTGCGCGCAACATGGCTTGAAGGTCGTCCTGCTTGAAATGAGCAAGTTTCCCCGTGAGCGTCCGGGCGAGACTCTGCATCCCGGTGCAGAGCCCATCCTGCGAGAGCTTGGAGTCTGGGAAAGTATCGTCGCCTCGAAGCCCTTGCGTCATACGGGGCATTGGGTGAGTTGGGGAGGCTCGCGACACTTTGCGCCATTTGGCAAAGATGAGCGCGGGGAGTGGCTTGGCTTGCAAGTCTGGCGCGCCGATTTCGATCAGATGTTGCTTAAGCAGGCGGTCGCTTTGGGCGTGCGAGTGCTTCAACCGTACCGGGCCAACGGCTTGCTGGTTGAGCAGGGGCGCGTGGTCGGCGTGCGTTCCGGGAGAGATCGTCTGCGCGCACGCTTCACTGTCGATGCGGCCGGTGGTAGGCATTGGCTCGCGTCTCAACTGGGACTCGAAGTTAATCTTCTCTCGCCAAAACTCACCGCGTACTACGGATACGGCGAAGGTCAATGTGACGCGCAGCACAACCTTCCGTGCATAGCTGGTTCCGGCACTGGTTGGACCTGGACCGCGAGAGTTCGTCCCGGCCTCTACCAATGGACTCGGCTCACGTTTGATCCGCAAATCAGGGAAGGCGCTCCCCCGGCCGAGTTTGCGCGCCTCAATCCCAGGGGAAAGGTGCGCGGTAGCGACGTTACCTGGCGAGTGATCAAAGAGGCAGCCGGCGCCGGGTACTTTTTAGTCGGAGATGCCGCGGCGGTTCTCGATCCCACAGCTTCACACGGCGTTCTCAAGGCGCTGATGACCGGGATCATGGTTGCTCAAGCTGTGGGCCGAATAGCTTTCGACGGCGAGACGGAGGATCAAGTGGTTGATGCTTACCGGCGGTGGATCGCAGCCTGGTTTCAATTTGATTTCGAGCGACTCAGCGACTTGTACGCGCAGTTGCGACCCGAAGCCACGCGCGTTCCTGACCTGATTAACTAAGAGCGAACCGTGCGCATTATTTTAAAACTCCAGGCTCATCGCTCCTGAGGCTGAGATGGCACCGTCGTTTCGGTTGTATTACCAGGACGATGAGCACAACTTCAATCTTTTAGAATCCCTAAGGAGGAGACATGAACTACGAAAAACTCTCTGCAAGTATGTCCGCACTAATCGACGAATTTAGTCTTCCGGATACCACAATGCTAGCGGACCATACGCGGGCAGTATCCCTGTCAAGCTTTGACGCCGCAGGCTCGCCCGAAGTCTACGCCTTCGTACGGTGTCATCCAGAAGCTGCGATCGAGCCGGCCGCCGGTGTGAACATGCACACGGATCACGGGACGGTGCGTACGGGTCTCGTCTCCCTTGATGGGCTCGACAAGCTGAGTGAGCGGGAGGATGTCTATCGCATCTCTCCTGCTGTCCGGATGAAACCGCTGAACGATCTCGCTGCCCAGAAAACCAGGCTGCCCCTCTATAGAAAGGCCCACAGTGGATCTGGCAAAGACGTGATCGTCGGAATTGTGGATACCGGCATTGATGCCACACACCCGGCCTTCGCAGGTCGCATTCATAGCATCTGGGACCAAACGATATCAGGCGCGGGTTGGGGTTCGACTAAGTATGGCACCGTGCTGACTGGACCGGCCCTGACTGTGAGTTCCGACACGCATGGTCACGGAACGCACGTAGCAGGCATTGCCACTGGAAACGATACACTGTTTGGGGGCGTCGCGCCCGAGGCCGACATTGTTTTCGTTAAGACTAACTTTCAAAACACAGGCATCGGTGACGGCATTCGTTATATCTTCGCCGTCGCCGACAACCTCGATCGGCCCGCGGTGGTCAATCTAAGCCTGGGTGGACATCATGATGCCCACGACGGTTCGGACGATTTGTCCGAGCTGATTTCACAGGAGTCGAAGCCAGGACGCATCGTCGTTGCTGCCGCCGGGAACGAAGGCGGCGACAGTATTCACGGCGCCGCTCAAATTCCTGCTCAGCAGACGATGGACCTTCCATTCACGGTCCCGCTGAATAGTCAGCCGGGCGCTCCACAGTTCGTCAGACTAAACGGTTGGTATGGAGCAGATGCCAATTGTGAAATAAGCGTTCAGACTTCTGCCGGCGACACAACTCCTTTCCAGCCGGTCATCTCAGCCGGAAACCCGGCAAGGACATACCACTTTGCAACTGCGATCGTGAGGGTGACAACGCCGCCCGCGACCACTGCACCGAACGGGGATAATCATTTCCTCGTGGAAATAGCTCCCGGCCAGCTCTCCAAATTCGTGCAAGGAGGAAATTGGCGTCTAACGGTGCGAAACACCGGCGTCAACGATATGCGCGTTGACGTTTGGTCCATAGTCCCTGAAGGTGCTCGCGACGCGGCGTTCATGGCCCCGGCCAATAGCCCCGATATGAAGATTGGTTCCCCAGGCTGTGCAGAGCAGGCGATCACTGTCGCTTCATTCACATCTCGGAACAATTGGATCGACTCTTTAGGAAACTCCCGCGGGGTCGGCCTGACTATCAATGCGATCTCGGATTTCACGAGCCCGGGTCCGCTGCGCAACGGCAAATTCAAACCTGATGTTGCCGCGCCAGGAGCTATGATTGTTTCGTGTCTCTCAAAGCAGTCCACGCCGCCGCCCAGCAATGTGATCAGCAGCGGTTTTCGCGTGAACGCCGGAACAAGCATGGCTTGTCCTTACATCACCGGACTGGTGGCCTTGTTGCTTCAGGACGATCCCTTACTGGATGCTGCGACCCTTAAGACCAGGCTCCAGGCTAACAGTGCAATACCGGGAATGCCGGCTGGAGTTTTTGATCGTCATTGGGGGTTCGGCTTAATCGATACTGGAGGGCTTTGATGGTCGCGCGTATAATGGCCGAAGGACGATGAATTATCAAAAGCTTGATGCATCTCTCTCGGCCGCGATCAGCGAGGAGCCGACTTCAGGTGAACCAAACCTCAACGTTTCGGTGAGAACGCTGGAGCCACCCGACGCCGATCAGCAGAAAGAGTTGGAAAGTCTCGGCGTATACGGAGTGTCGTCTCGTGGCCGGGTATTTTCGGCGCAACTTTCTGCTGACGCAATCTCCCGATTATCGGAAAAACCGTGGATCCGCTTGTTGTCGTTGGCGCGAGAGCTGAAGACATTGGGTTAATGCGGCTGAAACCTTTGGTGTTGAAGGTTCGAGGTTCGAATTACCTGACAAGTAAGATGGATACACCATTGGTGCAAAGCAGCCATAGATTTGCGATGAGTGTGATTATGGTTGCGACCGCTCATTACGGTCCCTCGGTACCTCAGTTGATCATCAAAAGATTTCGCTCAACGAGTTAGCGAAATCAGATCAGGCCGCGCGATCAACTTTAATTGGAAATACCTGCACGAAGTACCCACTCAATAGGAGCGAGAATGCGAAATCGTTTTCGATACTTTATACAGTGCGTCGTACCACGTTTTGAAGCTGTAGTTTGCTTCTCGGCGTCAAATCACAGACCACCTGTCTTAACCCGCCCACTGTTGACGATTGATGCGGGCTGTCCCAACAAAAGTTCGGTCTCCGTCGACGATGGTCGCGCTGAGATCTACTAGGGAACTCGAGCAATTTGGATACGCAAGAGGAAATGAAATTAGGCCGTCTGCCATATTAGTTAGGCAAGGGCGAGCATCTGCCATTGATAGATAGTAGGCTGAGCAAAGAAAGATGTTGTGTCAAACAGTCCTTCGGAGTCATTTTATGAGAATTCTCCAAAATAATTTGGTTCAAGCGATGACGCGAAAGCTACTGCTGCTCGCAGGGATCGGCATAATTTTAGCCCTGAGTCCGTTCCTAGCAAATGCGCAAAATGGAATCACAGTCACTGAGGCGAAAGTTTACGACGATAGAACATTGATGATCATGCTCGATCAGCTAAACGAACAGCTTCGAAACATCAATTTCATCGATCGCACAAAGCTCGCTGCACAATTGGGATTGACTCAAGGGTTTCAAAGCAGAGATGTATCTCGATCTTTAGATATCGGAACTCTTCCTGTCCCGGGGCTTACAACAAAACGCACACCTGACGATTCCGGCAACCTTACGGTTAGCGAACAAACAGAAACACGAGCTGGTCTAACCCCTGCCAAGCCGGCGTTGCCCGAACTTCAAGCGCCTCCTGCTTTCAACCCCGTCTTTGGAGAGAATGCAGCTGACCTGCTCAGCGATCAAGTGAACTTAACATATCAAATCTTTAACTTGAGAATGATCCTTGAGCGTTCGTTATCGGATCGACTTTGGACCACTGACTCCGGAACAACCTATGCTCCCCGGCTGATCGCAGTAATTGGATTCGATATTGATTTAAACCCTCCGAAAGAGGCTCGCGACTACGCTGCCTTCGTTGAAATCACTGTCGGATCGGCCGCAGGAACTCCTTCCCTGGTTGCGTTGATGCCACAGGAGAAGACGTACAACTCAGTTGCTCTAAACACGAAGAGTAACGCTTACGGGGGATCTGCGGTTGCAAAGATAATTACGGTTGGATACTCGGAGCGCCGCCGCGGGCAGACATTTTATCTGTTCAGAGATACAGATACGGCAACTTTGACCTATCCACAAAACGGCAATTCAATCCGCTTTGGGTGGATTTTGCGGCCCGTCCTTGGTCGTCGCTCGGTAACGTCCGAAAAGCGCCACATGTTCGCGGTTGTCGCCCTACCGAGAGATGACGCATTGGCTCAGAAGGCGGTTATGCCCCTTTCGCTAAGTGCTCATACGTATTGGCGCAAATACAATCGTGAGAGCCTCACAACCAGCATTGGTGAAAAGTTTGTAAACGACTTTCCAATCAGCGCTAGTCTCTTGGTTCCGACTACCGCAAAAGCCCAGGACGCGTTGAAACCGGCAGTCAATTCTGTGAATTGGTATGCGACAGATGATAAGAATGCAATAGTAACGATTGAAGGCCAGAATTTTTTCACAGGGACAAGTGTCTTCATGGGCAGTTCCGCATATGACTCTGAAGCCTCTGGGTTGCTGCTTAAATCCAACCAGAGTTTGCAAATCAAAACTACGTTGAGTGCGCTGACAGCGGGAGACCCAGTTTTGAATCCGCGTTATGGGGCGACTGTGCCACTGGAAATCAATGATGCAGTCACAACGGCAGTCCCGGAAGGTGTAAAGGTAAATGAAGTTCGCTTAAGACCGCAGCCAGGTCGCAAACTCGTGAATCTGTCGATAACGTTACAAAACAGGGATGCAAGTGCGGGAAAGAGTTTTACAACCAGCAACGCTCCCTCGTCCAAGTCATTGATAGTAGCTGTCCAAGGGACACCCTTGGCCCAGCCCTATGATATCCAAGATATCACCTGCGATATTCCTCTAACGGGCGGCGCAGTCGCCAAGGGAAAAGGCTGTGTGTTGGTACAGGCGTTGGTGCCGACAGATCTGCTCAAAAATGAAGCGATAATCTCCTTCCGATATCCGTTCCGTGGCTCACTTTGGGCCGACTCATTTCCTTACTATGAACCTTCGGAAGTAAGTGACGTGTCAAGGTTAGGAAGCAAAAGCAAGAAGACCACACTTGCAATCTCAGGACGAGGTTTCAACGACAAATGGAAGGTCAGAGTGGATCAACTCTATGACAAGAATACAAATCCTAAGGTCGAGTTTTTAGGCGACACGTTGATGACGCTAGAAATTGATGATGATGTGCTCGCGGGATACAAGAATTTGGTTGTTATTCCGGAGGCTGGCGACGCAATTGTAAAGGCAATTCCACCGAGCAAGCCGCCTTCACCTGAGCCAGCTCTCGACGACACACAGGCGACACCTAACGCTACAGTGAATACCGCTCCTGGCGTCGAATTCAAGGGAACAGATCTTGGCGCCATTACTAAGGTCACTTTTGAAGACAGGGAACTTCCTTTCAAAGCGGGGAAAGGTAACAAGTCTATTACGGTTTTCCTGTCGCGGCGAGTCACAGCAAAGCCAGGTACAGTGCAGATTTTGCTGTGGGCTGGCGATTCGATCATTCCGGCTAAGATTGTAGTACAGCCGTAAATGGTTCATAGCATTTAGCTAATACTCGGAGCAGCAATCATGAGCAAAGCTGATCTAAAACTACTGGACGAAAACATCGAAACCATCCAAGAGGCATTTCAAAGAGTGTTGACTGAGCATGGGATCAAAAGCCTCACAGTCTCCCATTTTCGGCTAGCTGAGAAAAAGGTGGAAACCAGCATACTAGCCGCAGCTGACAGTAAAGGGTGCTGGAAATGGGTATGTGAAATGACTCCAACTGGTAAAGTCTGTCACAAGGTGTGGGATCCGAATTGTTAATGTTTAACGGCTGCTTCTGGAAGGTAGGTTCCCACTAAACTTGAGGTTGTGATTTCACTTGTCCTTTATGCGCATCTATGATCGAACCTGCTCGGCCTCGAATCGAAAGAGACACGGTTGCGCAGGCGTCTTGAAGAAATCGACGCACAGTTGAAGCCGGAATCGATCGAGCGCGAGTTGGCTGGAGTCGGCTCGTGCATCCCGAAGAGTTACGCGAGCACCGGCGCAAACTCCTGACAATCGAGCGAAACGGATTACAAGCACAATTGGATCTGCTCAAAGAAGAACGCGTGCGAATCGAAGCGGCAATTGCCGCCGCCGCAACCCCGGCAAGTCTGGAATACCCGCAACCATCACCCAGTCCGCTCCAGGTTACAACACCAGCGGAGCCGATCACAGAAATGGTCTCGTTGAGAGATTTGAGCATCGCCGAATTTCCAGTTCAAACTCTATGTCGCTCTCTCGATGTTAGTTCTGCTTGGCAGCGGATTCATCTTGCTTTTTATCGTTGCAATACAGAAGGTCCAGCAGTGGAGGAGTGTGTGATTCCTGCTAAAAAAGAGACTTCGGTTGAGATAAGATCGATGAGGGACGTATTGTGAGGACGAAACGATGTTTTCCTCAATAAATTCAATGAAAAAGTGGAGGCGCAACGGTGGAAACTCCGTAGCGCGATTTCGGTAGGGAAGAGGACTGACTGTAAGTTGTTGAAAAGATTGGTGCCGGGGGCGGGAGTCGAACCCGCACCCTCTTACGAGGAACGAATTTTAAGTCCGTAGCGTCTGCCATTCCGCCACCCCGGCGTTCGGTGACGTCAAGATATCACAGACACGACCTGGTCGGCAGCAGCACAATGTGGTTGGAAATTCGCGGGTCGGCCACTGCGGTCTCTGCGCAGACCACGGCGTTTCTTTGCGGGTAAGTGCTTTGAAAGTCACTCAACCGTAAGGGGCGCGGAGACTTTCGCAGAGAACGCTTGGGAAAACTCAATTTGGAACCAGGCTCGATGCGGTTGGATCTTCGTGATCCCAGGGTGTAAGCTACCTCCAGTTCAAAAGGGGAGTAGGTCACCCAGATCAAACGGGTTCGACGCGGCCGTCAGCACGGTACCGGCAAGGTACCCGGCCCATCGGGAAGAGCACAGAACCAGCTCATCGACCAAGACCTTTTGCCGCTTAAACGAAGCGCGCAAGAGGTCTTTTTCTTTTTCGCGCCAGGATCGAGCGGAAACTCATTTCAGGCGCGAAAGGATTTGATTCATGGTTCAGCTTTTTCCTCTAGCGGAATATTGGTGGTTCTATCTGGCGTTCATTGGTTTGGTCATCGCGCTGCTGGCGGTCGATCTCGGAGTCTTTCACCGTAAAGCCCACGCCGTCGGATTTCGTGAGGCCGCCACCTGGAGCGTCGTTTGGATTGCGCTCTCTCTGCTGTTCAACCTTCTCCTTTACAAATACTCGCTGTGGAAGTTTTCGCAGGATCCAAGGCTGTTGGCGATCCCTGGTTTCGACGCCGGCGCTGCGGCCTGGCGTGTGTCAATCGAATTCCTGACCGGCTACGTAATCGAAAAATCACTTTCGGTCGATAACATCTTCGTCTTTGTGATGGTGTTTGCGTACTTTGGAATTCCCGGCAAGTACCAGCACCGGGTGTTGTTCTACGGAATCCTTGGCGCGATCATTTTTCGCGGGATTTTCGTTGCGCTGGGTGCGGCGCTCATGCAGTACCACTGGGTGGTCGTTTTCTTCGGCGTGTTTCTGATATTCACGGGAATCAAAATCTTTGTCGCCAAGGAGAAACCACCCGATCCGGAAAAGAACCTGCTAATCCGGCTGCTGCGTCGAGTCTTTCCGGTGAGTCATGAGCTGGAAGGCCCGCATTTCTTTACCCGGCGATTTGGCCCGCTCCACGCCACTCCTTTATTCGTCGGCCTGGTTTTTCTCGAAGCGACCGATATTGTTTTTGCGGTTGATTCAGTGCCGGCAATTTTCGCGTTCACCAGCGAACCGCTGGTCGTCTTCACTTCGAATATCTTCGCCATTTTGGGTCTGCGGGCGCTCTACTTCATGCTGGCGGGCGCGGTCGAGAAGTTCCACCTCCTGAAATATGGGTTGGGGACAGTTCTGGTTTTCGTCGGACTCAAAATGGTTTGGTTGAATCAACTATTTGACGGTCACTTCCCAATCGGAATTTCGTTGGGAATCATCGCGACAGTGATCGCGGCTTCGGTGGTCCTATCACTTGTCTTTCCCAAAAGGCACGAGGAAGGGGACTCGGCGGCGCCCGGTACTACGGTGGAGGATCAGCAGATGTCTGTTGTCAGCAAACGGGCTTCGCAAAAAGAAAAATCGCCCACGCCGCGATCACGCCTGCCGTCTAAATCGACCGTGCGCTTTCTATGGAAAACGGTGGGCTTCTATCTGCTTTTGCTTGGTCTTGGGTTGCTTTTGGCCGCAGTCCTAAGCGACTGATTGGTGAGGGGTGTTGGTGGCTGTTCTCTCGGAGTGTCTCTGTGTCTGCCCCGGCGTAACAAGTCGGATGAGTCTTGTTGTTCTTACAAAGTTTGCGGCGACACAAATCCCGTAGGGATGAAATGTTTATAGATACCTTGCTGATTAAGTTTCATTAGCTCCGGAGGAGCGCAATGTGCAAGGTCGGGTTTCGCCCTCCGGAGCTTGCAACAGTTTGTGATCGGTGTGGCTATAAACATTCTGCTCCTCCGGAGCTTAAACGCACCTGGTTGCGAATTCAGCGAGACACCGAGAAAAAGCGAAATTAAGGCCCCGCCAGATCGTTGCCGGTTCATGGCTCACAAAATTAGGTGATAGAATGCAGGCGTCTCCTTTATTCCCTGGCCGTCTGACACCGATGACTGAAGAGCAGGAAGTCTTTCTCAAGCATATTCAGAAGCAAGGTCTGAAGCGAACTGCCCAACGTGACCTCATCCTCGAGGTTTTTCTGAAAACAGAAGATCACGTGTCCGGCGAGGATCTGTACCGTCTGGTGCGCGAAAAGGATCCGACGGTTGGCCAGACAACGGTGTATCGCACGCTCCGCTTATTGACTGAAGCCGGACTCGCGCGGGAGGTTCGTTTTGGCGATGGCCGCGCGCACTACGAACATAACTATAAACACCAACATCACGATCACATGATTTGCTCTGAGTGCGGAAAGATCATCGAATTCTACTCGCCGGAACTCGAGGCGATTCAGGATGCGATGGCCGCCAGATACAAATTTCAGTTAACTGAACATCTGCTGCGCATGATTGGCATCTGTGCGGATTGCCGCCGGGAAAAGCGTGAGCAGAAGACGACCGCTAAACCAGCTACCGCGGGCAGCGCCAAAGCTTCGCAGCGCTGAAAAAACTGACCAGTGAGACTTTGCTGTTATCGCGCCGGCTATTTATGAAACTGACTTCATCGAAACAACTCCTCAAATATTTTTCACGGTCTATGTTGATAATAGTTTCTCTGGCGTTTTCGCTGCTGCTGCTTGGCTGTCCGAGCACGCCCAACAGACCAACTGAAGTAAACACATCTTCACCGCCGCCGGCTGCAAAATCCGATTTTGATGGTGACAAGGCTCTCGATTTTGTCCGTAAGCAGGTCGAGTTTGGCCCGCGCCCGGCCGGTTCGCCCGAACTGGAAAAGACGCGCGCCTACATCATCGATCAGCTGCGTTCGTTTGGTTTGCATGTCACAGCCGACGAGTTTCGCGCCACGACGCCCGTGGGCGAACGCAAGATGGCGAACATCGTCGCTGAGTTGCCGGGAGAATCAGGCACCATCGTGATCATCTCCAGCCACTACGACACGAAGCTTTTCAAACAATTTAAGTTTGTGGGCGCGAATGACGGCGGCTCATCAACCGGAGCGCTGATGGAAATTGCGCGCGTGCTGGCGGCGAAAAAGCAAAACCTGAAATTTACTTATCGATTTGTTTTCTTCGATGGCGAAGAAGCCTTCTGTGCGAATTGGGACGATTGCCACAATCCGAATCCGGCTGATCCCAAAACGCCGCTTCCCGATAACACTTACGGCAGTCGCCAATATGTCTCGCAGCTGGTCGAGAAAAATGAGATCTCGCGCGTCAAGGCGATGATTCTGATGGACATGATTGGTTACAAAGAATTGCGACTGGGCCGCGCGGATCTGGGAACGACCTGGTTGACGGACGTCGTTTGGCAAACCGCGAAGCAGATAGGATACGGTTCGCAATTCATCGATGCGCCCGAAGGGGTGGGAGATGACGATCACAGCCCTTTTCTAAAAGCCGGCATCGATTCGATCGACATCATCCAGCTGAATAGCTATCCGTACTGGCACACGAAAGACGATACGATGGACAAGATTTCATCGAAGAGCCTGAAGATTGTCGGCGATGCAATCATCGCCAGCTTGCCGAAGATTGAGGAGCGGATCCAGAGTCGCGGACGGTAGTTCGGCAGAAACCCAACCGTAAGGGAGGGTGCCGAAGATCCTTGGCCACTGCACCCTTCCTAACGGTCGAGTTTCCGCTTGAACCGCGCAGCGCAGGCCCGTTCAGAAGATCGATTCGCAAAAAGCATCGGCACCTGGCTTGAAGCGAAGAAGGTCATCCAGCCGATAAATCCGAGCCCCGATTTTTTCGAAGTAGACAGGTAAATCAACAACGAGGCCAGCGTTGACGAAGTCAGGATAATTCCTCCGAGGACTAGCAGGCGAGTTAGGCTTGTTCATCATTTGCTCCCGTGTCGGCGGCCTATGCCAGTACTGGTGATACGGACACAAACATGCGCGAGTTTCACACAAGTGTGAACTTTGCCGCAAAAGTTCTATCTCATTCACACCGGGCTTTAGCCCGGTGGTCGATGCTTGCGAAGTCCCAAGAAACCGTTTCAACGGTTTCGCTGAGCGTGTGCCGCCGACACGTTCCAGCTCAACAGTCTACCGGGTCAGAAAAGAGGAAACCGTTAAAACGGTTCTGCAGTTTCTTAATTGGAGGCGTGTGACCGGGCTGAAGCTCGGTCTGAATGAGAACAATCAGACTTTTGAGGCAGAGCCACAAGTGTGCAGACGGCTGTGATTTCGGCACCCTCCCTAACGGTCGGGTTTCTGCCTCACGCCATTGCCTTCAGCTTCTTTTCAACCGCTGCGCCGACTTCGCTGCAACGCGACGCTTTTTCTTCACCGATCAAATCGTACGTGAGGGTCTCGCCTTCGCTTAAAAGCGCGACCACGGCCTCCTCGACCATTTCCGCAGCTCGTTGCAAACGCTCGTCGTCGTGCCGGGTACCCAGCCAATCCAACATCATCTGGGCCGCCAGAATCGCTGCGAGTGGATTCGCGCGGTCTTTACCGGCGTGCTTGGGGGCGCTGCCGTGAATCGGCTCAAACATTCCGTGCTCGTCGCCAATGTTGCCGCCCACCGCCAGGCCCAAACCGCCTGCGGTTGTCGCGCCATTGTCGCTGATGATGTCGCCGACCAGGTTTGGCCCAACCACCACGTCGTACCATTCCGGATTGCGAATCTGCCACTGACAGAATGCATCGACATAAGCGTAATCAAGTTTCAGATCGGGGAATTCGCTCTGGCCGACTTCACGAAACACATCGCGGAAAAACCGGTGCGCGCCGATGATGTTTGATTTGTCCACGCAGGTTACTTTGTGCTGGCGGTTGCGGCGGCGCGCCAGATTGAACGCATAACGAACGACACGCTCAGTGGCTGTCCGGGTAATCCGGATGGGCGTGACTTTGCCGTCGGCAATCGCGTTTGTTTCTCCCGTGTAAGCGTCCTCGGTGTTCTCGCGGATGACTACGTAATCGACTTTGCCTGCCTCCCAAACCTGCTTCAGCTCGCCATGAATTTTATGTTTGACGCCTGGATAGAGTTTGACCGGCCGGACATTGGCGTAGAGATTCAGCTTCTGCCGGTTAAGTATTACCTGCGCGAATCCAGCGAGTTGTGGTTCCGGATAAGGTTTGCCCGGCTTGGTAAATACTGTTTTGCCGTCAACCTCATGGCCGACGGCGCCCAGAAGGATCGCGTCCGCTTTCTCGCATTTCTCAAACGAGCCCTCAGGCCATTCCATTTCGTGTTCGGCGTAATAGTGACCGCCACAGGGAATCTCTTCGATCTGGAAATCGATCTGAAGCATATGACCGGCCGTCTTCAGAACGTTCAAAGCGCACGATAAAACTTCAGGGCCGATGCCATCACCGGGCAGGGCTACGATGTAATAGGATTCTTTCATTGGATTAATCAAAAGGTTGACTATAAAGGACGCGGCGAAAAATCGCCAAGAACGCTTAGGTTTGGGTAGTGAGTCAGTTTAATGTCCGACAAGCTTTAGCTTGTCGAATCTCGCGCGACAAACTGAAGTTTGTCGGACATCTATTTTCAAACTGACCAACCACTCAGGTTTGTTTGGAGATGATACTAGTCAACGTAGCTACTGGCTCTGCCACTCCGATGCGTGGCAAGTCTCTGACTTGCCGGCCAGGATCTTCTCCTTCTCCCGGTCTCTGACCTGCGGTCGTAGACCGCCGCGTTTTTATCGGGAACCTTCGGCAAGTCGAAGACTTGCCGCGCATCGGAGTGGCAGAGCCATTATTAAAGTAGCGCGCTCGGTCAGAAGTATTCGGTCAACTCACTGCCTTGTGGTTTTCCTCCCTGTGTGCTCTGTGTTAATAATCCTTGCCTATGCTCTCTGCTGAAATCATCGCCATCGGTTCCGAACTTCTTACTTCGAACCGCACTGACACTAACAGCCTCTGGCTCACCGACAAACTCAACCGCATCGGCATCGACGTTAAGCTGAAGACGGTTGTGGG
>Ga0068859_100001552_pt1 | contig 23438 bp, 31 predicted proteins | sample KBSSwiS22_FD_66585 | JGI IMG/M metagenome (GOLD analysis project Ga0068859, IMG submission 66585) | Switchgrass rhizosphere microbial communities from Kellogg Biological Station, Michigan, USA - KBS Switchgrass S2-2 | ecosystem: Host-associated > Plants > Roots > Rhizosphere > Soil ...
CTGATATATAAACTGGTAAAAGATTTATAATCCTGGTTGCCGCCATTGGTGGTGGGAGGATTTATCCAAACAGGTGTTCCTGTTTTGGTGCTGTTATTACCTGCACTACCAGCAGCAGCCATTGGCAAAATACCTGCAGGTGTTGGTACTAATACGCCCAAAGAATTTTTTACATAAGGCGCCACATTACTGGGCACATAACCTGTACCGGTAACACCAAACGCATCAGCATTTTGATTGAAGGCATAACCCAGATCAATTTGCCAGCCTTTATGTACTGTTTTTAATAAAGCCATATCATGACGGCGACCTTGTTGTAACCAATCAAGGTTACCAATAAGCCTTACATCATCATAACTTAATTCCTGACGACCAATTTTTATACTCATCAGGTCAATGCCTTTTGTTTTAATAGTAGTGTCGGCTTTATTAAATAGCATCAGGTCAACCCAGCCCTCATGCAGCATTAACCTGTTACCATCGGCATTGGAAATGCTGGAAGCATCCTGGCCCCAAACTCTTATATCCTGTATGCTTGCTCCAAAAGTTAACCTGTCCCATTTGTAGCCAAAGATTAAACGGGTACGCTGGGAAGTGAACGCTGCAGCTTTTGAGCCTTTTAACACCAGGTTACCCAGGCCATTGCGTACTTCTGTACGGGTGCGTAATTGCCCGGTTAGGGTAAACTGAGCGTTTGCTGTAAGGGCTGTAAAAAAACAAAGCAATAGGCAAAAATGTATTGCTGGCTTTTTAAAGAATTTCTTCATAATTTTGTGTTGGTTTTAAATTGTTTGCAATTTGGAATCGATTTAAGGCCCGGTTAGACCGCAATTCTGCCGGGTCTCTTTTTGCTCCTTAACGAAGCGGCATTTTTATTTTATCATAGTTTTATTTTTTGATTAGAGATTTTGTTTCGGGTATGATTCATACAGCATATAAGTTTACACTCCTTTAGGGAATGGGGTTTTATTCAACTCCGATAAATACTTTTCCATTTTCTACTTTTACAGGATACGTTTTGATCGCACATTCATCTCCATTTAAACATTCACCTGTTTTTAAAGAGAAAGTTTTTTTATGGAAGGGGCAGGCCACTTTAGGTTCTTCGCCTTGTGTACCGATCATGCCGCGGCTTAATGCCATTTGCATACGGTGCGGACATTCATTCTGCGTAGCATACCATTCATTTCTCCTGCTAAAGTGAAACAAGGCAATTTGTTGATCATGATATTTTACACATACGCCACCATTAAGAGGCACATCGTTTACTGTGCATGCATAAAACCAGGTTGTTGTTGTTTGTTCAGCTATCATTTTTTTTTATTCTTTTATAAAATTCAATTGTTCAGTAGTTAAGTTTGATACTTTAGAAGCAGCGACGACTTACTTCCAGTCTTTAGCTTTTATTTGTTCTCTCATTGGTTCAAATTTTGCAGCCGGATCTTTTTCTTCTGGTGCATTTACAAAATGACTAAAGCGCTTACGTAATTCTGGTGTTTCAATCGCTGCTTTCCATTCACATTCGTAAGTGTTAACATGGTTTTCCATATCGGCTTCCCATTGGGCATTCATACCTAATGCATCATCTATCACTACTGTTTTTAAATAAGCAATACCACCTTCCATTTTATTAAGCCATGTTGCTGTACGGGTAAGCGGATCGGCAGTTTTTACATAGAACATTAAAAAACGGTCGAGGTATTTAATGCAGGTTGCTTCATCAATATCGCTGGCCAATAATAAAGCGTGCTGAGGTTTACTGCCGCCATTGCCGCATACATACAGGTTCCAGCCTTTTTCTGTAGCGATAATACCAAAGTCTTTACTCTGTGCTTCGGCGCATTCCCGGATGCAACCACTTACACCACCTTTTAATTTATGCGGAGAACGGAGACCGCGGTATCTTTCCTCTACCCGTATGGCAAAACTAACGCTGTCGTGTAGCCCAAAACGGCACCAAGTACTGCCCACACAACTTTTTACCGTACGCAAACTTTTACCATAAGCGTGGCCGCTTTCAAAACCGGCTGCAATCAATTCTTCCCAAATGTTAGGTAAGTCACTTAAATGTGCACCAAACAGATCGATACGCTGACCACCGGTAATTTTTGTATAGAGGTTATATTTTTTTGCTACCTGCCCGATAACAATTAATTTATCAGGCGTAATTTCTCCACCGGGAATACGGGGCACAACAGAGTAGGTACCACCTTTTTGTATGTTGGCTAAGAAGCGGTCGTTGCTATCCTGTGCAGTATCATTTCCTTTCTTTAAAATAATTTCATTCCACAAACTGGCAAGGATAGAAGCAACAGGAGGCTTACATAATTCGCAACCATCACCTTTGCCGAACATATTCAATACCTCATCGTAAGTTTTAAGATTATTTATTTTTACGAGATCAAATAATTCCTGCCTGCTGTAATTGAAGTGTTCACATAATACATTGTGTACAATTTTTCCCGCAGCTTTCATGGTATGTGTTACCAGGTCTTTTATCATTGGTACACAACCACCACAACCCGTACCCGCCTTAGTACATTTTTTTATGGCATCAACAGATTCGCAACCGCCTTCGGCAACATTGCTGCAGATCATGCCTTTTGTAACTGCCTCGCAACTGCATATTAAAGCTTCGTCTGGTAAGCCGGTAACACCTGCACCCGCAGCTTCTTCACCACCACGGCTTCCCAAAATCACATCTTCGGGATTGGGCGGCAGCACCACTTTATTTTTTGCGGTTTGCAATAACATATTGTATTGCTCTGCATCACCCACTAAAATTCCTCCTAATAATGTTTTACCATCTGCACTTATATTAATGCGTTTGTAAACACCCTTGTGAGTATCATTAATAGCAACAGAAGTGATGCCTTCGCCATTAGCAAAAGGATCACCAAAGCTGGCCACATCCACACCTATTAATTTTAATTTGGTGCTCATGTCATACTGGTAAAAGCGCTTATCCCCATTAGTTAGGTTAGTGGCAACTACGTCAGCCATTTCATAACCAGGCGCTACCAGGCCATAGATCATGCCTTCAAACAAGGCACATTCGCCAATGGCATAAATATTTTCATCGCTGGTTTGTAATTTTTCATTTACTACAATACCACCTCTTTGCCCAACAGTTAAGCCACTTAATTTAGCCAGTTCATCTCTTGGCTTAATGCCTGTAGAGATCACCAGCATATCCACATCAATCTTGCTGTCGTTGGCAAACTGCATTCCTGTTATAGAAGCATCACCTAAAATTTGGGAAGTATTGGTGTTGGTTAATATTTTTAAACCCAGTGTTTCTAATTTTGATTTTAAGACATTGCTGCCCACTTCATCAATTTGCCTTGGCATCAGGCGGGGAGCAAATTCAATTACAGAAGTATCGGTAACACCAAGATCGATCATTGCTTTAGCAGCTTCCAGGCCTAAAAGGCCACCACCAATAACAGCACCTTTCTTTGCTTTTTTTGCCCAGGCAGTCATCATTTCCAGGTCTTCAATAGTTCTGTAAATAAATACACCATTTTTTTCTGTACCGGGGATAGGAGGGACAAATGCGGATGAGCCAGTGGCTAATATTAATACATCATATGGAACGGTGAGTCCTTTATGTGAGTCGACAGTTTTTGCTTCCCGGTTAATTTGTGCAATGGGATCGCCAAGATGAAGGGTGATATTATTTTCGGCATACCAACTGGCAGGCGCCATCGTTAGGTCTTCGGCAGACTTACCGGCAAAATACTCACTCAGGTGCACCCTGTCGTAAGCCGGCCTTACTTCCTCACCAAAAACGGTGATGTTAAATTGATGGGGGTTGGCTTTAGCAATAAGTTTTTCGCAAAACTTGTAGCCAACCATTCCGTTGCCGATAATTAGTATATTCATTGCTGCAATTTTTAAAAGCTTTGTAAAGTGCAGCAAGCAATCGTATTATAAAAAAATATATTTAATTTATTTTCTAGCTTTATATATTAAAAAACTATTAAAATATATTTTGTTTCATAAAAATAAGGATTATTTTCTAAAAACAAAATATATTTGTATTAATTATAAACATAGAATTAATTATAATATAACTAAAAAAAGCACCCTTAATATCTGTAAAAAGCTGACTGTAAATATTTTATTTATAAATTTGGGGGCTGCTTGTTAAAAACCTTACTATGATATTAAAAAAATATAAATGTGATTTAAAGAGCTGCGCCCTCTGTTTATCATGTAGTAAAGAGTGGTTACCGGCAATTGATGCTAACCGAAAAGTGTTTCATTTAAAGAAAGGAGAGTTGTTATTTAAAGAAGGCGATGAAGTGAAAGGGATGTATTTCATTCATTCGGGTTTGGTGAAAGTGCATAAACGCTGGGATGAAGAAAAGGAAATGATATTGCGTTTTGCAAATAAAGGAGCCATTGTGGGTCACCGTGGGTTAGGTAACGATACCATTTATCCTGTTTCGGGTACTGCATTGGCAAGTACCGAAGTGTGTTTTGTGGATATGGATTTTTTTACAGCCACCTTAAAAGTGAATCCTGATTACATGTATCAGCTGCTGATGTTTTTTGCGGCAGAATTAAAAGAATCGGAAAAGCGTATGCGTAACCTGGCGCACATGAGTACCAAGGGCAGGATCGCTTATGCGCTGGCATCGCTGCAGGAAAAATTTGGAACAGATGCAGATGGTTATTTGAATATTGTTTTATCCCGGCAAGACCTTGCTTCTTACACAGGTACTACGTATGAAACCTTGTTTAAGATGATGAATGAATTTTCGGCAGAGGATACTTTACAATTTGCTGAAAAGAAAATAAAGATCGTTGATCTTAAAAAACTGGTGCTGGTTTACGAAGACCAGCAGTAAAGGGTTGGCAACCCTGTGAAGAAAGAGAAGTCAAGTTTTCAAAACTTGACTTCTCTGAGACGATTAATTTCGATTATGCCTTAGCGTTACAATTGAACATCCACTGCACGCCAAATTTATCTGTGCAGCTTCCATAGTAAGCAAAGTAAGCACCCAGGAACATATCCTGCAATTCCATAGTTACTTTTCCGCCTGCTGATAGTGCAGTGAATAATTTTTTAGTTTCTGCCCTGCTATCCGGTTCCAGGTTAATGTGCACATTATCGCCAAAGTTCAGGGTAAAACCCATTGATTCGGGGGCATCAGTGCCCATTAATACATGGCCGCCTAAAATTGGCAATTCAATATGTATTACCAGGTTTTTATCAGCTTCGGCCAACGGTGGCATACCGTCTTGCGCAGGAATATCTTTACAACGTGTAATGCCCGTTGCACCAAAGTCTCCGCCAAATACCGACTTGTAAAAGTTAAATGCGTCTTCCGTGTTGCGTGCAAAATTTAAATACGTGCTTACTCTTGACATAATTTTTTTGTTTTTATTTTTCTACAAATTCTTTTAATGATGTACCAGTGATATAAGTCCAGCCTTCTGCAAAGTTTTCTTTTGCAAAAGCATTGCTGGCTGTTACCGGGAAGGTTTCCAATCCTGCATGTGTTAATTTCAATTTTGTTTTTTCGCCTTCGGCAGATAATTCAAATGTTACCAGTGAATTACCTTCAAAGCCTTCGTAACGCCAGCTGTAGGTTAATTTTTTTTCTTTTACCACTTCTATCACCTTACAGAGATGTACATATTTTTCACCTTCCTTACCTTCACCAACAAAGCTGAATTCAAAACCCACTTCGGGTTTAAATGCGGCAATATCAAAATACCATTTCTTCATTTCAGCATTATCGGTAATGGCTTTCCATACTTTTGCAATGGGGGCGTTGTACATTCTTTCAATTACAAATGGTGCATGGCGGAGTGTGGTTACATATTCATCTAAGCGGCCAATATGTTGTTGTCCTCCTTCAATAGCGCCGTATTCTTTACTCAGTCTTTCCAGTACTGCTGCGGATTCAAAAACAGAGTGCATGATGATGTTGGTTTTATTTCCAAGGCTTTCAAAAGTAACCGTTACATGAAAATTTACTACCGGTTCGGTAACATCATCACCAGAGTGCCTGTACACCAATTTTTTTGGTGGATCCACTTCTTCAAATACGATGCGGTTCGGGTAGTCCGTGCCGTCAGGTCCGTGCATGATAAAGCGCCACTCGCCACCTGGTTTCACATTCATGCCCTGATCTGTAGTAGTAAAACCGGTTGGCCCCCACCATTTAATGATGTGCTCGGGCTTTGTCCATGCTTCCCATACCAACGCTGCCGGGGCATTCAGTACTCTTGAGATGATGAGTTCCCTGCCTTTGATCTCGGTTGTAGTTGCTGTCATAAAAAATTAATTTATTGGTGTGTAATTTCTATTGCTGCACTTGCCAGGTAAGTTTCCAGCTTGGCTACATTTTGTTTTATGCCTTCATCAGCTTTAAATGTTTTCACCACCTGGATAAATTCTTCAGCGGTGTCAAACAACATACGCCAGGTAAGCAAGGTTTTGTTATCCTGTTTTTCAAATGTAATGGTGGCGGTAAACTTTGGGCCGCTGGTATGATCAAAAACAATTTTTTCATGCTTCACTATTTCCACATACCTGCTTTTGTTTTTATAATCGGTGCCATCGGGGCCGTGCATAACAAAATCCCATATACCGCCCGGCTGCACATCCATGGTAAAGATCGTGTTGGTGAAACCGTTAGGTCCCCACCAGTTTTTAATATGATCAGGATTTGTCCATACCTCCCAAACCAATTCCCGTGGTGCATCAAGGAGGCGTGTGATAAGGAGTTCACGATCTGCAAACCCGTTATTGTTGTTGTTTTGTTGTGCCATTGTTTTATATTTTTAATTCAATAGATAAAAAATTTAACTGACTACGGCCATCTTTGCCAGTGCTGCTTCAAGGCGATCGAAATTTTGTTCATTTGCAATTGCTATGAACGGCCTTACCCTTGCACATTCTTCAGCCGATTCAAAAAGAATATGCCATACAATTTTTGTTTTATCGTCCACTTCGTCAAAACTAACTGTTGCTTTAAACTGATGCACGGGCTGCTGATGTGTAAATACAATAAGCTCGGGTACCACAATATTTTCAAAAATGTTTGTATTGTGGTAGTTAGCTCCATCAGGACCATGCATAGTGAATGACCAGGTGCCGCCGGGAATAAAATCAAATGCATGAAAGGTGTTGGTAAAATCCTTTGGCCCCCACCAGGTGATTAAAATTTCCGGATCTTCCCAGGCTTTAAACACCAGTGATCTTGGTGCATCAATGATCCTTGCAGCAACTATGGTATATTGATCAGTCATGCTTTGTAATTTATTTTCGCTTAGCTTTTCTTTTAATTTTTGCTGGTGGTGATTTCTTTTTTTGCAATTCATCAAGGTATAATTCCAGTGAATCTAATTTTGCATTCCAGAACTGGCGATACTGTTCTACCCAATTGGATACTTCGTTGAGCTTTGCCAATTTAGCTTCGCAATATCTTTCTCTTCCCTGTTGATTAATAACAACCAGGCCGCATTCAGTTAATATCTTAATGTGCTTTGAAATGGCAGGGCGGCTGATATCAAACTTATCGGCCACAGCATTAAGGTTTAACTGCTGACCTGCAATCATGCTTATGATCTGCCTTCTTGTAGGATCGGCAATGGCCTGGAATACATCTCTTCTCATGAGTAAAATTTAATTAAGTAACCAATCGGTTACAAATATATATGTAACAAATCGGTTACGCAAATTTTTTTCCAACTTTTTTTTAAGAAATGAAAAAAGCACCACTTTAAAAATGGTGCTTTTGTATGCAGGTATTTTTTAAACGGGAATTTATTTGCCCTTAGCGGTGATTTTTTTGGACTTTGCTTTTTTTGCCGTCACTTTTGCCGGTTTTTTAACCGTAGCTTTTTCTTCGTTTTGTGCCACCCGGAATTGTACAATTTTAGTTACCAGTTTAAATGGCAAGGCTTTATCTAAAGGAAACTGCACCGATCCTTTTCCGCTTTTGTAAACAGACAATTCTTTTTTAAATGCTTCATGCCCTGTTGGTGCTGCATAAAACCCTACATGATTTTTGTATCCTGCAAAATACACCAGCATACCATGATATTTATAACCGGGCATATTGTAGCTGATCAGTTCTTCCGCCTTTGGTGCAGCGGCTTTTATAGTGTTACGCAGTTTTTGTAAAATGGATTGAATATCCGCAGGAAATTGCTGAATGTATTCATCTACATTTTTTGCTACCACTGTTTTAGTCATTGCCATAGAAATATCAATTTAAAAATTGTTTTTTTGGGCCACAGATTGCACAGATTACACGGAAAGAGAAATTCAATTTGCATAACCTGAGCAATCTCTGACTGACTTTTATACTGATGCTTTTTGAGTGAAAAATAATTTGTGTAATCTGTGCAATCTGTGGCTAAGCTTACCCTGCTGCTTCTTCGAGGGCAACCATATCCAGTTTTTTCATCTTCATAACCAGCGGCATAACCTTTTGTGCTTTTTCGGGACTGCCAATCAGCTGACCGATATTGTAAGGGATGATCTGCCAGGAAACTCCAAACGGATCGAGCAACCAGCCACACATACTTTCTTTGCCGCCTTCGGTTAATTTCTTCCAATAGTTATCGATGTCATCCTGGTTGCGGCATTCCACCACAAAGGAGATGGCTTCATTAAAAGCAAATTCATGATTACCGGCGCCATCCATGGCCATAAATACTTTTTCGTCTATGATAAACTGTGAGTGCTTCACTTTTCCAGCCTGCTGTTCACCTTCATTTGCTTCGTACAATAATATTTTGCTGATAGAAGACTGGGGGAAAACCGAAGTATAATATTTTACGGCTTTCTCTGCGTTGCCATATTGCTTGCCCACAAAAAGAAAACAAGGGGTTATTTTTTGATTCACGTCGCTGTACTTTCCTTTCATAATTTGCCAGGCTAAACCAAATTTATCCTGTACAAAACCATATTTTTCACTCCACGGGTATTTGTGCAGCGGCATCATTACCATACCACCGTCACTTAATTTTTCCCATAAGGTTGCTATCTCCTCATCGGTTTCGCAGATAATGAAAAATGATATGGAAGGATTGAATTTAAATTGAGGACCGCCATTTAAGCCCATAAATTTTTGTCCGTACAATTCAAAGTTTACCACCATTGGCGTATCTGCAGTTATTTTGGAATTTGGAAATACAGAACAATAAAATTCTGCTGCTGCTTTGGCATTGCCATCATACCAAAGGCAGGGATGAATGTTGTGTGTCATGTTAATTTTTTTTAGTGTTAATAATTTGCAAGCGATTTTTTAATTTTTTACAGCAATCATTTTATGATAACAAACATAAGAAACGATCAGTACTAAAAACACAATTAAAGGGAAGATCGCAAAAAATCCGAATCCATCCACGGCCGTGTAGCTGGCACTTGCACAGAGAAAATCGAATGTAAAACCTGCATAGGCCCATTCTTTAATGCGGGCCGGTACTTGCGGAATAATTAGTACCAGGGAGCCTAATATTTTAAAAACGGTAAGTATGGTAGCAAAATAAAGAGGATAGCCCAAGTGGGCAAATGCTTCCAGGGATTCTTTTTTTTGTGAGAACAATGCCGGCATTACGCCTTCGAATAAAAAGATAGCAGTGGTGCTTATCCAGAAAATGATCTTTGTTGTTTTTGGTTGCATGACTTATTTTTTTGCGTGAGTGTTGAATTGTTTTAACTACGTTTAGTTGAAATAATGTTTTTAGTTTTTCGAGAGATTATTATTGTTGTTTTTCATGAAAATGTAATAACCACTGGTTGCCATATTTGTCAGTAAGGTCGCCAAATAAAGCGCCCCAAAATGAAATTTCCAATGGATGCGTTGCTTCGCCACCTTTAGATAATTTGCTGTAAAAATTCCTGGTCTCTTCTTCGCTGCTGCAGTTGAGCATTAACGAAACTGCAGTGCCCTTTATCAATCCTTTATCACCCACCATATCCGATGCCATAATTAATAATGCACCATTGGTTAGTGTGGAGTGCAGAATGCAGTCTTTCATTTTTGCGGGCATTTTATCTGCCAAAGGAGAGGTGCCAATTGTTTGCAGGTTTAATTCTCCGCCAAGGCATTCTTTATAAAATGTCATCGCTTCCCGGCAATTGCCATTAAAGGTTAAGTAAGAATTGATCTGTGTCATTGTTTTAATTTTATCTTTTTGTAAAGCGTTTTATTTCATTGATCCGGTAATACTTCTGCCATGCAGTCATAATTTTTTAACCACTCGGTAAAGCATGGAGTAATGTTTTCATTGTTACTAACGATGCGGAGTACCCTGTCACAATCCTCCAGGTCGAAGTTGGCTTTGTAGCCGGCAAAATGTTGTTGTATCTGTTCCACCAGTTGCATCGCCTTGTTGGGGCAATTAATATTTGTTTTAAACACCTCGATCATCTGTATTTAATTTTACCATGCAGATCATATCGGTTTCATTGGGGTACATTTCCACGCAATAACCATTGTGGTCAAGTTGCGGATGGGCTAGCAATTGCTGAAAAGTTTTTGCAACAACGCTTACATCTTTCATAAAGTCTTTTATTGTTTGGCTGATATAAGGCCCTTTGCCGATAATGAAAGTTTCGCAATTGTATTTTTCCGCTTCTCCGGCATAACTTTCTTCCACGGCAGCCCTGTAAATAATTTTCCCGTCTTTGCCAGGGAAAGAAATGCCAAAGAAATTTCTGCCTTTAGTAGCAGGCAGCATAGCATGCAATGTTTGATGTGCCTTTAAAACGCCATCGGGAAAAGATGTTGCGGCAACATAAAATGTTTTGATGTCTTTCTCTATAAACTTTTTTTCCATAACCCAATTTTTACTTGCAATACAAACATACTCTGCTTCAATAAAACTTGTAATGTGCAAAAACGACAATACCGGGGGTTGATTGCGACAAATAGTTTACTTACCTTTATGCTGCACATTTTTACATTCACACAACAAGATTGCAATAATGAAACATGTATCAATATTAGTTCCAGAATCATCGGTGATTGAAGCCATTGCCGACCCACGTTACTTGTGTAATGCAGTAAACCAGTTTTTACAATCCACCGGTAAAGCACCTTTGTTTGATGTACACCTGGTAGCTGTAAAACCAGAAGTAAGATTGGAGAACAGTGCATTTTCTGTTCACGCAGATCTGCTGCTGCACAATGTGAAGAAGACGGATCTTATTTTTATTCCTGCATTATCCGGCAACATTAAAAATGCACTGGAGCTGAATAAAGCGATGATACCATGGATACAACAGCAATATAATAATGGTGCAGAAGTGGCATCACTTTGCATTGGTGCTTTTTTGCTGGCTTCTACAGGCTTGCTGAAAGGCAAACAATGCAGTACGCATTGGCTGTTTGCCAATGAGTTCAGGAATATGTTTCCTGATGTAGAACTGGTGGATGGCAGTATTATTACAGAAGAAAATGGTTTGTACAGCAGCGGTGGCGCCAACAGTTACTGGAACCTGCTGTTATACCTTGTAGAAAAATATACTAACAGGGATATTGCTATACTGGCTTCTAAATTTTTTGCTATTGAAATTGACCGTAACAGTCAGAATGCTTTTATGATGTTCCAGGGACAAAAGGAACACGAGGATATTGAAATTAAAAATGCACAGGAATTTATTGAAGACAATTTTCACGATAAAATTACGGTTGACCTGTTAGCGGATAAGTTTGCTATTGGCAGAAGAAGTTTTGAACGCCGTTTTAAAAAAGCTACCAACAACACCGTGGTGGAATATATGCAACGTGTAAAAATTGAAGCGGCTAAAAGAAGTTTTGAAAGCAGCCGTAAAAATATTAATGAAGTGATGTTTGATGTGGGGTATACCGATACCAAGGCTTTTCGTACCATATTTAAAAAGATCACCGGTTTAACACCGGTTGAATACCGGAATAAATATAATAAGCAGGCAGAGCTGGAGATGGTGGATTGATAAATGGAATATTTTTTTGGAGGTCACATTTTGTGACCTCCATTTTTTTATACAATAATTTACTTGCAGAAAACTGTTTTTGTTTTTAATAGTATCGCATTTTGCGATACCATTTAAAAATAAATTTTATAAACGATGATTAACTTACCTGGTAATCTGCAACACTCTTTTTTGCAACTCAGGCAGCACCTTTAATCCAAACCATTTATTTTTTGCCTGCCAGATATTATTTCTTGGTGAAGGGTGGGGGAGTGGAAAATATTTTGGCAGGTAGGTGTTAAAATGCTGCACTGTTTCTGTGAGGGTGTTTTTAGCTTTATCGCCGAGGTAATAATTTTGCGCATATTGGCCGATCAGTAAAATCAATTTTGCATGCTTCATATACACCAATAATTGTTGGTGCCACAAAGGAGCACATTCAGGCCTGGGAGGGAGATCCCCTGTTTTATCTTTTCCGGGATAACAAAAACCCATGGGCATTAAAGCAAAAAGATTACTGTCATAAAACGAAGTTTTATCTATACCTAACCAATTTCTTAAGTTGTCGCCGCTTTTATCGTTCCAGGGAATGCCCGTTTCATGTACGATCTTGCCCGGTGCCTGCCCGATGATAATTATCCTGCTTTTCGTGCTTGCAGCAATTATGGGGTTAACGCCAAACTCAAGATGTTTTTCACAAGCGGTACAGTTTTTTATTTTTAGTAAAAGATCTTTCATTGATGTTTTTTAAAACCGGAGAAACATTTGGTGATTAGGGTTGGAATGCGTCTCCGAAATTTTAAAGTCTTTGCTGCCAATGATCTTAAAACCATTTTTTTGGTAAAAATTAATGGCTCTTACATTTTCTTCCCACACATATAACCACATGCCTGCCTGCTTGTTTTGTTTTGCCAATGCAAGGTTAAACTGAAAAAGTTGCCCGCCCAATTTTAAATTGTAGAATTCTTTAAGCAGGTAGATGCGTTCAAGCTTAGTAATGTTTTGTATGTCGCTACCGGGATATGGTAAATCGAAAATTATTTTTGAATAGCCGGCAGGAATATTGTCGTGATAAATAATATGGTAAATATTTTTTGGATCAGTTAATTCTTCTTTTAAAAGAATTGGACTATACTTTTCAGTTATGTAATTATCGATGTCCTGCTGCGAAGCACTTTTTCCGTGTGATTCTATAAATGTGAGTGTTGCAATTTTAGAAAGCAGGTAAGAATCATTTTTACCTGCTTTTACAATTGATGTCATACTAATTAGTTGTGCAGCAAAATTAGCAGCATTTTTTAAAACTCTTTTTAAATTATTCAACCAATATTTTGGGTTTGAAAAAAAAAGAAAAAAATATCGTTTATAATTTTTATTTTGTTTCTCTAAATAAAACGATATGAATCCAAATAAAGCATTATGGGAAAAAGGTGATTTTACCCGGATAGCCGCAACCATGCGTGAAAGCGGCGTTGCACTGGTTAGTAAACTCGGCATCACCACGGGACTTAAGGTTCTTGATCTTGGGTGCGGTGATGGCACAACGGCAATACCCGAAGCAAAACTGGGCGCCAATGTTTTGGGGGTAGATATAGCAGAAAATCTCGTAGAAGCAGGAAACAGGAGGGCAAAAAGTGAAGGGCTTGCCAATTGTACTTTCCAGGAAGGGGATGCAACAGACCTGAATGGACTGGAAGACCAGCGTTTTGATTTGGTGGTAAGCATCTTTGGTGCCATGTTTGCACCCAGGCCATTTGATGTGGTAAAGGAAATGGTTCGTGTTACCAAACCGGGAGGAAGAATTGTTATGGGCAACTGGATACCCGGAGATCCCACACTGGTGGCACAAATATTAAAGATCAGTTCTGCTTATACACCGCCACCACCCGAAGGTTTTGTAAGCCCGATGTTGTGGGGTATTGAAGAACATGTTACAGAACGTTTTGAAACTGCTGGTGTGGCAAAAGAAAATATATCATTCAGCAGGGAAACTTTTACATTTAACGCTCCTTATTCGCCAACAGCATTTGTGAGCACATTTAAAGATTATTACGGCCCCACAATGAATGCTTTTGAAGCTGCTGAAAAAAATGGTAAGGCTGCGGAGCTGCAGCAGGAATTGGAAACATTGTTTACTAATCAAAATAAAAGTGAAGATAAAAATACGACTTCCGTTCCGGCCACTTTTCTAAAGGTTACGGTTATACGATAGTAAAACTATTGCCATAGTTAGTAATGGAATGTACAATTGTGAAACAGCAATGGTATTGCTTTATTTATATCCTATCTCCGGAGTTAATGCAATTTTACTTCTCATAAAACTTCCTGACCCTCTGCCAATTAATTTATTGTTTTCATCAAACAAGGCTGAATCTGCAATAAACAAATTGCCCGATTTGAACTTCAATTCACCTGTTGATCTTATGATGCCATTTGCAACAGGCCTTAATAATTGGGTATTAAATGATACCGTGTACACAAAAACATCCTGAACTATGGAGTTGACAGCGAAGAATGCTGCGTCATCCAGCATTTTAAAATAGACAGATCCATGAATGGCATTGGCGGCATGAAAAAATTTGGGCTCAACCTGTAAAGTTAATGCTGCCTTTTCATTGGAAATGCCAATGGTAATTCCTTTGTATAACTCGTTATTAACGGGGGCAGATAAATACATCCGCTCCAGTTTTCTAAAATGATCTGATACTTCGTTCATGTTAATTTGTTTGTTGCAGGATACAACAATACCAACCTTATCAGCGGTTTTATTTGTCTTGTGTTTCGTTCTTTCTCATATATGCTGCAATCAGTTGTTCATTTGTATCATTACTTTTTGAAAGTGTGTCAATGATCTTTTGTTTTTCTGTATCGCTTCTGTTCTGGCTTAATTTTTTCTTTGCCTGTAAATCGGTAACACAAATGTTGAATGCCACAATTCCATTCGACATTTTTAATTTATACTCTTCCGGAAAATTATCCCATTGCTGACGGTATGCAGTTTCATAATTGTCAATTGTTGCTTCAAGCACGTCAAAAACTTTTTTTGTGTCTGTTATCAATTTTCCTTGTCCGTAAGCATGAACAGCAATGTAATTCCAGGTGGGTACATTAAGTTCCTTATCGTAATGTTTTGGAGAAATGTATGCATGCGGCTCACTAAAAATTACGAGTACTTTGTTATTTTCAATATCCGCCCATTGTTCATTTGCTTTTGCAAAATGTGCAGTCAGAACAATATCATCATCCTTCAGTGTTACCAGGAAGGGTAAATGTGTTGCAACAGGTATATTGTCTTTTGACGTGATAATAGTTGCAAAACTAAATTGTTGCATAAAAGCTACTATTTCGTCTTTGTTTGTAGCTAAATTTATTTTTGGAATGTACATGGTGCGGTCTGTTCAAATTTTTAGAGGGGAGTTATAAAATTGCTGTTGATACGGTTTCAGTTTCGGTGTCAAAAAGTAAGATGCCTTCAAGTTTATCATCAAGTTGCCCGGCTAAATTTCCCTGCTTTGTCCAAACTGAACTTTTGCCAACACTTTCAAAATTATCACAATAGCCAACACAGTTTGACATTAATACCGGCATTGAAAATTTTCGGGCTACTTCAGGATAATTTTTCATCGCTTTTTCAACACCATTTTGTGATTTTGCCACACTGGCTACATAAATTTCTGCACCAATACTGTTTGCGTTATCTGAATGATCGGGTTGCAAACTTTCGTAGCAGATAGCAGGTGCTATTTTTTTATTATCAACTGTAATAATGATTTGCTTTTCGCCATTTACAAAGTATGGAAACTCGTCAGCATGCAGTTGTTGTTTTGAATACGTTTGTCTTGGCTGGTAAGGTTGAAAAATGAGCATACTGATTTGTATTCCTGCATTTACTTTTGTGGGTACGCCAAGCCCGATAGTAATGGTATTGGTATCGCTGATTTGCTGAAAGTCGTCAAACCTTTTATCGTTTGGATCTGTTGCAAGGTCGTTTGCAAGTGCAGGCTCATAGCTTGTTACAGAAAGTTCGGGAAAAAATATGGCATCAGCATTATGAGCAACAGCAAGTGTAATTAATTTTTTATGCGTTGCTATATTCGCTGCAATATTTCCTTTTATTGGTTTTGTTTGTGCTACAGAAATCTTCATTACGTTTCTCTTTAAATTGCTACTGACAGACTGGTGTTGCCACCAGGCAAGTTAATAATTAAAAGTGGAAGATTAAAAGTTCCCCGGTGCATATCTGAAGCTGTTACTTTATCATCGTATCAGTCTTTTTCCCATTTACGTTTACCTGAGCCATTTTGTCTAACTATTGTCCAGCCGTTTTCTCTTGCTTTTGCGAATAAGCGTTTTCTTAATTTTTTGGGATAAAATATTTTCTTGTAAGTTTTACTGTAACTATAAGCGGTTAAAATATTCAACTGCCCTAAAATATCATAAGTTGCACCACCACAACGCATCCCAACAAGAGCATAGTCATAAGGCGTTTGTTTTAAGTAGGCTGTGGTAATACTGTCAAATTTTTGTTTTAGTTGCCGGGTTACAGGAATATAAACAATTGCCTTTTTTACAGAGTGGGTGTTGCCGCCCAGGATTGCATAAAAGTTATCCACTGAATGAACCGCATAAGTACCATGCTTGTCGTTCCTTTTCGCAAACCAATGAAATTTTCCGCTTGGTAAAAAGTTTACAACCCTGTCGCTGTCTCCTTCAATACCAACGTGCCCGCCCAAAACACCACCAAACCATTTCTGTTCTGTGTCCTTATATTTTTTTAATGGCTTTGAACCGTAAAGGAAATGAACTTTTAAATAGGTGGTGTCTTGTGAATACGACAAGAATGATACCAGGCAAAAAATTATTGTTATTATTTGTTGCATTTGGAATTATATGGTTTCGACAATGCAGTACACAACAAACAGTGATGATGGTAATGAATCTTTGCACTTTATTCCAATATCCTGCTAAAGCTAACCGGGGCAAAATTTATCAGGCTATCCGGTTTTAAAAATTTACCGGATACTATTAAAGCATCATCAATATCGATGAAATTGCAGGGCGTTTCATAAATATACCGGCTACCCGCAGTTTAGTACAAGTAGCCGGTATAATATTGTGTAAATAGATCAATACAGAACAATAGTGATACCCGGAATAGTACGCTTTTCCTTATCGGGGCCGATAACTTTTACATCATCAAAAATAATAACCGAGCCGGGTACACAACGGTCCATAAGACTTTTGACAGGCTTTAAACTGTTGCTTGTGATGAAACCTTTTTCGGTAGTTTTAAAATTAGCGCCTAAAAAATATACTGTAGCACCTGCAACATCGAAATGTGCATCAAAGTCAAAATCCTTTAACTCAGCACGGCAATATTCCTGGCTCTTGAAGGCCACCGCAGGCATCCTGCAATCTCCTGATTCGGTTTGTTGTGTGCCTATTCCCTGGTTATTGCCAGCGGTAAGGGACAAGTAATTTTGTACTGGAATGTTTTTTTCAACTTTTGTTGATTGGTTATGTATTGGTAAGATACCAATGCTTAACAGAGGGATAAGAGTGAACAATTTCATTGTATACGATTTTAGGATGTGGGAGTGATTACTAAAACTAATACCTGGAATGTGAAAATTTTGTTAGAATTGTATGAGCAGGTCTTTAACCCACACGGTCAGACGAGGACGTCAGACCGTGTGGGCATGGTCCGACGTCCTCGTCTGACCATGCCCATACGGTTCGGTGAAGACACCGATCAGGGATTAGTAATTTCTGCTACCTCAACTAATACGTTTCCAGGTTAAGGTTCTTAGAATGGGCACACCGTCTAAAGTTGTAGTTTCTAATTGAATGGTTAGTTGATCACCTGTAACTCTCAGATCCCTGGAAACTGTCATACCTACATTCGCAGGCGTGATGGAGCCAATCAATGTATGTATTACTTTTCCTGTGTCTTCGTTAACTTCATAGGTTCCAAAATAAGCATCGTAGCCGCCAACCGCATTGGTGTTATTTGAACCTGTACCCGATATTTGTGCAGTAACAATTTCGCTTCTGTCACGTTTCATGAATTGCCCAGCAAAATGTGTTTTTGCGTATGTGAGAATGGCAATGGGGTCAGCACCTAACACGGGATCAATTTTACGTTCTCCTTCTTTTGTCTGGTCTTCTCTTGATAACAGCCACCAAACACCCGGCATTTCAGTGGCCAGGTTTCCTGAAGGTGGTGGAAGAATTTGCATACTCATTTTGGGAAAATTTTATCAAAGATAATTAGCAGTAACTAAAATTGGAAGGTTGCATTGAGTAACAGCAAACTGTATAATGTATGCAGACGTTTCGTTAGCAGTTGTATGTTTTTTGTTTTGCTGTTTTGATCTTTCAAAAGATACGTAACGGGAATAAAGAAAGCTATGTCTTTAAAATTTCCATTGTTTTAATAAGGCGATCTTCTATTGTATAAATATGTTTAACCATTCCGTCAAAAAGTAAATTGCCGGTTAAATCTTTCACTACCTGGTGAACTGCTACTTCTATTCTGCCATCTTCCCTTTCAGTAAAACTAACAGGTTCAACATGAGGATCGATCTCTTTCCATTGTCTTGTCCAATAATCTTTAACAGCAATATGGCCTTCAACAAAACCACCTTCCCAGCCATTGGGCCAATGTACATCTGCCGACATCAAAAAAAGTATAGGATCAATATTCCTGGAATTAAAAAAACTATAAGCTTTTGTAATAAGATTTTGGTGAGCGCTATTCATAATAAAATAATTTTAGCATCATAATAACTTTCTATCTCAACGTATGGGTAATGTCATCTTGCTGTTTCTCTCAATAATAAGGTTTGCCGTTTCAATATTTCCATTTGCAGGGCAGAGAGTTTATCGAACACAGATCTTAGTTTAAGAACTGATAGTTTTACAATCCAACAATCTTTAGTTTTTTTAATTTAGCCGATTGGTATCTTTTATTTTGGAAGCAATTTTCATTTATTGTTTCAAATTTTAAAAATGTTTGTTTTTTTGTATCGCCTAATAAAACTAATGGCAACCTTCTGCCTTCTTTATTTGTTTTTACTCCTGCTAATATAAATTCATATTTGGAAATCCAAATAACCTCTTCAATCCATTGCGAGCTTGTGGTAAAGAAATTTATTCTTTTCCAGTATTTTTTTTCTTTATTGCACAGATAGATTGCCTGGTCTATTTCTGTATTTGTTATATAGTGATTTCCTTCCTTTTCCAGGTTTAGTTCATAGCTATAAATGTCAATAAATTGCGAGCTGTCTGAAGAATAGGTGACAATAGGCTTATAAATATTAAGGAAGGCTTTATAATTTTTAAAATCTTCATTGCCTATATTTTCAAAATGTATAGTATCTGCAACTTTAAAATTTGTAAGTTCAAAATTAGTATAAGTATTTGTCCATTGCTTTAATTCTTTTTCAAAATACTTTTTGTTTTGTAAAAGCTTACCAGGCTGCCCTATCGAATAAGTTGAAAGAAGAATTGTTGTAAAGAGTAAAATTATTCGCATACTAAATGTTTAATTATTACTGTGGTGTGGAATGGTTATTGTAAGACTACCACTGCAGCAATACTTGTGCTGATAGGAATGTAATATTAAGAAGACTGAAAATCAACTTCCATACTTACACCCCTGGCTAAAGTTTGGTAAACCACACAATATCTTTCCGTAAGTTTAGCTAAACTTTCCAATTGCTCACCCGAAGCAGTGGAGCTGATAATAAATTGCAGCCGGATTGTTTTGAAACCCACAGGAACTTCTTTTGAAACACCCAATGTGCCTCTAAAATCCAAATCGCCTTCTGCTTTTACAATGCCATTCTTTATTTCCACACCTATTGCAGTGGCAACTGCTTTTAAAGTTACACCAGCGCAGGCAACCAAAGCTTCAAGCAACAAATCGCCGGAGCATGCTAATAAACCAGTTCCACCTGTGGCAGGATGAAGCCCGGCTTCAATAAATGCCCTGCCGGTATCCAGTTTGCAGGATATTGCTTCCCCAATTTCTCCCTGCGCTTTTAAAGTTATCAGTGCAGACCCTGGTTCCGCTTTATATTTTTCCTTAAGCGGGGCTTGTAAGTTTTTAAGTTCAGCAGCATTCATAGTTTGTGTTTATAAAGAATGGTGAAGGTAGAAAAAGTATTTCTGTCAATGGTAGCGGCTTTGCAATTAGTTGATGCTAATTTATCCAGCCACAAAAATCGCTGAACATTTTTAAGTTCAGCGATTGTTTTTAATAGTGAAAGTTGCACTATGAATATTTAAAGGTCAATTCATTTTCATTTTATGCGTCCAGCAATGTTTTAATATCAAATTTCGACATTTTCATAAATGCTTCAATTACCCGTGGAGCTTTGTTAGGATCAGCCATTAGTGTATGCAAAACTGCAGGCACAACTTGCCACGAAACACCAAATTTGTCGTCCAGCCAGCCGCATTGGTCGTACCTGCCACCTGCTCCCAGCTTTTCCCAATGGTAATCAATTTCCTCTTGTGTTTCGCATTCTATTACAAAAGAAGTTGCAGGTGTAAATTTGTATTTTGGCCCGCCATTTAAAGCCATAAACTTATTGCCATTCAATTCAAAATTTACTACAATTGGGTTTTCAGCAGTAATTTTTGAGTTTTTAAAAATTGAGCAGTAATATGCTGCTGCTGCTTTGGCTTGTCCATCAAACCATAAGCAAGGATACATTTGCTGTGTCATCTTTTTAATTTTTTAATTAATAATGTTTGGCAAACATACACTTGATAGTGAAGCTGAAATAGAACAAAACCGACATTATTTACTTATGGCCGGGAACCAAAATTCAAATACTCTTTAGGTGTAAGATTGGTAAATTCTTTAAATGATCTAATGTAATGACTTTGGTCTGCATAACCATTTTCAAACGCTATGTCTGATAATTTATAATACTTTTTGTTGTTCAATTGCTGAAATGCTGAATTGAATTGACAGATCCGCCTGTAAAGATTGGGTGCAATACCAATATTACTTTCAAACATCCTTTGAAATGTTCTTTCGGTAATATGCAATTCTTGCTGAACCGAAATTAAAATTTCTTTCGAAGGATCGTGTACAATTTTATTTGTGGCATATTTAATTATGGGATTATCACTTTTAGAATTGGATATTAAATTTGAAATATAATTATCCAATAAGGTAATCATGTTTTCTGTTGTGGCGCAATTCAATAATTGTTCCTGGAGTTCGGTTGTTTTTTGTGGTGCTAACAAATGCAGATCAATTGGCTTATCAGTTAATTCGATAGCGGCTACTCCAAAAATTGAAAGTAATGAATAGGGCTTAAAAAAATAGGCGATTAAAGTGAAGTCTTCAGTAAAAGTTAATGCTTCCGGAAAAATCGTTTGACCGAAAAGTGTAAGGTTACTGGTAGTGCTATTCCCAATGATCCCTTTTGTTGATTTGAAAAGTAAAGTGGGTAAGCCATTGGCAAATAATGGCAATGAAAACGGGTTAGTAATTTGATAATTTTCTATTACTAAAATTCTTTCCACGTATTCAGCAACCTTGTCATTGGGTTTAAGATTTTTTACTTTCATTTCAGATTGCATTGCTCAATTTTTTGTTGTACAGAAGTACTAAAGTTAAAAAATTGTTTATTCAGCCGGGGCCGAAACCTGCTTTACCTGCTTGCATTATTGATTACCTGTTTACTGGTGTTAAGCAAAATATGTTCCTAAAAATATGATGCTTAGGTATGTCCAGAGAATAGAAAACGCAATATGCATTGCGGTTTCAAACTTCTTGCCTTTCCAAAGTTCGGGTGAGTAACCAAAAAACTGGATCAAAAGCCGTATTGCCCAAAAAATACCAAGACCCAAAGATATTTTTTTGCCAAGATTTGTATTGATGAGTTCCGCTGCAGAAGTAAAACAAAGCAAGCCCATAAGAAAAACCACCAGGGCAATAAAGAACGTATGAATCGACATCATTTGCCGGTTAATTAAACTCAGTGAACTCAATTCTTTGTTCCAGTTAAAATATTTTGGAAAGACAATGTGAATCAGTGCCAGGGCAGTTAACAGGATACCGATTATTTTCAGATGAAGGTACATGTAGTAAAAGCATTAGTGATAAAAAAATCAGGGACAACAATTAAAGACGGACATGAATGGTGTGAATTTTGTTTCTTCAAATGAAGAGAAGCCTGCATTTTCAAAAGCGCTTTTCCAGGTTTTCCTGGAGAAAAAATGTGTGAAGCCAACGGAGAATGCAAGAAAGTTGGGGAAATCCCGTAAATGTTCTACCATAATTACTTTTGCGTTTGGTTTACATAACCTGCGGCATTCCTTTAAAAACTGAATTTTTTCATCCTGTGATCTTATTTCGTGTGCCGCCGACAAGAGAAAAATGATATCAGCTGAATTATCTTTTAAAGGAATTGCGTTTGACGTTATTTGTTGGGTACCGGGATAAATTAAACTCACTTTTCTTGCTCTTATAATAGCGGGTTCGGTATGTCGCTCAGCATTATAAAAATCAAATACTTTCAGATCAGCTTCAGGGAATATATTTTTTATTATAAAACTTGTTTCATCAAATCCTGCGTTAATGTTTAAAATTTGTTTCGCATCAGCAGCTGCGATATGGTATCGTTTCAACCAGTTGAATTGATAATAACCAGAAAAATCATACACATATGCCGAAACGATCAACGGCATTATAAGACCATAAAGAAAAGCTGCAACGATTATCCAATATAAAAGATCAGGCCATCTGAATGCAACGTGGCTTATAATTATTACTAGTAAAGCTGCTAAGCCCAATACATAAAAGTGGCGGTTGAAACTTAAAATATTTAATACACCCTGAAATTTTCGTCGCTTTATTTCCATAGTTCAATTTTACCTTTTTTCCAGTAGTAGGGAATATTTTTAATCACAAAGGCATTCGCCAATACGGGATGCTCAAGTTGTAATGAATGTAAGAATCCGAAATCATAATCAATTACTTTTACGGGAACAGGCGTCCAGTTTTGTCTTACACCCTCAATAATTAAAACTTCTTTTGTAGCATCGTTGTAAGTGAATGTAAAAGGTAAGGGCCCAGCAAATCTTCTTGCTTCTTTCCAATCATTGAAGGGTGAATTTTCGGGTAATGAAATGGCTTCTTCTGTTGTATCAATTGTTATTTTAAACTTTGAATTAGCGGATGAAATTTCTTTTGAATTGATTTGTTCTTTTTGTAGAATATCAGTTGTGGTGTAATTGTAATGGGTGAAGATGTTGCCCATAAATGCCATTTTCTTTTTATCAGTTTCTGATTTCAGAATATATAAGCCACGTAAATTCTTTCCTGCATTGTTTGTGTAACGTACAAATACACGGTACCCGATTAAAAAAAAGTCGTTACCCATAAACTTAGGAAATCCTTTTGGCCGCAGGTCTTTGGTTTGAACCATCGCTATTGCTAAAAAAGCCCATTTGTCATTAAAGGTATCTAATTGCAAACAGCCGG
>Ga0068859_100001553_pt1 | contig 23423 bp, 41 predicted proteins | sample KBSSwiS22_FD_66585 | JGI IMG/M metagenome (GOLD analysis project Ga0068859, IMG submission 66585) | Switchgrass rhizosphere microbial communities from Kellogg Biological Station, Michigan, USA - KBS Switchgrass S2-2 | ecosystem: Host-associated > Plants > Roots > Rhizosphere > Soil ...
GGGGCCGGCGCGGCGGGGGCCGGCGCGGCGGGGGCCGGCGCGGCGGGGGCCGGCGCGGCGGGGGCCGGCGCGGCGGGGGCCGGCGCGGCGGGGGCCGGCGCGGCGGGGGCCGGCGCGGCGATAGACGTCACCGTGCCGACCGGCGTCACCGTGCCGACCGGCGTCACCGTGCCGACCGGCGCGGCGGGGGCCAGATTGCCGAACAGAGCGGCGAGCCCGGCCGGTGCCTTGGTCGTGGGAGCCTCCGCGCGGGCCACACCCGCCGCCGGGGCGGCCGCGGGGGCCGGTGCGGCGGCGGGGGTGGCCGGGTTGGAAACTGGAGCCGGAGCGGCCGCGGGGGCGTTCGAATTCGCGGCGGGCGTCCCGAACAAGCCGGCCAGGCCCGCGGGGGGCGCAGGCGGTGCCGAAGGTGCGGCGGCCGGGGCAGGCGCGGGGGCGGGAGGAGGCGCGGCCTTGGCCGCCTCCATCATCTTCGCCAAGAGGCTTCCGGGGGCGGGCGCGGCGGAGGGGTTCGTGGGCTCGGACATATTCGCAGGTCTCCTAACTTGAAAGAGTTTCGTTCCGTTCGCTCCGGCGTTGAAGCCGCAAAGATCTCGATAGAAGCAGCCGCCGTATTTGTCGCAGCTCTCGACGTTGGGCGGCAGCTTGTCCGCGGTAGCCGGGCCGAGCTTCGCCCAGCTCTGCATTTCCCGAACGACCGCCATGTCACGCGCCCAGATTGCTTCGACCTCTGAGCGCTTCGCCTTCACGAAGACCGGCTTCGTTTGCGGGTGCACGCGCGAGGTCAGCAGGTACAGGAGCCCGATCTCGATCTCCTCGTAATCGGAGACCGCGAAAAGCCACTTCGCATTGATGTTGAGCTGAGTATCGTTCCGAACCTCTTCGGGCGTCTTAGCGTAGCGAAAATCCGAAGTGGTCTTGTAGTCGGTGATCTTCGCCGTCTTCCCGTAGCACTCGATAAAGTCGATGTATTGAATCAGCGAGGGTCCGTCCTCATACGTCGGAAGCGGACCCTCCTGCTCGACCATGATGCCGCCGCCCTCGGACTCGTGCGGCGCCCAGAAGTCGCGGTCAGTGCGCGGCGGCGGGAGGTACTTTTGCGCCGCCTGGACAAACTCCAGGGTCGTCACCGTCGTCGGGGCGTTGCCGTTCTGATCGTCGGGAACCGTGACGGTCGGCAGAACCTCGCCCGTGGTCATGTAGGCTTCGAGCGCGGAGTGGATCGCGACGCCCTTCGTCTGGTTGCCGCGCATGGGCTCGCGGTTCCCCAAAATCGACGCGTTATACCACTTGCGCGGGCAGCCCTTGAAGCTGACGATCTGGGAAGGGGACACCGTGTTCCACGCGCGCTGTGCGCGCATCTGCGGCACGGGCGGGGACGTGGGCGCCGCGCCGTCCGCCGCGAGAGGGGGAATCACGACGCCAGGTCCGAAAACGCTCATGCGACCGCCGATCTTGGTTCGTAAAGGGAGAAGAATTCCTCGGGCGACTTCTGCGCCGGAGGCTCGGCCGTCGGAAAACGCGTCAGGTCGACGACCGTGAGCCCCAAGCGTTGGGCGGCCTCGCGCTCGACGGCCATGCGCGAGGACATTTGGCCGAGCATTACCATTGCGTCGCAACGCGCGAGAAGATCAAGATTACCGCGGGCGGCGCGGATCGCGTGGTCGATCGTCGGCATGTCCTCGGCGCGCGTCACGCCCAGCACGAACGAGACGTTGGGCGACGTCGACTCGACACACCAGCGAAGCCAGCGGTGCAACCGCGGGTCGCGCTCGGGGAATTCGTGGAACGAGTGGCTCACATAAACCAGCATGACCGGTTCCAACCTTAGCACGCTAAAAGTTAGCGCGGTAAAAATTTTTGCGTCAGCGAAACGAGGTCAGGACGAGCCCGACCGAACAGCACGCGAGGCCAGCCCAGACGTTCCAGGTGAGGGCCTCGCCGAAGACGAAGCGGCCCAGCATCACGGGTACGATCACGCCGGTCGCCGCCCAGAAGATGGCGGCCCGGCCGAGCGCCCCGCCGCTCGCGCGCAGGACTCCGAGCCAAAGCGCCGACACGAGGACGTAGGACGCGAGCGCGGCCGCGAGATAGCCGCGTCCAAGCGAGTCCGCCCACCGCTTCGCCGCGAGATCCCCGAGAGCCACGATCGCGTCGCCCGCGAGCGCGAGCGCGATCATGGTGCCGAGCTTCACGGCAGCGCCCGCGCCAGGATAGAGATCGCCAAACCGGCCGTGATCAAGAAAGCCGCGACGCCGCTGAGCACGCGCATTTCATCGGGGGAGATCACGACTCGCCTCCGGCGGGGCCGTCGCGGTCGTCGGAACGCACCAGCCGCAGCGCCGGACGGGCCTGCACCGCGTTCGAGGGGCCGGCCGCTTCGGCGTCGAAAGGCGCGTCCATCGGCACCGCGGCGAGACGGCGCTCCGCCTTCGCCGTCTTCTCGGGCGCCGGCTCGCCGCCGTCTTTCGCCCGCACCATGCCGATCGCTTCCCAGGGGAGCGTCACGAAGAACGGAGAGCGCGCGAAAGAGAGCGTCGCCGTGATTCCAAGCGGGCTCACGACGAGATCCGGGATCGGGGTTTTCATGTCGAGGCCCAGCTCCAACACCGTGACCTCGTTCGCGGCCTTGATGTAGTCGGGAAGTGTGACGCCTTCCACCTCGTTCAGGACCCAAACGAGGATCGAGTCACACTCTTTGAGAAGGGCCCGGACGGCCTCGACCTTCATCTCCTTCGTGATCGGCTCCGAGTCCATCATCGAATCTCCCGCGCAATTTTTTCGACGGCCGCGATCTTCTTTTTCAGCGAGACGATCTTGCGCGCCGCGAGCTTTCTTACCGCCTCGACCGCCTCGGCTCGGAGCGTGAATGCCGTACGCCCTATGACGAATTGCCGGTGATAGGGCTCGGCGTAGACGTACGCCCCATCCGGCGGCGAAGCCTCAGTCTCTTGAATTCCTCTCGTCTCCCAATATTTGACCGTGTAATACCTCATGACCGACTCCCGTCCTTGAACAGCTTCCAGCCCAGCGCCCCTAGGAACACGGCCACCGCGACGACGAACGGCGTCAGGAGCACGCCCATCAAGGAAAGCGAAAGGTCGGTCGTCACGGGCGCCTCCATCCGATTTCGAATTCGAGTTGATCGATCTCGTCGTCCGTTAGCCACACGACGGCGTGAAGCCACGTGGTGCCGAAGAACTTCGAGATCTCTTTCACGTAGGCGTGCATGGGCGAACTATCGGAGAGAGCCCGGCGCCAGCTTCGAAACGTCCACGATCCCGGCGCGCTCCGCCAGGGCGGCGAAAGGATCGTGCGGACCGGGGCTCTTCAGGCCGCGGGACATCAGCCACTCCGTCGCCTCCCGTCCGTGCGCGATGCTTTCGAGGACGTCGTCCTTTGCCCTGTGCGCTTCCGCTCGGGGGAAGCTGTCGCGGCCCATGGCTCGGGCTAAGAGCTTGATCGACGAGACGTCGAAGACCCGATAGTGAAGGCGCTTCGCAAGCGTGGGCATGTAGGCGCGCAGGAACCCGAGATCGAAGTGGACGGTTGAGCCGGCCAACGTCGGCAAGTCGGCGCGGTCCTCGACCTCAGGAATCAGCGCCAGCAATGCCGCCTCCACCTCGGCGATCGTGATCGCGCTGAGCGAGCACTCTAGGACAAGGCCGTTTTGATTGTGCATCGCCTGCACGTATGGGTCCCATTTCGTGAAGCTCTTCGCATAGACAGAACTGAGAACCGCGTGATACAGCGGCTTGACGTTGAACGGATCGTTAAGTTCCGCCTCGGCGGCGTAGATCTCAAGGATTGCGTCGTTGCGAGGGTCGAGGCCTGTGGTTTCGAGATCGCACCAGATCAATTTCATTTCGCGTCCGCATCCTTTCCGACTTCCGTTTTCCATCTCTGCCAGCGCGCTATTGCCGCCGCGCTGAGCTTGGCGCGCACGTCTTCCGATACAGTCCGCCCTTTTCGTGTCGCGCTCATCTTGGCTCGCGTCTCAGCGGACGCGCTTCGGCCACGCTGCGCTTGGCGTAGTCGCTCCTTTGCTTCCTCCGAGTGGCGCCGTCCACGAAAGGAGCTAGGCCGGTCCTTTTTCGCCGCACTCATGTTAGCGCGGGCCGTCGCAGATTTGGGACGACCCTTCAGTGATCGGCTACGTTTCTGCCGTTCTTCCGCCGACTGCTTCCGACCGGTCCGTCCGAACTTAGCGACACTCATCTTGGCGCGAGCCTCGGGCGTGTGCTTGCGTCCGAGGGTAGGAGATCGTCCTCCGGTGCCGACGTTCGTCAGTGGCTCCCCGGCGGCCCGCAATCGTATGATCCAATCGTTCTCGGCGTCATAGACTTCGTCTGATGAGCCGTAGCGCTGCAACACCCGCACATCGTACGGAAGAGATCCTGGACGCTTAGGAAGGGAGCGCAGCCATGCCGCTTTACTGCCGTCACGTCGGCGCTCATCCTGACGTATATGACACTCCTGCGCGTGGGCGGCGCTTCGAGCCAGTCCTCTAGCGGACGCTCCGACATAGTGACAACGTCCGGTCCGCGGGTCGATTAGCCCGTAGATCAGAAACGCCGAGACATGTTCGTCGGAGGCCATCGTAACCCTCACTCGTATTTTGAGGCCTCGATGCGGCTGCGTCGCATTCGTTCGTTGAGCCAGGCGCCAACGTTCACTCGTGTGCCGGCTCCGTTCGGTGGCAGGACGGCGGCGTGATCGGGTATGGCAAAGTACACGATTGACTTTTGCCGCTCGTCCGACGACAAGACCTCGTGCATCGTCGCTGTACCGAGCCCGATCTCCTCGGCGATTTCCCCCAGGTGCGCCTGAGGGTTGAGCGAGCGGATCCGGCGAATGACTCGGCTCGGCTCTGTCTCGATCGCGCGGAAGCACTTCGGCTGATCTCGGTAACACATGAGCGTGTACAAGGAAAAATCGAAGTGCGGGTTGGACGTTGACCCAGGTGGATAATCCAGCACGCGCAGGGCCCCGTAACGAATATCCGGGAGGAACGCCTCCGGGATCTCGGCCTCCATGGCGGCCGCCGTCGCGATGTCGTGCGCGCGCTGGAGGTAGTCCATCAAGAGGATGGCGTCCTCGTCCGGCACGGCCGCCGTCAAGTATTTAGTCGCGACGTGCGCGTATCTTTTTCCGTAGTCGATCCTGCCGTCGCCGTTCGGGATCTCCTTCACGGTCGGTCGATAGCCCGGATAGTCGTCGCGGAACACGAGCGCGTGAAGCGCGTTGTAATCGTCTTCGGAAAAAATCGTCTTGGGCATTGGGCGGGGTCCTTTCACTCGTAGTCGCGGATGGATTTTCCGATCGGGAACCTAGGGATCCCATCGGCCGTGAGGTTCTGATAGGCGACGGTTAGGAGCTTCCCTTGCCATTGCTCCGGGTGCGCGAACAACTCAGCCCGACGCGCGTAGCTCGTCTTTAGGCGTGCCCGGAACTCCTTGCCCTCGGCCGTGACGCACACGAAGGATCCGACGGTGCCGACGTCCTTGCCACGGCCTTCTTCTGCGCCCGTGATTTTGTACTCGCTATCAACGAAGTTCTTCAGCTTTTGCAGGAACATCGATCGTTTGCCGAACTCGTACGGACCCTCGCCACGGATCATAGAGCCTTCATAACCGCGCGCTAGATTCAGATCATGGCAACCCATGATCTCCTCGTGGTTCGCCGCGACGTCGGTGCGCACCTGCACCAGCGGCGCCCCGGCCCCGTCCAGCAAGCGCTTAAGCTTCCAGTGCCGACCGGAAAACGGGGCGTCCTCAGACGGCAGATCGTACACGTGATATTCGATCACTTCGTGACCGGCTACCGGCTCCGCGCTTCGGATCAAGCTGATCAACCCCTCGAAGTCTCCATTCATGGAATGGACGTAGGCCTCCCCGTCGAAGACGTAGGAACCCGACGGAAATCGAGCCTCTAGTGCGGCAGCGATATGCGGAAGCGAATTCACCCGCTTGCGGGTGCGGCTCCAAAGCTCACAAACGCCGTCCTCGACCACCGCGATCAGGCGCGTTCCATCGAACTTGGGTTGGACGAAAACCGGAAACGCGAGCTTTGAAGCAAAGTGCGGATAGATCTTCGAAGGCGCCAACATCGGAAGAATCCCGCCCTCGATCACGGCGTCGACCTCGCCCGCCTGCGCCGCCTCGATGCTCTCGACGTATCCTTTTTTGCGCTGCTTCGTGTGACGAGCGAGCGCCTCGGCCTCCGCCTGTTGCTCGGGCGTCGTAGCGTTGGCGCGCCCGAGGTTCTTCCCCTCGGTGATCGTCTCAGTGCCGGACTGGATCGCACCGCCGACTTGCCCGTGGCAGGTCACGATCGTGGCGCCCTCGACGTCGATGCCCCACATGAGAATCGCGCCGGTCGCTCCGCGTCGGTAGAGGATCGGGAGGTCCACTACAGCCGCTCCCCGTAGAAGTCCTCGGCCTCGTTGGCGAGGATGATCTCCATGTCGCGAATGGCGTCGGCGAAGACGCGCCGCACGTAGGCCTTGGGCAGCTCGCCGGCTTCGAAGGCGTCCTCCGCCTCGTCGTTGACGAGGTAGGGATCGTGATCCGCGAACATGTCGCCGCGCGCGAGAAGGGAACTCGCGTAGGCGGCCGCGCGGCGCTTCCAGGTGGTGAGGGTCTTGGGGAATTCGTTGGGCATGGCTCAGGCCTTCCTTCCGGGAGCGCGGCAGGCATAGACCTCAGGTGCTCGGCAATTGATATGGTCGGCGTGCCCGCAGACCGGGCCGACCTCGTAGGACGTCGACGCGAGACCGGCGCGGGCCTTATCTACGCGCGCAGCGGGCCACCGCTCCGGCCATGCCGCTGAAGCGGGAGCGGAAGCATCTCCGCGAAGGTTGGCCGCGACAAACTCGGCGAAGCGGTGCGGAAACTCGACCGGAGTCGACACCTCCACGACCTCAAACCACGGATCGCCCTCGAAAGCGTCCTCGGGCGGAGTCGGCTCGTTCGGGCAGCGTAGGAACGTGCGCCAGTCGACCCACTTCTTACCGCCCCAATCCTTGTGAATGCTGGACACCCAAAAGCCCCACTCGCGATAGGAGGGACCGGCGAAAACGAGCGTCCATACGGGGCGCACGATCTCCAGGCGGTGCGTGTGCTCGGCCTTGTTGCGAAGGACGCGGCCGAACCGGGCGCGTTTCCGCACCAGCACCAGCGGCGCGTCACCGGGCGACGGGACGGAGTGCTCGATGTATTCGCCGCCGAGAATGATCGAGGTGAACGCCCACGGGTGATCGTGCATGGTGCGCTCGTCGCTCAGCCGAATCCGGTGGAGGAAGATCTTCCGGAAGCGAACCGGCACCCAAGAGAGCACCCGCGGCCAGCGGCCGGGCCCGAGCCAGCGCCGGGGCGTGATGAAGAAGCGGACCAAGTACAGCCGGCCGTCCGGCTTGTAGATCGTGTGCGAGCTGAAGACGAGGCCGAGGAGGAACAGCGCCAAGCGCTCGCGCGTCTCGGGGCTCCGGTAGAGCGTGAGGCCGACGCAGAGGGAGAAGATCAGAAGGGCGGTGAGCATGACTTAGGAGACCTTGGAAGAGGACTTTTTCGCGGCCTTGACCGGCTTCAACTCGACGAGCTTGAATCGCTTCTCGGCGTTCGCTGGGCCCTCGACCTGGTGGATCCCGTCGATCATCTTGAGGAGCTTCTGGCGCCAGAACTCAGCGATGGCCAACTCCTCGCGGGCCTTCAAGAGCTTGGCGGCAGTCTCTTCCGCCGGCCCGAGGAGGTTCTCCAGGCTATGAACACGCCCGCGAGCCTCGGACAGCTGACTGCAATAATTTTCGGCACGACAAGTCTCCTCGTCCAGCCGCTTCGTCAAGACCTCCACATTGCTCTGTGCGTGGAAGAGCTTCGAAGAGTCCTCGCGCGCGGCCACGCGGAACAAATTGAACTCGTCCGTGGTCGCCTTCGCGCGCTCGACGTGATCCTCTACGTGGCTCATCAGCTCCGCGCAGCGTGCCGTCAGCCGGCGGCGAGAGTGCTCCAAGAAGAGCGACAGGAGAATCAATCCCAGAAGCAGCGAGACAGGATAGACGAGCGGGATCTCGAACATGATGCTTGCCCTTTCGTAGCGGGTTTCGTGCGGGTTGTGTGCCGTACCCTGCAACCGAAAGAACAGCTTAGCACTAAGAGCTTAAGGCTAGGCGGATAAAATTTTACTTTTTGTCGCCCGCGGTCCACCGTCGATCGGCCTGGATCAGTGCCTCGCGCAAGCGCGCCAATTCCGCGGTGGTGGGCTCGGGCTTCGTGGCCTCCGGCGGCCAGAAGACCTCAGTTTTCACGGTCGAGACCTCGTCCCACTCGTCGGCCAGCTCGCGGCGCTCATCGGCGTCGGTGTAGGTCTCCAGGCTCAGATAGTGGCCATCAACTTCAGCGCGTCTCATCAGCCGATCCTCCATACGGTGTAAAGCGTTGCGCGCAGGAGCCCGACACAGTAGCCGGCCGCCCCACACGCGAACATGACCACCCACAACGGGATCTCGATCTGCTCGTCCCACGCGGGCCAGCGCCAGGGCTTCACTTCCGAGCCTTCCGGCGGCGCTTCTCCGCCCGCAGCTGCGACAATCGGGCGCGGCGCTGGTCGTGGTTGAGCAAGGCCAATTGTGTGGCCAGCGCCGGATCGCTGATTCGGCCGAAGATCTTCAGCCGCTTCATCGCGTGCGGGTTGCCGGCTCGGGCGTCCTCGACCAGCGCGCGGAGTCCGCTCTCCATGTTCTGCCGCGCCAGCTCGATGAGACGCTCGGCCTCAGACGGCCTCCCGTAGTACGGAAACGCCGGTAACCCTACGCCGCCCGCGCCGGTCACGTCTCCGGTCGATCGTCGGACTATGATCCTCGCCGCTTCGCGGATGTCGTCTGTTTTCACCGGACCGGTCATGGAGTGCCTTTCTTCGTCGGGTCGTTTCCGAACGCGGCCGCGATCTCACTCTTGTCGAACTTGTTGCGCGACGGACCTTCGACGGTGCGCCGTAGCACGGCCGGATCGCCGATGCCGCTCTCTTCCGCGTGCTTGAGAATCTGCTCGACGTTGATCCGGTGGTAGGCGATCCGCTTTCCGTTGATTTGCTCGCGGTGCAATTCGCCGTCCGGGCCCGCGGCCTTGATCGAGAGGTTGCCGAGCGCCTTGTTGATCCTGTGCAGCGTCGGACGGCGGTCGCCCTTGATGAAGAGGTCCCAATGCTCGACCAGCCGGGGCGCGCTCACCCAGAAGCGGCCCTCGCCGAGGAGGATCGCGGACGAGCGGAGCATGACCTCGGGCGGCTTCTCCAGGCAGTAGAGGAGCCAGTCGATCACGAGCCCCGGCACGGTTCCGTTAGACGCGAGCCGATGTTGCACGCCGCTCGCCTCACCTTCGACGACGAACCGATCACCGTACCTCACCGGGCGGTTGTCGCGGAGCCAAAGGAAGTGACGGGCGACGATGCCTTTGTCGATCCAGTCCTTCGTTCCCGCGAGCCCCTTCTCCGCATCGCCGTGGCGGCCGCCCAAACTCCGGAGGAATTCCGCGCCGGCTTCCTTCGCGTGAATGTGGAGGAACCGACCCGCGACGGCCGCGAGCGCTTCGACGCCGAGATCTTCGTCGCCGGTTGACAACATGTTCTCGTCGTTCGCGCTGAAGATCGCACGAATCGCGCCCTTGACCACGCAGTTCGCCGAGAACTTGATCCGAACCTCGTGGCTGGAGTCGCCGACGATCTTGCGGATCTTGTGCGTGCTGACCCGCTTTCCGTTCGAGTCCGGCGGCAGCATCTCATCCGCGAACACGACCGGGCACGCGATCAATCCGGCGTTGAATGACGACAGATAGGCGCTCATTTCGAGCGGAAAGCCGCCGTTCCACAGAGAGGCGCACCCGAGCGCGAACATGGTTTTTCCGGCGCTCTTCGGGCCGCTTAGGTAGAGACCACTCGTCGGTGAGTCGAGCTTCGTCAGCGTCGCGACCCAATCTAGGAACTTGTCGGTCTCGGCCGCGGTGTCGCCGAACGTGCGGAGCCAGCGATCGACGTCCGGGTTGAATTCCGGATACAGATCCGCACGCACCGTCGCGGCCGCAATGTGGAGCGTCTGATCGGTCGGATCGTAGAACGAGCGCGGGATCGTGAAGTCGTAAATCACGCCGTTGCGCGCTACGGTGCTCAGCTCTTCGAGGATCTCGGAGGTGGTCTTCTTCCGCGTCGTCCCGTCGGACTTCATCCCTTCCCAATCGAAAAACGTCATGGTCTCCGGCGTGCGGGCCGTGACAACCTCTCCCGGTGCGGGGAGGTAGGGAATCTGGCGCGGGAGGCACCGCAGATCGCGCGGCAGCGAAACGGCCAGCTCGCCGCGCTGGATGCCCGCCTGGTAGCGCCAGACGCCGTCCGGGCAGCGCTGGAGCACGTAGAACGTCTCGCCTCGCTGGATGAGGAAAAGCTTCTTCAGGTCCGTCACCGTGACATTGACGCCGGAGAGCTTCGATTGATCCTCGGCCGCCTCTTGCAGCTCGGTCAGGGTGTAGTAGCCGGCTGGACCGGGGGCCGGCTCCGAGCCTTCTTGGATTGAGTCCTTAGGGACGAGCGCAAGGGCGGTGGAAAGGGGCAAAGCGCCCCCCGGCGCGGCCTCCGACGCGTCGGACGAAGGGGCACAACCTTCGGCGGACGTAGAGTCGGAGGCAAAGGCGGCCAGGGGGGCGCTTGCCGAAATCGTGGGGCTCGGGGGGACCGGCGAAACCTCGGTAAAAACGGCCGAATCGGACCGTTTAGAGGGCTCGGGAGAGGCGGTCGGGGGGACCGGCGGCGCGGCCGGCACCGAAGCCAGCGGCGCGCGCTTTTCGTGGATGCCGCGCCCTTGGGCGAGGAGCCGCGCCCGGAACCGCTCGTCCATGCTGCGGGTCGCATCACACGCCTCGCGCGCTTCCGACATGGCCCGAGCTACCTTGTCCTCGAAGGCGTCCTCCGAGATGAAGTCCTCTGGGCTCTCGGCCTCCATCGCCGCCAGGGACGGCGCGGCCATGTCGCAGATCGCCGCGATCGAGCCACGGCCGGCCACGTACCAGCAGAGCCAGGACGCCAGCCTTTGGGCCGTCGCGTCGCGCTCGCCCTTGCCGGCCCACGGCTTCCCGTCGCGAAAGGCTTCGAGAACGGCTGTCCGCTCGGGCCGACGGTTGCCCTTGAGCTTGCGGAGGATCGTCTCCTTGGTCTGCTCGTCGTCCAGGTTGAGGGCGGCGTCGGGACCGGACAGGCGAGCCGGCTCCAGCTCCTCCGGCGTGGGCTCGTGGGAAGCGATTGCCGGGGCGACGGTTTGCCCGAATAGGCTGGCGAGGTCGGAGGCCGCCGCGGCCGCCTTGACGCTCGTGAAGCTGCGGAGGATGGGGTAGGCGTAGCGCTGGCCGTCCCGGATCAGGTAGTAGACCTCGGGGGCCGGCGCGTTGTCCTTCGCGGCCCGCTTCCAGTTGTGCGTCCCCGGGATCCGGAGCACGCGGGCCATGTCGCTAGTGTTGTCGACGTGCCAGGACTTCGTTTTCGCGAACGCCGCCGCGTGCTCCTGCCACTCTTTCAGAAATTTCTGAACCTCGGCGCGGTTCTTCTCCAGCGCTACCGGAGCGTCGAATAACCAGTAGCAGTGAAGCCCGCCGCCGGTCCAGATCACCAGGGTCGGATCGAACTTGAACGACTGGAGGATCTCCGTCGCTTCCGCGAGCGAGCGCGGCAGGTTCGTCGCCGCGTGGTTGGGGCCCGCGATGTCGATGTCTAGCCAGGCGCCGGGGGCTAGGATCTTTTGCGCGCGGCCGCCACGCTTGTACGGGCCGAGGTCCTCGGCGTGCGCACAGAGTGTCAGGTAAACGTCGCGGCCTGCACTGTCCTCGGCTTCTGCGTAAGCTACGATACTATTCGGGTCGTCGGTGCGGAAATGCTTTGTAAGCATGCCCCCAGTTTTTTGACCGGGCGTCGAAGAGCAAACGCCAACGACGCCGTGCGGGCCGGCGCTCGGGTACAGGGCCCGGACGAACTCTAAGGCCGCGTCCTGATTCACGCGTTCACGGTCCGTGGGCGCCGCGCGGGAGGAAGAAAAGCCGAAATTTTTAGGTCGTGTGTGCTCACGTTGCGCCGGTCCACCGACGGTGGTTGAGTGTGCCGCTCAATCGGACCGTAGTTAAGACCTTAACACGCTTCACCGTGAGCGCGGGGCGCCAAAACGCAAAACGCCGGGACCCTCTCGGATCCCGGCGCTTCCGGTTTAGAAGACCCTACGGATAGGGCCTTAGTTTTCGACGGTGCTACTTGCGGACCGCCGCGCGAGCCGTCTCGACGATCACCGCCTTCTCCTCGGCGGAGAGCTTTTCAGCGCCCTCGCCCTTCACCTCGCCCGTCTCCAGGTCGATCACGATCGAGCCGTCGGCAATCGCGGCGGCGATTTGGGTCCCGCGCGCTTCCGCCCACCGCTTCGCGTCCTCGGCGTCCTTCACCGCCTTCGCCTCAGCGTCGGCCTTGCGCTTCGCCTCCTCGACCTCCTTCGCGGCGCCGTGGTACGTCTTGAACTCGGCGGTGAGCTGCTCTTGCACGTCGGCCGCGCCGCTCTCCAACATGTAGATCGAGGACTTCAGCTCGCGCTCGATCGTGGTCGTCGCGTCGGAGAATTCCGCGGCGTGCAGCGCCGCGCGGTCGTCCCGATCTTCCTTCGCCTTCGCCAGCGCATGATCGCGCTTGCTCTGCGCGCGACGAATCGCCCGCGTGTATTCCTCCTCGGCGTCCTGGACGTCACGCCGATAGGTGCGCGTGTTGAGATCTCGGTTCTCCGCGTCCGTCTTCGCCAGCGGCGCGATCTTGTTCGCGGCCTCCATCTGGAGCCGGGCCTTGCCCGTCTTCAAGGCCTCGCGACTGCCGGCGCTCTTGCGATCGAAAACGATCTCGATTTCGCGCGAGGAGGTCGCCGGGCCGGGCACACCCAAGAGCGGCGACGGGTAGGCGAGGCCGGAGGCCGCCTTTGGGGCGGGCTTGGCGGCGGGGGCGGTCTTTTCGGAGGCGAAAACGGCGGGCATGTTGGTCCTTTCGTGCGGGCGTGGGGTCGCGGCAGCGCCGCGGGTATCTGGTACGAGAGACATCGGCACGCGGGCCGGAAACCTTTAGGGCCTAAAAGCGCCGGGCCTAAATCCGGACGCTTCCCGACCCGCGGCACGGGGCGCACAGACGGCCGTCAGGGGCGCCGCCAGTTCCATCGCAGCCGGCGCAGGCTCGCCGGGAAGGCTTGGGCTCGGGCGAGTCGGCGACGCCTTCGCCATAGTAGGCCCGGCGGCGGGCCGGGTCGGTCAGCGGATCGGCCTTTGCCTCGCCGACAAGAGCGCGCGAGAACAGGCCGAGTCGCGTCGCTTCCGCTTTGCCGCGAGATTCCGCCTCAGCGTTAGAGCGTGCGGCGTCGGCTTCGGAGCGTACGATCTCGGCGCACGTGCACGGATCACAGTTGTCACAGACCGCTTGCTGACGCTCGCAATAGCACCCGACGGGCGACGTCCCCGTTGTAATAGCCGAGGATAGGAGGAATATCGCCTTTCCGCGCAGGCATCCTTTGGCATGAAGTTTCGTGCTCACGGTCTAGCCTCCAGCGCCGCGCCTACGCACTTATCGATCGAGCCCCCGCGCTCGCGGCACGCGGCGAAGGCCTGTCCGGCAGGGCTGCACGCGAGCACCGCGATCGTGAACAAGATCGTGAGGGCCGCCCAGAAGCTTCGGTGTTTCACCACGCGTCACCTCGACAATGGCGGCAGCATTCGGGCTCGCTACGCTCCTCCGGGTTGTGATGCGCCCACAACAGAAACGCGGTCGCGCCGTGCAAGACGCTCTCCATGACCCGCTTCGCCGTGATGTCGTCGAGCAAAGACCGGCCGCGCTTGCGGATCTCTCCTTCAAGAGAAAGGAGGCGCATCTGCAACCTCCAGCGGCCGTTGTTCGAAAGCTTGACGCTACCGGATAGCGCCGACGCCTCGCCGTGTTCCTTGATGAGGTCGAGAAGCGGCATATCTTCGACCTCGGCCACAAAATTCGCTTCGGGGTTGTACATGCCTCACCACCCGATCGTGCGGTACTTGAAGACCCGAGAGCGGGCGCGGGCCTCGCGCTCTTTCCGTCGGCGGCGCTCGCGGCGCAGCTCTCTCCGATACTCGCGCGCCTGAAGCACGACCTCTCCCACGCAGAGCGCGATCAGGGCGCCGAGCCCAAGCGCGAGGGCGTGTTGGTGGGCGATGATGAAGGCTTTGATTTGGTTCATTCGGATCTTAACCTCGTAAAATTTTAACACGCTAGAAACGGAAGGCCTTGCGGCGCTCCTCGCGCCTCCGGGCCTGCGCGTCCCCGATGGAGATCACTCCGTTCGAGATCGAAACGGCGAGGTCGATCAGGAGCTTGAACGTGTCGAGCGGGCCTCGGTTCATTAGGCGCTCGCCCCATTCACGCCGACCAAGCACAGCATTTGCCGCGAGAACTCGACCGGGCCTAAATCTTCCATCAGCCCGCAGATCCTCTCCGGAGAAAAGGCCATGCTTTTGTAGGCACTCACCGGAAACCGATCGACGTAGGTGATTCCGTCCGCTTGCACTCCGGTACGGTACCCGTTCGCCAAACGGGAGTGAATCATGTCGTCGTGGGAGACGGCCTCGCTGAAGAACCATCGTCGGCCCTTCAGCACGAGTCGCGAATATGCCTGCGTCCTGATCCACCGTTCCACGGCCTCACGCGCTTGATGAGATGAGGACGCGCGACAATCCGGCGTGTAAGGGTTATCGATCACCAGACGATCGGTCCGCATTGACGTACACGCTCCATAGACCGCAAGAACAGAGACGCTAGGATCCTTCAGCCACACGCCCCGATCCACGACGAGGGACTGGCGCGACTCCTCCACCACTCGCAAGCTCGGGAACACGCGGCGCGTGCGCTCGTTGAGGATCACGCCCATGATAGTGGAGAAAACGGCGTGGGCTCGGTCCGGCGTGCCGACTACGATCGTGATCCGAAGATTGGGGTTTTGTCCAAGCTCCCACACGGGGCGAAGAATCGCCATTTGCGTAGTCGCCCCGGCACCCGGGTGAACTAGGAGATAGGCGCGGCTGCGCTCGGTCAGAATCTCGTCCCAACGCCGATGCATGGGCGCTTGCTTCAGTCCGAGATACTCGGCGAACGCGTTGAAGTCATGTGCGGCGCGGACGGCGCGCGCTCTGTCCAGTTTCTCCAGCTCGCTGATCGTGCTCATTTGGCTTCCAATGATCTCCCTGTTCGATGTAGTGCCCGGAGGCTTTGCCGACTCTCGCGGCCGGCGACCTAGGAAGCTTAGAGCTTGAGCCTAAGTGCTTAGGAAGTCAACAAGGATTTTTTCCTCGGCGGCGCCGCGCCAGCAAAAACGAAAAGGGGCCTGGTACCCTTTCGGGAAGCCTAGGCCCCTCGGCGATATCCGCCGTAGACGTGTCCGGGTCGCCGCTTGAAGGCCTTGATCGGGCCGGGCTCCGGTTGGGTTCAGGGTGCGGGCCGCGTTCAGGCTATTTGCCCCGCGGCCTCGGCGGAACGCTCAGGGCACAGCCGCCACCTCGCTTCCCTTGTAGTCGATGGTTGTGCACAGGTGGGCGCTAGGCCCCTCGATGCCGGCACTTCTTGGGCGGTCCGGCGCACCCACGAGCCGGCGTCTCCGCGCGACTCGCCACAGGGACGACCATCGAGCCAGAACACTTCGGCGGCCAGAAGCCACACGAGAGCGATCGCGGCCAGAAGGACGGTCCCCATGCTCACCTCGAACAATAGCAGAAAGCTAGGGTCTTAGGAAGGCCGCGAGCGCCTCACGCGCTTGAAAAAGATCCGGAAGTCCACGCGTGTGGGGCAGACGGCCGCGGTGCCGTCGGGCCGGTAGGCGAGGAACACGAACGCGCGATCCGCGCCCACGACGTAGAACCGCGTCCCCTCCTCGACCTCGACCACGGTCCAGCCTCGATAGGTCGGGAGGTTCACGGACGCACGCCCCGGACGTCGACAGATTGCCAATACACGGCGCGGCGCCCGTCGGCAAACTCGAAGATGAAGCGTTGCCAACGCCTCATCTCACGCCCATCGCGGAAGTGGTCGATCCAGAATTCCGCGAAGATTCCCTCCGGACACGCCGGCTCCGCGCAGGGCATTCCGGGCTGCCGGTCGTGCTCGCGCCGTGTTGTCCCTGTGCTCACGATTTCTTCTCCGGCTTACCGTCGGGGCCGATCTTGAACGTGGTGCGCTTGCCGCCGCTCTCGATCGCGATCTCGTCTGACGGCATAGACGGATCGGCCTTGATCGTCGTGTTCCACGCCTCGGAGCGCGCTCGTTCCGCGCCTTTGATTGGGATCGCAATGTGCCGGCGCGACGGATCCAGCACGAACACCTCGTGCCGAAGGGGCGCCGACGCCTCGTAATCCGGCGGCCCGGTCGTGGCGCGGCCGAGCGACACCTCCTCCGGACCGGCCTTCGGCGCGTAGTACCCGACGGAGTGCCAGATCCGCGCGCTCGCGACGTCGCACATGTGGCAGAACGCCGCCAGATCGTTCATGGTCCGGGCCCGTCCGGAGTAGTTGTCGCCCTCGCCCTCGACGTACTTGATCGCGTTCTCCTGCTCGGCCGAGAGCACGATCCCGTAGCCCCGGATCCGGGCCATGCGAAACGCGTGGCGCTCGGCCTTGTCCTTCCACGACACGAAATCGGGGCGCGGCTCGCCGGGCACGGCCTTCCAGGGCTTTTCGAGGTCGTGGAGGAACAGCGGCAGGAGCGCGTCATCGAGATCGAACAGCAACGGCCCCAGCCCCATCATCACCGGCCACAGCTCGATCGCGATCTGGAGCACGGCGGCCACGTGGTCGAGGTAGCCGCTCGGCCAGGCCTGGTGATTGAATGACGAGCCCCACGCCTTCGCGAAGCGCTCCCGCTCGTCGTGCATGAGCCGCACGCACGGGCTCCGATCCTTCGGGTGAAAATGGTGCGAGATGACGTCTAGGATCAGTCCTACGGGCTCTTGGCCGAGCTTCACGACGCGCCCCCGTCGGTCTTCGTCTCGTCCAGGTCCGTGCGCATGACGGGCGGCGTGTTCTCCTCGTCGGTGTCGAAGTCCGCCACCACGCCCAGCGCGCGGCAGTAGATGAGCACCCGGCGCGCAAGGCGCCAGTCCATGCGGAAGACCAGCGTGGCGCGGCCGGTCTCGCCCACCTCGACGGAGACGGGCAGGCCGTTGGCGGCGCGGTTCAGGATCTTCGTCGCCTCGGCGTGGAATGCCCACGTCGACCGTCGCGGGGTACTCACCGCGCCCCCTTTCCGGCGGGGCGGCGGTAGGGCCGGTAGGTCGAGACGAAAACGGCGTCGGGGAGCATGAGCTTCGAGGCGTCGAGGGCGGGACGGGGCTTCGAGGTGGTAGGCAACACGGCGGGACCTCCTAAGGGTGGGGACGTTTAAGGGGCGGACACGATTTCACACCGACAGGGGAACGTGCCAGACGGGCCGGCGCTGTACTTCTTCCGACACCTACCGTCGGCGTCGTGAAGGTGTCGGCACCCGGGGCACTTAGTCGGCTTCGCCATCCCGCCGTCTCGGGTGAGCATCTCGCGCACCGCGGGGGAGACATCGACCTCTCGGCTGTAGGGATTCAGGCGGTTCGGTTCGGCGGCAGTTTCCGCGGCCGCTGGATCGTCGCCGGTCTCGGCGCTCTCTTCATCCTCGATTGTTTCGCCGCACCAGCAACACGTCGCGCTGCTCCACGAGTGGTTGCAGTGGTGCGAGCAAGAGCGCTTGCTCTTCGAGCATTCGCCACCCGGCATACCCTCGCCGCACGACACGCACTCGTCTTTCTCTTCCTCGGCGGCCGCCGGATCGTCAAGTCCGTCCGCTAGGGTGACGTCCAAAAGCTCGCGCTCGGCCCGATCTTCCGCGTCTTCTTCGGCGGCTGCCCGCGCCATCCCGCCCGGGTTCTCGCGCTCGAACTTCTCGATGTAGGACTCCTCGTCCGGCGCGTGGGTGCGCGGCTCGAAGCGCTCGAAATCTCGAATCTCCTCGGCCAACGCATCCAAGGTCTGCCGAACGCTCTTGGCCGTGTCGTCCTCGTTCACTCGGCTCGCGATGACCGGATCCTTCAACAGACCTTCGATCTCGCCCTTGGCGATCTTCAGCGTGAGGAGCAAACGCGAACGGTCAAGCTCGCGCGCAGCGTCCGCGGCCTCGTGAAGGCCGGCGATCGCGGCGTCCTCGCCGTGAAGCGCGGGCCGCTCTCCGGCGTCCGCTAGCCAGCGACGCATGTTGGCCTCACCGAGCTTCCGCGCGACCGTCTCGCGTCCTACCGGCGAAGAGAGATAGCGATCGAGGCGGCGCTCCACCTCCCAGCACGAGGCGCAGATCTTGATCGCGGTCGCGTCGGTCGACGTGCCGCACACGCGGCAGGGGACCGTCTCCGGGAGAGCGCAATCGCCTTTGCACCAGAACGCATCGGAAAGGGTACGACGAAAACAGGTATGTCCGCGTCCCAGATTGAAGGGCGGCTCGCCGTCGCGCGCCGTCGCCACGCGTTCCCGGCGGCGCTCGGCCTCGGTCGTCGCGGTCGCCAAAGCTCGTCCAAGCCCGTCGGTCGCTCGTTGCTGACGGCGCTCCGAACAATCGCACGCCTCGCCCTCTTTGCCCATGTTGCAGTCGATGAAGTGCATTGGTTACCTTTCCTCACGGCGCGTGTTGTCGGCTACCTCCGAGGCGGGCCCCTCGTACCCTGCGCCGCCGGAGGCGATGCCTTGCGCGTAGGCGATCGCGGTCGGGTTCGCGTAGCTCTGCCACGTTCCGCCGTCGACGGATGGCGCCCACCGGAAGCCGTTCGCTTTGAGCTGCGCCCGCGTGCGCGCGTCGGGCTTGCCCGGGAACTTGAGGCGGACGCGGTTCTCCGAGTGGACGATCTTGATCGCGATCATCGTCGTCACGTGGTAGTCCTCGACGTCCGGCGTAGCCTTCGCGCGGCGGACTTCTTCGATCCGCGCCTTGAGGCGCCGGATCTCCGCGCCGTTGTTTTTGAGGCGATAGTCCGGGATCCCTATCCGGCCGAGCGGGTCGGGCGCGAGGAACTCCTCCGCCTTGGCGCGAACGTCCTTCGCCGTCGCCTTGTGGTGGCGAACGAGACACGCCTGGATATTCGAAAGCGTCCACGATCGGGCGACCGCTTCGTCCTTCGAAGACCGTAGCCCCTTGCGGATCGTCGCGTTCAAGTCGACCGCAAAGGCCTGGAACTTCTCCGCCTCTTCAAGCTTCGCGACGAGGCGAGCGACGGCGTCCTCGTCCTCGGTGCGGATCGGCTGGCTCGCCGAATCGACGATCCGGAGGATGTTCCTAAGGGCCGCGTTCCGGAAGTCCATCAGCTCTCGCTGGCGCTTGTCGGCCGTGTCGCTGGACTTGCGCGCGCGGCTCGTGTTGAAGTTCGAGGGCCCGGCAATCATCGTCGAGACGCACCGGCTCTTCGCCTGGAGGTACGTTCGGAAGTGGTGCGCGTAGCCCGACCGGTATCGCTGAAACTCGGCCTCGAACGCCGCGCGCGTCTCGTCGTTCGCGAACTCGGCATAGTGCCTGTGATCGGCTTCGAGCTGGCGGACGTAAGACGCGATCTCTTGCTCGCCGCGTCGCTCGGGAATGTGCGAGGTTCCTCGGTGAGCTGTGATCGCCAGTTCGAGCGGGATATCGTGCTCGAAGTTCCCGGCCCTGATGTCTTCGGAGGTGGTTTTCGTGCTCATACTGGACACCATCGTCTCGTTCGGACCCATTCTTAAGGCCTTACCTTTCTATGCGGACTCGCGCCACGTCCTCAGCGTCGTCCGAGCCTCCGCGACCGCCTCCTCGACCGTGTGGCCGGCGCCGAGGATCTCGATCGTTTGGCCGCGCTCGTCGTTCAGGTAGATCGCGACCTCGAACTCCGTCTGACCGCCCCACATGTCGGCGAGGTCGGCCGCGGTGTCGATCCTGATTCCGGGCTTGGCGACGTTCCGAGTGCTCATGATCTATCCATCGGCTCAGGGCGATAAAAACTTAAGGCCTTAGCTTTCCTGTCTAATCGAACCGCTTCGACTTGAGCGCCTTCCGTCCCTCGTCGGTCAGCTCCCACTTTCCACCACGACTCACGACCAAGCGCATGGAGGCCGCGGTGGCAAGAAGAAGGCCTTGAGCAGGACGCCGCGAGGGGCCTTCCTCGTCGAGCCGACGGAGAAGCGCGCTCATGACGTTGACGATGATAACGCGGTAGGAGATCTCTTTCTTCGTGCTCATGATCTATCCATCGGCTCGCGGTAAGAAAAACTTAAGGCCTTAGTTTTCACTTCATCATCCAGGGCTAAGAACACCAGGAGCAGGCACCGCAAGGAGGGTTGCATCGACGGTTGAATAGGGTTGGCGCCTTGTTGCCGCGTTTGGCGTTGCAGACCTTGTGAGCGGGCATGAGGTTTGCTATTCGAAAGCCTCCTCCAAGCGAACGCGGGATCACGTGGTCAAGAGACATCTCTTCGAGCGTCAAGGGCCGATGACAGAGCCAGCAAACACCGCCGCCCTTCTCGTAGACCTTCAGTCGTTTGGCGGGCGAAGAAGGCATGTGAGCTTCACCTCATCATCCCGGCGCGCCGGGCGTCAATGTAAGCGAACCATTCCGGGTCGAAGCCGCTCGCGCGCTGGCGCCGCTCGGCTTCCTTCAGGCCGTCCGATTTCGCCGCCTCCATCAACTCGTCCGAGATGCCCTCACGCATGGCCCGCTCCAACGTGGAGCGTCGCATTTCGAACGCGAAGCGGTTCGAGGCGGCTCGGAGGGTCGGCGGCGGAGGGCCGGCGGTACCGTCATACGCGTCACACGTTAGGTGACACTCGGCCCAAAGCTCGACGGCGCGCACGTAATTCGGGTCCGGCGGAGGGAACTCCCCGTGCCAATCGCGGCGCGAGTCGGGAGGGCTCACGGCTCACGCTCGTAGGTGTGAGGTGCCCCGCGAACCATCCGCCGATCGCCGAACGGCCGACGCCCGGTCTTGCGCACCGTGATCTCGATCTCGTCGCCGTCCCGAACCTCAGCGGCCGCGATCGCCTCCTGAATGACGTGCGGCTGCACCTGTCCTAAATCGGCGTCGGTCTCACTGTTATGCAGCACGTTGCGGTATGGTCGGTGGTTCCCAGACCAGTATTCGGTGTAGGTCACTACGACTTTACCGACGGGCGTCGGCTTCGTGGTGGCGTCCTCCCACACCCCGAGGTTCTGATCAGCGGCGGCGTGGCTATCGTAGTGCCCCGCCTCGCGGGCGCACCTTCTTCCGTGAAACTCGGACACGCTCTCGCACTGCATTTGAGTCCTCTTGTTGGGTGTTCGATTACTTCGCCGCCGGCTCCGGCCGCGGCGCGACCTTGCGCACCAGGGCGAACCACGCGGCGGCGAGTAGGCCGAAGTCCTCGACGTCGAAGGGGAGGACCGCGGCGGGGTGGGGAGCGTTCGTCGTGTTCATGATCTATCCATCGGCTCGCGGTAAGAAAAACTTAAGGCCTTAAGTGGTTAAGCCGCAAGACATCCTCGTCAACCACCCTACCGTCAGGGTGGCGCCACAGCAAATCCGTGGGGCTAGGGACGAAACCGCTCAGCCGTAGCGCCTCGATCAACTTCTCGCGCTCGGACCTACGTCGCGGCGGAGGTGGCGGTAGAGGAGCGGCTATCGGCTCCGACCCGGGTGTCAACGCGTCCACCTCTCGGCGCGCCGCCTCTATGAAGTCCTCGACGTACTCCCTCATAACCCCTCCTAGCAGTCTTTGTGGCAGGCAAACCTTATAAGACCTCAAAAGCAGCCAGACCGTGAAAAGCGATCAGCCGCCAGCTCGGCGGCCGCCTTGGTGTTGGGGTTGTCGATCCCGTACAGGTCCATAGGAAGATCGTCGCGGGACATGCCCAGCTCCGCGGCGGCGCGCCGGAGCGGCTCCCGGTGGTGGTGGTTGTCGTCTATCCGCCACAGCTTCACCAGGCGCTCCCGCAGCACCTCCACGGGCTCGGCGATCTCCTCGACCGTCACTCGGTACCGCCGAATGTGGACGACGCCGTTGAAGCACGATGGCTCGACGCGCGACGCGGTGATCGCACTGCCTAGGTAGGGCTCGCCCATGACCTCGTGCGTCTGCGGGTATTTCGGGGCGGCCGGCGCGGCGGGCTTCTTCGATCGGCGTTTGGTGGGCATTTGTGTCCGGCTTTCTTTTCGGTACCTTTGCGGGCTTGTTTGGGTCCTCCGATCCTTTTCACAGGCATCGGAGGCGAAGTTATTTACTCTTGGAAGATCAGCGAGCGAAACGGAGTGAGTTGCGGGAAAGACCAGCCCGCCGGAAACGCGAGCGGCGGAGCGCCGCCGCTATCGAAGTTGACGTTTTGATAGCCCGTCGCTGAGACATAGGCCCCGAGCTTCACCGACGCGACCGGATAGTGCGCCGGATCCCAGCCAAAATACGACAGATCCGGAATCCAGTAGGCATTGGGGTAGATTCCGGTGAACACGGCACAGACACCTCCGTACGAGGTTCCGTTGAAGAGGATCAGATCCTTCACTCCCGGAGTCGTGATGTTGGGCGAGTAGCAAACCGACTGCCCTCCGCCGTCAGAGCGATAGCCGATCGGAAGCATCGCCAACGAGTGCGGGCCGTTGGGCAGGCCCCAACTCGTCATATTCGAGAACGGTTGCACGGATGGGCTGTCCGGAATGGTCGCGGCTACGGAGCCGGTGAAGTTATCGCCCGTGAAGTACCGGATGATCGTGTGAGGGCCGACTTTGATCGAGTACGGCCACAAATAGGTGCCGTAAAAGGTGCCGACCTGGGTGTAGGGAGGGATTCGCGTACAAGTCCCGGTGAAGTTGATTCCGGTGTAGGTGTCAACCATGTGCTCCGGGGTGGTGCCGGTGCAAGAGCCGAAGACGGCCGACGTTTTGGACGAGACCTCCTCCGGAGGCTCGCCGCACCCGGCGAAGCCGAGGCAAGCGATGGTGAGCGCGATCAGGGCGGTGTGCGGGGTTTTCATTTGGTTACACGGTTCCTTTCTTGGTTGGGGCGAGAGGGGCTCTACTGCTTCCGAACGGCGTCAAACCAGGCGGCCGCGACCGGGCCGAAAAAGAGGATGTCGAGGCGGAGCTTGTCGGCCTTCGTGACGGCGGCGCTCACGAGGGTGACAACGGAGGTCTTCGAGGGGCAGGTCTGGGCGAAGGGCTTGGAGTTCATGGCGTTGGTCCTTTTGGTTTGGGGCGGCGTCTCGTTACACTATGAACATCGGCACGCCCTTCGAAAACCTTAAGGCCTTAAGAACTATTTTTTAACTACTTAGGTAGCGACTTCGGTACCGGCTCGGCGAGAGCCACCGCGCGGCCGAACCGGGTGATCGTGAACTCGGGCGCGCCGTCGGGGGCGAG
>Ga0068859_100001558_pt1 | contig 23386 bp, 17 predicted proteins | sample KBSSwiS22_FD_66585 | JGI IMG/M metagenome (GOLD analysis project Ga0068859, IMG submission 66585) | Switchgrass rhizosphere microbial communities from Kellogg Biological Station, Michigan, USA - KBS Switchgrass S2-2 | ecosystem: Host-associated > Plants > Roots > Rhizosphere > Soil ...
AGCAAACCGTTCCTTTCGGCCTCTCAGGCATCTCTCCTAACCTGCCCTTATTTTACTAAGGGGTGGCAAAAATACAATTCCGTGCGCTATTACCCAAAACTAAATGCAAGTTTTAGTGTAAATAATTCTGAAATGCCGAATAATGATATGTTGTACAAGAGTCCCGCCATATCGGGATGTGCCATGCGACGCCAATGAAGCTCAATCAGGGAGCGGATGCCGGTAACAAAAAGCCCAAATTCTTTACAGAATTTGGGCTTAATTATTTTTCATTGATTTAAAACTACATTGCTGCTAACTGTACTTTTTGCTGTAATTCCAATACGCTTTCTTTAAAAAGACTATCAGTGTCCATCAGGTCCTTTACTGTCTGGCAACTATGAATTACAGTGGTATGATCCCTGCCGCCAAAATGTTCGCCAATAGTTTTTAATGAATTCTTGGTAAAAGCTTTGGAAAGGAACATAGTGATCTGCCTTGCCTGTACAATTTCTCTTTTACGTGTTTTCTGCAACAGCTTATCGTATGGCACATCAAAGTATTCACATACCATTTTTTGAATGGCATCGATGGTAATTTCCTTACTGGAGGATTTTACAAAATTTCTTAATACTTTTTTAGCCAATTCAAGGTCAATTTCTCTCTTATTAAGCGAAGATTGTGCCAATAATGATATTAAAGCACCTTCTAATTCCCTTACATTGCTATTAATATTGTAAGCTATATATTTTACAACTTCACGGGGCATATCCAACCCATCATTCTTCATCTTCTTTTCCAGTATCTCTATTTTTGTATCATAATCGGGTACCTGAAGATCGGCACTTAAACCCCAGCGGAAACGGCTTAATAATCTTTCCTGCACCCCTTCCAGATCTTTAGGGGGTTTATCACTGGTTAATATTAATTGTTTACCGCTTTGATGCAGGTGATTGAAAATAGCAAAGAAGGCTTCCTGCGATTTTTCTGCACGGTTAAAGAATTGCACGTCATCAATGATCAATACATCAATCAACTGGTAAAAATGTATAAAATCATTGATGGCCTGGTTGCGGCTATGATCTATAAACTGGTTGATGAATTTTTCTGAACTTACATACAACACTACTTTATTAGTATGTAATCTTTTTACTTCATTGCCTATTGCTTGTGCCAAATGTGTTTTTCCCAAACCAACACCACCATAAATAACTAAAGGATTAAATGAAGTAGTACCTGGTTTTTCTGCAACAGTTTTACCGGCACGGCGGGCAACACGGTTGCAATCGCCTTCTATAAATGCATCAAAAGTATAAGCGGGGTTAAGCTGCGGATCAATCTGCATCTTTTTAAGACCCGGTATTACAAAGGGGTTCTTAACTGGATTATTTATTACAAGCGGAAAATCCATTTCGTTATTTGAGTATGATTTAAAACCATGTCCCGGAACATCCATTGTAAGCGGCTTGTTTTTGCTATTTCCACTGTCCACCATTATCCTGTATTCCAAACGAGCCTCTTTTCCTAATTCTCTTTTTAATGTTTTTGCCAAAAGCGAAACATAATGTTCTTCAAGGTACTCATAAAAAAATTGACTTGGTACTTGTATGGTTAATATTTTTTCTTTTAACGCAACTGGTTTAATAGGTTCAAACCACGTTTTGAAATGTTGCCATTCAACAATGTCTTTGATGATCTCTAAACAATTAGCCCATACTTTTTCAAAAGCCTTATCCATCAGTTCTTAAGCAATTTAATTTATGTTGAGTAAAGAATATTTTCCGGGGGATTTCCTGCAAAAATCACTTTCAGGTTTAAATGAAAATTAATTTTTGGCAGGACAGCGAATATCGAATAAATTATTGAAAAAAAAATTTTTTATTCAATTGTTTTTTTCGCAACAATCACAGTATTGGATTTTGAGATTTTTTTTGGTGTATATCAGCTAAAACCTTAGTGCTTGTCAACATGTTAGCAAACCTTATTCATTTAGCATCTCTCTGTGTTCGCTGCTACCCTTTTTAGCCTTTGCCTGGCAAAAATAACCGCTGCAATTATACAACAGCCACTCAATTTATTTAACCGGAGCACATCATCCTGTTTTCAAGCCAACCTAACCGGTACTACCTGGTTCATTTGCACTTTTATTTTTGGCAAAAAATTATTTTTGCCGGTACTGTTCTACAATTATTGTTCCTGAAAAAATGAATACGCTGGTTTTAGCTGAGGGTTACAGTGAAATACAAAAGGAAGATAGCTATTTTTTTTAACAGCAAAGAAAATACCGGATAAAATTTTATCAATAAATAGAATTACTTTTGGCATATTAAATTATCATTATGAGTTATGAATTAACAGGCAAATTAGTTGCTAAATACGACATCGTTCAACGTACAGAAACTTTTAAAACCAGGGAGTTTGCCGTTGAAAAAACAGATGACATCAATGGCCGCACTATCACCAATTATGTAAAGTTTCAGTGTGTACAGGATAAAACTGCTATTGTAGACAGGGTAAATATCGGGGATGAAGTAAAAGTGTATTTCAATATTAAAGGCAGCAAATGGGAAAAAGATGGCAAGGTGAACTATATAACCAATTTGGATGCCTGGAGGATTGAACAAATTTTGCAACCCGGGGCAACTGCCAAAACCGACAATGAATACCTGGAACCATTGGATACGTTTTCTTCTGCACCTCCGGATGCAGTAGATGATCTGCCATTTTAATGCCCCTCCGCCCCTAAAGGGGAACTTGGAGTAAAATACTTTTAAGAGCTTTTGATTATTCAAACTTTAAATCTATAAACTTTGAAGAGAGTGAGAAATTTTCATTCTCTTCAAAGTCCCCTTCAGGGGATTTAGGGGCATGCAACAAAAAATTTCTTTCAAGCTGCTTCCTTCCGAAGCATCGGATGAATCCATCATCAAAAAAATAATTGCCAGCGCTGCGGGCAAAAAAGAAAATTCGATAACGGGTTTTCATCTTGCAAAAAAATCAATTGACGCAAGGGCTAAAACCATTTGGGTAAACCTAACGGTAAACGCTTTTATAGATGAGCCATTTCATAAAAGAGGGATTCAGTCCTTTTATTTTAAAGATGTTACTGCTGCGCAAAAAAAAGTGATCATCATAGGCGCAGGGCCGGCAGGTTTATTTGCAGCACTTCAATTAATTGAAAAAGGTATTAAACCCATTATTTTAGAAAGAGGAAAAGATGTAAGGGCAAGGCGCAGGGATTTAGCTATGCTGAATAAACAAGGCATCATTAATACGGAAAGCAACTACTGCTTTGGCGAAGGTGGTGCAGGCACTTACAGCGATGGTAAATTATATACCCGAAGTAATAAACGTGGAGATATTGACCGCATACTGAATTTATTTGTTCACTTTGGTGCTGAAGAAAAAATTTTATACGAGGCGCATCCGCATATTGGCACTAATAAATTGCCGCATATTATAACGGCAATGCGTAACCAAATTACGGCATGTGGTGGCGAATTTTTATTTGAAAAAAAAGTGGTGGACTTTACAATTGAAAAAGAGAAAATAAAATCTGTAACCACTGCCGATAGTAATACTTTTGCTGCCGATGATTTTATTTTAGCCACGGGGCACAGCGCAAGAGATGTTTTTGAATTACTCTACAACAAAAACATTTTAATTGAAGCAAAGCCTTTTGCATTAGGTGTAAGAATTGAACATCCGCAACAACTCATTAACACTTGCCAGTATAAAAGTAATGCCAGTAATGATTTTTTGCCACCCGCCTCTTACAGCCTGGTTAAGCAGGTAAACAACCGTGGTGTATTTTCTTTTTGCATGTGCCCGGGTGGCATTATTGCTCCTGCGGCTACTGCACCTGGCGAAGTAGTTGTAAATGGATGGAGCCCATCTAAAAGAAATAATCCTTTTGCAAATAGTGGTATGGTGGTGCAGGTGGAAATGGAAGATGCAGTTAAGGAAATAAAAAAATATTCAATACTCAATCCTCAATTTAATCCTGAGCATAGCCGAAGGGCAATATTTAATGAAAAGCACCCGTTAGTGCTGATGGCATTTCAAAAAATGGTGGAGCAAAATTGTTTTACCAGTGGTGGCGGAAAATTTGTAGCGCCTGCGCAGCGAATGGCAGATTTTAGTAATGGTAAACTATCTGCTTCTTTACCGGTTTGTTCTTATCAGCCCGGTTTGCAATCGTTGCAATTAAAAGAAGTGTTGCCACATTTTATCTATCAATCATTAGCAAAAGGATTTATTGAGTTTGGCAAAAAAATGCCGGGCTATTTTACCAATGAAGCCGTAGTGGTGGCTGCAGAAAGCCGCACTTCTTCTCCAGTACGCATTCCGAGAGATGCTGATACACTTACGCACCCGCAAATAAAAAATTTATACCCCTGTGGCGAAGGTGCTGGTTATGCAGGCGGTATTGTAAGTGCAGCCATGGATGGCGAAAGAATTGCACTCCTGATAGCTGCAGTAAAGTCTTAAAAGATCGCTTTTTTTATTCTGACGGTGTTGAATTTACCACTTGTAAAATAATTGTTACATTACCAGTCTCATTTGATTTATTTTGGAAATCCTTTACATTTAATACCTAAAACTACTGTTGATGAACATTTTGGAATTGCACAATCTAAAAAAATATTTTGCTACGCAAAAAGCGGTGGATGATATCAGCATGATCATTCCCAAAGGAAGCATCTTTGGTTTGCTTGGCCCTAATGGTGCTGGTAAAACAACTTTGATAAGGATGATCACAGGAATTTTTTATCCCGACTATGGCGACATTATTTTAAGAGGAAAAAAATTTGATCCTGAAAATGATGCCAAATACATTGGTTATATGCCTGAGGAAAGAGGCCTTTATAAAAAAATGAAGATTGGCGAACAGGCTTTATACCTGGCTCAACTTAAAGGATTGAGTAAAGCCGACGCCATGCACAAAATAAAAGACTGGTTTAAAAGACTGGAGATGGAAAGCTGGTGGAATAAAAAAGTAGAGGACCTGAGTAAAGGCATGGGACAAAAACTGCAATTTGTGATTACAGTGTTGCATGAACCGGAACTGATCATACTAGATGAACCATTCAGCGGGTTGGACCCCATTAATGCTAATCTTATTAAAGATGAAATTTACAGGCTGGCACAAAATGGTACTACTATTATTTTCAGTACGCACCGTATGGAACAGGTGGAAGAGATCTGTAACAATATTGTATTAGTGAATAAGGGGAAAAAAATATTAGATGGTACAGTACAAAATGTAAAACAGGATTTTAAGGAAAATCTTTTTAGTGTGCAGTTGGAAAACATTCCGGATATGATCCACAGCAATGCATTTGAAATAATTAAGACCAATCACCAGGATCTGACAGTAAAGATCAACCCTGGTTATAAATCTAATGATGTACTGGGTTATTTTATCAATAACGGAAGCAACATTATTTCTTTTAAAGAGATACTGCCATCATTGAATGATATTTTTATTAAACTGGTGGAAGGAACACCTACTGCAAGACAGTTTCAGACAATGGATAATTGACAAATGATTAATGAATAATTTGTTTACTTATTACATTCATCAATTACCTTTTACTACTAAACTTATAAAAAATGCATAAAATTATTTTAATCATAAAGAGAGAATTTCTTACTCGTGTAAGAAAGAGAACATTTATTATTGGCACGATTCTTTTTCCGTTATTATACCTGGGTTTAATTTTTGGGACTGGGTATATTGCTGAGAAAACCAGGGAAAATTTAAAAGTTGCAATCATTGATAAATCACACTTAATAACAAATTTGTTAATTAACGAAGAAAATAAAGCAGATTCGGCTAATATTTTAGCATTAGAGAATAACAGTGAAAATACAATTGAAACCACTTATGATTCTTTGGGATATAATGGTTACATAATAATACCAGATACTACTCGTTGGGAAACCGGCTTAAAGAATCTATCTTTTAATTCAAACAAAACATATAGCGACATTGCTACGATTCCCGTCCAAATGAAATTAAACAAGATATGGGATAAAATAAAAAATGAAAAACTTGGCATTGATTCAACTAAAAAAAGTATACTCACCAACTCAACAATCGTTTTAATTCCTAAAAACAACAAGGACAAGTCTGCAAATGCGGAAATTGCAAAAGTTATTGGATATGTATGTGGCTTTTTAATGTATTTCATTTTACTGTTGTATGGCAGCCAGGTAATGATGGGAGTAACTGAAGAAAAAACCAATCGAATTGCAGAAGTTGTAGTTTCGTCTGTAAAGCCGTTTCAATTAATGATCGGTAAAATCATCGGCATCGGGATGGTAGCACTGACACAATTTCTTATCTGGATAACCTGTATTTTCATTATTTACAATGTAACTAAAACAACAGGCAATGATGGGGCTACATCTGGAATGGTAGGAAAAATTCAGGAAGTATTTACAAGCGTTAATATTCCTTTGGTCGTTGGTTGTTTTATTTTTTATCTTTTAGCAGGTTTCTTTTTCTATTCTTCTTTGTATGCTGCTATTGGCAGTGCTATTAATGAAGACATGAGAGAGGCTCAATCATTAAGTTTCCCAATAACAATGCTGATAATTTTTTCTATCGCCTTAATGACGCCTGCAATAGCAAATCCCAGCAGTTCAGTTGCTGTATGGGCAAGTATCATTCCATTTAGTTCACCTATTGTAATGATGGCACGTATTCCTTTTGGGGTACCCAATACCGTACCCTGGTGGCAATTGGGTTTATCAATGGCTTTGCTTATTGCAGGTTTTATGTTTACCACATGGTTTGCTGCAAGAATTTATCGTACCGGTATTTTAATGTATGGTAAAAAACCAAGCTGGAAGGAAATGATAAAATGGGCATTCAGAAAATAATATATAAAAGCTACCATGTAAAATCCCTGTTTGTCTTTTACAAACAGGGATTTGAATAATATTTATTTTAAGATGCAATTAAGCTTTTACTGTTGCTGTTGCCGGTTCTTCTTTTGGTTTTGAAGCTTTTTCAAGTGCTTTATTTAATTCACTACCAAGATAGTTGCTGATGATCTTCCAGCTTACTACAACAACGCCTATAAACCCTCCCAGTAAAAGGCCAATAATAGCATACATTTTTTTTGACTTACCGTCTTCATCATATGGTCCTTCCGGTTTATCCAATGCTTCAATGATAGGCGTTGCTTTTTGAAGTTTATATGCAGCAGCTTCCCTGTTATTTACGGCATAATAATACTGAGATTGTACCGTTTGCTTATCCTGGTCAAGGTTAAGTTTAGGTAAATTAAACCGTTTAAGTTCGGTATTGGTAAAAAAAGTGGTCTCGTCAAGTTTTATAGCCCGGCCATCCAGGGTATTTAACACATCAAGTAATGAATCGGCTTTATTAACGGCAAACTCATAATCAATCTGTGCTTTTTTCTTTTTCAAATCAATATAGAAGTCTGAAATTTTTTGAATAAAAACATAACTTACCTCTCTCACTATTTTCTGATTACTGTTACTAAAATACAGTTCAAGTATTCCATTTTTATTGATCTTGGCTAAAAATGCACCCCTTAAAATATTGCTTGAAGTATTGATCACTCCCAGTGAATCCATTTTTTCTATCTCTATTTTTTCATTTTGCATAAACCCCGTATGCTTATTATTTTCTTCTATAAGCAACTCTGCTACAGTTTTATTTTTCAAAGCAGGTACCCTGGTATTAGAAACAGCCTCTCTAGTTCTGCGGCTGGTAGCTAACTCCACAATATTAATGGAAGCCTCTTCACTAAATGATTTTGGTGCGTCGGAAAGGCCAAGTATATTACTGATTGCTGATCCGGAAATATTATTATCGCTGGAACTATTTAATGGGAACACTGTAGCTTTTGATGTGTATACCACCACACCTTGTTTTGCCATAAAATAAAACACCCCTCCAAACAATATTGCTATTATTGCAATTACCCAACTGAATTTTTTTAACCGTTTTATGATCAGTTTAATAAGTTCTATATTATTCATCTGAATATTTATTAGTGTGGTTCAATTACAATCCTGCTACTACTTTGGCAACAACTACGCCTGTAACAATGGTTATTATAGATAATCCTGCTTGTTTAAAAATATCAACCACCTGGCTGCCTTCTGCTTTAAAAGGAACATTTACTGTACTGCCTTCTGCAACTTTTGGATAAAAATGAAAGAAGAAAAGATTCTTGGTGCGCCTGCTTTTTCCATTGGCGTATTGAACATAGATACGGCTTTTCCATGGTCGTCTTCCATACCCCCCTGCCTTATCTATATAATATAACAAATTGGTATGTTCTTTATCAAAGGTTAGTTTTAATGGAGATTGTACAGTTCCTTTAACGTCTACAAAAGGGTTTATTTCAGGCACAAAAATAACATCGTCTTCCTGCAGTACAATATCATATTTTGAGTTCCTGTACTTCATAGCCCTGAAAAGGTCAATACTTACGGGTTCTTGTGAAACGGCAGCGAGACTTGTTTTTACAGAATCTAAAATTATACCTCCAAGTGAATCAGTTAAAGCTGGTGCGTTTTTAGTTACGTTATCCCTGAAATATTGAATTTTCTTCCTGTATAAGATAGCGCCTCCAAGGTCTGCATTTTCCTTTATACCGCCTGCTCTGTCTATGTATGATGACAAGTGTTCGTATTTACTCAGACGAGGATAAGGCCCCGGGTATTTAACCAACCCATTTATTTGTACCAATTGCTGTAATTCAAATGTGGGGTTTTTTCTAACATAAATCTGGTCATAAGGTTTTAGGATAATTGCTGCTGAAGCACTATCCACATCAAGGCTGGGTGATACTTTTATTTGTTTTAATATTACTCTGGTTGGTTGCTGTTCCCTTTTTGCAGAGTCAATATCCAGCACGCTGGCTATTTCTATACGGCCATATTCAGCAGATTGTTTTAGACCTCCGGCTAAATACAAAAGATCCTGTAAGGTCATTCCTCCATATTTATTTATTTTACCTTCTTTTCTTACCTCACCAAATATTTCTACATACTGCCTGTCGGAAAAACTGTTGGCATTAAAAAGTAACACCTGGTCGTTGGCAAATAATTCTACATTGTACTGGCTGATCTTATTTTGGTCTTTAGTAATGTCACTTAAATCCACTTCAAGCCTGTTGGAATTTAATTTGGTACTATCTCCGCTACCCCTGAAGATATAGGCCCTGGGCAAATAGGTGTTACGTGTAATACCCCCGGCCCTGTTGATCACATCAAATAACCTGTCTCCTTTTCTTATTTCATATTGGCCAGGGTAAGATACTTCTCCCTTTAATTCTACTTTATTGATAAGCCCCGGATTGATGGCTGCTACCTTCACAATATCACCATCTTCTAATTTAAAATCTTCTTTGGTAAACCTGGGGTCATTGGTTGGATTTACAATAGCTGTGGCATTTACGTCTTTTATTATTTGCTGTTCCAGTTCTGTTCTGTAAACTTTTACACCGCTTGAAAACGCATCGTTTTGTAAACCCCCGGCGTATTTCAATAATGCCTTCATTCCCTCATCCTTTTTTAACTGGTAATACATCGGCCTTTTAAATTTGCCCTCTGCTTTTACTCTTTTTTCAACTGTTTGTACAATTACAAAATCGTTATTTTCAAGATAGATATGTTTACCAAAATCTCCTGTAGTAAGATATTTGTATACATCCAGTTCGTCTATAACAACTCCGTTCCGCTTAATTTGAATTGCCCGTAAATTCGCCAGGTCTGTTGGCCCGCCAGCCAATGCAATTACGTTAAAGGCATTGGTAAAAGCCGATACCGTAACCGGTCCCTGTGTATTTACTTCACCGGCAACATTAATCGAAACGGTACGTGGCTGGCCTAACGAAACGGTAAAGTTGGTAGAAGCAGGTACATAAGATTTAAAGCGTTGAATAATTAAAGCCCTCACCTGTTCAAAGGTTAGCCCCTGCAGGTATATCTTACCTAAACCCGTAGGAAAAATAGAACCGTCTCTTGCAACAGTATAATCCAGTGTTGCTTCTGCACCTCCCCATAATGATACAATGATCTGGTCATAAACACCAATAGGATAATCCAAAGGCGGTGTAGACAAGTCTGTTATTGAAGCAACTGCCCCACCTCTGAACAGGTTCATACCATAAGTGGTTTCTGTAACATTAGCTGATTGAGGTGTCGTCTCTTTTACAAGGCTATCAGTATTGATCTTATTCTGTTTTCCAAGTGCACCATTCTTATCATCACCAATGGTAGATTTAGGATTGGCATTTTTATCTTTTAAGATATTGTAAAACTGGGCGCTGGGCAAATCTGTAGAGGAAGGTAAGCTGGGAACATCCGGTGCATTGGGGTCTATTTTTACCGGAGGTTGTGCTTGTGCTTTAGTTAAAAAAACAACAAAGCTTAAGGAAGATATTATTAATAGCTTTTTTATGTATTGGCTTACTTTTCCTGAGTTTACTAACATCTGTTGGGGATTGATTTTCAAAAATTTTGATGGCAAAGATAATATTTTATTTTAGTGGCTGTTGTAAAGCTGTTTCAAATTCGTTCCAAATCTCTTTTATTATTACGGAAGCTGGTTGTATCGATTTTATTATCGCACTTACCTGCCCTATTTCCAATTCTCCTATATCAAGGTTTCCTTCAAACATGCCCTGTTTAGCTCTTCCTCTTCCTAATAATTGTTTTAACTCTTCTACAGATGCATGTTGTTGTTCTGCCTGCTGTACCTGCTGGTAAAAATTATTTTTTAAAAGCCTTACAGGTGTTAATTGTTTCAATGATAACATCGTATCTCCTTCGCTGGCCTGTATAACTGCCTGTTTAAAATTGATATGAGATGACGCTTCTTCGCTTGCCACAAAACGGCTTCCTATTTGAACCGCTTCGGCACCCAGCACCAAAGACGCTAACATTTGCCTTCCCGTTGCAATACCTCCCGCAGCTATCACCGGTATATTTACAGCAGCCGCAACTGCCGGAATAAGTACCATCGTGGTAGTTTCTTCTCTTCCATTATGCCCGCCTGCTTCAAAACCTTCGGCAACCACTGCATCACAACCAGCATCTTGTGCTTTAAGAGCAAATTTGCTGCTGCTTACCACGTGTACTACTTTAATATCCTTATCTTTTAAAATACTGGTCCATGTTTTGGGATTACCGGCAGATGTAAAAACAATGGGTACTTTTTCCTCTATAATAATACTGATATGCTTGTCAATATCCGGGTAAAGCAAGGGTACATTAACCCCAAATGGTTTGCTGGTGGCCGATTTACATTTCCGGATATGCTCCCGTAACACGTCAGGATACATACTACCACTGCCTATAAGGCCCAGCCCTCCGGCATTACTCACCGCACTTGCCAACCGCCAGCCACTGGCCCATATCATACCAGCCTGTATGATGGGATATGTAATATTAAAAAGCTGTGTTACCCTGTTCTTCATTAAAATATTTCAATTTTCCCTGCTTTCTTAAAAACAGAAAGTACTTTGAAACGCAAAGTAATAAATTTTATTTCATAAATCCTACACTTTTTAACCTTGCCGGGATAAATTAATGTTAGCTTTTGTGGCCACCGCCCAGGTCGATAGCTGTATTGTCACCAATATTCAGGCTTCTGCTTACGCCCCTTACTTCTGCATCACTGCCAATAAGGGAGGTGTTCAATACTATTTCAAAAAGGTTAGAATAAGCGCCAATGATAGAATCTTTAATGATGGCATGGTTTAGTTTGGAATATTCGCCAATAGCAACGTTGGGCCCAACAACCGAATTTTTAATATCGCAACCTTCTCCAATACTTACTGGCGGAATGATAATGGTATTTTCAAAAGAATGCTTTTCTTCTACGTTACCTCCAAATTTTTTCAGCAATGTGGCATTGGATTCCAGCAATGTTTCTTTTTTACCGCAATCGAACCAGTTTTGTACTTTAAATGGTTGAAACTTAACACCGTTCTGGATCATGCATTCCAATGCATCGGTTAAATTAAATTCATCATAACTTTTTATACCGGCAGCGATTATTTTTTCAATACAGGAGAATAAAAAACTGGTTTCCTTTATTTTATATACTCCTACTAATGCCATATTGCTTTTAGGAATAGCAGGTTTTTCCACCACCCTGTTTATAAAACCATCCTCATCAATTTCTGCAACACCAAAATTGCGTGGATCATCTACTTTTTTTACGCCCAGCATTGAAAAGGATGTACCGATAATTTCTTTTACATCATACTCTGCAATAGTATCGCCCAGTACAATCAGTATCTCATCGTCTCCAATTATTTCTTTGGTAAGATTGATTGCATGTCCTGTACCATGCCTTTCATTTTGCTGAACAAAATGGCAATTGAGCTGAGGATATTTTTCTTTTACATAATCCTGTATCTTTTCGCCCAGGTAACCTATAATAAAAACAAAATCATTTATGCCTGCATCTTTCAACTGATCTATAATAATGCTGAGAATGGTTTTGCCTGCCAGTGGGATTAACGCTTTAGGTTGTGTGTATGTATGCGGACGCAATTTAGTGCCTGCGCCTGCTACCGGTATTATGGCCTTCATGCTTTGAATGTTTGTGAAGCGTTTTTTTTAAAAGGATGTGAAATTAGTGATTTTTTAATAAGGGTATGTATTTTTTACACTGACCGGATTTTATTAACAGTTTTATAGTGGTTAAAAAGCGTGCTATAAGGGTTGTCAACCTTATTACAACTCTTTCCGCTTCAAACAAAACTAACAAAGGTTGACAACCCTTTTTATCGATTTTAGGTTTCCTTACAACTTGCAATTATCTTTGCGCCAAATAATAAATTAATGCAAAGAGATACTGTAATTTTTGATCTTATTAACAAAGAATTAGAAAGGCAGCGCCATGGTATTGAACTGATTGCTTCAGAAAACTTTACCAGTCTTCAGGTGATGCAGGCAATGGGTACATCACTAACCAATAAATATGCAGAAGGCTATCCCGGCCGCAGGTATTATGGTGGTTGCGAAATTGTAGACCAGGTGGAACAACTGGCCATTGACCGCTTAAAACAAATTTTTAATTGTGAATATGCTAATGTGCAACCGCATAGCGGGGCACAGGCAAATGCTGCTTTACTACTAGCCATCTTGCAGCCCGGAGATAAAATACTGGGCCTGGACCTTAGCATGGGTGGGCACCTTACACACGGCAGTGGCGTAAATTTTAGCGGCAAACTATATCAACCTCATTTTTATGGTGTAAAAAAAGAAACGGGGTTAATTGATTATGAAATGCTGGAAGAAAAAGCCCGTACGGAAAAGCCAAAAGTAATTATTTGCGGCGCCAGCGCCTATAGCAGGGATATTGATTATGCAAGAATAAGAAAAGTGGCTGATGAAGTGGGTGCATTTGTATGGTGCGATATGGCCCATCCTGCCGGTTTAATTGCAAAAGGTTTATTAAGTTCTCCTTTTGATCACTGCCAGTTTGTAACCAGTACCACACACAAAACTTTGCGTGGGCCACGTGGCGGCATCATCTTAATGAAAAAAGATTTTGATAACCCCTTTGGCTTAAAAGATGTAAAAGGCAATATAAGGCCGATGAGCAATTTGCTGGACATGGCCGTTTTCCCAGGCACACAGGGCGGTCCGCTGGAACATGTTATTGCTGCAAAAGCTATTGCCTTTGGTGAAATATTAACTGATGAATTTACAGTGTATGCCAAACAAATTATTGCCAATGCCCAGGCAATGGCTAAAGCATTTAATGCAAAAGATTACCAGATCATCAGTGGTGGCACAGATAATCATTTAATGCTGATTGACCTGAGAAATAAAAATATCAGTGGTAAAAAAGCTGAACAGGTTTTAGGCAAAGCCGATATTACGGTAAATAAGAACATGGTTCCCTACGATGATAAAAGTGCATTTGTAACCAGTGGTATTCGTATAGGCGTGCCCGCTATTACTACTAGAGGTATGGAAGAAGAACATATGGCAACAGTAGTGAGTTTTATTGATAAGGCTTTGATGAATGCAGATGATGAAGCAGTATTAGCAACTATTGCAAAAGAAGTAAAAGCATTCATGCAGCAGTTTCCTTTATACCCGGAATTGGGTTAGCTGTTCAGGAGTTTAGAGGTTTAGGTAGATTTGCTAAACTTCTAAACTCCGAGAACCCTAAACTTCTAATTTTTTTTTATGATACAACGCATCCAGTCTGTTTGGCTGCTACTTGCAGCGGCCTGCATAGCACTTACAGTAAAGTTGCCTTATTACAGCGGCACCAATGCAAAAGGAGTGGCTTCTTATGAATTAAATGCTACTGAAAATTTTTTGCTGTTTAGTACAACAATAATCACGGCTTTATTAGCATTGTTGGTTATCTTTTTTTTCAAGAAAAGAACTTTGCAGTTGCGCCTGTGCGTAGTGGGTATTTTTTTAGAAGCACTTTTGATCTTTTTATATTACCGCCAGGTAACAACCTTTACTACAGGCACCTATTCTTTATGGGCTATTTTACACGGACTGGCAGTAATTTTATTTTTTTTAGCAGCAAGAGCAATCAATAAAGATGAAAAGCTGATCAAAGACAGCGACAGGCTTAGATAAATATACCTCCTCCAAAAAAATTGACTATAAAAAAACGCCCCGTTACCCGGGGCGCTTTTTTATAGATTGATGTGTTAAGGTTATTGTTTAATGAATTTTATAGAGTTGGTTTGTCCGTCTCCAAAAACACCATTGATGAAATATGTACCTGGAGCAAGGTTAGCAATCTCTAAGTTAACGATGCTTGAACCAGATTGTACCTGGATAGATTTTTTGTACATTACTTTACCTTCAAGAGAAACAACAGACAATTGTACATTATCTTTTTTAGTGGTAGCAATGCTTAATTGTGCTGTTTTGCTTACAGGATTTGGCAATACACTTACCAACTGAATGTCTTTCTGCTGGCTACCTACTTTTACAATTGCAGTGTAGCTTATTCTTCCGTCAATATCAACCATTTTAATACGGTAGAAATTAGTACCAGCCAATGGGCTTGCATCATCATAGCTGAATGGTAATGCGCAACGTGCCTGGCTTGCAGTGATTGAATTGATAGTGGTAAAGTTTTTACCATCTGCTGAACGCTCAATTTCAAATGTAGCTTGTGGGCTGCTGCATTCTGCACTCCAGTTTAATGTATTAATATTTGTGCCTTTAGATGCGTTAAAGTAATCAATCTTAATAGCTAATGGTCCGCCAGCGGGGCTTAATTGTGCCCAGGCAAATGCTGAGTTTGCAGCTACTGATACACCGCCTGTACCATAAGCAGCTTTAAAAGCATCAAAATCTGCAGTGGCTGAACTTGCTGCCTGATCTACCTGGAAAGCTGCGATTGCATCAGTACCTGGCGTTGTAGGATCGGTACCGCCTATTACACTGGCGTCTGCTGTTCCTGTAGCTGGTTCTGATGCTAAACTTGGATTAACCCACATGTACACATTATCATTACCTGCACCAGCAACAAAGTCGTAACGTATAACAATCAGGTATACTGTAGCAAAGTTAAAATTGCTTCCAAAAGTTGCACCTGTGGTACCGGTCTTGTTAACACCAAATTTTAAATTACTTCCGGTTTTGCCAATAAAGAAACTGGCAACATTCGCCCCGGTGCTGCTTCTTAAAGATAGAGCTGCTGCTGTTGATGCGTTTGCGGTAACTACACCGGCGCTACTTCCAACCCTCACCACAAAAGAATAATAAATTGAAGCATCAGTGGCTGTAATTGTAGTTGCTCCAATAAATGTTTTGTAAGGATTATCTAACCCGGCGGCATTTACAGTACTAATGTAAGTTGAACCGCTGGTATAACCCCCATAAAGCAAAGGAGTAGAATTCATTGACACCTGTACAAATCCAGAGGCAGCTTGGTTTGTCCAGCCACCATTAGCTGTGGTTAAATTTCCTAAAGCTACTCCGGTAAAATTTTGACTTAATAAAAGGCTTCCTGTTTGAGAAAATCCAATTGCAGAGCATAATAACAAAGCAATAAGAGGTAATAATTTTTTCATGTTGTCCATTTTTAAATTTTAAAAAAATAAGGTTTGATAAGCTGTGGTTTCGTACAGATGGAAATGGACAGACGGTTTCTTAAGTATTGGATAAACTACTATATATATTGACCTATATGGTCACACTTTTTCAACAAAATGATGGTTGATTACAACAGGAGGTGGATAAGGTGGCTTCTTAAGGATTGGAAAAGAAAATTATTATTTGGGGACGCTAAGTTCATACTTTTTTTCAATAAAAATCCAATTCTATTGAAATAAAAATAAAAAACTTGATTTCTGTGTTGGGTTACAGCTGAAATTTAGAGGTAAGTAAGAGTTAGGGCACTTATTTACCTCGTAAAAATACGCAGCCAGTTTCAATTTTGCAACATTTATTTTTAAATAACTCAAAAAGTAGTCATTTTTCTACAACTCCGTCATTGATTAGCAATATTTTGCAGTACGGCTGTTTTTTGCTTTCTTCAGGTCCGCCGGGGTACCCGCAAATACCAGGTCTCCTCCACCATCTCCTGCTTCGGGCCCAAGATCAATAACCCAGTCGGCACTTCTGATAACATCTGTATTATGTTCTATTACTAATATAGAATGCCCCTGTTCTATCAGGGCATTAAATGAAGCCAGTAGTTTTTTGATATCGTTAAAGTGCAGGCCAGTGGTGGGTTCATCAAAAATGAACAAAATACTGCCTTGCGATTTGCCTTTACCAAGAAACGAAGCCAGTTTTACTCTTTGTGCCTCACCACCGCTTAATGTATCGGACGACTGGCCCAGTTTTACATAACCCAGCCCAACACTGCTTAATGGTTTTATCTTATTAGCTACCGTAGGTTCACCGGCAAAAAAATCTACTGCATCATCCACACTCATCTCCAGTACATCATAAATATTCTTGTCCTTGTATTTTATTTCCAGCACTTCTTCTTTAAAACGTTTGCCGCCACAAACATCACAGGTTAAATGAACATCTGCCAAAAATTGCATTTCTACTACTTGTTCACCTTCGCCTTTGCAGTTATCGCATCTGCCCCCATCTACATTAAATGAAAAATGTTTGGGTTGAAAGCCCCTCATCTTACTCAATGGCTGGCTGCTGAACAAATCCCTAATTTCATCATAAGCTTTTATATAAGTAACAGGATTGCTTCGTGATGATTTACCAATTGGATTCTGATCCACCATTTCCACTTGTGAAATATGATCCACATCACCCGTAATAGCTTTATGCAAACCTGCCTTGTCAATAAATTCCCCTTTTAATTTTTGTAATGCGGGGTAAAGAATTTGTTTTACCAATGTGGTTTTACCGCTGCCACTTACACCGCTCACCACACACAATGTATTCAATGGAAATTCTACTGTAATGTTCTTTAAATTATTCTGCCTGGCACCTTCCACTTTTACAGAACGGTTCCATTTACGTACATGTTTTGGTGGCTCGATTTGTAAAACACCAGATAAATATTTTCCCGTAAGGCTCTTTGGATTATTTACAATAGCATCATAATCCCCTTCTGCAATTACTTCACCACCGAGGTGGCTTGCCAGTGGTCCCATATCAATAATGTGATCTGCTTCCCTCATCATCATTTCATCATGCTCTACTACCACAACGGTATTACCAAGGTCTTTTAATTCCTTTAATACTCTTATCAAACGTTCTGTATCCCTGCTGTGAAGGCCAATAGAAGGTTCGTCTAATATATACAGTGAGTTAGTAAGGTCGCTGCCCAAACTTCGGGTTAATTGAATGCGCTGACTTTCGCCACCGCTTAAACTATTGGCCAGGCGGTTTAAAGTAAGATAACCCAATCCCACATCCATTAATGTTTTTATGCGGTGATGGATCTCTATCAAAATTCTTTTGGCTACCTGTGTATCGTATTCATTCAATTTTAATTTTTCAAACCATACCTGCAAATCTTTTACGGGCATTTCGCACAATTGGCCAATATGTTTGCCACCCACCTGCACGTACAAGGCTTCTTTACGCAGGCGATAGCCTTTACAATCGGTACATTGTGTTCTTCCCCTGTAGCGGGATAATAAAACACGGTACTGCACTTTGTAAAGATTAGCTTCCACTTCTTTAAAAAAATCATTGATGCCCTGCGCATGTACAGTGCCATTCCACAGTTCATCCATTTCATCTGCGTTCAAATCCATAATGGGTTTATGCACCGGGAAAGAAAATTTCTTTGCTGCTTTAATAAACTGGTCTTTCCACCATACCAGTTTTTCTCCTTTCCATGGCGCTACTGCACCTTCGTATACGCTTAACTGTTTGTTGGGAATGATGAGGTCGGGATCGAGCCCCAGTATTTGAGAAAATCCTTCGCAGGTAGGACAAGCGCCATAAGGGTTATTAAAAGAAAATAAATTGGGTACCGGTTCTTCAAAAACAATACCATCGGCTTCAAACTTGTTGGAAAAATGTTTGGTTTCACTTCCATTTATTTCTATCAGCAACTCCCCTTCACCTTCATAAAAGGCTGTATTCACCGAATCTGCAATACGGTGCTTATCATCTTCATCAAATGCTTTTACCACAAAACGGTCAACAAGAAGAAAAGTTGAAAGCTGTTTGCTTATAGTTGGAAGTTTTTCAGATTCCAGCATATCTTCTATCCTGATAATTTCTTTTTTATGGTAGATCCTGGAAAACCCTTTTTGCAATAAGATATTCAGCTCTTCTTTTGCATCCCTGTTTTTTTGTTGTTTAAAAGGCACCAGTACCAAAACCTTATCGCTGGTGTTTAACCCTGCAATAAACTCCACCACATCATTTACATCATCTTTTTTTACTTCTTTACCACTAACAGGGGAAATGGTTTTGCCCGCTCTTGCAAATAACAGGCGCAGGTAATCATAAATTTCCGTCATGCTGCCCACCGTACTGCGGGGTGTACGGGTGATTACTTTTTGTTCAATGGCAATGGCGGGGCACAATCCTTTTATATAATCCACATCCGGCTTATTCATGCGTTGCATAAACTGGCGGGCATAAGCACTAAGGCTTTCGGCATACCTTCTCTGCCCCTCGGCAAATAAGGTATCTATTGTAAGTGATGATTTGCCAGAGCCGGAAACGCCGGTTACCACAATCAATTGATTGCGTGGAATTGTTACAGATATATTTTTAAGGTTGTGTACTCTTGCTCCTTTTATTTCTATGCCGGTTTGCTTTTCTTTTGCCACTCTATCTGCTGCCATTATTTTATCAGCTTTGTTTACTTTTATACTTGCCATATTCGAAATTACTAAAATCTTTAGACATGATAAAGATATTTTGTAGCAGGGGTGCACAAAAATTATATCGGGTTATACAAAAACAATCTTTATATAACTCCTTACTTTATCAAGCGCTGCGTCAATCATTTTTTAGCGCTGCCTCCAATATGTGAAACTTTTCTTAAAGCAGTTATCCACCTATTGTTATTAACTACCATTTAGTATTTTTACCATGTTAACGGTGTCGGAAAAAAGAGGGTTTATACTCATAATAATTTCAAAACATCTATTATTTTTACAGTCCAATATCCAAAAAAGTGAAAAGCCGAAAAAGCCTATCTAAAAGACTTCTACGCATTTTTCCCATTTTTTGGTCCTGTAATTAAAGTCCTAACACACTAAAACTGTAGAAGTTTATGAAATGCCTTAACAATCTTACCGACCAGCAGCTTATCCATTTATATATGGAGGGCAACGCTGATGCTCTTGCAACCATCGTAATGCGTTACAAGGACAAAATTTACACCTCCATTTATTTATTGGTGAAAGACAAGTACCTGACCGAAGACATCTTCCAGGACGTTTTCATCCGTATCATCGACACTTTAAAAGGTGGCCGCTATACCGATGAGGGAAAATTCTTGCCATGGGCCATGCGTATCGCACACAACATGTGTGTTGATCATTTTAGAAAAGTAAAACGCAGCCCAACCATTAAAACCAGCGACGACAGGGACATTTTTGAAGTATTAAACTTCAGTGAGCCTGGTGCCGACCACAAAATGATGAATGGCCAAAGCCACGACCGTATCAGGAAAATGGTAGATATGCTTCCTGAAGACCAGCGTGAAGTAATTATCCTGCGTCATTATGCAGATCTTAGCTTTAAAGAAATTGCCGACCTTACCAAATGCAGCATCAATACTGCTTTAGGCCGTATGCGTTATGGTTTGATCAACCTGCGCAAGCTGATGACTGAAAAGCAAATTGCACTCTAAATTTTGTAACTCCCAAATACAAATTAAAACCCTTCAAAAAATTTTGAAGGGTTTTTTCTTTTTAGGATTACCAACCTTTGAAGGTTGACAACCCTTCATCAACGCAAACGTTTGCCTAAAGAAAATTTTACACAAAATCGTTTTATTAAAAAATATTGCAGTAATTTTTGTGCTGTTATAAAATAACCTTGTTGTATGGGAGATTTACAAATTAAAAAGCAGGCCAAACAATATGATGTTGTAATTGTTGGCTCTGGTGCAGGCGGCGGTATGGCTGCATATACATTATCCAAAGCAGGTTTTAAAGTATGCATTCTTGAGGCCGGCTACATGTACGATCCTCAAAAAAATATTACACAATTAAAACATCCCTGGGATAGTCCGCGGCGTGGTGCCAGCACCGTTATACGGCCTTTTGGCGATTTTGATGCCTGTTATGGCGGCTGGAGTTTAGAAGGCGAACCCTATACTAAAGAAGAAGGTACCGATTGGCTTTGGTGGCGTGCAAGAATGTTAGGCGGCCGTACCAATCATTGGGGAAGAATTTCTTTACGTTTTGGGCCGAAAGATTTTAAAAGGAAAAGTATTGATGGCCTGGGTGATGATTGGCCTATTGGATATGAAGATGTAAAACCTTACTACGATAAACTGGACAAGCTGATCGGGATATTTGGCACTAACGAAGGACTGGATAATGACCCTGACGGTATTTTTCTTCCTCCACCCAAACCAAGATTGCATGAACTGTTTATAAAAAATGCGGCTCAGCAATCAGGCGTTAGAGTTATTCCTTCCCGGCTTTCTATCCTCACAAAAGCATTGCCCGACAATAATGACAGAGGATCTTGCCAGTTTTGTGCACAATGCGGCAGGAATTGCAGTTATTATAAAGCAGATTTTTCATCTCCCAATGTGTTGATCTATCCCGCAATGAAAACGGGTAATATTGATATTGTTGCTAACGCGATGGCCAGGGAAGTGTTGACCAATAAAGAAGGACTTGCAACGGGTGTTTCTTATATTCTCAAAGACGATATGATGGAGTACCAGGTTAGTGGTAAGATAGTAATATTAGCTGCCAGTGCTTGTGAGAGTGCAAGGCTGCTCCTCAATTCAAAATCGGCGCAGCATCCAAATGGTTTAGCTAACAGCAGTAATGTAGTGGGAAAATATTTGCATGATTCTACTGGTGCGTCAGTATCTGGTGTGCTTCCTCAATTGTTTGGCAGAAAAAGATATAATGAAGATGGTGTTGGCGGTATGCATGTGTATTCTCCCTGGTGGCTGGATAATAAAAAATTAGATTTTCCAAGAGGCTATCATATTGAGTACTGGGGTGGACAAAGCCAGCCTGCTTATGGTTTTGGTTTTAATATTGAAAACCTAAACGGCAAGTATGTTGTAAACGGAAAACAAAAAGAAGCCGGTGGCTACGGAGCATCGTTAAAAGAAGACTATCGCTTTTTTTACGGCGCTGGTGTGGGTATGGGGGGCCGTGGTGAAGCAATACCGGTGGAAACCAATTATTGTGCTATTGATCCCAACACAGTTGATAAGTATGGTATTCCTGTTTTAAAGTTCAATGTAAAATGGAGTGATTATGAAATCAAACAGGCTAAGCACATGAAGGAAACGTTTAAGGAGATCATGCATAATATGGGTGCTATCATTACTTCCGGTGCTGATGATAACGAGAAAAACAACTGGGGTCTTTCTAAGCCGGGAGAAATTATTCATGAAGGTGGTACAGTAAGAATGGGTAATGATCCTAAAAAATCGGCTTTGAATAAATACAGCCAGGCACATGATTGTAAGAATTTATTTTGTGTGGATGGTGGACAGTTTGTTAGCCAGGCAGATAAAAATATTACATGGACGATACTGGCATTGAGTATGAGGGCATCGGAATATATTATTGAGGAGAGGAAGAAGAACAATTTGTAAAGCTCCTTTTAATTGTAAAAGGAAATGTTCAATATTCAATGCTCAATAATCAATGTTCAATGAAAGGCATGCGGAGAATAAAGCCTTTAATTCAAATGAAAAATATTTAAAATGGACAGAAGAAAATCATTAAAACTTTTAGCTACGGGTGCAATTGCAATACCCGTTGTTATTGATGGCTGCACGCCTAATGATAAAAAAGCTGCAGTTGCAGAAGAGCCTGCGTTTAGCCTTGATCGTAATCCGGCAGAGTTAAAACGTGAAAAAGAATTATTGGCGCAAGAAAAATTCTTTACTGCAGAAGAAATGGCTACCGTAACTATTTTGGGGGATATAATTATTCCTAAAGATGCAGTGAGCGGTAGTGCCAGTGATGCTAAGGTGCCTGACTTTATTGAGTTTATTGTAAAAGATATGCCTAAGCACCAAATACCTATGCGTGGCGGTCTCCGCTGGCTGGATATGCAATGCCTTAACCGTTATGAAAAAGCTTTTAAAGATTGCAGCCCTCAGCAACAAATTGAAATGGTGGACATGATCGCCTATCCTCAAAAAGCAAAACCCGAAATGAGCCAGGGTGTGGAATTTTTTAAACTGATGCGTAACCTTACTGCCACCGGTTTTTATACTTCTGAAATTGGGGTGAAAGATATTGGCTATGCCGGCAATAGCCCCACACAATGGAACGGCGTGCCTGATGATGTTTTAAAACAATACAATATAGCTTATACCGAAAAAGAATTGAAAGAGTGTGTGAGTTTTGACAAGCACTAAAAGATTATTTCTTTGTTTTTGTAAAAGCATCCAGCCCGCATTGTAACCATGCAGCATAAATTTTCGGATCATGTTCGTATGCTACAGGATGATTCAATAATTTTTCATCCGGAGATAATAACACATAATAAGGTTGTGATGTTACGATGAAATTTTCAACCTGCATAGTAGCCCATTTATCTCCCACCGTTACAATATCTTTTTTTGTACCATCAGCAGTGATGTAAGTGAACTGTTTGTATGCTGGTAATTTTTTTCTGTCATCTACATACAATGAAACTAAGACGAATTGATCCATCAGTTTTTTTACTTTTTCATCTGGCCAAACGTTTTCTTCCATTTTACGGCAGTTCACACAGTTCCATCCCGTAAAATCAATCATAATGGGTTTAT
>Ga0068859_100001559_pt1 | contig 23377 bp, 8 predicted proteins | sample KBSSwiS22_FD_66585 | JGI IMG/M metagenome (GOLD analysis project Ga0068859, IMG submission 66585) | Switchgrass rhizosphere microbial communities from Kellogg Biological Station, Michigan, USA - KBS Switchgrass S2-2 | ecosystem: Host-associated > Plants > Roots > Rhizosphere > Soil ...
ACCGTTGTACTAACAGTTATCGTAACAATATTACTGGTTGAAGTATTTGTTGTAACACATCCGGCATTGCTGTTGAGTACACAACTTACCTGGTCACCATTATTCAAAGTGTTGGTTGTAAAAGTAGAGCTGTTAGTACCAGCATTTACACCATTTACTTGCCATTGATAAGTGGGGCCGGAGCCTCCATTAATAACAGCTGCAGTAAAAGTAACCGTTGAGCCACTGCAAATTATAGGTGTAGCGGTGCTGATTGATATTGATGGTACAACAGGTGTTGTTATCACCATTGCAATAATGTTACTTGTTGCATTAGGGCTAATTACACAAGATGCATTGCTTATAAGAAGACATTTTACCTGGTCGTTATTATTTAAGCTGTTGCTTGTAAATGTTGAACTATTTATACCTGTATTTACACCATTAACCTGCCATTGGTAAACAGGAGCGTTGCCGCCATTTACTGTTGTTGCAGTAAATGTTACAGGAGTACCTGCACACACAGTAGAATTGGAAGCAGCAATACTTATTGACACCGGAGTATTTGCAGTTACCGTCATTGTAACGATATTGCTTGTAGCAGTTGTGGGCGCCGCACAAGCGCTGTTACTTGTAAGCACAACTTTTACCTGGTCATTATTACTTAAAGTATTACTTGTAAATGTTGCACTATTTGTTCCGGCATTTATACCATTTACTTTCCATTGGTAAGAGGGGGTGTTTCCTCCATTAACAGGAAGAGCTGTGAATGTAACTGTTGATCCACTGCAAACACTTGGGGTAGGAGTAGTAATGCTTACATCAGGAACTACTGTTGGATTTACTGAAATAGTAATGATATTGCTTGTTGTATTAGGGGTGGTTATGCAAGACGCATTGCTTATTAGAAAGCATTTTACCTGGTCGCCGTTATTTAAGCTGCTTGTGGCAAAAGTTGAGCTGTTAGTACCAGCGTTTGTACCGTTTACCTGCCATTGATAAGATGGAGCATTACCGCCATTGGTAACAACAGAGGAAAAAGTAACACTTGTACCTGCACAAATAGTAAGGCTGGGTGTAGTTATAGTTATTGTTGGAGTAGCAGGTGTAAGTACAGTTATTTTAAATGTCTTGCTGTTTTGATTTGAATTTACAACACAACGATATTTATAATTATTCCAGCTTACCGGAATGTTGGTTAATTGTAAAACGGCAGTTGCCGTGCCCGAAAAATTAGCATTGTCACTTATGTTTACAAAACCACTGCCTGAATTTTGTTGCCATTGATAAGTACTGCCTGAAATATCGGAAGTAATTGTTCCTCCGCCAGAGCAAAGTTCAACCAGAGTATATCCACCGTTATTTAATAAAACTGTTACCAGGTTAGTGCCACCTACTAGTGCAATATCGGCCTTGCCATCACCATTAAGATCGTCTAGTATTGTGGTACTACCAGCTGAATTATTGGGATTGATCTTAAATTTTACATCATTTCCAAATGAGATAGTGCCGGGTACGCTGGTATTTTCAAGTACAACTACAGAGTCTTCAGGATCATTACTAAAAGCCAGATCAGGTTTTCCATCACCGTTTAAATCATCCGCAGCAATTGACAGCGGGGTTTTGGTATAGCCAAAGGAAACTTTGGGCGCAAATGAAATAGTGCCAATGGTACTGGTGTTTCTGAGTATTGAAACCGTACCACTGCCACCACTAGTTGAATGATCAATTACAGCCACATCAAGCTTACCATCGCCATCATAATCGCCAATAGCTATTTTACCAGGATTGCCAACTACCGGATAGCTTATTTGTGGATATGGATCAGCAAACATTATAGAATCATTGACTGAGATATTTTTATAGAAATATAAAAGATTCTGGGAAGTATATGAAGCATTAGTGGCTACAATATCCGGTTTGCCATCACCATCAAAATCTGCTGCTTTACAGTTATAGATGTAAAACCAATTCATATGAATATTGGGCAATAAATTAAATGAGGTGGAACCTCCCGAAGTGGTATTTTTAAAAATCTGTATATTGATATTATTAGATACGCCAAAAATATCTGGTTTGCCATCGCCATTAAAATCTGCAACCGACATAAAATCAGGAGTACTGTTGTAGGTATTGGGGATATATAATGGAGGAGCAAAGTTGATGACCCCGGTGGTGCTGGTATTTTTTAAGATATTAAAACCTGAAGGAATAAATCCGTTGGTAAGAAGATCCAATTTGCCGTCGCCATCAATATCGCCAACGGAAATAGCAGATCTAACGTCTACAGTAAAATTCACTTTAGGGTCGAAAGACACACTGCCACCAGTACTCGTGTTTTTTAATACACTTATTTTTGAACTATTCAGATCTGCAGTAATAAGATCAGGCTTGCCATCACCATCCAGGTCGCTTTTTAAAAGCATGGTGGCAGGGTCACTGGTAAAAGTGGTTTTTTGAGCAAATGAGCTACTGTCAATTGTACTGCCGTTATCAAAAGTGGTAAGAAAAAAATAATCAGAAAATACCGTAAACCCATTTACAGTAACGGTTATTGGTTGATAAGAAGATCCTGCCTCAGATCTTACAACAAGCTGATTGCTGCTTGCAGATATTACTGTTGCTTTTACCGCTCCAAGGTAAACAATGTTATCATTGATGGTAGCCCCGAAATTTGTTCCATTTATTGCGATCAATGTTCCCACCGGCCCTGATACCGGGCTGAAAGAATTTATTTTAAGGCGTGTTGCAAAAATAAACCCTGGTTTTGATGCTGTTCCAACCGGGGTCGTAACAGATACATTCCCTGATGCACCATTTGCCACTACAGCTCTGATTTGAGTTGCTGAAACTACCGTAAAAGAACTTGCCGGCGTTCCTCCAAAATTTACGGCCATAGCACCGGTAAAATTTGTGCCTGTTATTGTATCTACCAGGCCGGGGTAGCCTGAAATTGGTGCAAAGCTTGTTATTGTTGGGTAATTGGGAGGAGGCACGGCAACAAAATATTGCAATTTAAGCGTGGTATCTGTAAGTGTGCCATTCGATACCACTAATTTAATAGAATCAACACTCCTGTAAATATTATGACTGTAAGATGTATTGTAAGATGTGCTGATTTGGCTTCCATTTAAAAACCATTTGTAGGTATAACCCGTTTTTGAATAATTAAGCAGGTTTACATTTGTTGTTGCAGCAACGCCAGCCGTATCTATTTTAAAATAAGCTTTTGGTAAAGTTACGCCGCCTGAATTGGTACTAATTTCTAAAAAACCATGACCGCCACCTGCCCAAAATTGTGCGGCTGATATAAAAAACAAGTCGTCGTGCGAATAACCAAGATAAGTAAAGTTATTATCCCTGGGTAAAGGTTCCCATGTTACACCACTATTAGAAGTTTTATAGGCAGTGTATAAATCTGTTAATGCATAACCAGTATTTATATCACTAAATTTCATTTTAGTACACTCGAATGGTGTAGCAATGATATCGTTTTGTAAGATCCAGTTGCTGCCGCCATCAACAGTTTTATAAAGATATTTATCGCTGTTGCCGTCATACATATTCAACCAGCCCGTAGTGGCATTAAGAAAAGTAGCATAGGTCATTTTACCGCTTGATAGTGCAGGAAAAGTAACCAACTGCCAGCTATTACCTGCATTGGAGGTTTTCAGTAACTTATTTACAGTAAAGCCGGTAGTTAATGCAAAAATATTGTTTACATCTACTGCTTCAAGATGATCAAAAAAACTTCCGGGATCATTTCTTATCACATTCCAGGTTAATCCCTGGTCTGTAGATTTTAGAATGCGATCTGCATCAACAGCATAACCGGTACTTCCATTTTGAGGGAAAACCATATCTGTTATCCCTGTGCTAAGTTGAGAGGCATTATATTGAGAATGATAAATAAGTGTAAAGGAATTTCCTCCATTTAAAGAATACAATATTGATGGTACCAGGCCATAGTCACCATAAACTACTATTGTGTTTTGATTAAACGCCTGTACACCACTTACACCAAAACCAAAAGTAAGATTAACATTGTATCCATTATAATTAACATTGCCTGTAGTTATCGGTTTCTGTGTAAAGGTTCTCCCGCTGTCTAATGTATAGCCTATCCAGTTTGTAAAAGCAACATATCCTTCCTTTGGAGAAATGAAACTGATTTTTTTAATATCATTACCGGCAACATCATTGTACACCTGCCTCATCTGCGCATGTGCATCAGGTAACACAAATTGAAAGAACATGAAAATACAGAACGGTAAACCAACCTTGTTTTTTGTTTGCAGGGATAACGAAGCCATAGTTTTGGGCATTTTAAGTTTGGGTATAAATATCTTACAGTTTAATACAAGTATTATTTGTTAACAATATTTCTAAGGGGGCCACTCTATTATAAAAGTAATTAAATGAGGGTTGCTTTAAAATAGCTTCCAGATCATAACAATACGGAATACATGCTAATTTAGCATATGTTTTTTAATTCTTATGTTAATTTTTAATTTCAATCTATTTAGTCAGAAAATCTGTTTTAAAAAAAACTCTCTGTAAAACTAAAATTCCTTAGTAATTGAAACCTAACTATCCAACTCAGCATTATCTAATAACGAAACTGCACAAGGTGTAATTTATTTTAACCATTATACGCCCACTTCAACCACGTAGCCCCCCATGTAAACCCACCACCAAAAGCAGCCAAAATAATATTGTCGCCTTTTTTCAATTGACTTTCCCAATCCCACAAACAAAGTGGCAAAGTACCCGCCGTGGTGTTACCATATTTTTGAATGTTGATCATCACTTTTTCTTTAGGCAGGTCCATGCGGTTAGCGGTAGCATCAATAATTCTTAAGTTGGCCTGGTGCGGTACCAGCCATGCAATATCATCGGCAGTAAGGTTATTGCGTTGCATCAGTTCAAAACTCACATCAGCCATACCTTTTACTGCAAATTTAAAAACGGCCTGCCCTTCCTGGTAAGCAAAATGTTCTTTAGCTAAAACTGTTTCCATGGTTGCAGGCTTAACTGAACCACCCGCTTTCATGTGTAAATATTTGCTGCCGCTGCCATCACTTTTTAAAATGCTGTCCAGTACGCCATTACCTTCTTCATTAGGTTCCAGTAAAACGGCCCCGGCACCATCGCCAAAAATAATGCAGGTGGTCCTGTCGCTGTAATCAATAATGCTGCTCATTTTATCCACGCCAACCACTACCACTTTTTTGTAACGGCCGCTTTCAATAAAACTGGCACCAGTGGTAAGAGCAAATAAAAATCCTGAACAGGCAGCACCAATGTCAAAGCCAAATGCATTTACAGCGCCTATCTTATCACAAATAATATTAGCCGTTGCAGGAAAAACCATATCAGGCGTTACAGTAGCACATACCAGGCAATCAATTTCAGTTGGATCGATGCCGCGTTTTTTGCACAATTCCAAAACAGCGGGTACAGCCATATCGCTGCTGCCTAATCCTTCCCCTTTTAAAATTCTTCTTTCTTCAATGCCGGTCCTGGTGCGTATCCACTCATCATTGGTATCCACCATGGTTTCTAATTCTTTGTTGGTAAGCCTGTATTCGGGTACATATCCGCCAACAGCGGTAACAGCAGCTGTAATTTTTTGCATGTAGATCGGTAATTTATTTAGTCGTTGAGTTTAATGGTTTCTGAGGCGCAAAAGTACATAAAAAACAGCTACCTGTATTTTAACAGTCAAGCTCACAAATTATTCCTATTTTCGCTACGTAAAAGTAAAGGTTGGTGCTTATTGTAATATAGTACGGCATTACTTAACCCAAAACTAGAAACTTAAAAACTCGTAACTCGTATTTAAGTAATGTACGCATATTTGCAAGGAAAGTTTATAGATAAAACGCCAGCACAGGTTTATGTAGATGTTAATGGTGTTGGATACGAAGTAAATATCAGTCTCAATACCTATGCTCATATTCAAAACCTGGACCAGGGTAAACTATTCACTCACCTGCAGGTAAAAGAAGACGGACATGTATTGTTTGGTTTTTTTGATAAGACTGAAAAAGAAATATTTTTATTATTGATAAGCGTTTCAGGAGTTGGAGCAGCAACTGCAAGGATGATGTTGTCTTCCCTTAAACCCGAAGAAGTAAGTAAAGCAATCATCCAAAGCAACCTTAAGCTGCTGGAAAGCGTCAAAGGGATAGGCAAAAAGACTGCTGAACGTTTAGTGCTGGAGTTGAAAGACAAGTTGGGCAAGCATGCAATAAATGAAAGTATTTCGCCCAAATGGGGCAATAGTTTGGAACAGGATGCGTTAAATGCCTTAGTAGCCCTTGGTATTTCAAGACAGCAGGCAGAGCAATCCATCCAAAAAGTAGCCCTTGCAGAACCATCTGTATCTAAATTAGAAGATTTAATTAAAAAAGCCTTAAAAGCAATTTGACAGAACTCTACGTTAATTGATTTACCGGATGTTGCTTATTAGAAAATTTTTTCCGAAAATAATCTGCTGTGGGGTATTGTCAGTGATAATCTCTTTATTTACTGCCAGCAACGCTTCAGCAAACCCGTATCCCGATTATAACAATAGCCCATGCGTAAGGGATACTCCGCCACCAGGCCTCCCGTATCCCATAAAAGATACCAGGGGCGATGTGCTATCTAATTACCATAAAAGTACTTATGACCTTAAGAATCCTTCTAACCTGAAAGATTCTGTAGTGTACGATCCTGTGACCAAACGCTATACAATTTATGAGAAGATAGGCAATAAATATTACCGCACACCTACTACTTACTCGTTTGAAGAATACTGGCAATTGGTAGGTCGCCAGTCAGAAATTGAGTATTTCAGGAAAAGAGCCAATACTACAAGTATCCTTAACCGTGGCAAGGTAATGCCGAAACTATCCATCTACGATAATTTATTTAACCGGCTTTTTGGTAATGGAAAAATAAATATCACCCCACAGGGTAACGTAAACGTAACCGCCGGTTACCAGGGGCAGAATATTAAAAACCCCACTCTGCCGGAAAGGGCCAGGAAAAATGGCGGCTTTGATTTTGATATGCAGGCACAACTGAACGTGAATGCAGATATCGGCGGTAAATTAAAATTCCCTATCAGTTATAACACGCTGGCCAATTTTGGACAGGATAACCAACTGAAATTAGATTACACCGGTCTTGATGACGAGATCATCAAACGTTTTGAACTGGGTAATGTATCGTTTCCCAGCCGCAGTACTTTAATACCCGGCGCCCAGCAATTGTTTGGTGTAAAAACGCAGTTGCAGTTTGGAAAATTATTTGTGACCGCGGTATTAGCCAATCAAAAATCACAACGGCAAACAGCTAACCTGCAGGGCAATTCATCATCGCAACAATTTGAAATAAAGGCAGATGAATATGAAGAGAACCGCCACTTTTTAGCCGCACAGTACTTCAGGGCCAATTATAATAAAGTAATGCAGAACCTGCCTGCGGTAACAGCACCCATACAAATTTTGCGAATGGAGGTTTGGGTTACCAATAAAAATGGTACCACTACCGATACAAGAGATGTAGTGGGGCTTGCAAATTTGGGAGAAGATGGACAACCCAATCCCGGCATACCCACCAATGGCTCCAACCCGCTTTATTCAACCATCATTTCCAATCCCAATAACCGCAACCCCGCCCTGGTGTATAATAATTTAATTGTGCAGGGCTTGCAACCGGTACAGGATTTTGAGAAGACCTTTGCCCGTAAACTGGATTCCACGCAATATACCTTTCATCCTAAAGTAGGGTTTATTTCACTAAGCCAACCTTTACAAACAGACGAAGTACTGGCAGTAGCTTATCAATATTCTTATAATGGTAAAATTTTCCAGGTGGGTGAGTTTTCGCAAGACCTTCCCCCGGATAGTACATCGGCTACACAAAAAGTGTTGTTCTTAAAATTATTAAAAGCCACATCGCAGCGGCCGGGATTACCGATATGGAATTTAATGTTGAAAAACGTGTATGCGCTGGGGTACGGAACTTTAACACCTACCGATTTTAAATTAGATGTATTGTACCAGGAACCAGGCCTGGGTTTAAAACGTTATGTGCCATTTGGAAATAAAAATGCCGGTTTCCCCATCATTTCCCTGATCAACTTAGACCGGTTGAATAACCAGTTAGACCCTCAGCCTGATGGTGTATTTGACTATGTGGAAGGGTACACGGTTTTCTCGCAATACAGCAGGGTAATGTTCCCGGTACTGGAACCTTTCGGGCGAGACCTGGCGCAGGGTATTTACACCAATCCCAATTCACCCACCATAAAAGATACACTGTATTATGCCTTGTATGATTCTATAAAAGCGGTGGCACAGCAGTATCCCAATCTTAACCGGTTTGTACTAAAAGGCTCGGCAAAAATTTCCGGCTCAGCCGATATCCCGATAGGATACAATATTCCCAGGGGCTCGGTAACAGTTACCGCAGGCGGAAGAACCTTACTGGAAGGTGTAGACTATGATATCAATTACGACCTGGGAACCATCAAGATCATCAACTCTGCAATCATTAATGCAGGCTTGCCTGTTCAGGTGAATTACGAAAATAATGCATCGTACGGTTTACAGCAGCGTAATTACATGGGCTTCAGGTTTGATTATAATGCAAAGAATACTGCCAAAGAACAATTGTCTTTTGGTGGTACAATGGTGCGGTTGGGAGAAAGGCCTTTCTTCAACAAAACTAATATTGGAGAAGATCCTATTCGCAACACCATGTATGGTCTTGATGTGAACTACCGCAAAGATGTGCCCCGCTTAACCAAATTGCTGGACAAGCTGCCGTTCTATCAAACCAGTGCACCATCCTCAATAAATGCATTTGCAGAAGGCGCTTATTTCAAACCCGGCCATGCTCCTCAAATTGGCAAGGGTTCAAAAGGTACTTCTTACTTAGATGATTTTGAAAGCAGCAAATCGGGTATCGATCTCAGGTTTCCGCAAACAGCCTGGGCGCTTGCATCTACACCAGTAGGAGCAACAAACGGGCTCAATGCAACAATACTGTTTCCCGAAGCAGATTTAAACGATAATATTGATTATGGTAAGAACAGGGCCAAAATTGCCTGGTACCAGATAGAACAAACCTTACAGCAATACAAAGGGCAGAATAATCCTGTTACTGATCCAATTGAATTAAGCGACCCAAGGGTACGCCAGGTATACCAGAAAGAAATTTTTCCGCAAAGAACAACAGGCTTTGGCGAAAGTTTTTTACAAACATTTGATCTGTCCTATTACCCAAGCGACAGGGGACAATATAATTATGATGTAAATGCTACTGCCAACGGAAAATTAAATAATCCTGAGACACGCTGGGGTGGTTTAATGCGCAGCTTAGACCAGACAGATTTTGAAACCAGCAATATAGAATTCGTGGAATTCTGGATGCAGGACCCATTTATTAATTCTGAAAAAAGGCTTAATGCGGATCAATCGTCAGGTGGTAAATTATATTTTAACTTCGGAAACGTATCAGAAGATATTTTAAAAGATGGTAAACGTTTTTATGAGAATGGATTAAATACGCCCAATGCCCCGTCACAAGAAGATATTTCCAACTGGGGTAAAGTACCACGTAACCCTATACAGGTAACCAATGCTTTCAGCAACAATGCAGATGACAGGGTATACCAGGACGTTGGGCTTGATGGATTAGATGATACTGCCGAAGTAAATAAACGCAGCGTTTACCTGAATACTTTACTAACAACTTTTGGCGCAAGTTCAAAAATATACCAGGATGCATTGAAAGATCCATCTTCAGATGATTACCAGAATTACCGAGGTTCAAATTTTGATCAGCAGGGAACGGGTATCCTTGGCAGGTATAAAAACTATAATAATCCGCAGGGTAATTCACCCATTGCAGGCAGCGAAACTTTTACCACAGCTGCAACTTTATATCCCGATGCAGAAGATTTGAACAGGGATAATACTTTAAATCAAACTGAAGAATATTTTCAGTACATAGTTGATATTAAGCCGGCGCAACAACCAGAAATGAGTATTGGTACCAACTTTATTGTAGACAAAAAAACTGTAGTGGTTAACCTGCCCAGCGGTAAAACTAGGCCCGAAACCTGGTACCAGTTCCGCATTCCTTTAGATGAGTATAGTAAGAAAGTGGGCCAGATCCCTGATTTTAAATCTATCCGTTTTGTAAGAATGTTCTTAACAGGATTTAAAGATAGTGTAACCCTGCGCTTTGGTGAGTTACAGTTAACAAGAAATACATGGCGCAATTTTAAATACAAAATTGATACTTCTGGTTTGTATTCGCCAGTATTAAGCGGTGCTGATTTTACCGTAGGTGCAGTTAATATAGAAGAGAACGACAAACGTTCACCTCTGCCTTACCGCACACCAAAGGATATTGAAAGGCAGCAAACATTAAGCAGTAATGGTGTAAACCTGTTGCAGAACGAACAAAGTATGAGCCTGCAGCTCTGCAACTTTGTAAAAGGAGATGCAAGGGGCGTATTTCAAACTTTCCCTATGAGGGATCTGCGCCAGTACAAACAAATTGCTATGTACATCCACGCAGAGCAGGCTAAAACAGCAGCAACGCTTTTAAATCCTAAGGACCTTACGGCTGTAATAAGAATAGGAAGTGACTTTGTAAATAATTATTACCAGATAAGGATTCCATTAACTCCAACAGGATTGGGTGCAGGTAGTATGGATCCCAATTCCGATGCGTATAATGATACGTTATGGCTGGCCACTAACTCACTTGATGTTAGCTTACAAAACCTGGTGAAATTAAAACTGGCCAGGGATGCCAACCCGTCTGCGCTGGTTACTAAAATATACCAGGAGCTGCAGGCTAACGGTCAGCAGTATGGTGTAATTGGAAGTCCTAACCTGGCAGAGATCTCCGGCATTTTAATTGGCGTTGAAAATACCAATGCACAAACTCCTGTGTGCGGAGAAGTGTGGGTGAATGAATTGCGTTTGGTGTCAATTGATGAGCAGGGCGGTTATGCTGCGTTAGGCAGGGTGGACTTTACACTCGCTGATCTTGGTACCCTTTCGCTTTCGGGTAATTTACACACAGCAGGTTTTGGAACGCTTGAGCAAAGGGTAAACGAGCGGTACAGGGATAATTTTACTCAATTTGATGTATCAGCCAATTTGGAATTGGGTAAACTGTTGCCTAAAAAAGCAGCGATATCTTTACCTATGTTTGCAAGCTATACACAGTCGGTAAGCACACCGCAATACGACCCTTACGATAAAGACGTAACATTAAAAGCCAAAGAAAACGCTGCAACAACCAAATCGCAAAAGGACTCTATTAAAAATAATGCAATAGATTTTACCTCCACCACAACCATAAACTTTACCAATGTACGAAAGAACAGGGTGGGCACTAAAAAACCAAAGATATACGACATCTCTAATTTTGATGTCAGCTATTCTTACCTGAATACCAAAAAGCATAATCCATTAATTGAAAGCGATGAGGTTACCAAACATCATGGTGGCCTGGGTTACCTGTTTAGCCCGCAACCAAAATATATGGAGCCTTTTAAAAAACTAAAGGTGTTCAAAAAAACAAAAACGCATTGGTTTGACCTGGTGAAGGATTTTAATTTCAACCTTATACCATCTACATTAAGTTTCAGGGCAGATGTTAACCGCCAGTTTGGTGCTATCAGGCCGAGAAGTGTGGGTGCATCTAAATACGCCATTCCTGAAACCTATGACAAATACTTTATTTTCCAGAGGGATTATATCTTACGCTGGAATCTTACAAGGTCTTTAAACTTTGACCTAACGGCTACCAATAACTCAAGAGTTGATGAACCAGACGGAAGGTTGGATACCAAAGCAAAGAAAGACAGTGTTTGGAAAAACTTTATGAAAGGCGGAAGAAACACGATGTACAGGCATACTGCTAACTTTACTTATACATTGCCTACCGCTAAATTTCCTTTGCTGGACTGGACGACAGTTAACATGAGCTACCAGGCTACTTACGGATGGATCGGCGCTTCAAGACTTGCATTGAACCTTGGCAATGTTATTGAGAACGGACAACAAAAAGAAGGAACGGCACAATTGGATTTTACAAGGCTGTATCAAAAATCTAAATGGTTGCGCCAGTTAGAACAACCTTCCAATAAAGAAGACAGGGAAAAATGGAGGCACAGGATCACCAAAGTAAAAGATACTGTTACTACTAAAACCGGGCAGAAGATTGTAAAAACAAGAAAGATCATTGACAGAACGGCTGTACCTTATGTGGGCGGGCCGGAAAAATTCCTTGGAAAATTATTGACCAGTATTAAACAGGTAAGTGGAACGATATCAGAAAATGCCAATACCCGTTTACCTGGTTATGCCGACAGTACAAAATATTTGGGACAGAACTGGAACAGCATGGCGCCGGGACTGGATTTTGTGCTGGGGCGACAACCGGATACCGCCTGGTTAAATCATGCAGCACAAAAGGGATTGATAACAAAGGATACTACTTTCAATTCTTTGTTTACGCAAAACTTTAATCAAACCATTACTGCAACGGCACAGTTAGAACCGGTAAAAGACCTGAATATAACGCTGAACATTAAAAAAACATTCAATAAAAATTATTCCGAAACTTTCAGGTATGCAGATACTAGCGGTAACGGAACCAATTTTAAATTCGGGCACTTAAACCCTTATGCAGGTGGCGGCTTTGAGGTAAGTTATATTGCTTACAAAACATTGTTTGGAAAATTTGATCCTAACCGGGTTTCAGAAACCTTTAAAAAATTCCAGGATTACCGTTTGATATTGTCGCAACGCCTGGGTAATGAAAATCCTTACAGTAAAAATATACCCCCTGGTGCGGACGGTTACAAATACGGTTACGGAAAATATGCAGTAGATGTGCTGGTGCCGGCATTTATAGCAGCATACACTGACAAGGACCCGAACTCAGTTTCGCTGATCAAACAAAATAATCCTAATATTAAATCAAATCCATTCAGGGCTATTTTACCAAAGCCTAACTGGAAGATTGATTATAACGGGTTGAGTCGTGTTAAAGGCCTGGATAAAATATTTACTAACTTCTCTTTATCGCATGGCTATGTTGGCAATCTGAGCATGAACGGATTTACCTCAGCATTGCTATATCGTGATGACCTGAAATATGGCTATCCATCTTTCTATGACACGTTATCCAAGAATTTTATTCCTTACTTCCTGGTGCCCAATATTTCAATAGGCGAACAATTTACTCCTTTGCTGGGTGTGGATATGACGTTTACCAACCAGATGCAGTTTAAATTTGAATATGCAAAATCAAGAACTTTAAGTTTAAGCCTTATCGACTTCCAGTTGAGTGAAGTACGTACTACTGAATTTTCTATTGGCGCAGGGTACAGGAAAAGAGGATTGCGTATGCCATTCAATATTAACCTGCCTAAGTTTTTGCAAAGTAAAAATGCCAGTACCAGCAAAAGCAAACTGGAAAATGAAATTAATTTCCGTTTAGATTTCAGTATAAGGGACAACGTTACCTCCAACAGCCGCTTAGACCAGGATAATAGTTTTGCTACGCTTGGTAGTAAAGAGATTCACATCAATCCTACAATAGATTATTACCTCAACAACAGGGTACAGGTGAAGTTTTACTTTGATCAGAGAAGGGTGATACCTTATATTTCTTCAAGTGCACCTATTACCAATACAAGGGCCGGCGTACAGGTGAATGTTTCGTTAGCACAGTAATTAATTAGGAATGATATTTTAATTAAATCCTCATCTGTACAGATGGGGATTTTTAATTTGGCAAGCTGAGGAGCAGAGAACGCAGAGGTTTAGAAATAATAAAACGATTGCTGGTGGTGTGCTTTTTGGCATTCCACTTCATAGACATTGACTTCTTATCAATTTTTTTTTACTTGCCACACAACCTAGAAAAGTACACTGTGCTTCAGCAATAATAAAACACTTCCCTGCGCCGCTGTGTGCAACATTCCCTCAAAAGAAAAGAGTCCCGGTTTATGAGGGACTCTTTTTACATTATAACCAAGCAAAAACTATTATTTTACTTTCTTCAGCAGCATTACATAGCCGCATAAATTCTTTTTCTTTTTATTAACCTGTACTGGTTTAATCATATGGTATTCCGAAAATTTTGGGATATAAGAATAGCTGATCACATTACCGTCCACATCGCCCCACATTTTTTTCTGGTATACTACCTGCTTTTCGTTCCAGTCAAACATCCTCACTTCATATAATTTTGAAGTAATATCCCCTATAAAAACAAACTGGTACCAACTGCCTTCTGTAAGTGGAACAATTACCGGCATTTCGTATTCGCTTTCCATTTCCATAGAAGCTTCTTTAACTACAATAAAACCTTGTTTAGCCAGATCTTGTTTTACACTATCTGCCTGGTGCATTATAGAAGGACTTGAACATGATTGTTGGCGTATTACGTCTTGTGCATTAGCCTGAAGGGCTGATACAAGAATGAGGAAGAGGCTTGTGGTTAAGGATAAGAGGCGATTCATTGGTCTTTTGTTTAAGTCATAGGATGTACAAGGTTACAAATTTTTGGCCGGATTGCATAATTTTTTTAATATAACCCGGAGTACTATCTCTTGAACGGAGTATGTAACGCCAATATTGTGCCAGCAAAAGTTAAATAAGATATATTCTATTTAGTAATATAAAACAATGCTAACTTATTGATTTCTATTAAAATAAAAGGCATCTGCTTGCTGGGTTGGTGTAATTATAAGGTCATTGATACAAACATGGGCGGGTAAATTGCAGCAATAAAATATCGTTTCAGCAATATCTGCACCTGTAAGGGGGGTAATGCCGTTGTAAGTTGCTGCAGCAGTGGTGGCATCTCCTTTATAGCGTACCAGGGAAAATTCAGTTTCCACGGCACCGGGATGAATACCGGTAACCTTTATATTGTGCTTCAGCAGATCAATACGCATAGCCCTGTTTAAAGCATCCACGGCAAACTTACTGGCGCAATAACCATTTCCTTTTTCATATACTTCTTTGCCTGCTACTGATCCCATATTAACGATATGGCCTTTCTTTTGAGCAATCATAAAAGGCAACACCGCCCTGGTTACATACAATAAACCGTGTACATTGGTATCCAGCATGGTTTCCCAGTCATCCAGGTTTGCATCTTCAAAATTATCCCTGCCCAAAGCAAGGCCGGCATTGTTGATTAAAACGGCAATGTTTTGCCATTCGGCAGGTAAATTACTGATGTTTGCAAATACGGTCTCTCTATCCTGTACATCAAAGCAAAGTGGTAAAACAGTAATTGCATATTTTGATTCCAGGTCCGTTTTTAATTGTTCCAATCTTTCTTTTCTTCTTCCGGTAATAATAAGGTCATGCTTTGCGGAAGCAAATTTTTCTGCACAGGCTTTACCAATGCCTGATGTGGCGCCGGTTATTAAAACAACGTTATTCATGATTGCAAATTAATCTACCGGAGGGTAATAAAAAAGAAGTGTTTGCAAAGTATCCGCGAATTTTGCAAGGTCTTTCCAAAACTCTTGGAGGGTTTGATAGAATCCAAAAATTTCCAAGGTCTTCTAATAACCCCTCCAAGAGTTATTAGAAGACCTCTGCTCCTCTGCGTGCCATATCCTATCTTATCAGCACTGCATACCCTTTTTTAAACCGAACCTCTCCTTTATAAGTTACACCTTCGGCATACCAAACATAGGTTGCAGGGTCCTGGCCCTTGCCGGCATAAGTACCATCCCATCCTTTACCAATATCCGTAGTGCTGTACAATAAATTACCAAACCTGTTGTACACCCTGAAGTACCGTAATTCTTTCATGCCTATTAAAATTGGCCTGAGGATATCATTATTACCATCACCATTAGGTGTAAACGCAGTGGGCACCAGCATATCGGGGTCAATCTTAAACACATGCACCAGTATGCTGTCAGTACCAATACAATTGCCCGCAGAGATGGCAGTTAGCACATACAAAATATTATTTTGCGGTAAAGAAACAGGAGTTTGAATAGCGGGATTATTAAGCCATGTGGCGGGTGTCCATAAATAGTTTACACCACCGGTACCATGTAATTGTAAAGGTTCGCCAAGCACCACGCTGGTATCTCTTGGTCCTGCATCTGCCACTACTTTAGGATAAACATTTACCCAAACGGTATCTCTTACCGGTTTAGGGCAACCTAGTGTATCCGTAACCGCTACAATATAACGAATGCTGGCTGTAGGTAAGGTTACACGTGGATTAGCAATATTCCTGTTGGTTAAAAAAGTGGCCGGCGTCCATAAATAACTGCTGCCGCCCGATGCATTGAGCTGGGCAGAAAAACCAGGGCAGATGGCTGTATCCAAACCTGCATTGGCAGGAGGATAAGGCGCTACTTTGATGGCAATATCATCCTGGCTCTGGCATTTACCAATATTGGCTAGTACCTGATAAGTCGTACTGGTTAACGGAATTGCGAACGGACGTTTAGCTGTATCATGATCAAGGTAAGTTGCCGGCGTCCATTTATAATGCAGCGCATCACTCACCGTATTGAGGAAAAAGCCATCGGTGCGGCAAATAGTGGTATCGTTTCCTGCAAAAAGAGTAACGTGGTCTTTTACATCTACAAAAACACTATCCTTACTGGTGCAACCAAATGCATCCGATAATGTAACATAATATTTGGTGGGCACATCGGGGCTAACCAACGGGCTTGATGCTGTGGTACTGCTGATCATATAATTCGGTGTCCAGCTATAACTTCCCGTACCCGTTGTAGTGAGTTGCAGGGTATCGATATTACAGATAAGTGTATCATTAATTAAAGTAAGGGGTGGCAGCGGCCTTACATAAACAATAAGACTGTCATCCCTTGTTTTGGCGCAACCGGTAACACCCACCGATACAGTGTAAATAGTAGTAACAGTTGGTGATGCAACAGGGTTGGATATATTGGGATTGCTTAAACCTGTTGCCGGTGACCAGCTATAAGTATTACCGCCACTTGCATTTAACTGTGTGGATTGCTGGCCTCCGCAAATAGCAGGGCTGGGGCCTGCGTTAGGTATGGCTAATGGTTTTACAGTGATGATTTTATTAGCTGTGGCAATACAATGTTTACCCCAGGTAGTGGTAAGCACATAATTAGTGGTTACTATTGGGAAAACTCTTGTTGTACTATTGGTGGGCGACTCCACAGTTACTGCCGGGTTCCATTGCCAGCTTACATTGGAAGCATGATTACTGGTACCCGTTAACGTTACTGTATCTTCTTCGCAAATGGGGCTTGGGCCTGTAAATGCATTGGTAAGATCATTTTTAGGAGTAACCGTTAAAGAATCGGTGCTTTTGCAACCGGCGAGGTTGGTAAGTGTAGCATAATATTTTGTAGTGGTGGTGGGAAATACCATTGGCGTTGCCGTATTGGCACCGATGATATTAGTATTAGGTGTCCAGTTAAAACTGCCCGTACCCGTACCAGTTAGTTGCAGGCTGTCCAGTGCACAATAAATAGTATCGGAAGGAGAAACAGTTACAATGGGCAGATCAGAAACGGTTATAGTTTTTGTTATGGAATCTATACAACCCTTACTGTTGGTAACCACTAATTTTACGTTGTAGCTGGCACCAGGTGGCGGATAAGTATAGTCAGGTGATGGCAAATGACTTGTATCTGCTAATGTGGTAAGATCTCCAAAATCCCAGCGCCAGCTGTTTACCACACCGTAGGCTGTGCTGGTATTATCGGTGAAATGAACAGGCTGACCCACACAAAGTATGGCCGCAGGACTGAAGTCGGGAACAAAGCCCGGGAAAACACTTAACGGTTTGGTTACAGAATCTATACACTGCCCGGCAATAGATACTACCAATTTGATATTAAAAATTCCGGCAGCGGTAAAAGTATGTGTTGGCACCTGTAAGTTTGAAGTGTTTGCAGCGCCACTTGCAGGATCACCAAAATCCCAGAAGAATGTAGTTGGATTACCAGTGCTACTTTCATTAAATGTTACGGTAAAGCCATCACAAGTAACGGGGGCAAAATTAGGAACAGCAGTAAGAGGAACACAAGCTGAAACTTCAACTATTAAATCTTTTCTATGCACTGTTATAAATGAACCATTGCGATATACAGATGCACAAACACATATTACATACTTGCCCACCGCAGGTGCAATGCCAGATATAATTCCTGTGTTTGGATTTATTGTAACCTGGCTTCCCATTGGAAAAGAAGAGTTATAGGGAGGGGTATATATTACTGGATTATAAGGAGGAGGGGCGGGGTCTTGAAAATCGGCCAGCGTAGCTGCTCCTCCATTGTAAGCATCACAAAAATGATACACTAAAGAATCGCCATTGGGATCTGTTGCACTAAAGTCCAAAGTAAATGGTGAATTTGCACAAATAGCAGAGATGGGTAGTTTGTATGCCGGAGAACTATCCGTTGCAGGATTAGCCAGTACATTTAGGCCGGGAATAAAACAGCAATAATTTGCACCTTGATTAGCATTCACATTATTTGAATTCTGTCGACTGAATGTTTGGAATGCAACAGTATATCCGCTATTGTTATCCGCTAGCTCTATAAGGAAGGAATAAGTTTTATAGGTGTAGTCCAGTATCGGTGGGGGTTGAATGCAAGGCGAAATTATTATTGGAACGGGCAAAACTCCCGTAAAATCTTCCACTGCAGCCCAATTGCTATTTGCTGCTGTACCCGGAACTTTCAGGCCATTATCATTATTAAAAACCCCAACAATGTATTGAGAAATAAAAGTGGCACCTGTAGGACCTCTCAGAAGTAAAAGTCTTATCCTGTATTGTTTTGAATTTGGAGCAACGCCAGGTCCGATATATTCGTATCGCATTTCGCCTCCGATAATGTGTGTACCAAAAACATTAAAAACTGATAAAACAAAAAGACAGGAAAATATAATTTTCTTCATAAAGGCAGTTGATAAGTCAATTCGATAAAAATACAAAAAACGTGCTAGAATAAAAATAAAAACCTCCAATGCAAATTGGAGGTTTTGTAAGCCGTTAGCAGGAGGCAGCGTTATAAATTATCGACATTTTTACTTTATCGTATCAGTACCACATAACCCTTCTTCTTTACAAGATTACCCTTATAATCCACACCTTCAGCATACCAAACATAAGTAGCAGGGTCTTGTCCTTTGCCACCAAATGTGCCATCCCAACCCCGTTGTGCATCGGTGCCGCTGTACATAAGTTGTCCCCAGCGGTTGTACACCCTGAACACATCCAGCGATCTCATACCAATAAGTATAGGACGGAAATAATCGTTGTTGCCATCGCCATTGGGCGTAAAGGCAGTGGGTACATAAAAGCCGGCAGCTAATTTAAATACATGCACATTAATACTGTCAATATCAAAACAACCAGCATCATTACTCACTTTTACATAGTACCTGATATCGCTCTGCGGTAAGGACACAGGATTGGCTATACCAATATTACTAAGCCATTGAGCAGGACTCCACAAATAATGTGTACTACCTGTTGCCTGCAATAACAATGGCTGGCCCAGCACCACAGAAGTATCAGAAGGACCAGCATCGGCTTTTATCTTTGCCACAAAAACTATAACCGTGTCTTTAACCGGTTTTGGGCAACCAAGGATATCCGTAACCGTTACTACGTATTTGATATTGGCCGTAGGGGCAATGGAAACAGGATTATAAATTAACCGGTTGCTTAAAAATGCTGCAGGCGACCAGGAATAAGAACTGCCACCACTGGCACTCAACTGTGCAGATTGTCCAAAGCAGATCGTTTGATCGGGGCCTGCATTGGCGTTAGGATAAGGCACTACTTTTATGCGGATATCGTTTTGTGCTTTACACTTACCAATACTGCCCACTACATGGTACGTAGTATTGGTAATAGGTATGGCAACCGGGTTTTTTATATTCGGATTGCTTAAAGTATTGCCCGCAGGTATTTCTGTCCATTGATAATACAAAGCATCACTTACCAGTTTTAATACAATGGCATCAGTAGTGCAGATGGTAGTATCGTTAGGTGCAAATTGTGTAACGTGATCCACTACACTAATTTTTACAGAATCAGTGCCTACGCAACCAAATGGATCAGTAAGCTGTACGTGATAAGTGGTGGTAACATCGGGGCTAACCAGCGGATTACTGCTATTGACATTGCTGATCATGTAATTTGGCGTCCATAAAAAAGTGCCGCTGCCAATGGCGTTTATTTGTAAGGTATCAATAACGCAGATCAGTGTATCGGGGCTTACAGTTAATGCAGGCTTATCCGAAATGATAATGGTTGTGTCAATAATGCCACTGCATCCCTTAGTGCTGGTAACTATAAAGTGTATGGGATAACTGTTTGCTGTGGCATACACATGTGTTGGGTTTCTAACTGTAGAGGAATTGCTGGGAGAACCCGGATCACCAAAGGTCCAGCTCCAGGTATTGGGGAAACCGTAATTAGCAGTTGTAAGATCTGTAAATTGAATAGGCGTGTTCTTACATTGCCCGGCTACTGAAATTTTTGGAAAGAAACCAGGGTAAACTTTTACTAATATCGATGCTGTATCTGTACAAAGTCCGCTTAATGATACTTTAAGTTTTAATAAGAAAATGCCCGTGTCTGAATAAGTATGAATTGGATTCGGCAACGTGGATGTATCTGCTGTGCCCGAAGCAGGATCGCCAAAATCCCAATAGAATTCGGTACCACTTGGGTTTATGTTTTCAAGTGCATTGGAAAAATCCACAGTAAATCCATCGCATGTTGTAGTTCTTGGTTTTAGTTTAGCAGAAACAGGATTACAATTGCTTACATACATGTGGATCTCTTTTCTTGAATCTGCAAAGTGTAACCCGTTCCGGTATTCGGCCACGCATACGCATACCACATATTCACCTACGGCCGGGGCAATACCACTTATAACCCCGGTTTTACTATCAATAGTTACACCTGAACCCAACGGCTGGCTTCCGGAAAAAGGGTTGGCATAGCCAACAAAAGAATAGGGTGGAGGGGCCGAAGGAGAGGGGCTTGCACCAGTACCGCTATTATCACCACCATGATAGGCATCGCAAAAACTATAGACTAACGAATCATTATCTTTATCAGTAGCAGAAAAGTTAATGGAAAAATAACTGTTGTTACAAACCAGTGCCGTATCGTTAAAAATAAATTGCGGGCTGGAGTTTCTGTTAGCATTGGGAACCGGTGATGTGGTACCCGGTATTTTTATAGTATAAGTTTCACCCCAACTGCTCGACGGGCTTTGCAAGTTGGTAATACCTATCACCCGGCAGCATCTTTGTTTGGAAAGAATATAGCCCTCTGCCGAAGGCGCTAATTCTACAATGGTTTCAAAACTTTTTATCCAGTAGCAAATAGAACGTATGTTACTAATGCAGGGATGGCAGGCAGGTGTAATGCAATTCTGAATGGTTTCACTGCCAAGTTGAGGGAGATTGATCTCGCTGAGTAATGTATAGGGAGAAGATCCGTTAAATATGGAAAATGTCCAGGATGGTTCAGGAACCGTAGTGCCGCATTCAACATATAAATTTATACCCACCCTGTAGCGCAGTTTGGTTGGGTCACTGATACCCGGGCCTAAATATTCATAATAGGTCCACCCGCCTTTTGTATGGTTGGCAAGAATTTCTTTAACGGATAAAAAGGACAGAATTAAGAGTACACAGTATTTCCTCATACACCGGTGGTTATAACTATTAGACCTAAAATTAATACAAAACGTTGGCTCTATCAGTAAGACAGTTGTTAAAAGAGTTAGATTGTATTTACAGCTAAAACGGAAAAATGTTTAATTATGTTGCCTTTGTAAAAATTGCAGCAGGGCATTGTTGGCTTTGGTCGCTTCTTCCAGCATGCCCATGTGAGCGCTATTGCGTAAGATGTGTATATGCGATTGAGCAGGTAAATAACATTGCTGCATGCTTTGTTCAAATGGTATGGCCTTATCATGTTCACCGATAATAAATAAAATGGGATGCGAAAAATTCTTAAGCACGGCAGTTCTGTCGGGCCGGGCAATCATGGCCTGGTAATACTGTACTAAAGCTTCAGGCGTAAAGTTTCTGCCTTTTTCAACAAGTGCTTCGATGTAGGGGGGATATGGGTCTGACGGCTTTGAGCCGTCTTGACCCATACCCCGCAGGAACAAACCCGGAAGGCTGGTCTTTAAAAATTCATAAGCCCCATTGTTTTGTATAAAGCCAATAGATTTTAAACGGGCAGCTTTTTTTTCTTCACTGTCTGCAAATGCAGAGGAATGAAATAAACCAAATGAATGAAGCAGGTGCGGATATTTTTCTGCAAGGGCTAAAGTGATGTAACCGCCCATGCTGTGGCCGATCACACATACGCTCTCCGATGATTGGCGGAGTTCAAGATCAATGATAGCTTTTACAGATTCACCCATGCCCTCAATGCTCATGTCTGCAATCATTTCAGATCTACCACTGCCGGGTAAGTCAGGAATGATCAATGTGTAATGACCTTTTAAAAACTCAATTTGATTATTCCATATTTCGCCATCTTCACCAAAGCCATGCAGTAATACAACGGGTTTGCCCGTTCCCGTAATGCGGTAAAAAAAAGTGGCAGACTGGTATGTGAGGTTTTTTAGCTGCATGATTAATTGCCTTCAAAAAAAACTTTAGTAGCGCTGCGGTAAATTAATAACAGCACAAATGGAATTAAGGAAACATTTAAATGCTGGCGCAGAAAGAACCATGCCATCAGTACCAATACCAGAGCAACTGATGTAAGGGCAAAATATCTTTTTACCCAGCTTTTATTACTGTTTACAAAGAACGCAATAATAATATTCGTTGGCCAGGCCCACAGTAAATTGAAATTATTCTTTGCCATACTATGGTCTGTTCCAAACCACATAAGTACCATGATAATGCCCAATAAACCGGTACAGAAAAACAATATGCCATCAAAGCCTTGTAAAAATCTTTGGGCAAATTTATTTTTTGATAAACTGATCGATGCAATAACTATAAGCAATACACTAAATATCACTAAAGGATTAAACACAGAACCTTTTCCCGATTCACCATTAAATGGATATAACTCCTGGTGCGAAAGGATGAGGGGATGATCAGCACTATCCAGGCTCTTCATTAAATTGTCGGGCAGAAACTGCATTTCCTCAGCAGTCATTACCCTATCGCAAGGTTGCCCCAATAAAAGATCAATACCTAATTTACTCCATTGTTTATCATTTTTATCCAGGTATTCGTAAATGGCCTGGCGGAATGTTGTGCCTGCAGGCATTACAGGCTTTGTTGTAAATGCAGAGTCGTGATTTTTTTTTAGAATA
>Ga0068859_100001561_pt1 | contig 23366 bp, 34 predicted proteins | sample KBSSwiS22_FD_66585 | JGI IMG/M metagenome (GOLD analysis project Ga0068859, IMG submission 66585) | Switchgrass rhizosphere microbial communities from Kellogg Biological Station, Michigan, USA - KBS Switchgrass S2-2 | ecosystem: Host-associated > Plants > Roots > Rhizosphere > Soil ...
GGCAGCGACGCCGCAGTGGTCCAGTCGAACGTGGTGCCGTCCATCTTCTCGACGGACAGCACGGTCGCGCTCGTCACCGCGCGAACGCGATACGTGTCCGCGTTAGCACCGAGACCGGCTGCGCCGCCGATCTGGCCGAGCACCAGGATGTCGCCGACCTTCGCGCCCTGTGTGCCGTCTGGGCGCTGGATCGTCGTGAATGCACCGCCCGCGGCGTTGAACGCCTGGAACGCCGCCGCGCCGCCGGCATTCGTCACCGAGCCGTCGACGCCCTGCGCGAACTGCGGTGTCTCTGCGAACTGCACACGCGCCGCGAGGCGGACGCGGTTCGCGCCGCTCTTGAACTCACGGCCTGCGACGACGGTAGCGCCCACGATGGGGACCACCGGAGTCGGCTCGGTCGCGCTCTTGTTCGTCGGCAGCTTGCGGAACACACGACCGCCGCGACCGCTCGCGAGGTTGATCGGCACGACGACGAGGCGCGAGAACGACTTGTTCTTGAGCTCCAACCAGCCGTTGCCGCCGTCGCCGCCGAACTCGCCGATCGTGGCGTCGAATCCGCCGACCTTATTGATCAGGTCTTGACCGCTGTAGACCTCGACCGGGTTCGGGTTGGTCGTGACGACGCCGTTCGCGTCGACGCTCACGCCGTAGCTCACATCGGCGAACTCGCCGACGAGACACGCGACGCCGGCACTGATGCCGTTGATCGTGCCCGGTGCGTTCTGATCGACAGTGACGACGCCTTCGATCTCTCGGAGGGTCTCGAGGCTGGGGAAATCGCTAAAGCGACGAATGAAGCCAGACATGGATCCTCCGCGTGGTAATCAGACGCTATCGCGCTGAACACCCCCGTACAAGGATCTGGGGTCTAGCGTGCGGCCGGGTCGCCGCCCTCAGTCCGCAGCGCCATCGGCCGAGCGATCGGCAGATGATGGACGCGATAGACCGGGCAGCGAGCTCGCAGCTTGAACGCGAGCGGGCGCAGTCCGACGAGCGCCGTCTGCTCGCTATCGGGCATCTGGCAGCTCAGGGCCAGGAATGTCGAGATCGCGTTGTGGTAGCGGGGCAGCACCAGCCGGAACCCCTGCATCCATTGCACGGGCGAAAACGCATTTTCCAGCATGCGACGCACGCCGGCGCGCATCACCTTGTCGGTGCACATCACCTCGACCGTCAGCTCGTCGAGGTTGTACATGCCGGCGCACGCTAGCGCGGCCACGTCGGTCGGATCCTTGATCGCGACGCCGGGAATCTGCACCGCCTCGGTCTTGCCCATGCCGGATCCGGTCTCGTATCGGCCGACCTCGGTGGAGTACACCGCGGCCGCAGGGTATCCGCGCGACCCGTCCGACTGATCGGCCCAGTCGGCGGTGACCCACGTGAACCGCGTGGATCGCCCGTCGATCGCAGACTCGAGCTGCATCAGATAGCCCGCGATGCCGTTCGTGATCGCGGTGTGCACGTCGATGTCCGCGGTCGGCGTGCGGTCGTACTTCGCGGTCGGGTTCGTCACGAGGATCGCATCGTCGACCGTCGGCGTGATCACGTCTGGGCCGTCGGCGAGCTCGGGCAGCTCGCGGGCCTCGGTGTTGTCATCGCAGGTGGTCGTCATTTCTTCGCGAGCTCCCTGTCGATCTCGTGGATCATCTCCTTGCGTACCATGTCCTGGATCGCGCGCTGAGATGTGTCGCTCGTCATAATCTTGCGACCGATCAGACCGCGACGCGCGATCGCCCGGCGAATGACCCAGCTCAGGCGGTCGGCCTGTTTGTCGAGCGCGACGGCGTGCTTGCTGCGTTGCTTCGGCCCGTACTGAGGCGGCGGCTTGGGTCCGTGCCGCTCTCCGTCGAGCAACCGGCGCTTCTGCTGCTCGAGGCGCTTGCGATCGGCGAGCTCGCGCTGCTTATCCGAGATCGTGCGCGGACCCTTCTTGCCGGCCTTTTTCTTCGGCGCCGCGGTCAGCAGCCGGCGCTTGATCCACTCGACGATCGCCTGCTTGGGCGGCATCCTCGCGCCCGCGCGGCGGCCGTCCTCGATGATTGGTCCGTACGGCTTGCGGTTGATCACGACCGCGCCGTCGCTCGTCGCCATCGATCGCCACTCGCGGATGAACGCACCCGTGTTGACGGCGCCTCCGGTTCCCTTGCCCGCCGGGTTCGCCGGTGGCGCGAGTCGGGTCTGCTCGACGAGAAACTGGACCGCGCGCTGTGCACCGGATCGGATGCCGCGCAGCAGCGTCGGCTTGAACGAGTTCGCTAGCCGGCGGTGATACTGCGCGAACTCCTTCGAGTTCATTCGCAGGACGGCCATCAGCGAAGATCCTGGCAGCGCGGCCACGCGTTCGTTTTGACCCAGACGCTGAGCTCCTTGCCGTAGTCGGACCACGCCGCATTCGTGATCTCGTTGCAGTCCTCCCAGCTCAAGCCGTCACAGTTGATCACGGTCCCGTGGATTCCGCTCGGCAGCGGGCAGCCCTCGCACCAGTCGACCGGTTCAGGCGGTGGCGCTGTCTGGATACACGGCACCGGAACACGGATCATCTGCTCGCGCGCGCTCACCGGCTCACGGATCACAACCGTCGCCGGTCGCGTGCACGCCGCGATCGCGAGCACCACGATCGCCTTCACCGCAGCACTCCGTTGCGATCGCGATCGTGGTGCGCGCGCGTCAGGCTGATCGTCCACTGCGCGCGCTCGTAGTCGGCGTACGGCGGCGAGCTCGGCGTGAACCGGCGCGCGCTCGTGACGTTGCCGGCGCGGTCGAGCGCACGGATCTCATAGAACACGATCTCGTCCGGCGGGATGGATCGACCCTCGGGCCCGCGTCCGAGTAGGACGTTCTCGCTGTAGCAGAGCGAGATTTCCGACAGCACGATCACGCCCATCTCGCGCACCTGGTCGGCGCTAACGATGTCCGTGATCGAGGTCAGATCGCCGACCTTGGGCACTGGCAGGATCTTCCACTCGCCGACGATCTCGTTCGGTCCATCGCCTCGCCGGCGCGCGCTCGAGGCCCGAGCTCGGACGATCGCGACTTCGTACGGCCGCAGGCCGGCGCGGACCTTCATGTCGCGCGCGCGGTCCCACATGCTCGAGAGGCGCGCGCCCGCACTGCCGGCGATGCCGCGGGTGGCGAAGCTGCCGCCCTCGCATGCGCCCGTGCAGCCCGTGGAACAGCCGCAGGCCACGGGTTACCGCCGAACCGCGATGTTGCCGGCGCCGACGAGCTGCGAGGCGAATCGCTGACTGAACGGGTACGGAATAACGCCGAGCATGTCGGCGAGGCGCTTCGCCCACCGCACGTACTCGCGCTCGACGTCGTCGGGCTGGCTGAGGTTCGGCTCGAGGTCGCCGGCGCGCCGCGCGAACAGCTCCTTGCTCGACTGGAACAGCAGGCACTCGATCTCGTCGAGCTTGTCGAGGATGGACACGATCCGCGCTTCGCTCACGGCCATCACGCGGCCGATCGCGTCTTCGAACATCCACTGGACTTCCGTCACCTGTGGAATGCCGAACGCGAACGAGCTCGCCACCGTGACGGTCATGTAACCGAGGTGGTACCGAGCTCGCTCCTTATCGGCGTCCGAAATCGCCACGGCTTAGTGCGCGGCCTCTTCCGCTTCGATCGGCGTGAGCTCGATGCCCTGATCGACCATCGCCTGCAGCTGCTGCGGCTCGTAGTGCCGCATCTCGATGATCTGGCCGCTGCGCATCGTGACCATCTGGCCGCCGATGCTGATCTGGCGCTGCTGGATGCCGTTGCGATCGGCCTGCACCGTCACGGTCCACGTGTTCGTGGGCGACTCCTTGAGCCCCTTGATCTTGGGGCGCTTCGGCGCAGGCGCAGGAACCGGCGGCGGCGCCTCGCGCGGCATTCCGCCGACGGGCGTGCCGGCCACCGGCGTGGTCGCGATCTTGACCTGGCGCTTGTGCTCGAGGACGAGACGGAGCTCGTCGGTCGAGAGCAGCGCGGCGATCGTGAGGTCGGAGCGATTCGCCTCCTGCATCATGGCGTCGCGCGACATGTCGGCGAACGGACTGTTCGCCTGCACGCCGCTCGGCATCGCTGCCGCCGCGTCCTTGACGGCCTGACGTGCGACGTCCTTGGCCTCTTTCTTCCGAACCTGTTCGCCGTCGGCGCCAATCTTGGCGGCCTCGAGTGCATCCTGCTTGCCCATGCTGCGATGGTCAGCGATCGGGACAGCGAGCACAAGGCTTGCCGAAAAAGCGTCGGCCCCACGATCTGCGGACCGTGGGGCCATTTATTTTTTAGAATTCGTTCACCGCCGCAGCGGCCCGGAGCTTACTCCGTGAACTGGATCTCGCAGACGCGCTTGTACGCGGCCGCGTCGCCCGTGGCGCCGTCGGTGCGGACCACCCAGTCGCCCTGGAACTTCCAGGTCTGCGCAACGATCTCCTGCAGGCGGTCCTGCGGCTGGCGCATGATGACGTGGATGCGCTGGACGTCGATCTCGACGCCGTTGTTCACGACGCGAGCGCCCTGCTCGACTTTGCCCGCGACGCCGGCTTCCGTGATCATCGCGTTCTGGTCGACGTAGTACTCCTTGAGGGCGCCGGCGCCGATCACGAGAGCACGGTGGACCTTCGAGCCCGTCGACGCGTTGCCGTTGCTGAACATCTCACCGGCGAACGGATCGTCCTGCGAGTACGTCGCCGTGCTCGCGCCGTCGACGTTGTGCGTCTGCGGACACTCGTTGTTCCGGTAGATCGTGCAGCCGAGCAAACGCGTCACCGCAAAGTCCCGGTAGTGCATGCCGTCCGGCAGCGAGATGTTGAGGCGCTGGAACTCGTTGTCCGCGTACAGCTGCGACTCGCCCGTGGGGTCGAGGTGCATGTGGAAGTATCCGTCCGCCATCGGCTGCACGTCGACGGTGCGCAGGCGCGCAACCGCCGAACGGATGTCCGACAGGTGGAGGATGTCCGTGCCCGCCGTGAGCGCGTCGGTGGCGTTGCCGCCACCCGAGCGAACCAGCGAGGTACGCGTCGACGCGAACACCGCGTCACGATCGGCAACCGTGACGGCCGCTGAGACCGTGAGCACGCCCGGGCCGATCTCGTCGCCGGGGGTGTCGGGCGTGAAGCCGGTGACGTTCACCGTCGTCGCGCCGCCAACCGTCTGCACGACCGTGATCGCGAGCGGGTTGTTCGCCGTCACGGTGTCGTACCGAACCGGCGAGCCCGTCGAGAGGTCGGGGCGACGCGCGCGGGTGAAGCCGTTGAGGCGCTTCACGCGGAGCGACGTCACTGCGTTCTGGGCGCCGTCGGCAACCGTCCAGCCGCTCTCGGCCGCGTTGTACAGCTTGTTGCGCGGCAGACGGTTGAGCGTCTGGCCCGCGTTGAGACCGAGGATCTTGAGATCCTCCGTCAGCTTGTTCACGGCGGCGGCGACTGCGGTCGGCAGATGCGTGTCGATCGAGTCGGCATACTTCTGCTGCTGCGCGGCCCACTGCTCGAGCTTGTAGTCGTGCGGCGCGGGATCCTGTCCCGGCTGCAACGGACGAAGCCGAGGCTTCATCAGGCCCTTGCCCGTGAAGGTCTTGTTGTCGCCAACGTTCGCTTCCCAGCGCTCGGTTTCAGCTTCCTCGCGGAAGAGAACGGCGGGGTAGAGACCATCGGCGAAAAGACGATCCAGGGCATTCTCCTGGACCAACTGTCGGAACTGCGGGGTTTGGAGAATGACGCTGAAATCCACGGCTGTGCTCCTTTAGCAAAATCGTTCACGAAGAAAACGAAGCGCACAAGGGGTGTGCCGGGCGGCGCCTCTTTGCCCGGTTACGACGATCGGAGTGGCGGGGCGGAACCCTGGACGTTGATCCCGAGCTCCTTCATTCGCTTCTGGAACTCTGCCGGCGGCAGATTCCGCGCGTCGACTTTCGCCGCATCGCCAGCCGCGCCGGCGACGGTGCCGGGCGTCGGAGGTTGCGCGGGCGGTGGCGTGGTAACGCCGGTCGTCGCGGGGACGGGCTGCTCGCCGAACAGATACGGACGCAGCTTCCTCTGCTCTTGCGCCCACGCCTTGACCTCGAACGCCTTGAGCTTCTCTTCGTCGCCCTTGATCGATTCGAGATGTTTCTTGCACTCGAACCAGACATACTCGAGATCCTGAACGCCGGAGCGGATCAGATCCTCGCGCATCGTCTGCTCGGTGCGCATGACGGCCATCTGCTGCTGGTACGCAGCGGCCTGCTGTTCTGCGGCCTGACGAGCGGCATCGGCCTGCGCCGTCTTCTGGCGCATCTCGTCGCGAGCTTGCCGGAGCTTCTTACGCACCACGTCGGGGACGCGGCGATCGTTCTCCGGTTCGTTCGGGTCGCCCTCACCAGGCGCGGGCGGCTGCTGACCGGCAGCGGCTGCGGCTGCAGGTGCGGCAGCCGGCGGGGTCGCGGCCGGTGCGGGCGGTGGTGCGGCAGCTGGTGCAGCGGCAGCGGGTGCCGCGGGTGCGGCGGTGGACGGTGGGGCGGGCGGGACGGTCGTGGCCATGGCTGATCCTCTTTCGATTGCGGCGAACATCGCGTCGACGGTGGCGAAGCCGAGAGCAGCCGCGCGCGCGTTCAGCGCGGCCTCGTGCTCCCTGCGGCCTTTGTCTTTCGCGGCGTCCTTCAGTTTGCGAAACGCGGCATGCGGAACGGCGACGTGCTGCTCGCCGACGGTCGCGCCGTTTGCGCGATCTTCGTCCTCGAGTTGCACGGCGAGCGCTGCAACAGCACCGGGTGACATCGGTGGCTGTGGTGGCGCGGTGTTCGGGTCCGGCGCGACGGCCGGCGGCGGTGGCGCGTTCTGCGGCTGAGGTGGATCAGCTGGGGCAGGTGCTGCGGTTGTCGCCATGGTCGCTTTCCTTTGGTGCCTATCTCGACCTGGAACCGACATTGACCGCCGTCGTAGCGTGACGGCGAGATATCGACCTGGGGCGAGCGAGTGCGGCGGTGGTTCTGATTGGTGCCGGTTCGTTACGCCGGCAAACGTTCAAGCTAGGCTAGGCGGCGCGAGCTCGCTGGTTACGAGTTCGGCGCGAAGTCCGCGTCGAGCTGCGTCGTGCTCAGCATGCGCGGGATGTACTGGATCGTGAACGCCGTGACGTCCGCGGTCGGGAACGTGATCGACTTGCCGTCGTCGGAGATCTTGGCGAGTCCGCAAACGGTGCTTGCCGTCGGCGACGTCGCGGTGCCGCCCGTGTCGGTCAGCGCGTAGCTGCCGACCGTGTTCGCCGTGGTCGCCGCGGTGACGCGGAGCGAGCGGCATGCGAGAACCGGCAGGCGGTTCGGGTTCGACGCGCCGGCGGTCTCGCCGCTGCCGTCGATCGCGGTGAGATCGAACGTCGCCGCGCCGGTCAGGCCCGTGAAGGTACGCTTCAGCGGGTAGAGCAGCGTGCCGACGTCGGCTTGCGCGAGCGCATCCGGCAGATCGTTCGGGTTGGCGTCGTTGAGTACGTTCTTGAGCGTCCGGGCCTTCGTTGCGGTCGTGGTAGACATGTCAGCCTCTTAGTTCTTTTGGCCAAGGGTGATTTCAACCGTCGCGCTCTGGCCAGCCACGCGGACGAGATCGATCGCCGTGATGGGGACCGATCGAGACACGATTGTGAGGAGCGGATCGACGGGAACGCACTGCGATGCGCCGTCCGCGGAAGTGATCTTCGCCGTGATCTTGGTGTCGCTTTCGATGTGGATCGCGTGCACCTCTGCGGCGCCGTCGAGGTTCACCGAGAACGGAGCGTCGTCGCCGAGGATGATCGTGCGCTTCTCGGCGGGGCGAGCGAGCGAGATGTTCTCGGCGAAATACTTCGCGACGCCGCCCGTGGGCAGCTCGACGAGCGAGCCACTGATCGCGAGGACGGACACGGACTAGCTCTTGGCCTCGTCGCCGTCGCCGTCGCCGTCGCTGGCCATCTTCTCGTGGTCCTCGCGAGCGCTGAGGAGATTGCCGACGATCTCCTGCAGGGAGTCATCGGCTTCGCTGACGGCATCGGACGCCGCGGAGATCGCCTTCTCGACGGAAGGATCGATCGTGTCGGCCATCTCTGCCTGACCCGCGAGATCCTCGAGCGCGGCGCGCGCGGCGGCGAGAGCTTCCTGCGCCTTGACCGATGCCTCGTGCAGCGCGACCGGTTCGGCCTGCGGCTGCGCCTGTTGATGTTGCGCCGCGGCCTGATGTCCCGCGACTGCGCCCGGTGCACCGCCGGTCGGGGCGGCGCCACCAGCATGGCCTCCGAACGCCGGAGGCGGCGAGAGCATGGAGCGCAGAACGTTCGGATCGTATGCCATCGGGGGACCCAGCCTTTCGCTTGTGAGGATAGGAGCGCTGTCTATCCGCACACAAGGGCTGCGACCCGGCGCGCTACGGCTTGGGAGCGAGCTCGGCCACGACCTCGAGACTCACGAGCTCGGCCCCAAGATTGGCCGCGGTGGCGTCGATCTGGTCGGCCTGTTCGTTCATCTGCCGGGCCTCATGCGGCAGCACCTGTGCGGCGCGGCGAAGTGCCCGAGCGGCGAGGGTGCAGGCATGGTACGCCGCCCGAACACGCGGCGCGATCGGCTTCAATCTGGCGGCCTTCCACGCGGCGCGGGCATCCTTGAGTGCGGTCAACGCGACCCTGCGCAGGATCCTCGGATGTGCTTGCGCGTTCGGCACTGGGCCGAGTGTATCAGAATGGCGGATCGTCGTCGGTAGCATTATCCGGCCTTCCCCAGTCCTGGTGCTCGGCCTGACGCGATCGCCCGAGCTCAGTAAGCTCGCCGTTCTCGTCGATCTCGCCGTCACGCAGCGCGGCGGCCTGAGCTTCCTCGTAATACTTGCGCTCCTGCTCGTCCGCCCATGTCTCGGCGTGCTGGGCCTCGATCTCGGCGCGCTTGAAGAATCGATCGCCCTCGTTGCCGAACGCGGTCTCCTGGCCGGATCCGTACTGCTCGGCGAACGCCTCGGAGAGCTTGGACGATGCATTGATCCGGTCCTTCACGCCGCGAATTCTCGCGGCTTGCTGCTGCATGAACTTGTGACCCTCGCGCTCCCACGCCACCTGTAGCTCTTGGGGCAGGTTGCTCTTGACGGCCGAATGGATCTCGCGCCGGCGCTCGGCCGATGCTTCGGCGGCCTTTTTCGCGGCCTCGACGCGGCGCGGGTTTTTCTTGGGCGCGTCGACGACAATCGGCGGCGGCGGTAGGGGTTCGGGTTCCGGTATGACCGGCGTGCCGCCGAGCTCCTCGAGCGGCTTCGGTGGCGTCGCGGCGACCCCGTACTTCGGCAGCGCTTCCTCGATGTCGGCGCCCTCGTCGACCATCTTGGCGATCTGGATCTGGTGATCGAGCGGCAGCGCGTGGACCTGGTGTTGGAGCTCTGCCGGCAGCTGGCCGAGCTGATCGCGGTACTCCTGCGACATGGTCGACCGCGGCTGCGCCTGCTGTGGCATCCCGGCCGGCGCGGGCGGCGGCGAGCTCGGAGCGGCGGCGGCCGGTGCCGGGCGTGCGACGTGCGGCGCCTGTGCGGGCGCACGCTTGTGGACGTAGCCGGTGTTGACCGCGTGGACCATCGCCTCCGTGACCGGCGTGCGCTTGCCCTTCCACACCCACCCCGGGACACCCCAATGCGCGCGCCACGGCGTCAGGACCGCGCGATCGTTCGGGCGGTTCGGCGGGTGCGACCAGGTCTTGAGCGCCAGCGAATCGCTGACCTCCTCGCCGTCGGGTGATCGCGGCGGCTGCGTGAACAGTCCACCCGGCGGCGCCACCTGGCCGTGCATGGCCTCGGAGTCGACGCCAACGCGATCGTCGAGCGGTGTGCCGCTATCGCTGACGTGCTCGGACCATCGCGTCCAGAGATCACCGTCGAGCTCGTCGGCCTGTTCGTCCATCGCCGCCCGCGCGCTCGCCGAGCTAGCGAAGCTGAGCTCGGTGCGGACGATCCGCTCGGCCCGGTACCACTCGAGATCGCCGGCGCGCTGGATGCGATCGATCGTCTCGGTCGAGCTCTCGCCGGCGGCGAGCGACGCGGCCATCTGTTTCTCGAACGTCCCGACCAGATGCGTGCCGTACGCGGCCATCGATGTCTCGTGGATCCGCATGAGGCTCGAGGTCGAGTCCTTCACCAGACCGGCGAGGCGCGCGGATTCGAGCAACGGCAGCGGGACCAGTACGCCGGTGAACTGCTTTTCGAGCTTCGCGACGTCCTGCAGCATCTGCCGCGCGCTCGCGAGCCCGACGCGAAACGATGCGTCGCCGACCTGCGTGGACATGTCGCGCAGCACGCCGGCGAGCCCAAGCTTGATCTGCGCGAGCATGCCGCGGAGCTGCGTCGCGGTGAACGTGCCCTTCGCGGTCTCGCCGAGTTTCTTCGTGACCGACTCGAGCATGTCCTGATACAGCCGACGAACGGGGCCGATGCCGTTCTCGTTGATCAGGCGCTGTAGCTGGCGCTGCTGTTCGAGAACAACCGCGCGGTATGTGTCGGGCAGCTGCGGCACGTCACTGTTTCCTCATGCACACGCACAGGCTCTGCGGCGGCCCGTACTCGGTGACCGCCAGCCGCTTGCAGAGACCGCAGCGCCACACGATCCAGACCTTGCGGTGGCGCTCGTCGGTCTCGACGTGGTGCCACGCCACGATCAGCCGCCGACCACCTGGATCACCGGCTTGTCTTCGCCGGGACCCCGGTCGAAGTCGACGATCGCGTAGCTCGGCCCGCGAGCTGCCGCGCGCTCGAGGGCGGGGGCGCAACGCGGACACGCGTGCTGCACTCCGGTGCGCACCGCCTGCCCGCCGGCCAAGCGCGCGAGGTTCAGCTTTTTGATCGACACCTGGAACTCGATCGCGAGCCGAGTGTCCAGCGACATGTCCGAGAGCAGCACGAACGTCTGCACCCGCAGGGAGACGTCCTTGGCACCGCAGCCGTCGCAGGGGTGATTCTTCCACGCGAGCTTGCGGTGGAGCTCCATCGCGGTCGTGCGACCGTCCCAAAGCTTTTTGCTGTGGATGATCGGGTTGTCGGCGGCCATGCGCTCGATCCTCGCGGCGGCGAGGAGAGCGCACAAGGTCAGCGACTGACGTCGTAGATGCCGCTCGTCGTGACCGCGTCGCCGAGCGTCGTGTTGCCGTTGACCAGAAACGGCGAGGTGTTCAGATGGACCGGCTCGACCTGGGTGCAGCTGTATCGGATGTGGCGCAACGCGTTCGACGGCTGGAACGAGAAATAGAACCCGGTCCGGTCGACGCTCGCGATCGTTGCGGGGTCGACGATGCCGACATCGAACACGCACTGATATTGCTCGGGCGCCTGCCATCCGAACACGAGGCGGCACGCGCCAGCGTACGAGCTCAAGCCGATGTCGCCGGTGAGACCGTGCCCGCCGTCGATGTGCGCGAAGCACGCCTGCCCGTTTGCATCGATCAGGCGCGGCGCGTAGTAGTCGGACGGCGCGGCCGGCGTGTAGATCGCGTAGTTCCTCGAGCTGCCACTGGCGTTGATCGTGTTGTTCGCGCCTGCGCTGCGCGTCGCGGTCGCGGCCGGGTGGTCGTGCTGTTCAGCGTACGGCTGCAGCAGGCGATACGTCCCGACTCCGACGGTGGCGCCGAAGCAAAGAACCGCGAACACAATGCCGAGCACGGATGCGAACGAACTGCGCGGCCTGATCATCGATGGCTTGAGCATGGTGATGTCCTCCATGCCCCACGCTATCAGCCGGTCGCGGACGGCGCCACGGGCTGACCGAGCTGGTTGTTCGACTCTTCGCGCTCGGCGTCCTCGAGAGCTCGCTGGACAGCCTTCTCCGCAAACTGCGCCAGCGGGACGCCGCGCGCGTGACAAAACTCCTTCGCGCGATCGTACAGCCCGCGGTTGAACGAGACTGATCGGCGGCTTTGTTTGAGCGCCATGGTTACGCGCCCGCCGTCAGGAGGAATTGCTGAAGCACCTGCTCGGCGTTGACGCCCTGGCGCGCGGCTTCGCTGCGCAGCTTGTCGGCGAGCTCGCCGGAGATCACGAGCGGGGCGCTGTTCGCGTCCTGCGCGTGCGCGGCCTTGAGCGCGTGCGCGAGGATCCACACCGAGCGATCGGACGCGCCGGCTGCTTTCGCGGCGTCGTCGAGGATCTCGGCCTGCTTGCGAGACGCAACCACCTGGATGCGTGTCTTTTCGTTCTCGTCGAGTTTCTTGCGGGTCATGGCGTCGGTTCTCCTAGCGCTACGGCGTAGCGTTTACTTCCCAGCTTCATCTCGACCGCGCGGGGACTTCCGTCGGGGTTGAGGCGATGCCAGATCATCGGGTCGAGCTCGCGCAGTTTGTTCACGACGAGCACGTCGAGGATGCACGAGCAGAGGCGGTTGCTAACGCGCTGCGATGCCTTCACGGCGTCGACGAGGTTGCGCGCTTTCTCCGGCAGCTTGTCGAGCGCGATCTCGAAATCGGTGAGCCACGCGAAAAGGTCGCAGAACGTCCGCTGCCAGGCTGGGCCGTGGTGCCCTTTCTCGTCCGGCGCCCACGCGTGCGCGAGCTCATGGATCAGCGTGCCGAGCGCTTCGGCACGATCTTCGTCGGCGTAGACCACGACCGCATGCCGGCGCGGATCGTACTTGCCGTACGCTCCCACGCGGTTAGTGCGGCGCACGTGCACAACGTCGACCCGTGGCGGTGGCGTGTCGCCGGGCGCGTTCTCGAGCACGATGGCCCAAGCGCGGAGCCACGGCTCCGGGTACTCGATCTGCTGCGTCATGGTCAGCCCGCGCGGCGGTAGCTCGCGAGCTCTGGGCCCTGCGCCGTGGTCACGACTGCCATCGAGATCGGACCTGGCGTTGGGCCCCGATCGCGGAGCGCGTCGTAGACCGCCTGCGCGACCTCGACCATCGGCGGATCGCCGACCCAGCGCAGGCACAGCACGTGCGGGCCCCAGCCCGTCACCATACCGCCACCCGTCGCGACCTTGATCACCGCTGCCATCGCCGAGCGGGGGCCGTCGTAGTTCCAGCTGGCCGTGATCATGCCAAGGAAGGTCCGCGTCGGGTCGCTGGTCAGCGCCGGATCGGGGACCTGGCGATCGATCGCGCCCTGGATGTGAATCGTCGTGCCCATGGTTGACACTATGCGCATGGTCGCGCAGCATGTCAACACCTACCCGTGCGCGCGGCCACGTGCCAGATATCCGCAGACAATTGCGCGCCAGACGGCGCATGGGCGCGCGTCATTGGTTGCGCTCGATCTGGATCCGTTTGAGCTGCGGCCTCGCCTCGAAGTAGCGCGTGATCGCCTTCCACGCGTTCGCGTACTGCGCGAGGGACGCGGCATAGATCGGCCAGCCGGTTAGGAGCACGTGCGCGTCGGCGAGGTTCCTGCGCGCATTTCCCAGACACCCGACGACGTCGTCGCCTCGCGACCTGCGATCTGGATCGCGCTTGTCCTCCTCGGCGCAGAGACCGCGGTGCACGACCTCGAGCCAGCTTGCGAGCTTGCGGTCCTCGTCGGTGACACGCGCGATGTCCGTGATCGCGTTCTTTTTGGCGATCGTTTCCGTCTTGACCTCGTCGGTGTCAACGATCGGGATATCGACGCGCAGCGCGTCCTTGGTTTTCTCGACGACAACCGCGAGACAGTGGCGCAGCGTGTCCTGGTTCCAGACCACGACAACCTCGCCGATCTTGTACTTGTCGATCGGTAGCCGAATCACGATCCACCTCGCAGCTTGAGCTTGATGCCCCACCGTTCGCCGTCGCTGCGCCCGCTTCCGTCCTGAGACATGAAGCCGTTGTCCTCGAGCTCGACCAGCCCAATAGCCGCGAGCGCGCGAGCTGTGCGCACGTCCGATCCGGCGATGTAGTAGGCGCCGCCGCGAGCACGCTCGAAGAGCTCGCGCTGCTTGTCCGTGAGCTGAACGAGCACCGGGTCCTCGCCCGGTGCGAGCAGCTGCTTGCGCGCCTGCGCCTCGCTGAGCGCCATCGCGCCAGCAGTCGCATCCGTGCTCACGTGCACGTAGTTGCCGCCCGGCGAGAATGCGACCACTTTGGCGTCGCGCCACTCGCCGTCCGTGCGCGTGCGGTACTTCACGCGCTGGCCGATTCGGAACCTCGACTGCAGACTCACGACGCGCCGCCGATCTTGCGGACGTTGATCGGGGCGACGCCCACGACCTCGCCGGCCTTGTAGTCGGGCGACTCGGTGACGCGGATCGAGTAGCCCGGGCAGGGCCACACGCTGTAGTTCTGATCATCGATCACGACGCCCTTGCCGCTCTTGCGGATGTAGGGCTCCGAGGTGGTCGCGCGGAACGCGGTGAACTCGAACGCGACGACGGTGCCGATCGGGTGTGCCATGGTGTTCTCCTTGAGCTCGTGGGGTTAGGCGATGCGGGTGTAGCCGTGCGAGAGGCGGTAGGCTTCGGCGCGCTCGATCGTCGCGCCCGCGTGCTCCTTCGACGCGCGCTGGTCGACGCGCTCGCCCTCGCAGGTGCCCAGCGTGTGGGTCTCGACGCGCAGGCCGCCGGGGATCTCGGTGATGGTGTCGGTGATCGAGTAGTTGACCGCGCCGAAGTTTTCGCAGGCGCGAGACTTCACGATCGTGCGGTACTTGCGGGCGGGGTTGTTCGTTTCCATGCCCTAAAGATACGCACGACCGTGCGCATCGTCAAGCGTCTTTCGTGTGCACGATGGTCGATTCTATCCCGGTTTTGTTCCGGTTACTTGCGTGACCATACACAAATCAACGCGAAACCATGGACGATTTATCAGACTTGACGATGCGCATGCTCGTGCGTATTGTTAGAAGCATGGAAGCGAACACGAACGGCGGCAAGGTCCTGGCGGTCTACTCGCGCGGCTGCGATATGTCGGCCGTTACCGATGGCCTGAAGGCCGAGTGGCAGAAGCAATACGGCTTCACCGCCACCCAGGTGTGGACCTGGAACAACGGCGAGGCGATCGTCTGCATGGACTGGGAAGCGAACTACGGCCGCGGCGAAATCCGCGTCGTGGTCCGCACCGGCGGCCTCAAGCTCGGCAAGATCCGCGTGCTCTACGCGAATTGCTTTCTCGACGCGATGAACCAGCTGGGCCTCAAGTTTCGCAACGCTGTGCGCCGCCCGCGTCGCGAGCGCACGCGCAGCGAGATCCATCGCGCGGCGCTCGCCCGTGCGGCGCGCTCGGTCGGCAACCACTTCCGCACGCTGCGCGCTCGCCCGGCGCGAGAGACGATGGCCCGCCAGGAGGTGTGCTCGTGATCGTCGAAACCTGCCAGCGTTGGGAGGGTGGCCGCGAGAAACGCCGCCCGGCCGGCGAGCTGATCAAGACCTCGGACTACGAGGTGGCACCGATCGCGTCCGACGACGAGGCGCGCGCGTTCGTGCGCGAGCATCACTACGCCAAGGAGGCGAGCTCGACCGCGCACCGGTTCGGCCTGTACTACCGCGGCGAGCTTGAGGGCGTCGCTCTGTTCGGTCCCGGCGCGAGCGTGAACGCGCACAACAAGGTCTGGGGCCACACCGATCTCACGATGAAGGAAGCCGTCACGCTCGGCCGTCTGGTCCTGCGCGATCGCGTGCCCGGCAACGGCGAGAGCTGGTTCGTCGCCCGTTGCTTCGAGCTCCTCGCGATGCCGAAGCTGTACCGACCGTTCCGCAAGGATGGCACGCCGCGCCGCCCGGTGGTCGCGGTCGAGAGCTGCGCCGATCCGCAGCCGCGGATCACGCCACGCGGCCTCGTGTTCCGTGGCCACCTCGGCATCGTCTACCAGGCGCTGAACGCGCAGTACGTCGGCAAGACGAACGACTCGACGCTGCGGATCTTCCCGGACGGCACGGTGCTCAGCAACCGCACCAGCGGCAAGCTCGTGCGCGGCGAGCGCGGCGACGACAGCGCGATCGATCAGCTCGAACGCTGGGGCGCGACGCCGCTCGATCCCGACGAAGACGCGCTCGCGTGGCTCAAGCGCTGGCGCGCCGAGCTAACGCAGTCGATGCGTCACCGCGGCAACCACCGCTATCTCTGGTGCCTCGATCGCCGCCGTCGGCGCGAGGTGCTGCCTGTTACCCGTCTGAGCTACCCCAAGGAGAACGCCTGACCATGGCCAAGAAAACGAAGAAACCCGCGCGCGCCGCGGCACCGCCGTGTGGTTGCGGCATCGACTCGTCACAGTGCACGGGCGTGCTCGTGGCGCGCCTCAATGGCGAGCCGATCGATCCGACGCTGCAGGATGCCGACCGCTGGATCTGCTCGGTCAACGGTGGCCCGGGCTGCGGCTTCTATGCTGACGCGCGCGACGCGGACGGTCGACTCGTCCGCTGCGGCGACTGCGGCGGCCCGCTCCGGTTCGACGACACGATCGTGGGCACCACGTGCGGCGGCCTCAAGCTGCGCGGCTGGGACAAGTGCGACAACTGCGGATCGATCTGGGTGACCCGTCGCGGCGTCCCGGACAGCGGCGGCGGTTCCGATGGTCGCTGGCGCCTCGCTGCCGGCGGCCGGTCGCTCGATGCCGGCGGCATGCGTGTGCGCGCCGAGGGGAAGGGCGGCGACGTTCCGCAGCTGATGGCGCGTCTGTCGCGTATGCCGGCCTTCGAGGCTGCGCTCGAACGGATCGCGAACGGCGACCTCGACGCGGCTGCGGCAACGCAGATCTCGCGCGACGCTCTCGCGATCGGCGACGGTGTCGACGAGGTGGAAGCGTGAAGGCCGTCAACCTGTTCGCAGGTTGGGGCGGTTTCACCGAGGGCGCCGAGCTCGCTGGCGTCGACGTCGTGTGGGCGGCGAACCACTGGCCGCTTGCCGTCGAGGCGCACGCCCGCAACCACCCGCGCACTGCGCACGTCTGCCAGGATCTTCGGCAGGCTGACTTCACTCGGCTGCCGCGGTTCGATCTGCTGCTCGCATCGCCCGCGTGTCAGGGGCATTCGACGGCATCGCAGCCGATCCGCACGGTCAAGCATGACGCCGATCGGGCGACCGCGTGGGCCGTGATCGACTGCGCCGAGGCGACCACCCCGGCCGCGATCGTGATCGAGAACGTCCCGGCGTTCCGTCGGTGGCTGCTGTTTCCGGTGTGGCGTGAGGCGCTCGTTCGACTCGGCTACCACGTGACCGAGCACGACGCGCACGCCACCGCCTTCGGTGTCCCGCAGCGCCGGCATCGCCTGATCATCCTCGCGACGCGCAAGCCGACGGCGATCGAGCTGCCGGCGGTCACCGTCGAGCCACCGATCGGACCGTGCATCGAGCTCGACGCGGGTACATGGCGCCCGACCACGATGGCGTCGCCGAATGCTCGCGCGCGGTTCGCGAAAGCTCGCGCGAACTGGGGCCGGCGCTTTCTCTCGCAGCACGTCACCGGTCACCCCGGCGTCCCGCTCGACCAACCGATCCGTACGATCACCACGAAGGATCAGTGGGTGATTGTCGACGGTGATCGCTATCGGTCGCTGTCGATCCGCGAGCACGCGCGCGCCATGAGTTTCCGCGACAGCTACGCGTGGCCAGCCGATGCGACCCGCGAGGATTGCATCAAGGGACTCGGCAACGCCGTGCCTCCACTCGTCGCAAAGGGCGTCGTGCACGCCGTCGCGAACGCGATCAGCTGATCTGGTTTTCAACGCGGACGCGCACGCGTGCGAGTCTGCCGGCCCAGCGGATCAGCAGCAGCGCGAGCTTCAACCGCCAGCGCTTCGGCGGTTCGTCCTCGACGACCTCGACCTCGAGCACGGCCGAGCGCCCGGACATGACCGGCACGCGATAGGTCTGGATCACGCGCTCGCCCATGGATCACCGGGGCGGCATGTGCGGTGGCGGTGGTGGCGAGCTCGGCGGACCGGCCGGTGGCGTACTGCCCGGCGGCGCCCCGAACGGTGCGGGCGCGGCCGGCGGCACTGCCTTCGCGACCTGGGCATCAATGATCGCGGACGCAACCTCGATCGGCATCTGGAAGAACTGCACGAGCATCAGCTTCGCGGCCTCGGGCGCCAGCGACTTGTCGGCCACGCCGGTCAGGATCGCGACGGCGGCGGTCACCTGCGCACCGTTGAGCGCGGCGTCCTGGGCCTTCTCGGCGGCCTGCGGGCCCATGCTCGCCATCGCCTTCTCGGCGGCCGTCGGTTCCGGCTGAGGCGCTGCCGTCGGCTGCTGCGCCTGCTGCAGCTGACCCATCAGCTGCTGATCGAGCAGCCCGCTCTCGGTCTGCAGGCGCGCGATCGCTGCGGCCGGATCGTCGATGTTGAAGTACGGCGCGATGTACTGCATCGCGCTCTCGAGGTCGAGCGCCTTGCCGGACACCGCCGTAGCGACGGCTTGCGCGGCTGCGTTCGCGTCCGTCGGTCCGCGCTTGATCCACTCCGGCCACGTGAGCTCGATCATGTCGTCGGTGAAGCTGGCGAGATCAGGCGGCACCTCGCGCTCGACTGGCGTCCCGGTTTTCTCGTCGAGGCCAGGCGGTAGCGACACCTGCGGCACGAGGCGCAGGTTCGTCGCCGGATCGATCGGTCCGTTCGTCCGCATCGCGACCACGGCGCGGATGATCTTGCCGAGCAGCGGCTTGATCCCGAGCTCGCCGTACTGCTCGCGGAACAAATCGCCGCGCTCGTGCATCGACGAATATCGGCGCTCGATCTCGGTCGCCGTCATCGTGCCGTCGGTGGCTTCGTTGTCGAGAATGCACTGCACGACTTCGAGGAAGTTGCGGCGGTGGACCTCGATCACCTTGAGGGCGGTCTCGACGCCGGCGCCGCTCATTTCAAGGTACTCGCCGCTGCCGCCTTTCTCGACCTTGATCGCGTTGCGCGATCCTTTCTTGAGCTCGGTAACCTTGAGCTCGTCCGACACGAGCAGCAGCGTCGGATCGCAATTCTCGACGGCGCCCTGGTCGGCCTGCGAGAGCAGCCGATCGATCGCTTCCTGCGTGTCGTATTCGCCGTGGCAGTCCGGCTCGCCGTCGATTTCCTCGGTCTGCGAGTTGCGGATCCACACGCCGGGGAACTCGCCGAAGTTGTGCGCGACGACTTCCTGCACTTCCCACGTCGGTTCGTCGCCGTCGCCGACCGGTGCCGGCTTGAAAAGCACGTCCTGCGTGGCGTCGATCGTGCGGCGGTACCAGTACAGGTTCTGGCGCAGGATCCCTTTGTCGTCACGCTCCTCGACCGGATACATGTACCGGATCTCGAGCGCGTCGACTTCACCCGTGGAGCGGTCGACGATGTGCGGCGTGCACCAGCGCGGATCGTGGACCTCGATCACCGGCTTGCCGTTGCGGAACCGGAACGTGACCATCACCGCGCCCATCGCGCCGCCGAACGTGCGCGCGTACGCGAGGCGGATCCACAGGCGCGCCGACTTGATCAGCGCCTCGACCCACTCCTGCAGCTGAGGCATGCCGGCGATGCGGATCGTCGGGTGCATCTTCGCCGAGAACAGCAGACCGGTGAACCGGTTCACGACGACGCGCACCAGGTGGTACGGCGCCGTCGGCTTGCGCATGCTCAGCGGCATGTCGTCGAGCTTGCCGCCTGGATCGTAGAACCCCGGCGGCAGCACCGTGTTGCGCGCGATCATGTCGCGCTCGATGTCCGACATCACCGGCCGGCCGTCCCACGACGTCGAGCGCGCAGCGTATTGCTCGGTGAAGTAGAACGCCCAACAGCGGTTGAGCTCGAGTTGCCGCGGCGTCATCGCCATCCGGGCGATGCGTTCGAGCTGCTGATCGTGCAGCTGAACACCAGCCCTGAAGGCATTCCCCGGTCCGTACTTGAGCTCGGCCATGCGACTGCGTGAGAGGATCGCCCGCGGTCCGCTGCCCTACAAGGGTTAGGTGCGGCGGCGCCGCTTGCCCACGCCGGCGAGGCCGAACGCCTTGCGAGCTCCTTCGCGGGCGAGCCATAGCGAGATCAGACGGTCGCCGGTGTGGCTCTTGGGGTCGTAGCGCAGACACTCGTTGATCAGCTTTTTGAGCTCAAGGTCCATGCGTCCGGTCAGCGTCCCGCCGTGGTTCGGGAACACCCACTTGCCGGCCGACATCTCGACGGCCAGCGACTCGATGCCGAAGCTCGGATCGACTTTGTTGCGGCCGGTGAAGTGCGCCTTGATCGGGACCGCGGTGTCGCGGTTCACGAACTGCTTGATATACGCTTGCGCCGCGTTCGACTCGACGATCACGATCGAGTGGTAGCGGTTATGGATCTCGACGATCTTGTCGACGATCTCGGGGCCGTCGAACTTGCCGGCGGTGATGTCGAGCACCTGCCTGGTCTCTGTTTTCTCGTCGACGGCGATCGTGGTGAGCGCGGTCTCGTCGGATGCGTCGCGCTTCGTCACCGCGAGATCGACGCCGGTGATCGTGCGGTAGCCGCTAGGCACAATCGACAGCGCCCACGCCATCTCGAGGCCGTTGCCGAGCGCCAGCGCCTTGAGGATGTAGTCCGCCTTGAAGCGCCGCTCGGCGTCACTGACCGGGTCGCAGAACATCGAACGGCGTGACTCGATCGGTCCGCGGTTCTCGATCTCTTTGTCGATGCGCGTCTCCGGCCAGACTTCCGGCCACACGCTCTTGCCGGTCGCCTCGTCGCGCACCGGGAACTTCTTGTGGAAGGTCTGCGGCTCCGTCGCGTAGCGGTGCATGGCGTCGTCGAGGTGCCACGCGTTGCCGATGAACCAGAGGCGGCCGACTGACGTCTTGCGACCCTCGATCACGGACTTCAGCCACCCGTACGACTTGTCACGCATCGCATCGCTGTGCGTGTTCTCCGGCGTGAGGTAGTCGTCGGCGATGATCAGATCGAGGCGAGCGCCGAGCACCTGACCGCCGAAGCCGACGGCCTGCACCGTCGGATCCTTCGATCGCGTCGTGCGCTGAACGATGAAGCTGTCCTCGCGCCAGCGCCCAGTAGTGTCGGACTTATCCGGCACGACGTGCGGGAACACCATCCGAAACTCGACGCTCTGCTCGATGTACTGCTTGATCGCCTTGACGATCTTCTTTGCGTTCCCGCTCGACGCAGAAACGATCAGCATGCGGATGTTGGGGTTCTTGCCGATCTCGTACAACGCGCGCCCGACGGATATCTGCGCGGTCTTGCCGAGCTCGGTCGCCGACCAGATCACGGCGCGCTCGTGCTTCGTCAGGATGTCGTGCCACTCGACGTGAACGTCCGCGAGGCGGATCGGTAGCCCGGTCTGCTCGTCGCGAAGCACGAACTGGCAGAACACCGCCGGATCGTTTCGTGCGGCGAGCGCGAGCGACTCCATCGCCGGCGCCAGCGTCGACGCCGCCTGCGCGAGCTTCGCGTCAGTTTGCAGCATCGTCGTGCTCGTCGACCTCGTCGGCGGTGTCGTCGCCGTCGTCGGTCTCGATATCAATCACGGCCGGCGGCTTGCCGGCTGGCAGTGCCGCGATCGCGCCGCGCGCGCGTGCGAGCTCGAGGGTCGCGTGCGCATGCTCGATCAGGTTGACCGCTTCCTCGGGGGTCGCGGGGACGATGCCGCCGATCGGGCCGAGCTGGCTGGGGTCGTAGCTGCCGTCGATCTTGCACAGCTGATCGGCGCCCTTGAGCGCGACGGCGAGCGCGGCGGGCGTCCCGTTGGCCAGCGCCTTCTGGATGATCATCGTGATCATCGCCCGGTTGCGCGCCGTCTTGCGGGCCTTGGTCTGCTTGCCGACCTCGGCGTCCATCGACTCAAGGGCGCGGTTGATGTAGTTGCGCGCCATCTGGCGCGAGACCTTCCACGGCTTGGCCTGGATCCCGCGCGCAGGGTCGGCCTGCATCTCGGTCGTGCACCAGTCGATGATCACGTCGACGGCAGTGCCTTGGGCGATCAGCGATCGCACCATCGCGACCCGCTGGCGCACCTCGATCACGTCGGCGCGGGCCTTGGCCATTACCCGGTCCGATCTGCTGTCTTGCGATCGCGGAGCGTGGCGACGAGCTCGGCGGCGGATGTGTGAACCAGCCGCTCGGACTCGATGCCCGTCATACTCTGACCCTCGTGCAGCTGGAACGTGATCCGCGCGCGCCGGGTGTCTAGGTCGAGCTCGACCACGGCGGCGAGCTGGGACCCGTTCACGAACGCGCGCACGCGGTCGACCAGCGGCAGACCGTGACGCCGGGCGCTCGGAGCGGACAGCTGCTCGAATGGCTCAGCGGTGATCTGCACGTGTCTAACTTCAACCGTACCAGGGAGGAGGTGTCTTCGCGCCGCCTCTGTTCGGATCGCGAGCGCGAACAGGTCGCCGACCAACGCCGCGTGGCGATGGCAGAAGCCTCCCTTGCGGGTGAGGTGAATGACCGCGCACGCCTGTGCGTCGACGATGCCGGCGGTCGGCGCCCACCAGCGCGGGCCGATCAGCAGCTCGGCGAGCACCGGGATATTCGGCACCTGCGAGTGGCGGCAGTCGTTACATCGGAACTCGCTGTGCTCGCCCACGCCCTGATAATAACCGGGTGCGGTCGCGAAACGAGGGCGGCACGAACAGCAGCATCCCGCAGGAGAACTTGGGGACACCACCAGTCCGCGCCGCCAATTACGACGCTAGCGCGTGTGAGCTCAGCGCGATAGATCGTCGATCGACAGCTCGCCGGATGCGAGCCATCCGAGCCCGCGCGCACCGCCGCGCAGGATCACGTCCGCGACCGGCTCGACCTCGAGCGCGACCGACCCTTCGAGATCGATGTAGCGAAGCGCGATCGGCAGCGGCCCGAGATCGAGCGCGCTCATGATCCCGAAGTAGATGAACGCGCCGCGGTTGGCGAGATCGCAGATCGATCGCGTGATGCGGCTGATCGCCTCGGCCTCGGCGTGCGCTGTCCACGGCACGCCGGACATCGGCCGCAGCGCGTGCCACGTCGACCAGTGCAGCAGGTGCTGCAGTCGAGGCAATGCGATCGCGCGGCGCTGCTTGGCCAGCTTGCGGAGCGTCGTCGCAACGCTCACAGCGGTAGCGAACCCTGCGCGCTCGGCGCAGCTGCCGCGACTGTTCCGTCCTTGATGATGATCGCGCCCGGGTCGCGATCGCCGACGCGCTCGATCCACACGCGCACCCCGGCCGCGCTCGCCTGCTCGACCACCGCCTTCAGGCTGTCGTCGTCGAGTAGCGCGCCGTCGCGGATCCACACGTCGCGCAGGTTCGGGTTGGCCGCGACCGCGAGGCCGAGCGCCACGCGCAGCTTCTCGGCGCCGCTGGCCTGCACGAGCGGCGCGCCGTTCAGCACGACGCCATTCGCGTCGACGCTCAGCCCATCAACGGGCAGCTTGGCGCTGGTGAGGATCGCGGACTTGTCGCCGTCGACACGCTCGATCTCGTCGCTCAGATCCTTCGTTCGCTTGTTCAGCGCCTGGATCTCGGTCTCGATCTCCTGCTTGCGCTTCCACGTCGCGGCGTCCGTCGCGATCTGCGCGTTCACGTT
>Ga0068859_100001563_pt1 | contig 23356 bp, 16 predicted proteins | sample KBSSwiS22_FD_66585 | JGI IMG/M metagenome (GOLD analysis project Ga0068859, IMG submission 66585) | Switchgrass rhizosphere microbial communities from Kellogg Biological Station, Michigan, USA - KBS Switchgrass S2-2 | ecosystem: Host-associated > Plants > Roots > Rhizosphere > Soil ...
GTGTCGTCGGAGTCGTCCATAAGCCGAATTCTGTCCCCTCCGAGGAGGGTGACGGTCATTCCTCTAGGGGCGGGGTCTCCCCCGCCCTCCGGCAACCTACCCGGGAGCTTCGGCCGGGCCAGCCTCGAACGCTCCCCTATTTGGTCTTGCTCCGCGTGGGGTTTGCCGAGCCGCCGGCGTCGCCGCCGGCGCTGGTGCGCTCTTACCGCACCGTTTCACCCTTACCGGCCGGGTCGCGAGGTGGCTCGCATCCAGCACCCGACCGGCGGTCTGCTCTCTGTTGCACTGTCCGTCCCGTTACCGGGCCTGGGCGTTACCCAGCACGCTGCCCTGTGGAGTTCGGACTTTCCTCCCCGCCCCTCGACGAGTCTTGGGGCGCGGCGACCGTCCGGATGGCTCCGACGACCCGGTCATCTTATCCTCACCGGCCGTGATCTCGCGCACCCACCCGATCGCGAAGCGCCTCAGGGCCCTCAGGTCCGACCGGGACCTCAGGGATCGCGAGGGCGTGATCGTCGGCGAGGGGCTCCACCTCGCCGACGAGGCGCTCCGGTCCGGGGCGACGGTCGAGATGGCCCTCGTCTCGCCGCGCCTGCTCGACCTCCCCGAGGGCCGCGCGCTCGCCGCGCGCCTGGCGGCGGCCCGCGTCCCGCTCCACGAGGCGTCCGACGGGATTCTCGAATCGCTCTCCGACGCGCGCTCCCCGCAGCCCGTCCTCGTCCTCGTGAGGCGCGAGCCACGCACGCTCCCCTCGGTCGTGCGGGGTCCCGGCGGGGCCGCGCTCCTCGTCGTTGCCTGCGCCGTGCAGGACCCCGGCAACCTGGGCGCGATCCTCAGGATCGCGGAGGCCGCCGGCGCTACGGGCGTCGTCGCGACGCCGGGAAGCGCGGACCTGTTCCACCCCCGCGCCGCGCGGGCGAGCGCGGGCTCGATCTTCCGCGTCCCCGCGATCGAGGCGGCGGTCGAGGACGTGCGGCGCGCGGCGAGCGCCGCCGGCCTGGTGCTCGCGGGCGCCGATCCTCGCGGGGGCGAGGCGTACGACGCGCTCGACTGGATACGGCCGACCGCGCTGTTCCTCGGCGGAGAGGGGGCGGGGCTGCCGTCGACGATCGCGGAGCGCCTGGACGCGCGGGTCGCCGTCCCGATGAGGGCGCCGGTGGAGAGCCTCTCCGTCGGGACCGCCGCGGCCGTGCTCCTGTTCGAAGCCGCGAGGCAAAGGGCTAGCCGCGCCGGATGATCCTCAGGCGGGGCGATCGCGGCGTGCGCGGCGGGGCGCTCTCGATCGGCGGTGGGGGGGCTTCGGGCTCGACCCGGCGCGGCTCCGCGGACGAAGCCTGCGACGGCTCCTCCGGAACGGGGAGCGAGAACGTGAACGTCGTCCCCTCTCCCGGCTTCGACGCGGCCTGGATCCCGCACCCGTGCATCCGCAGGATGTTGCGCACGATCGAGAGTCCGATCCCGGTTCCTTGCGCCTTCGTCTCGCCGACGCGGTAGAAGCGGTCGAAGATCCGGTCGAGGTCCTCCTTCGCGATCCCGATCCCCGAGTCGCGCACCTGCACGACGACGAAGCCCGGCTTCCCGCGCCGGGCCGTGACCTCGATCGATCCGCCGTCCTTGTTGAACTTGACGGCGTTCGACAGGAGGTTCAGCAGCACCTGGAGGATCTGGTCGCGGTCCGCGCGCACCTTGAGGCCCGGCTCCTCGTAGCGCCTCGCGACGCGGATCGCCTTGGCGCCGATCTTGTCCCGCAGCAGCTCGAGCGCCTCGTCCACCACCGGAGCCAGCGGGAAGCTCGTCGGATGGGTCGTCCCCGCCTCGGCCTGCCGGTCCTGCCGCGAGAAGGAGAGGAGGTTGTCGATCATCGCGATCAGGCGGTCGATGTTCGTGAGCGCGAGCCCCAGGCCCTTCTTCTGCTCCTCGTTCACCGGGCCGAGCCGCCCCTTGTGGATCATCTCGGTGTAGCCGCGGATCGACACGAGGGGGGTCTGCAGCTCGTGGCTGACGTTCGCGAGGAGGTCCGACCGCATCGCGTCGAGCCGGCGGAGCTCCTGGTTCAGCCGCTCGGCCTCGTTCCGGCGCGCGATCGTCTCCGCGTGCTGCGCGCGCAGCTCGGTCAACGCGCCCGACTCGCTCGCCGCGTCGCGCTCCCGCCTCCAGGCCGGGGTGACGTCGCGCAGGCGGAGGAAGCGGCCGCCGCCCGCGGGGGCCGCCTGGAGGACGAGACGCCGCTGGATGTCCTCGCCCCACGTGATCGTGTCGGACGCCGGTCCGCCGGCCGCGGCCGCGAGCACGGCCGCGGCGGCCGCGCCCACCTCGCCCCGCCCGCGAAGGGCGCGGAGGACGTCCCCTTCCCGCGCGCCGAGGACGTCGGCCGACTCGAGGCCCGCGAGGTCCAGGAACGCACGGTTCGCGAAACGCACGCGGGCGCCGTCGTCGCCTTCGGCGACGAGGAGCAGGCCGTCGTCGAGATGCTCGAGCAATCCGTCCAGGCGCGCCTCGTGCGCGCGCAGCTCGGCGAGGAGGCGCCGCTCGACGGTCTCGTCGCGGAGGACCACGACGACCGCCGGGCGCCCCGCGTCGCGGCGCGCGGCGGCGATCAGGCGCACCTCGCCTCGCGGGCGTCCCGCGGCATCGCGCAGCCTCACGAACGTCTCGAGCGACGTCCCGTCGGCCGCCGCCTCGAGCGAGGACAGCGCCTCCTCGACGACCAGGACGTCCTCCGTCCCCACGCGGTCCAGGAGCGGGAACCCGACGGCCTCCCGCTCGTCGATGTCGAGGAGCTCGCGCAGCGCGGCGTTGGCGACGACGAGACGGCCGCCGTGCACGAGCGCGGCCCCGATGGGAAGCCCCTCGACGACGACCTTCAACCGCCCCTCCGCGGCCGCGAGCTCTCCCTCGAGCCTCACCTGCTCCGTGATGTCCTGAACGACGAGCAGGAAGCCCCGCGCGAGTTCGCCGTTTCCCTTGAGCGCGCGCACGTGGATGCGCGCGTGGAAGCGCGCGCCGTCCCGCCTCACGAGCACGCCGCGGGACTCGACGCCGCGGTCGCGCAGGCTCTTGCGCGCGAGCTTCGGCAGGAGCTCCTTCCAGGACGCCTCCTCGAACAGGAGCGACGCGTTGCGTCCCAGGAGGGCCTCCTCCTCCCAGCCGAAGAGCTGCTGCGCTCCGGCGGAGGCGCCGAGGAGGTCGCCGTCGGGGTCCGTGTTGAACACGGCGTAGCCGCGGGCGACGTCCTGGAGCGCTTCGAAGCCCTCGCGCGCGGCAGCGGCCCCGACCGTGCGCACGCTCAGGTCCTGCGCGAGGCGGTTCGCCGAGTCCGCGATCGGCGCGAACGGCGAGCGCGGATCGACCTCGACGCGGCCCCGGCTGTGCCCGGCGCGCAGCTCCTCGAGCAGGCGCACGAGCTCGCGCGCCTCCCGCGACCGGCTCCCCCGGGCGACGACCGCGAGCGCCGCCGCGATGAGCCCCGCGAGGACGAGCAGGCCCGCGAGCACGGTGAGGATCGTCGCCGAGAGGTCGGGAGGGAAGCTCACGACACCCACCTCTCGGGAGGCGCCGGCTGGGCGAAGTGATACCCCTGGCCGAAGCGGGCACCGAGCGACCGCAGCGTCGTCGCCTCCTCCGCCGACTCGATGCCGACCGCCACGATCGACGCGTCGATCGAAGCACCCAGGCGCACGATGGTCGAGAAGATCTCCTGGCGGATCAGGCTCCCGTCGATGCCGCGGATGACCGACGGGTCGACCTTGACGAAGTCCGGCCGCAGGCGGTCGAGCGCGATTCCGCCCTCGCGGCTCGTCCCGACGTCGTCGAGCGCGAGGGAGAAGCCGGCCGCGCGCACGGCGGCGCACGACGCGGCATGCGCCTCGGGATCGTCGCCCAGCGCGCGCTCCGAGATCTCGACGACGACGTCCGCGCGCAACGCTTCCGGGACCTCCGACCAGAGCCCGCGGTCGGCGAGGGTCTTCGGGAGCACGTTGAGGAAGATCTTCCCCTTCCCCGCGACCCGGGGGCCTTCGGCGAGGGCCCGCTCGCGGCACACCCGGTCGAGGGCGTCGTCGATCCCCGCCCGCCCCGACAGCGCGAACATTGCGCGCGGTGTCGCGAACGGGGTGTCCTCGGGGCCCCTCGAGAGCGCCTCGAAGCCGAAGACCGAGCCCGAGTGAAGCTCGACGACCGGCTGCCAGAGCGTCCGGATGCGCGCGTCGGAGACGACGCGGGCCAGCTCCGCCTGCCAGACCTCCTCGCGGCGCGCGGCGCGCCGCTCCGGGAGGGTCCGCGCCTCCTCCACCGCGGCGTGGACCCGGCGCTCGAAGCGGAAGAAGGGGTTCTCGGACAGGAGCGCGTGACCGACGCGCGCCTGGGGCTGCGGTGCGACTGCGTGGAACCCGTCGTGGTCCAGGGCGCGCACGAGGCGGGCCTTCACCGCCGCGGCCAGTCCCGCGAGCGTCTCGTCGTCCACCTCGCGCCCGTCGCCGTCCTCGGGGACGAAGAGGACGAACCGGTCGGCCGGGACGCCCCCGACAGCGAGGAGCGCCGACGCCGGCAGCTCGGCCCCCGGCAGCGCGCGGATCGTTTCCGCCAGTTGCGCGATCGCGCGGTCGAACGCCTGCCAACCGTAGAGGGACTCGATGAGGTCGAGGTTCGTGACCCCCGCGTGGATCACCCCGATCCTCCGCCTCTGATCGAGCGCGCGCCTGAGATCGTCGAAGAGCAGCGCGTACGCGGGGAGGTCCGTCGTGCGGTCGTGGAGCGCCGCCGAGAGTCTCAGATAGGCGGTGCGCAGGTCCTCGGTATCCATCCTTCTCACCTGGAGGAAGCGGACGGGGACCGCCGGTTGCCGCGCGGGTGGGTCTCGACGATCCGGGACACGCGCCGCACGAGCTCGTCCACCGGAAACGGCTTCGCGATGAAGTCCACCGCGCCGTCCTGGAGGCTCGTCATCTTGTCGCGCACCTCGGACTTCACCGAGAACATCGCGACCGGCAGATCCTCCGTGGCGTCGTCCGCGCGGAGGAGCTTGAGCGTGGACCAGCCGTCGAGACCGGGCATGTTGATGTCGAGGAGCACGAGGTCGAACGCGGTGCCGCGGGCGAGGCGCAGGGCGTCCTCCCCCGACGGGGCCGTGACCACGTCGAACCCCGCGTCGACGAGGACGAGCCGGGCCATTTCGCGGATGTCCTCCTGATCGTCCACGACGAGGATGCGCGCGCCGCTCACGTCTCGCCCCCGCGCCGATTCCTCAGGAACCGGCCCAGCTCGACCCGATGGGGCGGTGCGAGCCGCACGAACCTCAGCGCGATCCCGCCCGGGGTCGTCCGCAGGACCTCCCCCTCCACCTTGATGCCGCGGCCGCCGGGCGCCGGGAGCTGGAAGGCGAGCGTGACGCGGTCGCCGATCGAGAACGGGTCGTGCGTGTGGAGGAAACACCCCTCCACCGCGAGGTCCTTCGTGTACGCGAGCGTCGTCTTCTCGCCGCGCGTGAGGTCCACCTTGATCGCCACCTCCACGCGGTCCCCGCCCCGCTCGACCGCCAGGCCGTGCCGCCGCATCGCGTCGAGCAGGCGCTCCTGGGTCACCGGCCGCGCGAGCGTCCCGTTCACGGCGCCCGATCCCGTCGAGCGCTTCGCGCTGCGGTTCCCGATGAGGAGGATCACGGTCCCGGTCAGCGAGAGATCCGCGCGCAGCGCATCGGCGCACGCGTTCGCGTCGAAGCCCGCGACCTGGGGATCGAGCACGACGAGATCGGGCCGGTGCTCGTGCGCCAACGATCCGAACGCGTCGGTGCTCTCCGCCCACACGAGGCGCACCGCCGCGCGCTGCAAGAGCGAGTCGTCGATTTCGAGGAAGGGAGAACACTCCTTCCCTAGGAGAATCGTCGTCATCTCCGCACCCGGACCCCGATCCGTGAGGAGCCTCGTGAAAATTACCACCAACTCGGAGGCCGAAGACATGAACTTTCAACGCGATGCGAGGCCGACAACACCGAGCCTTCCGAGAGTGCGCCCGCGGGAGCGCCGGGGTAACGAATCCGTTCGTCCCCGCCGTTACGGAACGGCAACCCGTCGCGCTCTCGCCCCGTCGTGCCCCGGCACGATCGCGACCTGCCTCCGGTACGCATCCTGCGCCCGCGCGTGCTCGCCGTTCGCGTCGCAGGCGAGCCCCAGGACGTACCAGCCGTCGAGGACGATCGGGTCGGCCCGCACCGCGCGCTCCGCGAAGGCGAGCGCTCCCTTCGCGTCGCGGGTGCGCAGGGCCAGCTTCGCCTCGGCGACGAGGAGCGGCGCGCTCTCCGGGAAGACGCGCAGCGCGTCGTCGAGGATCCGCCGCCCCGCCGCGTAGTCGCCGCGCTCCTGGTACAGCTCGGCGAGGAGCGCGTGGTTGTTCGGCGACTCGACGCGGTAGGACGGGAAGGAGAGAGCCGAGAAGGCGCCCACGGCCACGGCGCACGCCCCGGGGACCGCCAGGCTCCTCCACGCCCTCGCCCGGAGCCTCTCCGCTCCCCATGTGATTCCCGCTCCGGCGACCGCGGCGAGAGCGGGAACGGCGTGGAGCCGGTAGCGCGACAGCACGAAGAACGCGAGGATCGAGAGGAGGTAGGCGCCGACGTAGCCGATGACGATCCGCCCGTCGCCCGATCGCGAGGCGGGCACGACGCCGATCGCGAACAGCGCCACGATCAGGAAGAAAGGAACGAGCGGCAGGCGCAGCACCGGGGCATGGCGCGCGACGAAGCGCATGTCCCACGTGTCGGGGATCTCGACGTCGCTCCAGAACAGGCCGAGCTTTCCAAGGACGGCGCGCGCGGCGAATCCGGGAGACGCCACGAGGTGACGGAACGTCTCGCGCAGCCAGAACGCCGACGTCCCGTTGACGGTGAGCGCGTGCCCCGCGCGCCGCTCCGCCTCCGCCTGGAAGTCGTCGGGCTCGTGGAGCGACTGCGGGCGCACGAAGGGAAGCGGGTGGTAGGCGCCGTCGGGGTTCGTGGGGTTGTTTCCCTGGTAGAAGTTCTGCCCGGTCATCGAGGTCGTGAGCACCCAGTCGCCGGACACGACGCGGTTGCGGATCGTGGCGGGCGACAGCGCGACCACGAGCCCGAGGAGGAACGCGCAGGCCGGCCGCCACTCCCGCTTCGCCGCGAGGAACAGAAGGGCCCACGGCGCCACGAGGAGGACGTTCCCGCGCGTGAGCGCGGACAAGCCGAGCACGAGGCCGGCACCGAGCTTCCACCTCCACGATCGACCGAGGAACACGACGAGCGCCGCGGTCGCGAGGAACACGCCGAGCGCGGTCTTTTCGAACTCCCCTTCCTGGAAGATCGCGGGCGCGTACAGCGCCAGGAGCAGCGCCGCGAGGTTCCCGGACGCCGCGTCACGCACCCTCCGCCCGAGGATCGCGACGAGCGCGCACGTCCCGACGCCGGCGAGGGCCTGGAGCAGGCGCACGAGGAGCACGCTCCTCCCCACCGTCGCGTACACCGCACCGAGCGCGTACGAGTACAGCGGGTCCATGAAGAACGGCTTCGGCTGGAACCGGCTCAGCAGATCGCCCGACGCGATGCGCTGCCCCCACTGGTCGTAGACCTCGGAGTCCACGATGAGCCGCTCGAACGACGGCAGCGGGCGGAGGGAGACGACGTGCCAGGCGCGGAGGCCCGCGGCGAGAACGAGCACCGCGATCAGGAAGCGTCTCGACGAGAGAAACGTGCGGGCGCGCGACACGCGGGGAGAATACGTCAGGGGATCAAGCGCGACGCCTTGGCGATCTGGACGGCCTCGGTCCGCCGCCGCGCGCCCAGCTTGTCGAAAACGCGGCTGACGTGCGTCTTGACCGTGTTCTCGCTGACGAAGACCCGCGCGGCGATCTCCTTGTTGGAGAGGCCCGCCGCGACCAGGCCCAGGATCTCGAGCTCGCGCGGCGTGATCTGCAGCTCGCCCAACCGCGCCTCGTCCAGGACGAAGGGTCCCCCGACCGGGACCTCGCGAACGATCACCTCGGTCTTTCGCTTCGTGAGCGTGCCGCCGAGCCAGATGCCCACCCCCGCAAAGATCAGAGCGACGATCCCCACGTAGACCTGCGTCGAAGGAGCCACCACCGTGTAGTGGTATTCCGCGAGCCGCAGCGCGGCGGCGAGCAGCCCTCCGCACGCGGCGTACAGGGCGAGATGGAGCAGGACGCGGCGTGTCATTTCACGTGCGATCTTACGCGGGCTCGCGGTGCATCCGTCCGCAAGTGAGCGCTGTTTTCTTCGCTATGATCCGCCGCGACGCGCCCGTAGCTCAATGGCCCAAAGCTACCTCGCGCGGTCTCGAGGGTTCGCCCGTCGTGGCCTCCCGAGGGGGGCGCAAGACCGATGGTCTCGCGTTCTCCACGGTCCCGGGATGCCGCGGCGCGCGACGTGCTTCGGGCACAGCCGTCGATTCCGACCGGGGCGGTAGAGAGCGCCGGACTGTTAAACCGGAGACGCGGGTTCGATTCCCGTCGGGCGTACCAAACCGGGTCCCGGATGAAGCGAGCGTACAACCCTCAGATCGTCGAGCCGAAGTGGCGTGCGGCGTGGGACCTCGCCGGATGCGACGTGGCGCCGGACGCTCCGGTCGGGCCGAAGTTCTTCAACTACGACAGCGGCCCGTTCCCGAACGGTCCGCTGCACATGGGCCACGTCAGGACGTACGTGCTCGGCGACGTGACCGCGCGCTACCAGCGGCTCGCCGGCCGCTCGGTGCTCTATGCCACCGAGTGGGACGCGTTCGGCCTCCCCAACGAGCTCGGAGCCCTCGCGGAGGGCAGGGATCCGCGCGCCTTCACGCAGAGCCACATCCGGCAGATGCGGGCGCAGATGCGCCGGCTCGGCATCAGCTACGACTACGGCCGCATCCGCAATACCTCCGATCCGGCGTACTACCGCTTCACGCAGTGGCTGTTCCTGGAGCTTTTGGCGCGCGGGCTCGTCGAGCGGCGCGAGGCCGACCTCCCCTGGTGCCCTTCGTGCGCGACCGCGCTCGCGGCGATGCAGATCGAGCGCGGCGCGTGCTGGAGGTGCGGGACCGACGTCGAGACCCGGCGCTTGCCCCAGTGGTTCGTCGACCTGTCCTCCCACGCGAAGGCGCTCGACCGCGATCTCGACGCCCTCGACGGATGGAGCGAGCGCGCGCGGAACGGACTGCGCGCCGCGATGGTCCATTCGGGACGGTCGACCGCGTGGCTCGTGTCGCGGCAGCGCGCCTGGGGGACCCCGATCCCGATCGTCCATTGCGCGTCGTGCGGTGCCGTGCCCGTGCCGCGCGAGCGGCTCCCCGTGAGGCACGGGGAGCCCGCCGAGGCGCCGTGTCCCCGCTGTGGCGGCGAGGGACGGCGCGAAACGGACACGCTCGACTGCTTCTTCGACGACGTGTGGTGCTTCTACGCGTGCCTGGCTCCGATCGACCGCCCCGGGGCCACGGTCTTCCCCTCCCCCGAGCTGGACGCGTGGATGCCGGTCGATCGCTTCCACAGCGGCTACGACACGTTGATCTACCTGCACCTGCACCGCTTCGTCGCCCGCGTGCTCGCCGCGGCCGGCCACGTCCGCGACGCCGAGCCCGTCCGGAGCCACTTCGGCCACGATCTCGTCCTGAGCGCCGGGCGCAAGATGAGCAAGCACCTCGGGAACGCCGTGTCGCCGTCCAAGCTCCTGCGCGTCCACGGCGCCGACGCGACGCGCGTCGCCGTCTTGTGGGCCGCGGGCCCCGCGCGCGCGCTCGAGTGGGACCGCCGCCACCTCGGGCGCGCCGTCGCGCTCCTCGATGCCTTCTATCGCCTGTGCCTGCGGTTCCCGACGCGCGGAGCGAGCGGTGCCGCGACACGAGCGGCGGCCGCGCTCGAGGGACGGACGCTCGAGGTCTTCGCCGAGGTGGCGCGCTATCTCGAGGACTACCGCCCGAACGTCGCGCTCGAGCGCCTCGCCTCCCTGCTGCGTGGCATCGAGGAGTTCCTCGGCCCGCGCGAGGGGGCCGGCCGGCTCGCGGCGGACGACCGCGCGGTCGTGAGCGCGGTCCTCCACCGCTTCGCGATCGCCCTCGTGCCCTTCGCTCCGCACCTGGCGGAGGAGGCCTGCGCGAAGATGGGCCACCCGCCGTTCGCCGTGCGCGCGCGCTGGCCGGCCCCCGTCACCGCCGGGCCAGGATCTCCCGCAACACCAGAAGATCCGTCTTGACCACGTACGCCTCCGCACCGGCGCGGCCGGCCGCGGCGCGCAGGTCGTCGTGCTCGTGGTCGCTCACGATCACGACGCGGGCGCTCGGATGGGCCCTCTTGAGGAGGGCGGTGGCCTGGATGCCGTCCATGCGCGGCATCCTCACGTCCATCAGCACCAGGTCGGGCCCGAAGGCCTCGTAGCTCGCCAGCACCTGATCGCCGTCGGCGCACTCCGACACGTCCGCATCGACCAGCACCGCGCGCAGGACGGCGCGGACGTGCGGACTGTCGTCCACGAGCAAGACGCGACGCCGCTTCGGCGGGCTCATCGCCTCCAAGCTACGGGCCCGCGTCCCGTCGCGCATCGTGGGAAACTCACGGCTTCCACACGTGCGACCGCACACGAGTGGCCGTACGATCCGCGCGGGGGTGGGGGTGAGAGCTCGCTGGGTGTGGGTCGCCGCGGTCATGGGGAGTCTCGTCGGCGGGGCCAGGGCGCAGGCGTCCGGCCTCCACTACCGCGTCTGGACCATCGAGGACGGGCTCCCCACGGGCTCCGTCCGCGCGATCGCGCAGACCCCCGATGGCTACCTCTGGGTCGGAACACTCGACGGCCTCGTCCGCTTCGACGGCGTGCGCATGCGCGTCTACCAGAGGTCCGAATACCCACGGATGACTTCGAACCGCTGCCTGTCCCTCTTCGTGGATCGGGGGGGCGACCTCTGGGTGACGACCGAGGACGGCGGCCTCCTGCGCCTGCGCGGAAACGAGTTTCGCGCGTTCGGCGTCGCCGACGGCTTGCCCTCGCCGAGGACGCTCTTCGTGGAGGAGGACGAGGAAGGCAGGCTCTACCTCGAAACGGTCGCGGGGCGCGTCGTGCGCGATGGCGAGCGGTTCCGGCCCGTCCCCAGGCAGCAGCCGGTCGCGACCCTGGCCCCGGGGGAGCCTCCCCTCTCCGCGCACGAGCGGCAGGTCGTCGGCAAGGCTCTGCGGTTCCACAGCTACCTCGACTTCTGGGTGGATCGGATGGATCGCGAGTGGGCCGTCACCGGCAGCGGCACCGCGCTGAGGCTCACCCCCAGGGGTATCGAGCGGGACCGCTGGCCGGCCGTCGCCGTCGCGAAGCGGCGGCCCCAGGTCTGGACGCGCGTGCGGGAAGGCTCGCACGGGAAACAGTGGGTCCTCCAGGACGGCTACCTCTTCCGCCGCGAGGCCGATCGCTGGACGAGCTTCCCCGACCCCGTACCCGAGGCGGTCCTGCCGTATCCGAGAGACATGTTCGAAGATCGCGAAGGCACCGTGTGGATCGCCGGGGACCGCGGTCTGGTACAGGCGAGCGCGACGCCAGTGAGCGCCCTGGTGCCGGAGCATCCCCTCGACGCCAACGTCTACACGCTGGCGCCCGACCGGGGAGCACAGGTTTGGGTCGGCGCCAACACGCGTCCCGCCCTGCTGGATCGACGCGACAACACGTTCGCGCCCCTCGAGGGGCGATCCTGGTGGCCACCCATCCTGATCACCACGATCAAGCCCGACGCGGACGGATCGCTTCTCGCCGGCGGTTCCGGGGGCCTCTACCGCGTCTGGCCCGGCCGCCGCTCGGAGCGGATACGGGCGGAGGCCGGCGAGCTCCGGGACGCGCTGCGAGACAGGAGCCAGACGCTTTGGATCGCCGTCGAGAACACCGGCGTCCTGCGATGGAGCGGCGGCGGCTGGAAGCCTCTCTCGGGCCTCCCTTCGAAGGATGCCAGGGCCCTACTCATGTCGCGGGACGACAGCCTCTGGATCGGGACCTACGGCGGGCTCAGCCGGTTGTCGCAGGGAACGCTGCGTACCTGGACCGAGGCCGACGGGCTCTCGAGCAACCGCGTGCGCTCCCTCTACGAGGATGCCTCGGGCACGCTATGGATCGGCACGTACGACGGCGGGCTCACCCGCTTCGCCGGCGGCAAGCTCGTCCCCATCCGGAAGCAGGACGGCCTCTTCGATGACGGCGCGTTCGCGATCCTCGAGGACGACGACGGGCGCTTCTGGATCAGCAGCAACCGCGGCGTGTACGCGGTCCATCGGAAAGACCTCGACGCCTTCGCGGAAGGAACGATCCGCCGTATCGCCTGCCGGAGCTGGACGAGCCAAGACGGGATGCCCTCGTCCGAGTGCAACGGCGGACGCCAGCCGGCGGGCTTCCGCGCGGACGACGGCACGCTCTGGTTCCCGACCCAGGGCGGCATCGCGGTCATCGACCCCCACGCCGTGCCGGTGAACACGACGCCGCCGCTCGTCGTCCTGGAGGAGATCACGACGGACCGCCGCACCCTTCGCGTCGCGCCGTCGATCACCTTGGCGCCGGGAGAGCGGCGGCTCGAGGTCCGGTATACGGCCAACACGTTCGTGAACGCGAAGGGAACGCGGTTCCGCCACCGGCTCGTCCCCTTCGATCCGGACTGGGTCGAGGCCGGCGACCGCCGCTTCGCCCAGTACGCCTACGTCCCTCCGGGCCGGTACACGCTGGAGGTGACGGCGGCCAACAGCGACGGAGTCTGGAGCGAGGGTGCGGCCTCCCTCGCCATCGAGGTCCGGCCGTTCTGGTGGCAGACGCTCTGGTTCCGAGCGTCGGCCGCCCTGCTCTTCGCCGGCCTCCTCGCGAGCGCGTACGCGCGGCGCGTCACCCACCTGAAACAGCGCCGGTCGGAGCAGGAGGCTTTCGCGCGGAGCCTGCTCGCCTCGCAGGAGGCCGAGCGCAAGCGCATCGCCGGCGAGCTGCACGACGGGATCGGCCAGACCCTGGTCGTCATCCGCAACCGTGCGCTGCTCGGCCTGAAGGACGGCGACCTCGTGCCGCAAATCACGGAGATCTCGGCGGCCGCCGCGGCCGGCGTCGAGGAGGTGCGCAAGATCGCCTACGGCCTTCGCCCGTTCCAGATCGATCGACTGGGATTGCGCCTTGCGATCGTGTCCCTCGTGGAGGAGTCGGCCGGCTCGTCCGGGATCCCGATCGCCTCCGAGATCGGAGAGGTGGACGGCGTCTTCCCCGCCGACGCGGAGATCAACGTCTACCGGATCGTCCAGGAGGGGCTGAACAACATGGCGCGGCACGCCCGGGCGCGCCGCGGGAGCGTCACGGTCCGGGTCGAGGAGAAAGAGACGGTGATCACGATCGAGGACGGCGGCTCGGGCTTCGACCCCGCCTCGCTCGCGGGACGCGGCGGATGGGGCTTGAGCGGGATCGCGGAACGCGCCAGGATTCTCGGCGGCCGGAGCACCGTGCGCTCCTCCCCCGGCCAGGGGACCACCGTGACCGTGCACCTTCCACGCGGACGCGCTCGATGAGCGCCCCCATCCGCATCGTCCTGGCGGACGACCACCCGATCTTTCGCCGCGGCCTCCGGGAGGTGCTGGAGGCGGAGGCGGATCTCCAGGTCGTCGCCGAATGCGGGGACGGCGAGGAGGCCCTCGCGGCGATCGAGCGCGAGCGCCCCACCGTCGCCCTGCTCGACGTGGGGATGCCGAAGCAGGACGGCCTCGCCGTGGTGCGCGCGCTGCGCGATCGCGGTAGCACCGCCGCGGTCGTGCTCCTGACCATGCACGCTCGCGACGATCTGCTGCGGGAGGCGTTCTCCCTGGGCGTGCGCGGCTACGTGGTGAAGGAAGCCGCCGTGCTCGACGTCGTGCACGCCCTTCGCGAGGTCGTGGCCGGGCGGCCGTTCATCAGCTCGAGCCTCTCCGCGACCCTCCTGACCGGAGCGGGCGCGAAAGACGCCGGCGTCCCGCCCGAGTGGCGCCAGCTCACCCCCGCCGAGATGCGGGTGTTGCGCCTCATCGCCGAGTTCAAGTCCAGCAAGGAGATCGCCGAGGAGCTGGGCGTCCACTACCGGACGGTCGAGAACCAGCGATCGAGCATCGCCGCCAAGCTCGGACTGGCCGGGAGCCACGCGCTCTCCCGCTACGCCGCCCTGCACCGCGAACGGCTGAAGTAGCCCTCTCCTCCCCCGCCCATGTGTTTCCACCATGTGGAACACGTGCGCCTCCACGTATGGATTCGACTCCTCGCGACCGTAGTGTCACGCCATGTTCGAACGCGAGGGGGCTGACATGACGCACGCGCGAGTCCGGCTTCTGCCGTGGGGCCTTTGCTTACTGCTGTCTTTCGGAGCGCCGGCGGCGGCGCGGGCGGAAGACGACCCGTACCTCGTGCGGCTTCCCTCGCGCGACTTCGCTCCGCGCGAGCGCGTCGAGGCCGGCGCACTTCGCGACGACAAAGTCTTCGTCCAGTTCCGGCGAACGCTCACGGCCGGCGAGCAGGAAGCCCTCGAGAAATCGGGGGTCGTCTTCCACGAGTCGCTGGAGCCGTTCACCTACCTGGTGTCGATCCCCGCGGGGGCGGCCGAGGCGGTGCAGCAGCACGCGCTGTTCCTGGGCGCGGAGCCGATTCAGCCCCTCGACAAGCTGACCGCGGCGATCCTCCGGAACGAGATCCCGGATCACGCGCGACGTCCCGACGAGGGGATCGCCCTCTTCTTCCGCTTCTACGAGAACGTCACGCTGGAGGAAGCGCTCGCCGCCCTGGACGCCGCCGGAATCGCGGTGACCGACCGCAGCGCCTTCCTGTTCGGGAACAGATTGGAAGCCGTCGCCACCCGTGACGCGGTCTTGGCGGCGTGCGCCAGCCCCGTGGTGCGCTCGGCCCACGAGGTCCTCCCCCTTCCCGTCGTGAGCAACGTGCAGGCGGCGGGCATCTCGAACGTCCCGCCCGTGCAGATCGCGCCCTACAACCTCACCGGTCTCAACGTCGTCGTCGGCGTCTGGGACGAGGGAGCGGCGCGCTCCACGCACCAAGACCTCGCGTCCCGGATCACGGTGCGCCAAGGTGCGGCGAACGACCATGCGACGCACGTCACCGGCACGATCTTGGGCTCGGGATTCGGCAACGCGGCGGCCAAGGGCATGGCGACCTCCGCGAAGGCCGCCTCGTACGACTACGTGGGGGACGTCCCGACCGAGCAGTCGGGAGCGTCGACGTGGCCCATCCCCATCTTCGGCGGCGACGGGATCGCGGTCTCGAACAACTCGTTCGAGTACAACCTGGGCTGGCGCCTGAATTGCCCCACGAACGTCTGCACCATGCACAACGACCCGAACTGCTTCTACGAGAACGTCCTCGAGAGCGCTTTCGGCACCTACGACGGCAACACCGTGCCGTGGGACGATCTCGTCCGGACGAAGAGGCTCGTCGTCGTGAAGTCCGCGGGCAATCAAGCGGACGACTGCGGACCGGCCGATTGCGCGGCCCCGCGCAACACCGATTGCGACGGCATCTTGGGGGGCGACGGCTTCTGGTACGACAACCTCGACGTCGTCTCCACCGCGAAGAACGTCATCACCGTCGGCGCGGTCATGGACGACGGCACGACGCGGGCCCTGTTCAGCTCCGGGGGGCCGGCGGACGACGGACGCGTCAAGCCCGACCTGGTCGCGAACGGATGGTCTCTCCTCTCGACCGGAGCGGCCTCGGACTCCGCCTACCTCAACGCAACGGGGACGTCCATGTCGGGTCCCGTGGTCGCGGGCGTGGTCGCGCTGATCGACGAGGAGTGGAAGAAGCTGCACGCGTCGCGAAGCTCGGCGATCAACAAGCCGGCGCCGGAGCTCGTGAAGGCGGTCCTCGTCAATACCGCCGCGGACCAAGGCCGGCCCGGCCCCGACTACTCGTACGGCCACGGCCTCGTGCAGGCCAAGGAAGCGATCGACGTGCTCGAGGCCCCGAACGCGGACGGCCAGACGACGCTCGCCGGAAATCAGGTCCGCACGGCGTTCCTCAGCCAAAACGAGGTGCTGCAATTCCGGGTCTCGACGCCCGCCGGGACGCCGACCGGCCCCATCAAGACCACCGTGGCGTGGGACGACCTCCCCGGCACGAGCAGCTCCATCGTGCGCTACTGCAACATCGTCAACTTCAAGCTGCCCTGCACGAGCAACGCGGACTGCACCTCGACCAATCCGTCGGCCGTCTGCGACGCCGCCCCGTGCGGCGCCGTTCCCTGTCACCTGAAGAACGACCTGGACACGATCCTGCGCAACGCGGCGAATGCGGTCATCGCGCTTCCCTACGTCCCTCCGGGTGCCGGGGCCGTCACGGGCTTCGCGTACACCTACTTCAACCACATCGACAACGTCGAGACGATCCAGGCCTCGGACCCCAACGGCGGCGACCTCCCCCTCACGGTCTATGGCTTCACGGTGACCGGCGGGCAGCAGCGCTTCACGCTCGCGGCGAACAAGAAGCTGATCTACCTCCCCGCCAACGACGCCTTCAACACCCCCCGCGCGCTGCCGGCGCTCGTTCCCGCGGACCCGGCGGCGACCACGTGCCCGTCGGGAGAGACGCCCTGTCCCGCGACGCTCTACGCGCACAACACGTGGGACTCCGTGAACTTCGACGCGACGATCGAGGCGGGCGAGCCGGCGAACGCCTTCGCGACCGTTCACTCGGTCTGGTACACCTGGGTCGCTCCCGCCAACGGCCAGGCCACGTTCGACACGGCCGGCGCCGACTTCGACACGGTCCTCGACGTCTGGACGGGAAACAGCTTCGCCACGCTGACGTCGATGGGCGTCTCCGACGACGCCTTCGGGAAGCAGAGCAAGGTGACGTTCCCTGCGGTCGCGGGGACGACGTACCGCATCCGGGTTCGCGGCAAGTCGCCCGCGGCGGGGGCGCAGGACACGAGCCAGGGCGTCTTCCCGCTCAACTACTACGTGATCGTGTGCGGCAACGGCGTCACGGAAGCCGGCGAGACCTGCGACGACGGCAACGCGACGGAAGGCGACTGCTGCAGCGCGACGTGCGCGCTCGCGACGGCCGGCTCCACGTGCTCGATCGGCGGCAACCAGTGCAGCTTCGGCACGTGCAGCGGCACCACCTGCACCGGCGTCGCGCCGATCACGTGCAACGACGGCAACCTCTGCACCGACGACTCCTGCAACGCCGCGACCGGCTGCGTGTACGCGAACAACTTCGCGCCCTGCGACGACGGCAGCGCGTGCACCACCGGCGATTCCTGCTCGCTCGGTGCGTGCAGCGGCGGCCTCCCGCCTCCGGTGCCGGCCTCGACGCCCACGATCGGCATGACGAGCAAGGTCAACATGACGTGGCCGGTGCTTCCCAACGCCAGCGGCTACGACGTGGTGCGCGGCAGCCTCAACGCGCTGCGGTCGAGCGGAGGCAACTTCTCGACGTCCACCACGACCTGTCTCGGCGACGACTGGTCGCCGAACGGGATCGACGACGCGGGCGCGCTCACGGTCGGAAACGGTTTCTTCTACCTGGTGCGCGGCACGAGCTGCAGCGGATCGGGGACGTACAACACGACGAGCCCGAAACAGGTCGCCTCACGCGACGCCGGCGTCGAGTCGGCCCCGATCACGTGCTCCACGATCTGCACGCGCGGCAAGTGCACGTTCGGAGCTCCGCTCGACCCGCAGTGTGACGCGTGCACCCTCGCCCTGTGCGGCGTGGACCCGTATTGCTGCGACTCCCTGTGGGACAACATCTGCATCGAGGAAGTTCGGACCGCGTGCGGCAGCCTGTCGTGCCAGGAAAGCGCCGGGACCTGCGCGCACCCGGTGTGCACCCTGGGCGGCCCGCTGACGTCCGGTTGCGACAACCCGCCCATGAATCCGAGCTGCGTGGCCACGATCTGCGCCCAGGACCCGTACTGCTGCAACGTCGGGTGGGACTCGCAGTGCGTCGGCGAGGTCGCGGTGTGCGGGTGGAACTGCAACTAGCGTTGGCTCATCTTCTTCACGAGCTCCTCCTGGAAGCCGAGAACGACCGACAACCGTCGCGTCTCGTCCGACTCGTTCTCGCCTTGCAGGATGACGATCTCGCGGCCGTCCGGGAAGAGGTTGAACATGCGCACGTTCTTGGCGTTGGCGTCGAAGAGGTCCTTCGCGCTGCCGATCGAGATCGAGGGAGACATCGTGACGAGCACCTCCATCGCTCGACCGCCGGTGCGGTACCGGATCGATCGGCCGTCCGGCGACCAGGTCATGTACGCCACGCCGGTTCGCGTCGCGCGCACCGCGCGGCCGACCGCACCGCCCGGGCCGAACGGCGCGACGAAAACCTCGGGGCGCCCCGACTCGTCCGAGACGTACGCGATCGATCGGCCGTCCGGCGAGAGAGCGGCCCCCGCTTCGTCGCCCGGCCCGGTCACGATCGGCTTCAACGCTCCGGGCGGGGCCCCGGCGGCCGGAATCGGGAGGAGATAGATGTCCGCGTTCTGATCGGCGCCCCTGCGCGAGAGGATGACGGCGGAGCCGTCGGACACGACCGACTCGACCTCCGTCTGGATGTCGTCGGGCGCAATGACGAGGATGCGGCGCGGTGCGGCGTCGCCGTCGAGATCCAGGACGTAGATCCCGTCGTCCGCATTGCGGCCGCGCCGCCCGAAGACGACCGTGTGCCCGTCCGGCGCGATGACCGGCGTGAACAGGTCCGCGCCGGGGACGGCGAGCACCCGGCGGAGCCCGTCCTCGTTCAGCCGCCCCGCGAACAGCTCGTCGATCCCCTGGCCGTTCGTGATCGTGGCGACGAAGCGTCCTCCGCCGGACGGATCGGCGGAGACGCGCTGGAAGGCGCGACGCTCGTCGGAGATCGGGGTCACGTTCCCCGCGGCATCGATCACGCCCACGCGCCGCTCGTCGGCCGTGCGGCCGCCGGACTCGTGAACGAGCACCCCGTCGCCGGAGAGGTCGAACTCCGCCGGCACGAAGCCGTGGTCCGTGCGCAGGCCGTTGGCGAGCGCGACCGCCGTCCCCTCGAGCTTCAAGCTCTTCGGGTCGAACGGAACCGCGAGCAGCGTGTCGCCGCGCGTGAAGACGATGTGGCCGGTGCTCGAGTAGGCGGGATGGCCGCCGTCGTCGAAGAGGAACGTCACCTTCGCCGCTCTCAGGTCGAGGACGCCGACCCGGTAGTACCACCCCCGCTCGCTGTACGCGATCGCGTGGAGCAGGATCGCCCCATCCCCCGGCAGCGCGTAGCGCGCGAAGCTGATCGTTCCCCGCTCCCCGGCGAGATCCACCTTCCTCGGGGGCTCGATGGCGCCGGCGGCCGAGACGCGGACGAGCTCGGTGCCGTCCAGAAGCGCGACGATCCCGCCGCCGTTCAAGCCTCCGAGGGTGGACCACCGCGGATTGAAGGGGCACAGCGTGAGCGGCGGCGAGGATCCATCGACCGGAACGTTGATGATGTTGCGTTGCGGTGACCCCTGCGTCGCCGGCGTGCTGGTGCCGATCGAGCGGCTGTCGGGCGAGAATCCGAACCCGATCGCCCCCTCCGTCCCCGGAAGCGCCGTCGTCGTGCCGGCGTCGAGGCGCCTGAGGTAGAGACGCGACGGCGGTGGGGCGGTGCCCGGCGGGACGCGGGGGGCGCCGACCGCCGCGACCATCGTGCCGTCGGGGCTGATGCCGTACCCGGTGAACCGCACGTCGTCGGGGAGATCGAGATCGAGACGCACGACGCCGCGCGACGGCGCACCCTTACGAGGAATGCCGAACGCCCCGCCGACGACACCGAGCGCCAGGCACCCGGCCATCGCCCCGATCGCCCACCGCGGAAGGACGGGACGGACGACGGCCGGCTCGGTCGCGACGATCGGCACGCGTCCCGACGCCGTCCGGCTCGCGAGCAACTCCTCGAGCTCGAGGCGCGCGTCGCCGACGTCGCGGAGCCGCCGCTTCGGATCCTTCTCGAGACAGCGCTCGAGCAGATGACGCACCGCCGCGGGCGTCGTCCCCGGAAGCAGGCTCCAGTCGGGCTCCCTGGCCAAAACGGCGGCGAGCGTGTCCGAGATCGTCTCGCCGTCGAACGGTCTGCGGCCCGAGAGCATCTCGAAGAGGAGGCAGCCGTAGGCCCAGATGTCCGCGCGCTTGTCCACGCCCTTGCCGCGCGCCTGCTCGGGCGCCATGTACGCCGCGGTCCCGAGGATGACCCCCGCGACCGTGCCGAGCGACGTGATCGTGGGCGACATCCCCGAGTCGCGCGCGGCGTCCGGCGCCGTCGCGCTTTCGAGCGCCTTCGCGAGACCGAAGTCGAGCACCTTCACCTGGCCGTTCGGCGTGATCCTCACGTTGGCCGGCTTGAGGTCGCGGTGGATCACCCCCTGCTCGTGCGCGGCCTCGAGCGCGGCGGCGACCTGACGCGCGATGTCCAACGCATCGGCGAGCGGCACCGGGCCCTTCTTCAGGGTCTCCGCCAGGTCCTCTCCCGGCACCAGCTCCATCGCGAGGAAGCCCGCGCCGTTCCACTCGTGCAGGCCGAAGATCCCCGCGATGCCGGGATGGGAGAGCGACGCCAGCACCTTGGCCTCGCGCTCGAATCGCGCGAGCCGCTCGGCATCCTGCGCGAACGCTGCGGGCAAGACCTTGATCGCGACGTCACGTCCGAGCGTCGTATCGCGGGCGCGGTAGACCTCGCCCATGCCGCCGGCACCGATCGGTGCCGTGATCTCGTAATGAAGGAGACGGTCTCCGGACGACAGCGCCATTGCTACGGCCCCCCACGGTTCAGGCGCGGCCGGATTCTAATGCCTGGTATGGTGGGATTCCCCACGGAGGGCTTCCGATGACCACCCGCATCGCATCGATCTGTGTCCTTTCCTTCACCCTGACCGCCCTGCCCGCATTCGCGCAGAAGGCCTCGGAGAAGATGGCGGAAGATCGTCAGACGTTCCGGAAGAGCGTCGTCGAGATCCGCGACCAGATCGATCGGACGCTCGGCGCCCTCGACGAGATCGCCAAGGGCAAGGACGCCGCGGCGCGCAAGCCGGCGCTGAAGACGTTCGCGAGCGAGCGCGCGAAGATGGAGAAGCAGGCCGACAAGACGGCGGACTACGCCCAGCAGCTCCGCGAACGCGGGAAGGACTACTTCAAGGGCTGGGAGAAGTCCATGAAGGGCGTGACCAACGCCGACCTCAAGGCCGCCGCGACCGAGCGCCGCGCCGCGATCGAGGCTCAATACAAGAAGATCGAGGACGGGATCGGCCAGGCGAAGGAAGCCGGCCCCGCCTTCCGCAAGAACCTGGCGGACCTCCAGAAGTACTACGAGAACGATCTCTCCAACGAGGCGATCGCGACCTCGTCCAAGCTCGTCGAGACCACGAAGTCGGACGGGAAGAAGATCCAGGACGCCATCGACAGCGTCCTCGCGGCCGTGGACGACGTGGGCAAGAAGGTCGAAGAAAAGTCGCCCGCGGCTTCACCGGCGCCCGCCGCGGAGGCGTCGCCGGCGCCCGCCGCGACCCCCGCTCCGCGCTAGGGACCCCTCGGCTCGAGGCCGCATGGGATCGGCACTGCAGCGACCCGCGAGCTTCCTCCTGGCGGCCACGACCGCGCTCCTCACGCCGTACTGGATCGTGGCGGCGCTGGGAGCGGCGATCCGGGGCGCGGGGCTTTTCTACTGGTGCTCGGTGCTCGCGTCGTGGCTCGCCGCCGCCACGCTCCCCTCCCTGCTCCTCCCCTGCTGGCTCGCGTGGCGTCGTGATCCGACCGTCGAGCGGCGTACGGACCTCCGCTTCGCGCTTTTCGGCTGGGCCGTGCTCGTCCTCGAGGCGCTCCCTTCGCTGCTCCTGAAGCGGCCCACGTTCTGATGCGGAGAACCATCCATGCCGCCGCTCCGGCCGCCGCACCCGCGACGTGGACGCCCGTCGCGGGAGCGACCCCCTCCGGAAGGAACGGCGACGCGCCGAGGGCGATCTTGATCGCGCCGATCGCGAGCGCCGCCGCACCGGCAAGCCGGACACGACGCTCCGCGCCGCGCACGGCGAGATCGAGGCCTCCCGCGACCAGGAGCGCGGTCCCGATCCCCGAGCTGCCCCGGTAGCGCAGGAGCCCGGGCGACACGACGATCGCGAAGGCGCAGGCCGCGACCGCGAGCCCGACCGCAAGCGCGGCCAGCGCGCGCGACCGCCGCTCCACGATGCCGCCCGCGATCGCAACCAGGGCCGCATCCGCCGCGAGCATCGGGGTCGACCAGTGCGCAAGCTGCGACGTCACGAGCCGCCACGGCTCGGCCGCGAGGCGTGACGCCTGATACTCCACCGAGGCCGGATCGAAAACGAACGCGAAGAGGATCAGCAGCGCGACGAGAGCCGCCGTGATCAGCGTGCGCGCCGTCCCCGCCAGCCGGCCGCGACCAGCAGCGCCAGCGCCGCCGCATCGAAGACACCGGCGGCGCCTCCCTCCGATCCCCCGCCACCGGCGGCCGTGTCCACGATCGTGACCGCGGGCGTCCCCGGACCGTGCACGGTGCCGCTCGCGGCCTGCGCACGGAAGGCTTCGAGCGACGTGTTGAGATTCACGATGAGGTCGTCGGTCGCCTGCCGAAACCCCTCGTCGCTGCGGCTGCGGAGCGCGCGCTCGGCGCCGAACGGGGTCGCGCTGCCGCTCACGCCGCTGCGGCCGCTGGCGGTGAAGAGCATCGCCCGCGACGGCACGTCGAACACCGCGGCGTCGAGCATCGTCTTCGTCTCGTTCTTCTCGCCCTTGACGACGTACGCCCCGACGATCGTCCAGTACGCGAGCGAGGCCGCGCTCGTGTCGGTGAACTGGACCTGGTCGTACGACACGAGCGCGATGAGGTCGAAGCCGTAAGCGGCGGCGACGCGATCGAGATCGGCGAAGCCCCCGCCGGGCTGGAGGTACATCGTCGCGATCTCCTGCACGCTTCCGATGATCGAGCGCTCGCGGAACGCGGCCGCGATCTTCGCGAGAAGCGCTTGCTTCTGCTCCTCCGTGAACGATTCCTGCCAACCGGGCCTGGGGGGTGCGAACGCGATGCCGACGCGCACCGGGACTTTCAGACGCACGTCGGTCGCCGGTGCCGCCTCGGCACCGCTCGGGTACAGGTAGTCGAGCGCGTTGCTCTTGATCTGACGATGACTCGACGCGCAGCCCGTCACGACGAACGCGAGGGCGACCCCGAGCGCGGGGAGAGTGAATCTCATCGCGTACCCCCACGGTTCGAACTTGCCGGGGAGTCTACACCCCGGGTCGGATAGGGGTACTGCCCGACGACGTTTCCGGCCGGGGCGTACCGGCACACGACGAGATCCCACGTGGGCGACCGCGGGAACGGAGAGCCGCTCGTGCAGTGCGTGATCGCGCACCCGAGCCGCGTCGT
>Ga0068859_100001564_pt1 | contig 23354 bp, 17 predicted proteins | sample KBSSwiS22_FD_66585 | JGI IMG/M metagenome (GOLD analysis project Ga0068859, IMG submission 66585) | Switchgrass rhizosphere microbial communities from Kellogg Biological Station, Michigan, USA - KBS Switchgrass S2-2 | ecosystem: Host-associated > Plants > Roots > Rhizosphere > Soil ...
ATGATTTCGACGGCGCCCTTGCGGATGTAGTCGAGCTGGTCGGGAATGGGAATGGACTTGAAGTCAGTCATAAGTGTTTGAGGTGACAGAATTTTGAAATTCGACGATCATCCGATTTCAAAATTCTTTCGTCCGTTTTCCCGATTCACGTTAGTGCTTTCACCTTTCGGCCCTCAAGTTCGCACCGCCCGGACAATACCAGATCGATCGCTTCAGAAAAAAGACGGTGCTCTTGGATAAGTATTCGCGCTGCAAGCGTATCGGCGTTATCCGAATCCAACACCGGCACAGCCACCTGCAGCACAATCGGTCCGCCGTCCAGCGTGTCATTCACGATGTGCACCGTGCATCCGCTGAATTTCACGCCGTGATCCAGTGCCTGCTGTTGAACGTCACGTCCTGGAAATGAGGGCAACAGCGAAGGATGAATATTTAGAATCAGATTTGGAAAAGCCTCAAGCATCACCGGGCTGAAGATCCGCATGAATCCTGCCAGCACCACCAGCCCCACATCTGACGCGCTCAGAGCCGTTACGAGCTCCGCATCGAACGCTTCGCGGGCTTTGTCCTTCGACGGAATGCACACTGCGTTTAACCCACGTTCTTTCGCGCGTGCCAGTCCAGGTGCCGACTCCACATTGCTGATAACGACGGCGATTTCCGCCCGCAGCTTTCCTGACGCAACATTCGCCGCGATAGCTTCAAAGTTGGATCCCCGGCCCGAAAGCAGAATTCCGATCCGGCGATTACGAGGCCGGATCTTCATGCCCGATAGCTGACCCTCGGTTCGCCAGGAATGATCTGGCCGATGTTGTAGTGGAGTGTGTCCAGAGTAGAGACGAATGCATTGACGTTGGCCGGGCGGACAACTGCGACCATTCCGATTCCCATGTTCGTCGCGCGCAGCATTTCCATCTGATCGATCTTGCCGATTCGCGCCATTACCGCACAGAGGGGGTGAACTGGCCACGATCCCAACTGTATCTGCGCTTCACAGCCCTGCGGAAGGATACGGTCTAGATTGTCCGTGAGGCCGCCACCGGTGATGTGCGCAAGTCCCTCGACAAGGCCGGCGGTCAGAGCCCTTCGCAGAACCGGTTCGTAGTTCAGGTGGGGTCTTAGCAACGCTTCGGCGACGGTCATTTCCAACTCATCGATTCTGGAGTCTGCTTTCAATCCCGCAACTTCAAAGAACAACTTGCGGGCGAGAGAATACCCGTTGGTGTGAAGACCCGCCGATGGCAGACCGATCAGGACATCCCCGTGCTGGATGGACTTCCCATCGAGAATCTTCGATCGATCCACGACACCGACGATGAAGCCGGCAAGGTCGTAGTCCCCATCCGCATAGAAGCCGGGCATCTCTGCGGTTTCACCGCCGAGGAGGGCGATCCCTGCATCCTTGCAAGCATTGGCCACGCCTTCGACAACCGAGACGACCACATCCGGATCCAGCTTGCCCGTCGCGAAGTAATCCATGAAGAAGAGCGGCTTCGCGCCCTGAACCAGGATGTCGTTGATGCAGTGATTGACCAGGTCTCCACCGACAGTGTTGTGCCGGTTCACCATCATCGCGATCTTGAGCTTGGTTCCGACGCCATCCGCGCTCGAAACGAGCACGGGCTCCTTTAATCCGAAGTCGCAGGCGAACATTCCTCCAAAGCTTCCGATGTCGGAAAGAACGCCGGGCGTGTATGTGTTGCGAGCCAGGCCGCGGACCCGCTTGATCGCGGCCATCTTCTTATCGATATCGACGCCTGCGTCCTTGTAGGTGATTCCGCCGCTCATGAGGTTTTCTTCAGGGATTCTTCCCAGAGATCGAGTTGACGCTCCGCTTCCTTCGCATCGGGAATGATATCCGCGAACTCGAGGGGATACTTTCCGGTGTAACAGGCCGAGCAGAATTCATTGGGTTTTGCCTTAACGGCCTGCAGCAGTCCCTGGAGGCTGAGGTATCCGAGGGAATCTGCTTCGATTCTTGTGCAGATCTCGTCGAGAGTGTGCGTCGATGCGATCAATTCCTTACGAGTCGGAGTGTCAACTCCGTAGTAACAGGGCCACGTTGTCGGCGGGCACGTAATTCTCATGTGGACTTCAGTGGCTCCAGCGGCACGCACCATCTTCACGATCTTGCGGCTTGTTGTCCCACGTACAAGGGAATCATCAATGAGAATGACGCGTTTACCCTTGAGCAAGTCCCTCACCGGGTTCAGCTTCACTTTGACGCCGAAGTGGCGGATCGCCTTGCGCGGCTCGATGAACGTACGCCCGACGTAGTGATTGCGGATGAGTCCGAATGCAAAGGGGATACCGGACTCTGCCGAATACCCAATTGCCGCCGCCACTCCCGAGTCGGGGACTGGAACGACAAGATCGGCATCAACCGGGTTCTCCTTCGCCAGCAGCCGGCCCATCTGATCGCGGCTTGCCTGGACGGTGCGTCCAAACACGATGCTGTCGGGGCGCGAGAAGTACACGTGTTCGAAAATGCATTTGGACGTTTTTGTTGACGGGAGGGCGTGCACGGATCGGAGGTTGTTCCCGCGAATCAGGACAATCTCCCCCGGTTCGACCTCGCGCTCATACGTGGCATCGATCAAATCGAACGCGCAACTCTCCGAAGCGAACGCATAAGACCCATTGAGACGCCCGATGCAAAGCGGGCGAAAGCCGTTCGCGTCGCGAGCGCCGATGACCGCATCCTTTGTAATTAGCAGGATCGAGAATGCGCCCTGAATCTGGCGGACCGTTTCCCGCAGTGCTTCAACGATGTCGGATTCCTGCGAGCGCGCGAGGAGGTGGAGTATCACTTCGCTGTCGCTGGTTGACTGAAACAGGGCGCCCTGAGCTTCAAGGTCGCGACGCAAGCCAACGGCATTGATGAGGTTTCCGTTGTGGCACAGGGCTACCGGCCCGTAGCGCATCGTCACCATCAGGGGTTGTGCGTTGTTTTCCGAACTGTCTCCTGCCGTGGAATAACGCGTGTGCCCGATCGCGTTCATACCCTTCAGCTTCGCAAGGGTATCTTCGTCGTAGACATCGGCCACATGACCCATGGACTTGTGAAGATAGACCTGTTCGTCATCCGACGAAGCGATCCCCGTGCTTTCCTGCCCGCGATGCTGAAGCGCGTAGAGACCGAGGTAGGTAAGTCGAGAGGCTTCAGCCTGATTGGCTATTCCGAAAATTCCACACATAGTAAGGATCAGTCCCCCAAATGCAAATGCCCGGTGTCCGAAGGTGAGACTCTTATGATAGCAGCTTCGGGAGAGTCCGTCTCCAGACGCTTTCAAGTTCCTCGATGGCCACGTCGACGACTTGCCGCCCCCCATGTTGGAGGATCAGCCGGTTACCGCCTACCCGGCCGATCTCCGTGCAGCGAAGAGCAGATCGTTCAGCGCGGCGCACCAGATCAGAAGCATGTGTTGTAGTCAGGAGGATACGTGAGGAGTACTCCCCGAATAGGTCCTTGCACGCATCCATATATTGAGGAATTTTTGCAGCCGCCCCGATTGGGGCGCGCTTGAGGGTGGAATAGCACATTTCCGCCAGGGCCACGGCGATTCCTCCATCGGAAATGTCGTGAGCCGACTTGACCAGCCCGGCGTGAATCGCATCGGAAACAAAACTCTGCAGCGCCCTCTCTTCGTTGAGATCGACACGGCCGATAAGTCGTGTAGGCGTCTCAATGAGAACAATTGAATCGCCTTCGTCCTTGAGATCGGAGGAGGTGACGTGCGCCAGATTGTCCACGATTCCCACGATGCCAACCACGGGCGTCGGGTAGATGTCGCGGTCGAATGTCTCGTTATAGAAGCTGACATTGCCGCCCGTGATGGGCGTGCCAAACGCGTTGCACGCTTCGGTCATGCCATCGACAACTTCGCTGAATTGCCACATGACTTCGGGATGTTCCGGGTTTCCGAAGTTGAGACAGTTGGTCGCAGCGAGCGGGCGGCCGCCGGAACAAACGATATTCCTGCATGCTTCGGCAACCATAAGCTTCGCGCCTTCGCGAGGGTTCTGCGCGACGCGGAATCCCGGGCCATCAAGCGTCATCGTCAGCGCTTTCTTCGTCCCTTTGACGCGGATGACGGCGGCATCCGAACCGGGCCCGACCATCGTGTTCGACTGAACCATGTGGTCGTACTGCTGCCACACCCACTGCCGGCTGCAGAGATTCGGAAGCGACACGGCAAGCTGCAGCAATTCGCCGCAGGGCGTCGTGCCGTCGAGAAACTTCTGGATCGTTGCGTCGTCACTGCCGTCGAGGAACGCGTAGAGGTCGATCGGTGAAATCGGAGTATTTGCCGGCGCTTTCAGCGGCCTTTGATACACGGGGCCCTCATCGGCAAGAGCCGTGTTGGGAATCTCTGCGTTCACCTGTCCGTGTTGCTTCACGCGAAGCAACCCGTCGCCGGTGACATAGCCGACAGTGACGGCATCCAGGCCCCACTTGTGGAAGACATCGTGGAGTTCCTTCTCTTTGCCCTTGTCGGCGACCAGCAGCATGCGCTCCTGCGATTCGCTCAACATGATCTCGTAGGCAGACATTGCGGCTTCGCGCTGAGGTACAGTATCGAGTTCGAGTTCAACGCCCGTTCCGCCGCGTGCACCCATTTCACAACTCGAGCAGGTGAGGCCGGCGGCGCCCATATCCTGAATGCCGACGACGAGACCTTTCTGCATGGCCTCAAGACAGGCCTCGAGCAGAAGCTTCTCCATGAACGGATCGCCGATCTGCACGTTGGGCCGTTTCGCGCCGGCGTCTTCGCCGAATCCGGCAGAGGCCATGGTTGCGCCGTGGATGCCGTCGCGGCCCGTTTTTGCACCGACGTAGATGACAGGATTGCCGAGGCCGGATGCGCGTCCGTAAAAGATTTTGTCCTTCTCGAAGATGCCCAGGGCGAAAGCGTTGACCAGTGGGTTCTGGGAATAACAGCTCGAAAATACAACTTCGCCGCCGATCGTCGGAACACCGAAGCAGTTCCCATAAAACGCGATACCGCCAACGACGCCCTCCATGATGCTGCGATTCTGCTGGGTGCTGAGTGGCCCGAAGCGCAGGCTGTTCATCGCGGCGATCGGCCGCGCGCCCATCGTAAAGATGTCGCGGAGGATGCCGCCGACGCCGGTCGCGGCGCCCTGAAAGGGCTCAATATACGAGGGGTGGTTGTGCGATTCAATCTTGAAGGCGACGGCAAGACCGTCACCGATATCGATGATGCCCGCGTTCTCGCCCGGCCCCTGAAGAACGGCGGGCCCTTTCGTGGGCAGACGCTTCAGGTGGACGCGCGAGCTCTTGTAGCTGCAGTGCTCGGACCACATCACACTGAAGATGCCGAGTTCGGTGATGGTGGGCTCGCGCTTCAGGATGCTGACGATGCGCTGGTATTCGGAGTCTGTGAGTCCGTGCTGGGAGAGTTGTTCCTGCGTGATCATTTCCAAGTTTTCCTGACTGAAGATCCCTCACCCGGCGCTTCGCGCCACCCTCTCCCGGCGGGAGAGGGAATCACCTGCCGAGTTTCCTTCTCCCCCGGGAGAAGGTGGCCCGAAGGGCCGGATGAGGGATTTGTCGTATTACCGTGCGCCCGCGAGTGCATTCACCATTGATTCAAAAATGAGCTTCCCGTCCGTGCTTCCCAGAATCGCTTCGCTCGACCGATCCGGGTGGGGCATCATCCCGAGCACGTTCCGCCCTTCATTCAATATCCCCGCAATGTTCTCAAGCGAACCGTTCGGATTCTCTCCGTGATACCGGAACGCCACGCGATCTTCCGCATTGAGCCTCTTCAGCGTCTCGGGATCCGCGAAGTAGTTTCCATCACCGTGCCCAATCGGAATGCGAAGCACCTTACCCTTCGTCATCTGGTTCGTGAATGGGGAGTTCGTGGTCTCCGTGGAGATGTCCAGGAACTTGCAGATGTACTGCCTGGTGACGTTCCGCATCAGAGCGCCCGGCAGAAGCCCGCTCTCCGTCAGAATCTGGAACCCATTGCAGATTCCGATAACCAGCCCGCCTTTGTCTGCGAACTCCTTCACGGACTGCATCACGGGAGAGAACTTCGCAAGCGCTCCTGTGCGCAGGTAATCTCCATAGGAAAAGCCACCTGGCAGGATCACGGCATCGAAGCCTTTCAGCGACGTGTCCTGATGCCAGATGAATTCGACGGGTTTACCGATCACAGCCTGTACCGCGTAGTAGCAATCGTGATCGCAGTTCGACCCCGGGAAAATGACAACCCCGAATTTCATCGCGACTCCCACACGATGCGGTACTCCTCAATAACCGGATTCGTGAGTACTTCCTTCGCGAGCTTCTGAACGATCTCCTTGCCTCTGTCGGGCGAGACTCCATCTGCGATGTTCACATCGAAGTACTTGCCCTGGCGAACGTCGGCCACTTCAGGCAGGCCCATGGACTCGACGCTGCGCTGGATGGTCATGCCCTGAGGGTCGAGCACAGTTGGTTTCAACGTAACGATGACGGTGGCTTTCATGCAGTCTCCGCTTTCTCGGGTAAAAAGAATTGATCGGTCTCGGGGTCGTAATCAAAAAGTTCGGCGTAGCGGGCCCAGTCAACGATCGCGAGCACTTGCCGTTCGGATTCATCGGGCGTGAAGGACGATCCGAGGAACTCCAGGATGACTTCCCGCCCAACGCGGAAGTCCTGTGAGCTTTGCAGTTCCGAGCGAATACGGCGGGCCAGAAGGACGCTGGCGAGCATTTGCTGCCTGAAGATGGATTTCTTGTCGTTCTCATCGCCATCGACAACTTTGCGGCCGAGATCATCCAGTTCGATATCGCCGTGTTCTATCTTGACGAAGCCAAGCAGTTCGGCGGCTTCGGTGATTGGCATCAGATCGTTCAACTTGAAGCCAAGCGACTCGCTGAGCTTGTAGATGTCGATCTTTGTCCCCTGCTCGTTGAGCGTTTCCAAAAGGCCGACGATCGAACCCACGCGGGCATTGGGGAGGACAGGGATGGCGGTTGGTTTCTTCGTTTTCTTCATACGATCAGGGAATACAGTTCGTCCAGTTTCTCCTCGAACTGGGGTGACTTGCGCTTTCGAGGACGCTCCAGCGTGATCGGATGATCCGCAACAATCGTTCCGGGTGCCGCGGCCATGAGTAAAACGCGGTCGGCCAGGAGGACGGCTTCCTCCACGCTATGAGTCACCAGGATGATCGTGTTCGTAACGATCTCTTTCGACAACCAGATATCGAGCAGCTGTTCGCGAAGGTTCGACGCGGTCAGCGCATCCAGCCCCGAGAACGGCTCGTCCATGCACAGAAGTTCAGGCTCGACAGTCAGGGCCCGCGCCAATCCGACACGCTGCTTCATTCCGCCGGAAAGTTCGCGGGGATAGGCGCGTTCGTATCCATCGAGCCCGACGATATCGATATAGCGCCGCGCACGGGCATAACGGGCCGGTTTGTCCAGGCCGCGGGCCTCGAGCCCGAGGGCGACGTTTTCCATTACAGTGAGCCAGGGGAAGAGCGCGAAGCTCTGGAAGACCAGCGCTGTTTTGGGATTCACACCCCAGATTCGGCTCCCACGGTATAAAACTTCACCGGAAGTGACGTCCGTTAACCCCGTTATCGTGCGGAGAAGTGTGGACTTTCCCGCTCCGGACGGACCGATGACGACCACAAACTCGCCTTCCTGCACAACGAGACTGATCGGACCCAGGATGTGAATGCGGTTCGGAAAGGACTTCGTGATTTCTTTTAACTCCAACAGCGGCACAGGATGCTCCGCCGCTAAAGCCGCCGTTGAAGATATGTCCTGGACCTGAGACGTCATTAGTAATTCAGTGCGAATTGCCGTTGAGCCAGATCGAAGGCCGGCTGCCACACCAATCTATTCAAGATGAAGGGCAATAGTACCATAGCCGGGAGGGCGAATCAGGGGACGGACTACTCAACCCCCAAACTGAGTAGTCCGTGACCAAATCTCCAGGGAGCGGGGAATTTGAAGTCGGACGAGTCCGGGCTCAAATCCGAAATTTCGAAGTCTTAAATTGGACTGGCGATCCTGCTGGTTATTTCCGAGCAAGGACCAGGCGAATCTCCGACAGTCCCGACGTTCCATCAAGCTGAAGTGGGTTGGCCAGGAGGTCGGTCGATCCATACAAGAAGGACTTCAGAACATATCCCGCGGGAAGCGCGCCAGTTGAAAACCGATATTCACCTTCCAACATGGGGAGCCTCAGAACTCCATCTCGTCCAGCGGCAGTTGCAACAGGTGCGCCGGTCGAAGATTTCGCTTCGATCATGAGGGCGGTCGGGAACGGGGGCAGCGTCGTGCCGTCATCAATCGTGACCTTGCCGGACAACTCGACGAGTGCCGGCAGGAGCAGGCCTGGAATCTCGCGGTTTGCAACCACGAGATTTGAGATCTCTGCCGATTGGCCCGGGATCGTGCGAACGGAGTAGTTGCCTGCAGTGACGGATGGGAATTCGAACTGTCCTGCGCGATTGACGGATGCTTCCATGTAGTTCCAGGGCGTGTCTCCGGTCAAAGTGACCCGCAGATTGGCTGGCCTCGGAGAATTGGGCCCCAGACCGACGACACCGTTTACCTTGACGCCCGGGCCACTGGAAACTCCGATGCTGATATCGTTGTTCTCCACTTTAATCGGTAGACCCGGAAGAAGCGGATGCGACGGTGCGACCATGAGGGTGTAGTCGCCCGGCGGCACCCGAAGAAATTCGAAGGAACCGTCAGGGCCGATTGAGGTCACCGGCATGCCGGTGATTGGCGAACCTCCCAGGAGGCGAACGGATCCGGGCTTTGGACTGATCGAGGGAGATATGCGTCCGCTCACGCGCACTCCGGCCCCGCGTATCATCCTGAAGTCGATTCCTGAAACTGTCGCACCTGCGGTCACCTGCACGCTGGTTGCACCGCTGGCCGTGGCAACGCCGGGATAGTAGTTCGGATTGTCAACGAGCCCTGCCTGGATGTAGTACCGCCCCGGGGGAATATTTTCGAGCCGGTAACGTCCGTTGCTGTCGGTCTCCGTCAGGCTCACCATTGTGCCGCCTTGCACTCCTGTCTCGGGCAAGGCCGTAGCCATGACGCGCACGCTCGGCGCTGGAGCGCCGTTTGGGTTTAGCAGCTGTCCCGTGACAATGCCGTTCTCCGACCGCTGTGAAAGGGCCCAACCGTTCACCATCAGGAGCACGACAAGTGTGGTGGCGAGGCTTCTGAGGTTCATTGTCCTGGAAGTGCGGTGATGGATATCAGAACCGGATCGATAGACTGCCCTCCAACTCGGACAGTCCGTGCATCAGAAAAAGAAACGCCCGCCACAGTAGATGAAGCGTGGAGGCGGTACTCTCCAGGCGGAATCGACCGAATGGTGAACACGCCATCCTCGGTCACTTTGGTGGCACGCATGGGGTACCAGAGGGGCGCCGGCGTTCCGTCCACCGCTTCAAGCTGAACTTCCACGCTCGACAGTGAAAACCCCGCGGGTCGTGTCAGCCTGGAATCGATCGCAATACGCCCTGTGATGTCGGCGGACGTCAGCGAAACGCTTAATCCTTCTACGTTGCGGTCGGATATCGTTACCGGTGCACGGCCTGATGAATAGACCGCAGTTCCCGATGATGGCATCGGGGTCGGTTGTGTGAGCGTTGGCACCACTGGAAAGATGTCCCATGCACCCGCCGGTAACATCAACTCAAATTCGCCTTGAGACGCGTTTGGGGAAGTGTTGGTCATGAGAAGGGCGTCGAATGCTGGGGCGGGCGGTGTGATTCGAGGAACCGCGGTGAATCTGCGCACTCCGCCGGCTGGTGGATTCGAAACCTTTCCCGAGACCTTGAACACTTTCGGCGATTCGAGAACGAAATCGATCCCAACAATCGGTTGTCCGGCCTGGACCGGAACGCGCGACGCAGTATCACGAGCGGTGCCTGCCGGAAAATAAGCGGGCCCTGGCACGATTGACTGAGATTGACCGGGCGAAACGGTTAGAAGGTAGGCGCCGGGCAACATCCCATTGAGGACGTAATCACCTTCTGCATTCGTCGCTGCGCTATAGGTCCGTGGACCGGTTGCCGTGACTCCTGCATTGCGCACGGGGCGCTTGTTCGCGTCAGTGATTCGTCCGGCGACGCTAGCCGTGGCGGTAGCGGCCGCTGATGCCTGCTGTGGGACTTCGACTCGATAGCTGCCCTCCCATGAATCGTACCGGTGGCTGAGGACCCCGTTGCGCGAAATCCCTTCATAGCGGGGCCGTCCGGGTAGAACCGTAATCCGTACTCTTCCGCGTTCGCCCGGTCGTAGTACGCCGGCATGCACCGCAGTGACCGGAAGGTCGGAGTCGTCTGTATAAACTCCGTCTCCCCAAATCTCGCCGGACATTGCGCCAGTGACTTCGTATTCGAAGGATTCTCCGTTACGGCCCCGAAGGGCCATCAGGACGCTTTCATCGACGGCGCGGCCGTCCGAGAGCTGGCCACCTAAAGCCCGCCACATGCCTTGTTCGTCGAGCAGGAAGGGGCCGGAAGGACCGACAAAGTTGAAAAAGGAAACGGTGCCGGCGCCAATGGCTCCAGTTACCGACGTGAAAAACTGAAGCTGCGAGGCCTGTGGTGGGGGAGGAGGAGGCAGTACCGGGAGTGTTGCTGATCTCGCATCGACAGGGCCAACACGATAGCTGCCCGGAAAACCATCGAAGTTCGAGGTAATCACGCCGTTCCGCGTCGAGCCCTGGTACTGACTTTGCCCTGGAAGGAAAGTGATCACGACTTCGCCTTCCTGGTCTGCGGCCAAAAGCCCCGCGTGTACTGCGGCGAGCGCAAGGTCGGAGTCGTCCGTATAAACGTCGGTGCCCCAGATCCCTCTGCCGCTTGCGGCGGAACCGGTGACACGAACGCGGAACGTTTCCCCAACCCGCGCCCGGTACGCGTTCATCCGGGCGACAGGCACAGACTGAGTCAGCGTTAGTTGAAGCGAACGGATCTGGTTCAACACGGCGCTCGCTGAAGCCGCTTGCCCCGACTGTTGATACCGGTCGGCGAGGACCTGGAGTTGCGTGATGGTTTGACGGAGGACAGCGCGTGCATCTTCAGGCAGCGCCTGCCCGGTTGCGTCTATCACGCTCGCCGACAGAAGGACGCATGTCAAGCACAGCAATAAAATGCGTCTGACCATAGGGCCCTGTTCGAAAGACAGTTAATCTCGCCACCGGGTTCAAAATCGGGGCCAGACCACCTGGTTCCTATTTTCTCCGGTTCGGGAGGTTGATCGAATTTATGAACTGCTGCGAGCGATTGGACGCCGCCCTCTAACGTTCGTTAATTCTAGCTACCTGCCCAAAGAAAATCGTTTGGTTCGGGCGGCAATTCGGTCAACGTCACCAGAACCCAGTTGCAGTAAACTCCACCGCATGAAATCGACCAGATTCCGGATCGACCGATTCGATCCCGGCAGTATCCGTTCCCGGAGATCATCGAACCGGCGTTTCATTATCGGAATCCGGTGACGGGGCGCACCCCGGCTGAGTTGCTGCCGTGATGGGAATGATAGAGGGTCTAGTCGTGATCGTGGTGGTCGCCGCCCTCGCAGGCTTGGTTGACCGCCTTATTGGTCGGTTCGGGCGCAGGTGGAGCGGGACCAACAGACCGCCATGGTCACCATAGATGAAATGTCGCGGCCACCTTCGCCATCCTCACTGAGGAGTGAAGATGAACGGCCACGAGGTAGCACAATGAAACCATCCATCGATCCAGGAAAACCGAAATATTGCGACATGGTCATGAAGGGTGGAATCACCAGCGGTGTGGTGTATCCCACCGCCATTTGTGAGCTCGCCGGCCAGTATCAATTCAGAAATATTGGCGGCGCGTCTGCGGGGGCTATTGCTGCTGTCGCGGCTGCTGCAGCGGAATTTGGCAGGCAGAACGGAGTTTCCGACAGCTTTGCGCAACTCGGAAAGCTTCCCAACGAATTTGGCTCGCCCGGGTTTCTTCCCGGGTTGTTCACGCCCGATGGCGCGACACGTTCTGCGTACAAGACCTTCCTCGGAGTGCTCGCGGCAAAGCCTGGGCTTCGAAGGGTTCTCCGCCTTGTGACGGGCTTACTGGGTCAGTATTGGGGCAGCGCTCTGATCGGTGCCGGCATTGCGGTTCTCCTCGTGGCCGTGCTCCTCTGGATCGGCGACTTTCCGGCGCTTTCGGTGACGCAACGCCTCGTAATAGGACTTCTCGCGCTGCTGTGGATCAAGGTTGGCGTTGCTGTGGCCATTGCATGGCGCGCAATCACTCACACCACGCGAGCCGTCGTCGAGAACGGCTTTGGGCTTTCGAATGGCCTGAGCACCACGGCAGGGGGCAGCGCTCCATTGAGCAACTGGATGTATGCGCTATTCAACCGATTGGCAGGTCTTCCCAGGAATCGCCCGCTCGTTTTCGCAGACCTCTGGAAAGGCCGGCCCATCAGGGACGACGAAGCCATCGATCCCGCTGAGGAGCGGGTGATCAATCTTGAGGTCGTCACGACGAATTTGAATCACCTCAGCCCGTACACCATACCCTTCCGGAACGACACGTTCTATTTCGATCCTGCGGAATGGGCGTTGCTTTTTCCACCGGAGGTCGTGTCGTGGATGAAGTCACACGCTGCGGAAGTACAGCGCACTGTCGTTTCAGGCGGTCGCCCACTGATGCCGCTTCCTCGCACGGGAATGCTGCCCGTCGTCGTTGCCGCACGGTTGAGTTTGAGCTTCCCCGGACTTGTGAGTGCTGTTCCTCTTTACGCTGTCGATTTTTCTCTCAAGCGAAATCAGGACAAGACCTCACCTACCCTTGAAGCGGACCGTTGCTGGTTTTCCGACGGAGGTATCTGCAGCAACTTTCCCGTTCATTTTTTTGATTCGCCGATTCCGCGTTGGCCCACTTTCGCCATCAACCTGAAGGAGCCGCATCCCGACTTTCCCGACGACAAAGTCTGGTTACCGACGAGCAATGGCTCGGGAACGCTGGCCAGCGTAAAAAGATTCGACCCAGAGGGAAATCCGCTTGCCCAGCTCATTGAATTCGTGGGAGCGATTCTCTCGACGATGCTGGACTGGCGAGACAACCTTCAAACGCGAATGCCGGGTTACAGAAACCGGATTGTCCACATCAGTCTCAGCAAGAACGAAGGGGGCCTGAACCTGACGATGCCGTCAAAGCTGATCCTCGACCTCACAAAACGCGGCGCTCTCGCCGGCGCCAGGCTTCGCGACGACTTCAACTGGCCGCAGCATGTCTGGGCGCGTTATCGAACCACCATGTGCATCCTCGAACGGTATCTGGGCGCACTTGGGCGCCGGTATAAGAACCCGTTCTCCGAAGATAGCCGTATCCGGCAGTGGCTTGATGGAACGAGCACAGAACCAACACCGGGATATGCGTGGAAGAACGAAGCGGAAAAGGCTTTCGCCGCTGCTGAAGCCGCGAAGGTTGCCGGGCTGGTGGATGGTTGGAACGGGAAAGGCAGTTTCACCGAATCCGCGCCGCTCCCGGAACCCAATCTGCGCGCCCAACCGAAGTTCTGAAACTTCGCTCAACCCAGGACTCGCAAACCATAGATCCGCACCCTGATGAAGGGGTGCGAGGCAAACGCGCGACTTCCTAAAAAGTCGCCCGGACTCCAAGCTGGATTCGTCTGCCGTCAAAGGCAGAGGTGAACCCAAAGGGCTGGCTTGGGCTCAGGCTCGGATCACCCTGCCGTCGAAACGGTCCCGCCATGTTGCCGACAGTGTTGTTCACGGACTTATAGTTCAGATGATTGAACACATTGAACGCTTCGCCGATGATTTCGATTCGAACCGCATCCAGGTCAATCGAGCGTGTCAGGCGGAGATCCAGAGTCCAGAAGCCAGGGCCGATACCTGTGTTGCGTCCCGCACCTGGAGGCCGGTCGGTGGTGGAATGCCGATCATTGTTCAGGTCGTTGCCGGTCAGGAGATTGAATGGCCGCGCGCTGTTGATGCTCAGCACCGGCGAGAGCGTGAAGTTGCTCAGGACTTTGGAGAGGCCACCGTTTCTGGGATCGGCGGGGCTCTCCAGAAATGCGTACGTGACGAACTTATGCCTTTGATCGAACGAAGACAGCGCGCGCTCGGCCCTGAGGTTGGCCTGATCGGTCGCCTGGAAATCAGAGTTATAGTCCACAACTTCGTCGATGGCTTTACTCAGTGTGTAGTTACCCGTCAGACGCATGTGGCTGGAAACGCGTTTGGTTATCTCCAGCGTCATACTGTGATAGAAGGAATTGCCGCTCGACTCATAGACGTTTCCCTGAAACAGGGCAGGATCCTTGAAATACGGCGTGGACCACACGCGGATGCCGAGAGTCGGCGAAACAGGCGCAGGCAGCAGGTTTTCATCGCGCGCCCGCATGATTCGCGCGCCGCGGACAAAGACATAGTTTGCGGAAACCACCCAGTTGGACCCGAACGTACGGTCCACCCCGACGCTGGTCTGCTGTGTGTAAGCGCTTGCGAAATCATCCGCGCTTCTAAACAGAACAGACAAGGGCGGCCGCGGCCCGTCGTGCGCAATGGTGATCCCAAACTGACTGAGATCCCCCTCCGAGATGGATCGCGTCGGCACAGGCAGTGTGACCACCCCCTGAGTTCGCAGCGTGCGGTAGATGTTCGGCGCACTCGCCGGCAGCGGAGTCGTGAATGTCGTCAGTACCTGCGCGATTTGGCGGTAGCCATTAATCTCCCCGAGAGGATTGATGGTGGCGGGAAGCACATAGCTGGTCGGCCCATAGAAGATCCCGTACGCGCCGCGAACAATGGTTGTCTTGTCTCCGCGCACATCCCAGGCCAACCCGAGCCTTGGCGCAAGGTTATTGGTATCAGTTCGCGTCGGGTCTCGGAGATCATCCAGTTCGTAACGCAATCCCATGTCAACCGTGAGTGTCCTCGTTGCCTTCCAACCATCCTGGACATAAACGGCAAAGTACGGCTCTGTCGAAAACGTGTTCGGATCGCCGAAACCCTGCTGATAAGCCTGTGGCAATCCCAGATTGAATGCCTGAAGGGCAGTAACCTGCGTCGCCGCCAGCGCCGGATCGACTACTACACCGGGAAGTTGGCCGAAATTGAATCGTCCGGGAAGGAAGGCATGCGATTCGACGTGGTTGTTGTGGATCAGCAGTTGCCCGCCCAGCTTGATTTGATGCGATCCCCGAACCGTGGAGAGGCTCTCATTGACCTCGTACCTTCGCCACAGAATGTTGCTTGGCAATAGCACATCACGGTTGAAAAAGCCGAAGCCGTTGACATTGATTTCGGGGCCGAACTTCTCCAGTGTGCTGACGCGAAACGCGCCATAGTTGAATTGAAACTGGAGACGATTCACGGTCGTTGGGCTCATAAAACGGGTCCAGCTGAGGTTGCCTGTTTGATCCCGGCGTTCTGTGTCGATGCTTCTCGACACTCCGATCAGTGCGCGCGCATTGGGGTTGGATTCATCAATATTGGCGCCGTTGTATCGAAACATCAGCTGATCTTTCGACGAAAGGCGGTGGTCGAGCCGCAAGGAGTACAGGTAGTCGTCACTACTAAAAGGAAAGACGCCGCTATTGATTTCGAACAGTTGCTGTGTCGTGGAACTGGCAGTCAGTGCCTGCCGAAGGGGATCTGCCTGCGCGGACGGTAACCCCCCAAGGATTGCTTCCTGCTCTGGTGTAGGGCCGAAGATCGAGCGATCTGTCAGCACCGCGACCGAGTTCGATTCCCTCCGCCGCAGGCCTTCAAAGGACCCGAAGAAGAATGTTGCGTTGGGACGAATCGCTCCCCCGACCGTCGCGCCGAACTGTTGACGGTTCGACGGGGGCTTGACCCGCTGGAGCGTGTCACCGACGAGCACCCTGGCGAATGGATCTGCAGCGTCAAGGCCGCTCGTCCGGAAGAATCCATAAGCGGATCCGTACAGTTTGTTCGTGCCCGACTTTGAAATGATGTTGATGACGCCGCCACTTGCGCCCGAATATTCGGCGGAGTAACTGGATCGATTGATCTGAAACTCCTCGACTGCTTCCTGGCTTATAGTCGGACGAAATGCCCCACCGGAATCATTAGCCTCCGCACCGTCTACGGTAAGGGAATTGCCGCGTCCGTTGTTGCCGTTGAAGGAAATGCCGCTTTGAGCTGCTTGCGGGACACGAAAGTCGTTGCTGTCAGCGAGCGCTTCGGAATCCGCAACGCCCGGCACAAGGCGAATGATGTCCAGATAGTCGCGCAGGTCCATCGGAAGCCCGCGGATCGTGTCTTCGTCAACAAAGTTGGACTGTGAGGAGCGCTCCGTCTCAACCAGGTAATCCTCGACATCAACAGTGACGGCATTCGCCGGACCGATCTCCAGTTGAAAGTCAATCGCACTGGACTTTCCGACATTCACCGAAACCGGCAACCTTCGCTGCCCGGCAAAACCGGGAGCAGCAACCTCAACGCTGTAGCTTCCCGGTGGGATTGCCAGGATTTGGTAGAGCCCTTCATTATTGGTCCTGGCAGAGGCCTTCCAGCCGTTGTTCAAGTTAACGACGGCGATGGAACTGTCAGGGATTGCCGCGCCCGAAGGGTCCGTTATTCGCCCTTTGATTTCTCCAGACGATGAACCGGATTGAGCGAAGAGGGCGGAAGCAGAAAAAAGCAGCACGTACAGCACAGACGCAGCGTGTTTTTTCAAAATCACTGGTACTCCCGATTTCGCGGAATCCTATACAACGCTCGCTGGCGTCGTCAAATCAGGAGTTTGTGGAGAGAAATTCAGGACCTGAAGTATTCGGGGACAGCGGAGGCAGATCCGGCTCATTAGCGGGGGGGAAGAGTCCGCAAAGCCAGAGGTCGCTGCCCCCGAATTCAGGTCGCCATTACTTCAACTGAACGGCGACGGGTGAGAATGCGGGCAAGTTTCCCGCGATTTTCTTCTCGATCTTCGAGGAAGGCAGGTCCCGACCTGCCTTGTATCCCGCCCAGTAGATACTGGCCAGGAAACTGGCGTCTCCATATGTACGAAACACGAGTCTACTGTCGTTCATGGCTCGATTGTCGGACGCCCCCGGGGTCATCACAAACACCGAGTTGCCCCGGCCGTCATAAAGACGCACAGCGTTCGACTGTGGGGATACCGTATATGTTCCAGCCGGAAAGAGTCGGTCGGAGATATAGAAGTCGAACGGAATGGTGGCGCTCATGCGCAGCGACTGCGCAAAGAATGAGGGAGCCGAGATCGCGACGGCGATTAGGACGGCTACCATCAGGATGCGACCTTTGTGGGTGCTCATTTTCTTCTCCTTGTCTTTTTGTTGGTGTTCCCGAACACGCCCGGAGGGAGCAAACGGCTTGCCGTAGAGAATCCCGGTATCTTTATGAAAATGTTAGAGCCCATTTTGAGTCGTCTATCTTTACCCGCTGGTGCTCTATCCAATAAGATTCGGTTTACAGAATGAGACCCCGATTAGTTTCCGTTACCGGAAGCCAGCCCGCCGAGATTCCCCTGAGCGGAGCTGAACTCACCATTGGTCGGGATGCTGGCAACTCGCTTCATCTGGAAGATCCTGCCGTTTCGTCGCGTCACTGCACTATCGTCCGCGACGGCAGCCGTTATGTTCTCAGGGATCGGGACAGTACGAACGGCACGTTCGTCAACGGCAAGGCAACGGCGCAGGCTGATCTAAGACATGGCGACGAAATCCAGGTAGGACATGTGCGGTTTTACTTCCTTCTCGAGGAAGGGGGCGTCCCGGCCACTCCTGCCCTGGCAATCGGCGATTCTGAAGACGAACTTATCTCCAGCGAGACAATTCACCTGGATCCCGTGAATTCCGCCTACCTGCGGAGAAATGTCGGGGTACAGGACACACCTGCATTGCAGCGCACAGCAAGAGACATGAGTGTGCTGCTCAGACTCAATGCCGAGCTTCACAGTATTGTAGACTCCGAAAGCCTTCAGAATGCGCTGTTGGAACGAATCTTCGAAACGATACCCGCTGAGAACGGCGTGATTCTTCTGGGAAATACGGTCGAGCAACTGATTTCAGGCGCCAGGCGGGTGCGTGAGCCCGCGCCGCCTCTTTATATTTCGAGCTCGATTCTTCAGGGAGTCATGACTTCCGGTCGTGCCGTACTCCGGAATGATCTACTGGCGGCCGGCGACGTGAGCGAGAGCCTGAGGCATGCGGGTCTCCGGTCGGTGTTGTGCGTCCCTTTGACTGTCATGGGTATTCGGATCGGAGTTCTTTATCTTTCGACCACCAACCCCAGAACTCCGTTCGACGAACAACATCTGGAAATGCTGGTCGCCGTGGCCGGGATCGGCGCCCTGGCTCTCGAACATTCGCGTTACGTGGACTGGCTGGAGGCGGAGAACCAGCAACTTCTGCATGAAGTCAATCTTCAGCACGGTATGGTCGGCGAAAACCCGGGGATGAAGAAAGTCTACGAATCGATCTCCCTGATCGCGCCAACGGATGCTCCTGCGCTAGTCCTTGGGGAGAGCGGGACCGGGAAGGAATTGGCCGCCCGGGCAATCCATAACAACAGCAACCGGCGGAATGGCCCGTTTGTTGCCGTGAATTGTGGCGCGGTGGTGGATTCGCTTTTTTCCAGCCAGCTCTTTGGCTATGTTCGTGGCGCCTTTACCGGCGCGGATCGTGATCACAAGGGCTTTATCGAAGAGGCTGACGGCGGAACGCTGTTTCTCGATGAGCTTGGCGATCTGCCGATTCATTGCCAGGCCGCGTTGCTGCGAGTTCTCGATGAGGGAAAGGTGCAGCGCGTCGGGTCGTCGCGAGAAGTTCCCGTCAATGTTCGGCTGGTATCTGCGACAAATCGGGCATTGTCTGAGGAGATCCGAAAAGGAAATTTTCGATCGGATCTCTACTTCAGGATGGGCCTGCCGGTCGTATTGCCGCCACTTCGGGATCGCCTCGACGACATTCCGCTGCTGGTGTCCTTCTTTCTTCAAAAGTTCAAGGGCCAGACTCAACGGGAACTGGGGTCAACCCATCCCGAGACAATTCGCGCGCTGCAGGAGTATTCCTGGCCCGGTAACGTCAGAGAACTGGGGCGGGCGATACGATGGGCCGTCGTTTTCGGGAAGTCCAGCCGTCTTCGTCCGGAAGACTTGCCTCCCGAGATCCTTCGCCGGAACGACAACACGCCGGCATCGGTGCCAAAACTCGAGGATGCCCTTCAGTCCCATGAGAAGCAGATCATTCGCCGCGCCCTGGAAGAGACAAAAGGGAACGTCGTCGAAGCGGCTAAGCTTCTCGATCGCGCGCCAAACTATCTTCAGCGCCGAATCAGCCAGTTGGACCTTCGCCCGGAACTGGAAAGAATCCGGGGCGGGGGCGCGTAGAAAAAGATCCCTCACCCCCGTGGCACCAGCCTTGAAATTGGAGAAGCATGCATTGGAGATGCGAGATTGGAAATTGATGACGCGCAGAGCCGGGCGTTATGCCGGGCCTAAAGTTTCCGACTTGCGAATCGCCTTCGCCTCACCAGGAGCGTGACAGCAAATGCGAACAAGAGGAAGGTGCAGGCTACAACGGCGAGCGCCCTTTCCGGATGCATGCCTGCCCGATGGAAATCTTGTATAGCTAACAGAGGATGCGCGATCAAACGTGCATTCGCACGGTTGATGTAGGCATAACGGAAGTCTGGCTTCAATTCGATGCCGCGATCGAAGTCTGGCACTGATTTTGCTGCGCCGTAACCACCCTGCATGTAGGCAACTCCGCGGCTGTTGTACGCCTTCGGATAATTGGGCCGCAACTCAATCGCTCGAGTGTAGTCCGAGATAGCTCGCGCAAAGTCGCCTTTCAGGTAATAGGCAAAGCCACGATCGTTGTAAGCCTCCGCATAGTTCGGCTTCAGCTCGATTGCAGCAGTGTAGGCCGAGATTGCCAGGTCGTACTGTTGGTTTCCCGAAAGGGTTTCTCCTCGCATTAAGTAGGCGTCTGCGCTTGAGGGCGACTTCGCAGGCGTGTCGGTTTGGGATTGGAGCTCGGTTATCCCAATCGCAACTACAGCTATCAACAGAGTCAGGCCAACAACACTGCGCGGGCGGTCGCTGTCCCCTGGCCATCTGCCCCTCAAGGGATAACTCCTGTTGGCTCGATAGGATAGGTCCACTGCAGTCCAATTTGAGCTATCCAATCTCGAATCTCCCATGCAGGATTCTCCAATTTCAAATTCTTTCGATCCTATGTGATCCCCCCAGGGAAAGGGAATATCCGTGAAATCTTTTGCTTCCTTCAAGCATTAGGGGCTGAGGGCAGTTTGCGCCCTGCCAGGTCACAACCTGAAATTCCGCGACGGCTTGTATATACTCGCCGCACAGCACACCAACAGAGGCTTAGGAGGCTCCGAATGAGACCAGTCCCGCTGCTTGGCTCCGAGACTCCGGAAGAGAACGAAGCCCAGACAATCAAGGCCGTCCGCGACATTCTGGTTCCGGCCGCAGGGGTTACTGCCGCGCTGGGACCGTTCCGCCTGCCTCACGTCAAGAGTCATGGATGCGTGGATGCGACATTCACCGTCAACGATGGACTGGGTGACCTGGCCGTAGGCCTGTTCTCAAAACCAGGAAGCTATGACGCGCGTATTCGATTCTCAAACTCAAGCTCCAAGCGTCAGGACGATAGCGACGGAGACGCGCGCGGCATGGCGATCAAAGTTTTTGTTTCGAACAATCCGCCGGTCGAGCAGGACTTTCTGCTGTCCACCGAGAAAGTCTTCTTCGCGCGAAGTGGGAAGGACTTCCTCTCATTCGTGTTGGCGCTCACGAGGTTTGACGGACGCAAAGTTCTCGAAACCACTAATCCTGATATGCACAACCTGATCAAAGCCAGCCAGGAAGCTCTACGTCCTCCAAATCCCCTGGCGATGGAATACTTCAGCCAGGTGCCTTATCAGTTTGGCCCGGGAAGAGCGGTGAAATATTCCGCCATGCCTTCCTCAGAGCCTCCAGTTCTTGACTTGACTCCAACGCTGGCTGACGCGTTGAAAAAGCATCTGTCGATGCGGGACGCAACGTTTGATTTCAACGTTCAGCTTCAGACCGACCCCGTAAAGATGCCGATCGAAGATGCGACGGTGCCCTGGCCGGAAGACAAGGCGAATGGCGGGTCGCCCTACAGGCCGGTGGCGACGATCACCGTAAAGAAAGACACTCCGATTCTGAATTGTGAAGCCATGAAGTTCGATCCGTGGCATCACCTCTCGGATCATCGACCTCTCGGAATCATTAACAGAATCCGAGGCGAGATTTACCATCAGGCAGCCGCGAAACGTGTGGGCCCTAAAACGCAGGGCCAGCTCACTGCCCTGATGACGATCAAAGAACCTGTTCCCGCAATGGTCAAGGAACTCCGCAAGACGATTCAGGAACACGCTCTGGCGAATGGGGTCAGACTGGAAAGACTTGGGTTCGTGCACTCCGCACGCTTTCTGATCCTGGGAGACAAGTTTGCGATTATCACCTCGTACGACTTCGACTTCCGCGACTACATCAACACGTTCGTGGATGAGCTGGGGCCACTCTTCGACCTGGTTCTGAGAGTGATCCAGGATGCTCCTCCGACGCCGATACAGAAATACCGCGAAGAGTTTGTGGCTTACATCGAACGCATTTCAGTTCAACCCGTGCTTTTCTATGCTGCCTATCCCGAACTGAGCGTCCAAAACATCCTGACGATGCGGGAGAAACAAAAATGAGCTCGCCCAGGGAGTATCCCAGCGACAGCGATCGACGGGTCATTCAGGGTCTGGTGGCTCGCAACTACGATCGCATGAAAGCGGTCAGTCACATCGTGCTGAGGGTGAAACATGTTCCTCTGGCGAAGGAATTCATCGAGAAATGCATCCCACGAATAGCTGCCGCGGATGACGATGGCGCCGAATCATGTCTAAACCTGGGATTCACATTTCAGGGTCTCAGCGCCTTCCTGGATAAAGATCACATCGAAGCACTCGCGAAAAAGCGGGAGTTGCAGACATTTGTGAAGGGCGCCGTGGACGGTGCCGCATTGGTGGGCGATGTTGACCTCAGCGCTCCGCGGACGTGGAAGGATGGCCTCGGAAAACCCGCCAACGTTCACGTTGTGTTGTCGCTTTACGCTGAGAGCAGCATGCTGCTTTACAAAGAGGTCGAAAAGATCCGAACCGCCGCCGGACCTGGGTTTGATGTGATCTCCCTCAGCCCCGGCAGTGAGTTGCCCGATGGGCGCATTCATTTCGGTTATAAGGACGGTATCTCTCAACCGAACATCACGGGGTTGCGAAACAACGGGGACAAGCAGCCACCGACTCCGGCCGGTGCGTTTGTGTTGGGTTACCCCAGTCAATTCAGTGGCCACATCTACGATTACGATTTTCCAGCGCAACTGGGTTTCAACGGCACATTCTCCGCCTTCCGGATCATGAAGCAGGATGTGCGGCGCTTTGATGAGTATCTGACCGAGCACTCCAGCCCTGCGGTAAGCCGTGAACTCGTCGCCGCGAGACTTTGTGGTCGCTGGCGGGATGGGACTCCACTGGTGATTTCAGAAACCGTTCCTGGCAACAATCCCACGAACGACTTCGAATATGAAGGCAAGCCCGACAGTGTTTGCCCGTTCAGTTCCCATGTTCGGCGCTGCAATCCTCGAGATGACAGGGTTGCGGGACTCAGTGGACGGAAGCATCGTATTGTCCGGTCTACAATGCCCTACGGTTCCCCCTATGAAGCAGCCAACAAGGACTATATAGAAGGTGCGCCGAACTATCAGGAACGCGGACTGCTTGGCCACTTCCTCTGTGTGAATCTCACGGATCAGTTTGAGTTCATCATGAAGAACTGGGTCATGCGTGGCGGATTCAATGGGAATCTTCCGGCAACGAACACAGATCCCCTGATCGGCTTGCAGACATTTGTCCAGACAAGGGGTGCGGCGTATTGCTTTCTTCCGAGCAAGGTTGGATTGCAGTATCTCGTGGACGTTGGGACCAAAGTTTCTTCAACTTCAGGCTGACTGTAGCTCATCGCGCGCAGCCTTGAGATCTGCGAAGTCGAAACCTTCGGAAAACTTTTCGTAAGTAGCCGAGAGAAGGCCGCAGGGATTCTCTCGTTGTTGAGCCTTCCATAGTCTGCACAGGCTGGTGGCGGTCCGGAGTTCAGCGGGTCGAAGCTGTCGCCGCTGGGTCATTTCAAGGGATTGCGTCAGCTTTTCCTCTGCGCCCGCGATGTCTCCCGTCGCTGCCAGCAGTTCGCCTTCGACGCGCATCATTTCCGCGGTGTAGATGATTGGAGAGCCGGCGCCCCACCAGCTTGCGGTATGAGCTTCCTTCAGGGCTT
>Ga0068859_100001571_pt1 | contig 23275 bp, 25 predicted proteins | sample KBSSwiS22_FD_66585 | JGI IMG/M metagenome (GOLD analysis project Ga0068859, IMG submission 66585) | Switchgrass rhizosphere microbial communities from Kellogg Biological Station, Michigan, USA - KBS Switchgrass S2-2 | ecosystem: Host-associated > Plants > Roots > Rhizosphere > Soil ...
ACCTTGCCGGCGGCGCTGGCGGTCCGATCCTGGCCGACAAGATCGCATTCCGCGTGGACGGCAGCTATCGCCAGTCCGACGGCCTCGTCGATCGCGGCAAATCCGACAGCGTCGCGCTGTCTGGCGCTCTGCTGGTTGCCGCCAGCGAGCGGCTGACGATCATGCTGCGCCACGATTATGGCAATCAGCACCCGATGCGATACTTCGGCACGCCGCTGGTCAACAGCCAGCTCGACACGTCGATCCGCCACAACAATTACAACGTCAGCGATTCGGAGATGCACTTCCGCGACAATCGCTCGACCGTCACGATCGACTGGTCGCCGAGCAGCGCGATCACCATCAACAACACCGTGTACCGCCTCGCGACCAAGCGCAAATGGCGTAACCTCGAGACCTATTGCTGGATCGCGGCGAGCGGCGACTGCCCCAACGGCATCGGCTACGGGACGCCGGGCAACATCTATCGCGCCGACAATTTCGGCATCATCCACGACCAGGTGCAATGGGGCGACCAGGCCAGCGTCCGCTTCAGCTCGCCGATGGGCGGTGACATCCGCAATGATCTGGTGGTCGGGTTCGACGCCAATTGGGTGAAGCTTACCTACAGCCACGATTTCGCATCGGACTATCAGGAAGACGAGGTCCCCAAGCAGGGCTTCAACCCGGGGCTGTTCCTCGACACCGTCGGCATCGCGCCGCGCTACCGCACGCGTACGACCGAATATGCCGTGTTCGCCGAAGACCGGGTGCAGCTCACAAAGCAGCTGTCGCTCGTTGCGGGGTTGCGCATCGAGCACGACAAGACCGGTCGCTGGACGTTCGTGTACAATTCGGCCGGCACGGCGATCGTTGGCGAGACGCCCGCGCTCAACGGTGGCAAGAACGCCTATCGCAGCTTCGGCGACGCAACCTGGCGTGTCGGTGGCGTGTATCAGCCGACCTCAGCCCTCTCGCTCTACGCGCAATACTCCACCGGCGTCGATCCGATGGGCACACTCACGACCTATTCGACCAGCGGAACGCAATATGCCTTCACCAACGCCAAGGGCGAGCAGGTCGAAGGCGGCGTCAAGGCGAGCTTCCTCGGCGGCAAAGGTTCGGCGACGCTCGCCGCGTACCGCATCGTCAAGCACAACCTTGCGGCACAGCGCGTAACCAATGGCCCGATCGAACAGATCGGCCAGCGCTCGTCGCAGGGAGTCGAAGCCTCGGTGAGCGTCGAGCTGCCCGGCGGTTTCGGCATCGACGCCAACGGGACCGTGCTCGACGCGCGCTACGATAATTTCATCAGCGGCAACACCGACTACAGCGGCAACACTCCGCCGAACGTACCCGAGACCGCGGGGAATCTGTGGCTGCGCTGGGACGCGACCAAGGCGGCGCAGGTCCGCGTCGGTATGCGCTATGTTGGCCGGACCTTTTCGGACGATGCCAACCGTTTCCGCATCCCCGACTATGCAGTGGTCGATGCCGCGCTGTCCTACGCCCTGACCCGCAACGTCGCGGTCGATCTGCGGCTCTACAACCTGCTCGACAAGAACTACGCGGTCACCACCTACAGCGACGAGCAATGGATCCTCGGCAGGCCGCGCTCGGTCGACGTGTCACTGCGTGCGCGCTTCTGATCGCCTCGACCGTGCAGGCGCGCCGGCTGCCGCCTTGGCGGTAGGCGCGACCGCTTTGCCGCGCTCCGTGTCGAGCGGGAAGCAATTGGCGCATTTCGCCAAGCGCTGGCTCTATCTGATCCACCGCTGGGTGGGGATCGGCGCCAGCCTGTTGCTCGCGATGTGGTTCCTGTCGGGCTTCGTGATGCTCTATGTGCCCTATCCGTCACTGACCCAGGCCGAGCGACTTGCGGGCCTCGCGCCGATCCAATGGCAGGCGGTGCACGCATTTCCAGCGATAGGCGAAGCCGCCAAGGGTGCGCGGATCACGCTCGAACAGGGCGTCGATGGCCCGCGCTGGCGCGTGCGCGCCGGCACCGCCGAGCACAGCTATTCGGCGACCACCGGCGCGCTCCAACCACCGGCGGATGAAACACGCGCGCGCCGCGTCGCCGCAGCATTCAGTCACGCGCAGGTGCGTTCGGTCGAGCGGATCGAGCGCGATCAATGGACCGTGGCGGGTGGGTTCAACTTCGCGCGGCCCTTATGGAAACTAAGGCTCGCGACGCCCGATAATCGCGAGCTCTATGTCTCGTCGACGTCGAGCACAGTGGTGCAGGACACGCTCGACTGGGAGCGGCTGTGGAACTGGTTCGGCGCGGTTCCGCACTGGATCTATCCGACGCTCCTGCGCCAGGACCAGCCGCTGTGGCGCCAGGTCGTGATCTGGACGTCGTTCGCGGGCATCGTCTCGGCCGCGACCGGCATGTGGATCGGCGTACTGCGGTTCCGGCTGCGCAAACGCTTCAAGGGCGGGCGCTTGTCGCCGTACCAGGGGTGGAAGCGCTGGCATCATTGGTTCGGCCTCACCGGCGGCCTATTGCTCACCACCTGGATCGTCAGTGGCTGGCTGTCCGTCGATCCGGGTCGCGTCTTCGAGAGCCCTGGCCTGAGCGAGCAGACACTCGCTGCTTTTTCGGGCGCAGGCCCGCTGCCCGCGGTCGACTGGGCGCGCGCCGCACAGGTGCCCGCGCTGCGGGACGCGCGTCAGGTTCGATTGGCCTGGACCGGAGGCATCCCCCTGCTCGTCCCCGAGCATCAGCGCGATATGCGGCCGGCGGTCGACGCGCGCACGCTCACGCCGGTGGCGTACGATGCTGCGCAGCTGCGCAGTGCGGCCACGAAGCTGCTGCCGGGGGTGTCCGTCGCGGGCGCCGAATGGATCCATGCGTCCGACAACTATTGGTATGACACGAGCGGCCCGATCGAACTGCCGGTGCTGCGCTTGCGCTTCGACGACGCGGCGGGCACCTGGGTTCACCTCAGCCCGCGCACCGGCGAGATGGTCGGCGATATCGATACGCGTCGGCGCATCTATCGCTGGCTCTACTCGGGTCTTCACGATTGGGACATCGCCGGGTTCGTCACGCGCCGGCCGCTGTGGGACCTGTGGATGTGGTTGTGGCTGCTCCCCGGCACCATCGTATCGGTCAGCAGCGTCGTCATCGGGTGGCAGCGGTTGCGGCGTCCGGCGAAATCGAAGTGAAATTGGGTGTTACGGCCAATCGAATGAGGAACGGTCAGAGAATGCGGTACGGAATGACAGCGGCGGCCCTGATTGCGCTATGGCCGATTGCTGCCCAGGCACAGTCGCAAAATGCATCGGCGCCGGCCGAGCCCGATGCCAAGGCGGTCGACGACCAGTCGGCGAATGGCCAGTCGTCCAACGGGCAGGAAATCGTCGTGTTCGGCCGCGCGGAAGCGAAGATCGGCGTCGCCGCGGCGGCGAGCGAAGGCACGATCAGCGGCCAGGACTTGCTGGTGCGTCCGCTGCTCAAGGTGGCCGAGCTGCTCGAGGCCGTGCCCGGCATGGTCGCCGCGCAACATTCGGGTAGCGGCAAGGCCAACCAATATTTCCTGCGCGGCTTCAACCTCGATCATGGTTCGGATTTCACCACCTACATCGACGGTGTGCAGATGAACTTCCGCACGCACGGCCATGGCCAGGGCTATCTCGATTTGAATGGCCTGATCCCCGAGATCATCGACCGCGAAGATTTCCGAAAGGGTCCCTACCGGGCTGACGGCGGCGACTTCGCGCTCGCCGGCGCCGCCTATATGAGCACGATCGACCAGTTCAAGAACAATTGGGTTTCGGCCGAAGTCGGGTCCCACGGCTGGCGCCGCGTCGCTGCCGGGGGGACGATCGGCGACAAGAACAGCCGCGCGTTCACCTTCGCCCTCCAGGGCAAGGTCTATGACGGCCCGTGGCAGGAGCCGGAGCACCTCCGCCACCTTTCGGGCTTCGTCAAATTTGTCCAGCCGCTCGGTGCTAATGAGCTTTCGATCTCGCTCCACGGCTATCACGCCACCTGGAATCCTACCGAGCAGATCCCCGAGCGCATCATCGGCACCAGCATCTGCCCCGACGTGTTCTGCTCGCCCGATCCGACCGCCAAGGGCATGACGACGCGCATCATCGGCGCCGCGCAACTCAAGGGCCAGGGCTTCAAGGCCAATGTCTCGGCGCAATATTACAATTGGTGGATGTTTTCGAACCCCACCTACGCCAATTCCGACGGGACGAGCGCGCAGATCCGCCAGTTCGACCGCCGCTGGATCTACCAGGCCAATGGCGCGAAATGGTGGGACATTTCCGACGCGCTCAAATTCTCAGTCGGCGGGGAAGGCCGTATCGACAAGATCGGCAACGTCGGCGTCTACCACACGATCGCGCGCCAGTTCGTGAACAGCTTCGGTGGTTATGACGTGAGCGAAAGCTCCGGCGCGCTGTTCGCCGAGGCGACGGTCAAGCCGTTCAAGGGACTGCGCATCATTGGCGGTGTGCGCGGCGATCTCTACGGCTACAACATCAAGGCCAAGGACGCCGAGGCCGCGGCGATCGGCCAGGGCACCGGCACTGCATCGCTATTCTCGCCGAAGATCGCGCTTGCCTATCAGGTTTCCCCGCATCTCGAATTCTATGCGAACTGGGGCCGCGGCTTCCACTCGAATGACGTGCGCGGCGCGGTCACTTCGACGCCGGTGCCGGTGCTGGTCAAAGGTACTGGCAAGGAGGGCGGCGCGCGCTTCCAGATGGGCAAGCTCACGCTGACCGCCACCTATTGGTGGCTCGACGTCGGCAGCGAACTCAAGTTCGTCGGCGATTCGAACGCAGTCGAACCGACCGGTGCGTCGAAGCGGCACGGTTGGGAACTGGTCGGGTTCTGGCGCCCGATGCCGTGGCTCGCGCTCGACGCCAATTATACCTACAGCCACGCGCGCTACGACAATGGCGATCATATTCCCAACGCGTTCGAGAACGCCGGGCAGGTCGGCCTGTCGCTGATCTTCGACAAATGGAAGGGCGCGGTGCACTTCCGCCATTTGGGCCCCTATCCGCTGATCGAAGACAATTCGCTCCGCGACAAGGGCAGCAATGTGCTGAGCTTCCGCGCTGCGCACGAAATCGGGCGGATCGAACTCTATGCCGAACTCGTCAACGCGCTCGACAGTCGCGACAAGGACATGGCGTATGATTATGAATCGTACATCCCCGCATTCGATACCGCGGGCCCGGTCGACGGGCGGCTCAGCCGCGTGATGGAGCCGCGCACGCTGCGCGTCGGCGCGACGGTGAAGTTCTAGCGAATCTTCGCCGCCGGGAACCTGGCACCCGGCGGCGGAGACATGGTGGAGGAGGCCCAGCGGTCACTGGCTTCCTCCACCAGCATACCAAAAGGGTCTCCGCCCTCGGGTAACTTCTGGCACCCGAGGGCTGGGCCATGGTGGAGCGAGTATTTGATGGGACAAGCGGCATGAGCGATCTGCGCGCGAGCGTCGCCTGCCTTTTCGTTGAGCCTGACGAGGAGTTTGCGGGCGAATGCACTCTCGAGCATTCGAGTAAGATAGCAACTCAATCCGTGCCGGATGGGCTATGAACGCGTAGTGCCAGGAACCGACACGCTGCCGAGCAATAGAGGACAAGTCGATGAAGGAGTATTTTTCGGTGTGCGCGGGCGCGCTGTTGCTCGCCTCCTGTGGTGGTGCCAAACAACCGAGCGCCCCGGGACCGAGCTATACCAACGCGCATGACATCAAGCAGTTGATGAAAATCGTGGTTCAGCCGCAGGCGGACGTGTTCTGGCACTCGGCGGGGTCGATGAGCGATGAAAAGGGCGTGCACGACTTTCGTCCGACGACCAAGGAGGAGTGGCTCCGCACGCAAAGCGCAGCCGCGACGCTAGTCGAAATGGGAAATCTGCTGCAGACACCGCAATATGCCCAGGGGCGCGGCAAGGAATGGTTTCAGTTCTCAAAGGCGCTGACCGAAATCGGCATGAAAGCGGAAAAGGCCGCCAAGGATCAGGCTGGCGAGGAGGTGATCTTCGAGATCGGCGGGACGATGTACAATGTCTGCACCGCCTGCCATCAGGTCTTTCCGCCGGCTGCCGGAGAGATTCCGGCCGGCACCAGCACCGTGGCGAATGAAACCAGGTAATGCGCGGGCGGGCCTGGTTTCGAAATCTGCTGCTCCTCGCCTGGCTGGCGCTATTGCCTGTAACGGCATGGGCACATGACGTCGCCGAAGGCGACAAGGCTTTCGTTCAGTCGATCGATGGTCCGGCGTTCATTCCCTTCCTTTATCTCGGTGCCAAGCACATGGTCACCGGCTACGATCACATCCTGTTCCTCATCGGTGTCGTGTTCTTCCTCTACCGACTGAAGGACGTCGTTCTCTACGTCTCGATGTTCACGCTTGGCCATTCGGCCACGTTGCTCGGCGGAGTGCTGCTCGGCATCGGCGCCAATCCCTATCTGATCGATGCGATCATCGGTCTTTCCGTGGTGTACAAGGGGTTCGAAAACATCGGCGGGTTCAAGCGGTTGGGGCTGGTGCTCAACACCAGGCTGGTCGTGCTGCTATTCGGGTTGTTCCACGGCATGGGGCTGGCGACCAAGCTGATGGACCTGAACATGTCCAAGCATGGCCTTCTGGTGAATTTGATCGGGTTCAATGTCGGAGTCGAACTCGGCCAGGTAATCGTGCTGGCCTGCGTCGTCACCTTGCTCAACCTGTGGCGGAGCAGCCGCAGCTTCGAACGCGGCGCCTATGGCGCCAACGTGGCACTCATATTGGCGGGGCTCGTACTCACCGCTCTGCAGCTGAAGGGATATCTCACGGCATGACCGACGGGCTTCCGAAACCGCCGCCGCCGTCGCGGGGCAAGTTGCTGATCGGATCGGGGATCGTGGCGGCGGTCGCGACCGCAATTGCTGTCCTGTTCGTGCTTCCTGCGGAGTTCGATATCGACCCGACCGGTTTCGGCAAGCTCACCGGCCTCATCAAGATCGCCGACCCCGGTATGTCGCCGGAGCAGAAGCGCGGCGCGCTGCGCCCGGGCGTCCTCACCCTGAGCGATGGCGCACAGGTGCCCGAGCCCGGCCAGACCGATCATTGGGAATTCGAATTGGCCCCCTATGGCTCGATCGAATTCAAATATGAGGTCGATCAGGGCCAGGCGATGACCTTCCGCTGGCTGGCAACGGGCCCCTTGCACTACGACATGCACGCCCATCCGTTTGAAGGCGGAACGGCGCTGACCGAAAGCTATAGCGTGGGCGACGCCAAGGCGATGCAAGGGCGCTATGTCGCCGCGTTCACAGGGATTCACGGCTGGTATTGGCAGAATCGCAGTATGGAGCCGGTCAAATTGACGCTCGACGCGAGCGGCGCGATCAAGGGCTCGCGCCTCTTCGATTCGAGCGGCGAGCAAAAGCGGCCCTTGGCCCGGCGCTGACGACCTTAGCGCGGCTGCCGCAATTCGTTCGATCGCGTCGAACTCGTCGGCCGGAAGTATTTCCTCGAGAGCACGCCGCCGTCGAGCGGGCTCCAGGTGATTATGCCCATGCCGTAGCGCTTGCACGCCGGCAGCACTGCGCGCTCGATGTCGCGGCCGAAGTTCGTATAGCTTCGTTGCTCGCTGCGGAACGGCAGCAGCGCGCGTTACTCGGCTCCCATTGCGCGTCGACGATGCGGTCGCCGCTTCCCAGCGAGGGGCAGGGCGCTGGCCAAGTTAGCCGGGCTGTACAGCCTTGCGCATGTTGCCGGCGCCGCGCGTTGCGGCAAACGCTTCGATCAGCACCATGGCGACCGCGGCAACCGCGACCCCGAGCAGCAGGTCGATGAAATAATGCGTGCCCTCGATCGGGGTCGACAGGAACATCGCGGCGTTCATCGCGAACAGCGGCCAGCGCAGCGAGGCGATCCGCCACCCGGTCGCGATATACAGCGTTGCCGCGGCGGCGTGGAAGCTCGGCGCTTCGACCAGGCCATGAAGCTGGGTCAGGTCGATCCAGCGGACGTGCTCGGCACGCAATGGCGGAATCAGTTCCGCTTGCCACACCGCGCTCTCGGGCATGTAAGGGATCGTCCCGTGCCACAAATAGGAGAGCGGCCCGAGCGCTGGCAGCATCGGATAGGCGAGCAAGGTGATGACCGCCGCCAGCCAGAAACCCGCGAGGAAGCGATAAGCCGCGGCGCGCTCGCAGTTTAGCGCAAAATAGCCGAGCAACAGCGCAGGCGAGAGATAGATGCTGCGATATGCGGCGGTGCCCGCGATCTGCAGCCAGCGATGATCGGCGACGGTGCGATACCAGGCGAGCCAGTCGAACCCGAGCGCTTCGTCGACGCGCTGGAGTGCCGCATCATGCAGCCCATGGCTGAGACCGGCAATCGGGTAGGTCGCAACCGCCCCCATCAGCGCGATCAGTCCGAACACCGTATAATATTCGGCGCCCGCGCTCACGATGTGCGCGTGGCGCCAGCGCGTTGCCGGCAGTCCGAAGCGCAGCAGCCCCATCGCGCCGGCGGCGACGGCGAATGGAATAAGGCCCTCCGGCGCTAGCCGCAGGTTCGCCGCGAGGAGCAGCAGCGCGACAGCCCCGGCGCTTGCCAGCAGCGCACAACCGACCAGCAAAGCGATCGCCGGCGTGGGCTCGCCCTGGATATCGCGTCGGGATTCGAACAAGCGGCGCGCGACGGCGCGGAGACTGGTCGCGCGAGACGGACTGGGCAGGATCGTTCTATTCCTCTCTTTGCGCTTTGGATCGCGCGCAGAGCGGGATAGCGCAATGCGATCGCACTGGCTCTCGCTATTTTTGCGAAATAATGACGATTTAGTTCCAGATTTATGACGTCGCGCTGCTCACGCCGCCAAGCCGGGCACAGGTCCGACGTAGCGTGATCGGGGCCGCAGCAGGCGTCCGGTCAGCGCCTGCTCGCGCGCATGCGCAAGCCAGCCGGCCATACGCCCGGCGGCGAACACACCAGTGAAGGCATGCGGTGGAAAGCCGAGGGCTTCGAGCAGCAGCGCGGTGTAGAATTCGACATTGGTTTCGAGCGGGCGATGGGGCTTGTGCGTGCGCAACACGTCGAGCGCGGCGCGTTCGACCGCTTCGGCGAACGCGAGGCGACCGCCGCTACCGAGCCGGCGCACGGCCGCCTTTAGCGCATCGGCGCGCGGGTCGCGCACGCGATAAATACGGTGCCCGAACCCCATCAGCCGCTCGCCCCGTTGCACCCGATCGCCGAGCCATGCGTGCGCGTTACCCGATTCGCCAATCGCATCGAGCATTTCGATTACGGGTCCGGGCGCACCGCCGTGGAGCGGGCCCTTGAGTGCGCCGAGCCCGGCGAGCGCCGCCGACATCAGTCCCGCGCCGGTCGACGCGACCACACGCGCGGCAAAGGTCGAGGCGTTGAGGCCATGGTCGCATATGGTCACGAGATAGGTCTCGAGTGCCCGCGCCTTGGCCGGCGCTTCGGAGCCGGTGAGCATCCAATGCATGTCAGCGGCGTGGCCGAGCCCGGGCTGCGGTGCGATCGGTCGCTCTCCGCGCTCGATGCGCAAGAGCGCCGGCAGCAGCACGGCGGGCGCGGCGATAAGCCGCAGGGCGTCATCGAACGATTCTCCGTCAGGCAGAAACGCGATCCCGGCGCGCATTCCGTCGTACGCGCCGAGCGCCGCGAGGCGAGGGAGGTGCGCGGCGGTACGGTTGTGGACGTCGGCGCGCGCCGCTGCGAGCTCGGCGCGCAGCACTTCCGGCTCCGGCAATTCGAAGAAGCCGTCGAGCAGCAGTGCCATCACTGCCTCGACGCTCCAGCGATCGGCCAATTCGGCGAGCGCGTGGCCGCGGATCGTCAATCTGCCGCCGGCCCCGTCGACGTCCGACAACAAAGTTTCCGCCGCGACCACCTCGTCCAATCCGCTCGCCATTCGCCTGCTCCTTGATTGGCGGGCGAAATGCTGCAAGGTCATGCCGTAATCAATCTTGATCAAGTGAATCAACTATGGCTGCATGGATAGGACGGAGCGAGGCGCTGGCGCGGCTGGGGGTGCGCGCGCAGACGCTGTATGCCTACGTCAGCCGAAGCCGCATCGGTGTGCGGCCCGACCCGAGCGATCCGCGACGCAGTCTGTACAGTGTCGAGGACATTGAGGCGCTGGCGTCCCGTCGACGCCGCGGGCGCAGCGCGCAGGCGATCGCGGAGAGCGCATTTTCCTGGGGTGAAGCCGCGATCCCCACGGAAATATCGACGATCGCGCACGGTCGGCTGGTCTATCGCGGCCGCGACGCAGTGGCGCTTTCGGACATGGCATCGCTAGAAGGCACGGCGTCGCTCCTGTGGGACACGGCGGCACCGATCGCATTGGTCGTGCCCACCGATACGCCGATGGGCGCCTATGCCGCGCTCGCGGCGCTGGTCGACGATGCCCCCGCGACGATCGGCCGCTCGGCGGCAGCGCAGCATCGGGACGGAGCAATCAGTGTCGGGCAGCTTGCCGCAGGCTTCGGACTGCCGCGAAGCGACTCGCCGCTCCATGCTCGGCTCGCAGCACGTTGGCGCTTGGAGGGCACCGGCGCGGAACTGCTGCGCCGCGCGCTGGTGCTGATGGCCGATCACGAGCTCAATGCGTCGACTTTCGCGGTACGCGTTGCGGCATCGACCGGCGCGCCGATTGCCGCATGCCTCCTCGCCGGCCTCGCGACCTTGTCTGGACCGCGTCACGGCGGCGCAGGCGCGGCGCTGGGCATGCTCGTCGACCACGCCGAGCGCCTCGGCGTCGGTGAGGCGCTCTCGCAATGGCTCGGCCTAGGCCTGCCTGTGCCGGGCTTCGGCCATTTGCTGTACCCCGAAGGGGACATTCGCGCATGTGCGCTGCTTGCGCATCTCCCGCGCGACTCGTTGCTGGCGGCGCTGGCCGACGCCGTCGCCGCGGCGACGGGGGCGCTGCCCAATATCGATTTCGCGCTCGCGGCACTCCAGCGTCACCTGGCGCTGCCGAGCGACGCGCCGTTCGTGCTGTTTGCGCTCGGCCGCAGCATCGGCTGGGTCGCGCACGCCGTCGAACAGGCCACCTGCGGCACGCTGATCCGTCCGCGTGCCCGTTACGAAGGCCTCACCGAAACAGTTTGAGATCGATCGAGTTGCCCGCTGCCTTGTAGCCCGCGTCGTTGCCATGGAGATGGTCGCCCATGTGATAATCGGCGCGCATGCTCGCCGGATCCTGAGGGTCGCGGATGACCTTGTCGAAATCGAGCACTGCGTCGAACGCCTTCGACGTCCGGATGAACCCGTTGATCTCCTGTCGCGCCGCCTCGCCGCTTTCGGACCAATAGCCCGCGCCCTTATAGGGTGCGATCGTCGCGCCATAGACCTTGATGCCCTTGGCGTGCGCGCGCGTGATGATCTGGCGATAGCCGTTGATCACGTCCTGCGCGGTGATCGGCGTCGCCGCCGGCCGCGGAGGCGCGCCCGCGGGGCCCGGCCGCGGCGGGCCGAAGGCGACGCCGAGATCGTTGACGCCTTCGAAAACGATGATCGCCTTGACGCCCGGCATCGCAAGGACGTCGCGGTCCAGCCGTGTCACTGCCGCTTCGCCGGCGCCGTCGTTGATGACTCGGTTTCCGCTGATTCCCTGGTTCGCGACCCCCCATATGGTGCCCTTGCGGGCCGCGAGCCGCGCGGCAAGGAAGTCGGGCCAGCGGCGGTTGGCGCCGCTGGTCGATCCGATCCCGTCGGAAATCGAATCGCCGATGACCGCCACGGTCGCCGCGCCTTTCGCCGCATCGACTTCGACGCCCGCGATGAACGGGCGGCTCTGGATCTTCGCTTCGGGTGTGAACTCCATGCCGCTGAAATCGCCTTCCGGGGACACCAGCCCCGTGTCGAGCCCGGCCTGATGGCAGGTGCAGGGGCCGGTCGCGTCGGGGAAATAGAGATCGAGCGAGACGCGCGCGAGCGCGGGCACGTCGAGCTTGACCGCGTCGCTCACCATCGGCGCGCCCCTGGGGATCGTCACGCCGCCGGCGCCGCCGAAGCGCAGCATATGCGCACTGCCGGGAACTTCCTTGCCGCTGTCATCGAGCAGCGCGATGCGCGCCGCGCCGACCTTGAGTGGCGCCCCGCCGAACGCATTGGTCAGCCGCACGCGGAGCGCGGTTCCGCCGGCCGAAAGCCGCAAGGTCTGGCGGATCGTGCGGTTGGTCCAGCCGGGAGTCGCGGACGGACCAGGACCCGGGTTGGGCGGCAGCGGAGCCGCGGTCCAGGTCGTGATCCAGTCGGCCTGTGCCGGAACGGCCGAAACCAACAGCGGCAGCCCGATCGCTGCCGCGAAGAGCCTGTTCATGATCCCTCCCTGCGGATTTCGCCTTTTGGTGACCCAACCATGCCAGCCGCTCTTGCGGCGGGCAAGACGATGGCGGCACGCTCCGGGCCGGCATGCCCGTCGCGGGTGCACGCGCACCAAGAAAGCCTATGCGCAATCCGGTGCGGCCCTCAGTCCGACCGTTTCGGCGAGTTTCGTTTCGTCGACTGAATTTTCCCAGCGCGCCACGACGAACGTCGCGACGCAGTTGCCGATTACGTTGGTCGGCACCAGCGCGACGCCGAGGATGCGGTGAATGCCGAGCACCAGCGCGATACTCGCGACCGGAATCGAACCGACCGCACCGAGCGTTCCGGCAAGCACCACGAATGCCGCGCCGGCGACGCCCGCCGCGCCCTTCGATGTCAGCAGCAGGACGCCGAGCAACTCGATCTGCTGCGTCAGGCTCATGGGCGTGTCGGTCGCTTGCGCCAGGAAAACGGCGACAGTGGTGAGATAGAGACAGGTGCCGTCGAGATTGAACGAATAGCCCGAGGGGATGACGAACCCGACCACGCTTTCCTCGCACCCTGCCTGTTCGAGCTTTTCGATCAGCCGCGGCAGCACTGTCTCGGACGAGGCCGTGGCGAGTACCAGCACCAGCTCGTCGCGGATAAATCCGATCAGGCGCCAGAAGCTCACGCCCGCGAAGTGCGCGATTGGCCACATCACGGCGAGCAGGAACAGGGTGCAGACGAAGAAGTAAGTTGCGATCAGGGCGCCGAGCTGGACCAGCGATCCCGCGCCGAACTTGCCGACGGTGAAGGCGATTGCACCGAGCGCGCCGAGCGGTGCGAACCACATCACATAATGGACGATACGGAAGAAGATGTTCGAGAGTGCGCCGATCAGTGCGGTCACTGGCTTGCCGCGATCGCCTGCGGCAGCCAGGGCGCAGCCGAACAGCACCGCTACCAGGAGCACTTGCAACGTATCTCCTTCGCTGAACGCGCTGACGAAGGTCTTGGGGATCAGCCGCAGGAAATGCGCCCATATGCTGTCGGCCTGTGCGGTATGGACATAGTCGCGAATCGCGTGGGTATCGATCGCATGCGGATCGACGTTCATTCCGGAGCCGGGTTGCAGCAGATTGACTGCGGTCAGCCCGATGATCAGCGCCAGGATCGTGATAACTTCGAAATAGAGCAGTGCCTTGACCGCGACCCGGCCGACCCGCTGCATGTCGCGCATTCCAGCGATTCCGTGCACTACGGTCAGGAAGATCACCGGACCGATCAGCATGCGGATCAGCGCGATGAAGGCATCGCCGAGCGGCTTCCACCCGTCGACGGCATCCGGCCAGCCGCTCCCGATCGCCACGCCCGCGAGCGTTCCGACCACTACCCAGAGCCACAGCTGGCCGAAAATCCGCAGTCGCGCCATCCAGTTCCCCTGACGCCAGGCGTGGCAGGCGTCAGCGCTATGGCATGCGGCGCAGCAGTGCAACGCCTCTGGCCGGCGCCGCCGCCGCAGAGCGGCTCCTGCCGTGTTGCGTGACGAAGTCCTGGAATCGTTGATAATGTCCGTTTGTGCGACTGGCTTCGCACGCTAAGGATCGATATAGCGGGCGGCGAGATCGCGGGTCGGATAGCGCGCGGCCAGTCGAACAGGAAAGCCAGGGAGGGTCTGAATGAAGCATCTAAAAACGGGCGTGATCGGGTTGGTGGCGGTCGCTGCGAGCGGTGCTTTATGCGCTGCGCACGCGCAGTTCGGCGGCGGCCCGACCGATCCGCCGCCCGCCTATGTCGCGATGCTGATCGACGGAACCGGCACCACGCTCGGCCCGGCCGGCGTGTGGCAGACGCCCGAGGGACTTGCGGTCACCGTCCGCGTCGAATTCCTGCCGCCGGGCAAGCACGGCATCCACGTCCACACCATCGGCAAATGCGTCGGTCCGGATTTCCAGTCGGCCGGTGGCCATTGGAACCCGACCAGCAAACAGCACGGGTCGATGAACCCGGCCGGTCCGCACCAGGGCGACCTGCCCAACATCGAGATCAACGGCAACGGCTTCGGCTTCGTCGATTTCACGATCCCGGGTGCGACGCTCGACAGCCTGATGGACGCCGACGGCGCTGCGGTCGTAATCCACGCGGACGTCGACGACATGAAGACCGATCCTTCGGGAAACAGCGGCGCGCGCATCGCCTGTGGCGTGCTGAAGAAGCCCGTGGCGCTCCCGCCGCGCGCCGCACCGCGCCCGCGTCCGCAGCAATAAGGAAAGGCCAAACCGCTCGTTGTTCGTGCTTGCCCGTGAAGCGGTGATTCTGCCAGGAATCGGAACGCTTCACCGGCAGGTCAGGAACGGCGTGAGCGCGATTGTCCGAGCACGCGCCCGGCACGGGCACGGACGCATGGCTCGCGCTGTTTGGGCAAGGCAGTCGTCAGCGCGTGGCGGCGGCGACGCCATCGAGCGCGGAGGGCAGCCACAGATGGAACACCGCGTACCAGGTCGCAAGCGCCAGTAACGCGCTCGTCACGAGCAACGTGCCGCTGGCGGTCCATCGCAGCGCACCACCCATCCCGCGTCGCGCGCGGATGAACATCTCGGCGATCGCGAGATTCGGCACATAGAAGAACACATCCATCACCAGATCGAACCCGCCGCGGAAGTCCTGGGTGTGGGCCCATTTCCCCATCGTCAGGAACCAGAAGCCATATTCCATGCGATAGAGCCACGATCCGATCGCGAGCGCGAACAGTCGGATCGCCCAGGCACGATGTAGCTCGACCCGGCGTGCGCGGGCGTTGGCGAAGGCGAGCCAGGCGCACGCCACCATCGCGGCGCCGTAGAGGCCGAAGCCGAGGCTCATCGCCGGCCCGCCGATGGTGCCCTTGGCGAGGATGAACCCGAGTCCACCGAGCCCCGCGAGCGCCGCGGCACCGACATAGAGTCGCCCGATCCAGCGATGCACGGCCGGCCAGCGCCGGCGCACGCCGCCGATCAACTGCATGGGGCCGAGCAGCAGCAGGATTCCGCCGGTCACGAAATGCGCGCCGATCGCCAGCGTCGCGCCCGGCGTCGCCGCCTCGTGTAGCCGCGGCAACGACTGGTTCCACCGCTCGGGCGTCCCGCCGACCGCCATGCCGCCGAAGAAGGCAAGGATATAGGCGCCGAACAGGCCGGCGCTGATCCAGCTCATCGCGACCAGCAGCGTAGCGCTCCAGCGCATCGCGCGGTCGGCGAGCGGGTCTCGGAACGGTTCCGCGGTGCTAGCCATAAAGTCCCCTTCAACCTGGGAGATAGCAGGCGAAAGGGATGTTCCCAACGATTCGGCGTGGCGCATTGCAGGAGAGGGCAGCGAGGCGCCATCCGGGCTTGGTTGCGCTCATGAACTCAGCGGATAGCGTGCAACTGCTGCGTAGCTCGCCCCCTCGCGACCGAGATGGCTCTCGAACAGGATCAATGCGTCGCAGCGGAACGGCTCGCTGGCCAGTGCGGCATGATCGGCGAGCCACCGGTCTGCAGCGCCTGCGGGCGCGTTCATCCGCGCGAGCGTGACATGCGGCAGATAGGCGCGGCGCTCCGGCTCGAGCCCGGCGCGCACCATTGCCTGGTCGACCTTGCGGTGCAGCCGCGCGAGTTCGTCATGCGGGCGCACGCCGGCCCAGACGGCATTCGGCCGCCCGCGCGCGTCGAACATGCCGACGCCGGCCAGCGCGAGGTCGAACGCCGGGAACTGAACGCCCGCCAGTGCGAGTGCGGCATCCTCGGCCCGCGGGCGATCGACTTCGCCGATGAAGCGAAGCGTCAGGTGCAGCTGTTCGTCGCTCTGCCAGCGCGCGCCGGGCAACCCACCCATAAGGCCGAGCAGTTGCGTACGGATCGGCTCGGGCGGCCGTAGCCCTACGAATAGTCGGTGCATGGCTAACCCCTTAGCTGCCGGCGTGCCGTCGGGACAATCTCCTCCTGCGGCGGACGTTGGCGTCGCTTCGATGGCGCGCCGTTCACTTATGTGAAAGCCCGGCGCGGCTAACGCAGTTTAGCTTGAAATGCGCCCGCGCTGGGCCGATATTTGAGCGACGCCGGCACTGGGTCCGGCAAAGGAGTTTGCAATGGCCAATTGGTCTGATCCACGGACGAGCGGCACGCCTTTCGTAGCGGCCGGTACGCGCACCGCCGCGTACGACGCGGGTCTTCGGTCCTATATGTTGTCGGTCTACAACTATATGGCGTCGGGGGTGCTGCTCACCGGCATCGTCGCGCTGCTGTTCTCCTGGGGCGGCGAGACGTCGCCGGCCGCGCAGGTGTTCATCAATGGCGGGATCCTGAAATGGGTGATCGTGCTGTCGCCGCTCGCGATCATCTTCGCAATGAGCGCAGGCATGGCGCGCATGTCCGAGATGGCGATGCAGGGGCTCTATTGGGCCTTTGCGGTGCTGATGGGGCTGTCGCTCTCGACGATCTTCCTGGTCTATTCGGGCACCTCGATCGCGCAGGCGTTCTTCGCGACCGCCGCGGGCTTCGCTGGTCTCTCGCTGTGGGGCTATACCACCAAGCGGGACCTGTCGGGCTTCGGCACCTTCCTGATCATGGGCCTGGTCGGCCTGATCGTTGCGAGCCTGGTCAATCTGTTCCTGCAGAGCGGCCCGATGCAGCTGGTGATCAGCGTGCTCGGCGTGCTGATCTTCGCAGGGCTGACGGCCTATGACACGCAGAAGGTCAAGAGCATCTACGCCTATGTCGCGGGCACCGACATGGTCGGCAAGGTCGCGATCCAGGGCGCGCTGACGCTCTACCTCGACTTCATCAACATGTTCATGTTCATCCTGCGGCTGTTCGGCAGCCAGCGGAACTAGGATCGCAACCGTCGAAACAACGCGGCCCGGGAGGTGACTCCCGGGCCGTTTTGATTCGCGATCCGTCGTCGTTCCGACGGAACGAGCAGCCGGTGGCGTTCGTTTTAGATCGCCAACGCAACGGAGTTTTGACTCATGGAACGGATCGACGAACGCGCGCTCGACGACACGGCTGCGGCGCCGGCGCATCCGACGAAAGACCGCCCGCCGGTCGGCTCGGCCGACGCGGGCACCGACGCTTCGATCGCCGAGCGGCTCGAGCGAAATCCCGAGAGCACCGAAGCGCGGCTCGACCGTGCGCTCGACGAATCGATGGACGCTTCGGACCCGCCCGCCTCGGTCCAGCCTGTGCACTCGCACGAGCCCGTGGCTTCGTCGGGTTTCGACCCCGAGCTCGAACGCAAGCTCGCGGCGAAGAAGAACAAGGGCTTCTTGGGCCGTCTCGCCGCCAACCTCGGTCTCGGCTGAGGTCAGGAGCGCGTGACGCAACACGGCGGCTGGCGCGATAACCTCGTCGTTATCGCGGCACTGCTGGCAAATCTCGGGATCGCCGTCGCGAAGTTCATAGCGGCGGCGATTTCGGGTTCGTCCTCGATGCTCACCGAGGGCGTGCACTCGCTGGTCGACACCGGAAACCAGGCCCTGCTGCTTTACGGTACGAAGCGCGCCAAGCGCCCGCCCGATCCGGAACACCCGTTCGGCTATGGCCGTGAGCTCTATTTCTGGAGCTTCGTCGTCGCGATCCTGATCTTCGGGCTAGGCGCCGGCGTGTCGGTCTATGAGGGCTATGTCCATATTTCCGAGCCGGCACCGCTCGAAGGCGCGACGATGAACTATGTGGTGCTGGGCGTCGCGCTGATGCTCGAAGGCGCGAGCTGGACCATCGCGATGCGCGCATTCGCCAAGGCCAAAGGCGACAGCGGCTGGTGGGAGGCTATCCAGGCGTCGAAGGACCCGGCGAGCTTCATCGTACTGTTCGAGGATTCGGCGGCGCTCGCCGGTCTCGTCGTCGCCGGGCTCGGAGTCTGGGCCAGCCATGCCTGGAACGACGCCCGGATCGATGGCGCCGCTTCGATCGCGATCGGCCTCATCCTCGCGGTCGTCGCCACCTTGCTCGCGCGCGAAGCGAAGGGCTTGCTGATCGGCGAGCGTGCCGATCCGGGCGTGATCGCCTGCGTCCGCGCGATCCTCGATCGCGAGCCGCGCATCGTCCATATCAACCACGTCCGCACCATCCATACTGCACCCGAGCGCGTCTTCGTCGCGATCAGCGCCGATTTCGACGACACGCTGACCATGGGCGAGGGCGAGCGGTTGATCGAGCGCATCGAACGCGAGCTCAAGGCCGCGATGCCGACGCTCAGCTCGATCTACATCCGCCCCGAACGTGCCGAGGACGCGCAAGGCGTCGTAGCAGTCGGCTGAACTCGGGGGTAGCAGTCATCGGCTGGAACCTGGGCTCGGCGGTCGCGCTTGCCTGGTTCGAGTTCAGTCCTCGGCCGCTTCGACTTGCTTCGCCGGCGCGGCGAGCGCCTCTGCCAAAAGCGCTTTGCGCCGCCGCTCCAGTGTCCGATACGGCACGTTCCACAGCCAGCGCCGGCCCGCGACGTACAGGATCAGCGCGATCATCACGATTAGAGCGAGCTTCACTTCCGACGGAAGCTCGAGCATCGACAGCACGATCGCCGTCGCGACCACTTCGATCGCCAGCGCCGCCGCGAGCGCCATCGCCACCGTCTGCCAGGCGCGCTGGAAGTCCTCGATCATCGCCTCGCGCTCGTTGGCGTCGACCAGCAGGCCCGCGGGCTTCTCGTGACAGCGGAACAGGAACTTGGCGCCGCGCGGCTCGAACTGGGCGTCGAGTTTCGCGAGATCCCGGGCGAGCAGGTTCATCGCACTATTTCTTCAGCAGGTCCCAGGCCGCTGCGGTCAGTGACTCAGTCGCGGTCGCGATCACTGCTTCGGCGTCGGGCGCCCAAGCGGGGCTGTGCAGCGACGGCAGCTTCGCGCCGCTCGCCTGCGCGGCCTCCCATTTCGCCTTGGGTACGCCGCCCACCCAGAAGATGGTGCTCTGGATGGCGTTGTCGGCAAGGTAGAAGCGCCCGAAGTCCTCGCCGGCCATCACTGCGGGCACGTCGAACACGCGTTCCTTGCCGAAGCGGGAGGTAAACAGCGCCGAGAGCCGCCCGGTCAACGGCTCGGTGTTGTAGGTCGACGGTGTGAACTCGTTCTTGACTGTCACCACCGGCATCGCGCTCTCGGGAAATCCCGATGCGATCGCTTCGCCGCGCGCCACCCGTGCGATGCCGTCGAGCAGCGCCTTGCGCACTTCCGGCTTGTAGCTGCGTACCGTGAGCAGCAGCGTCGCCTGGTCGGAAATGACATTGTGCTTCGATCCGGCGTGGAATGCCCCGACGGTGATCACCGACGGGTCCTGCGGGTCGGTTTCGCGGCTGACCAGTGTCTGCAGCGCCATCACGATCTTGGCCCCGAGCACGATCGGATCCTTGGTCATGTGTGGGTAGGCGCCATGGCCGCCTATGCCGTGCACGACGACATCGACCGAATCGACGTTCGCCAGCGCATAGCCCGATCGCATCCCGATCGTGCCGGCAAGCTGGCTCGCGCTGTCGTGAAAAGCGAGCGCATAGTGCGGCTTGGGGAAGCGCGTGAACAGCCCGTCGTCGAGCATCGCTACCGCACCCTTGCCCCGCTCCTCGCCGGGCTGGCCGATCATGACCACCGTGCCCGACCAGCGCTCCTTGCTCGCGGCGAGGTTGCGCAGCACGCCGACCCAAGCCGCCATGTGCGTGTCGTGCCCGCAGGCATGCATCACCCCGCTCTCATTGCCTTCCTCGGTGGTCGCGCGCACTTTCGACGCGAACGGCAGCCCGGTCTCCTCGGCCACCGGCAGCGCGTCCATGTCGGCGCGGATCAGCACCACTGGCCCGGGTCCGTTGCGCAGCACTGCGACCACTCCGGTCCCGCCCACTTTCTCCGTCACTTCATACCCGGCCTTGCGCGCTTCGGAAGCGAGCTTCGCCGCAGTCTGCACTTCGGCCATGCTCAGCTCGGGATGCGCGTGTAGGTCGCGATAAAGCGCGACGAGCGAGGGCAGCTCGTGCTGAGTCAAATCATGTGCCGGGTCGGCGACGGCCGGAGAAGCGAGAGTCATCAAGACGCCTGCTAGCGAAAGGAGTTTCATTGCCCCTTAGCTAGCAGCAGTTGGCGCACAGGCCAGCCCCCGGCGCGTCAAGATCGCGTCCGAAGACGGATTAGGCCCCAGCGGTGCGCCGATTGGATGCCGGTTCAGGCCGTCGGCACGGGCTGCGAGAGCTTCGCCGGGCGCAAGCCGTCGCGTTCGTTCGCCGGCACTGGCGCAGTCGGATCAGGCCGGAACGCCGCGGGGGCGCGATGGCGCGCATCGGGACGCGGTTGGTCGAGCGCGAGGTCAGGCGCCTCGTGCTCGGCATTGCCGCGCGAAAGCGCGAACCGCAGCAGATAGCCGACCAGCGCGATCCCCGCCGCCATTCCCACGGCGCCGACCGCGATCAGCGTTCCCGAGCCCCGGGGGTCGCGCGCGGGTTTCCCCGCGCGCTTCCGCGCCTGTGCGTTCCGGGCCGCACTCACCGGCAGCTCACGTCACTGCTGTTCTTGTCGACCGCCGAGCCAATGGCGGCGCCGCCGGCAGCGCCAAGCACGGTGCCGAGCAGTTCCGATCCGCCCGGGGCAATGATGTTGCCGAGCACGCCGCCGGCGATTCCGCCGACGACCAGTCCGGTCGTACCGTCCGAGCGCCGGCAATAATATTTACCGTCCTGACCGCGATAGATGCGATCCTCGCGGCGCAGCCGATATGCGCGGTAGCTCGGATCGTCGCGGTAATAACGGTCGGCGTAATAGCCGTTATAGGCCGGGTCCGGACGATTATAGTCATATTCGCTATAGTAGCGCGAGCTGGCATAGCCAGTTCGCCCGTCGTCGTAGCTGGTGCAGCCCGTGAGCAGCACGGCGGCACTCGCTACCGCGACGCCAATGATCGTACGCATGGTACAGACTCCTCTCCATATTGAGACGGGAATGCCCCGCGATGGGCATAGGTTCCGCCTTGCCCCGCGATCCGCGGCGGCGCATCACCGGCACGGGAGGGGTGCATGGCCCGCTATGTCGAACCGCGCGCCGCGCGGCACCGAGTTGAAGTCGTAAACGACGGCGAACGTTTGTCGATTCCGGTGCGGCGGAACTGGCTGTTCCTGAGCGTTATGACGTTCGGATGGCTGCTGTGGACTCTGGTCGGCGCGGTTTCGGCAATCGCGATGGTACGCCATTTCGAATGGCTGCTGGTGCCGCTCGCGCTGTTCTGGATATTGTTCTGGCTTGGCATCGCGATGAGCATCGCCTCGGTCGTCGCCGGTTCGGAACGTGTGCGCGTGGTATCGGGCGACCTGGAGATCTCCGCGGGCGTCGGCCCGATCCGAAGCACGCGGCGCTTCCGCGGCGAGGCGATTCGCAACTTGCGCCGCGTCGATTCCGACGGCTGGATGTCGTGGTTCGTGCGTAGCCAGCAACCGCCGGTGTTCTGGCGTCAACGCAGTGGTGCGGTGCAGTTCGACTATGGCGCGGAGACCTTTCATTTTGCGAACGGCGTCGAGGGCGCCGAGGGCGGCCAGATCGCCGCATGGCTCGCCAAGCGCCTGCCGCCGGCTGCCAGCGCCTCCTTCGCCCAAGGCATAGTCGATTGATCCTGCTCGTGCTCGCGCTCCAGGCGCAGCCGGTGCCGCTGCCGCATGTCGCGACGCATCCGGGCAATCCCGCGGCGGCCGCCGCCTATCCCGCGCGCCGGCAAAAGCTCGCCGCCGACGGCCGCGCGCTGCTCGTTCGCAGCCAGGTCGCGCGGAACGGCTACAAGGCTGCGCCCGGCCGCCCGCGCAAGGCCGAGCTCAAAGCCGCCACTGCCGAGCTCAAGGGCGCTCTCGACGCGATGAACGCTATGCGCGAGATGCAGTCGCTGCGGCTGCAGATGGCAATGGAGCGCGTCTCGAAGTCCGAGGAAGTGCTGTCGACCCTGCTCAAGAAGCTCGGCGACACCGACAAGGGGATCGCCCGGAAGAAGTGATCGGTTCGCTGCCGGCTACCAGCGAAAGCCCTTCGCGGCGGCCAAGCGGTCGACTTCGGCGAGCAACGCCTTCTTGCCTTGGGTACGGCGCTCGCCGCTGTTGCGCGGCAAATCGAAAGGCGCACCGTTCTCCGCTTCGAACGCGGCCCGGCGTCGCGCCAGGTCGCGCGCGAAATCGGCCATCAGGATCGTCTGCCCATAGTTTTCGGTTTCAGCCACCAATGTCTTCGACTCCGTGATCGCCGAGCGTTTCCGTACGGATGCGCCGATCAAGATAGGCCCGGTCGAGATCAGGATAAAGCTCTGCCAGGCGCCGAGCTTGGCTGAGCATGTCGGGCGCGCTTCCACTCGCATATTGTCCCATCCGATCTGCGACCATGTCCTCGATCGAGAGAATCCTGAATTCGGGAGCATCGTCGATCGGACGGCGTCGGAAGTGTCGCCCATCGGACTACTCCCGACCACTTCGAAACCAAGGCCAATCTCGGGATGCACCCAGCCGCGAGTCACACGGCCGGGACCCGACGGCCGGACGAATCCGAGGCGCCGTAGTTCTTCCTCTAACTCGGGCTGGGCCGGGGACGTCAGGTCGATATCGCCGGTCATCACTGCGCTCCGGTATAGAATTCCACCGCACCGCCGCCGACCAGCACCCGGCGCGGTAGCCCACGCGTGGCCATCGCCCCGCTGACCTGCGCGAGAAGCCGGATAGCGGCCACGAATTCCGGTCGCCAAGGCAGGACATCGGTCATCGGAAGAGTATTGCTGCGTCGCCTAGTGCTGGCAATGTCGGTGTCACGCCAGCGTATAGCTCAGTGTCACTTCCGCCTTCATCAGCTTCGACACCGGGCAATTCTCCTTCGCGCCCTGCGCCAGCGCGGCGAACTGCTCTTCGTTGATCCCCGGCACGGTCGCGGTGAGGGTCAGTTCCGAGCGCGTGATCGCGAACCCGCCGTCGACGCTGTCGAGCTTCACTGCCGCCTTGGTCTCGAGCGTGCCGTCGCTGAACCCGGCGCGCGCCAGCGCGAAGCTCAGCGCCA
>Ga0068859_100001572_pt1 | contig 23265 bp, 14 predicted proteins | sample KBSSwiS22_FD_66585 | JGI IMG/M metagenome (GOLD analysis project Ga0068859, IMG submission 66585) | Switchgrass rhizosphere microbial communities from Kellogg Biological Station, Michigan, USA - KBS Switchgrass S2-2 | ecosystem: Host-associated > Plants > Roots > Rhizosphere > Soil ...
AATGCAGACGTCGCTCTGCCTCGACGAAAGCATTGTCAGCGCACGTCATGCGAAAGTCGCGCTGGAGTTGGAGAGTTGTAGAATAATCAACATCAAAGTCGGACGAGTCGGCGGTTATTCACAAGCTCTCGGCATACACGACCTGTGCCTCGCGCAAAACGTGCCTGTCTGGTGTGGCGGCATGCTCGAGTCGGGCATTGGTCGCGCGCACAACATCGCGCTTGCGAGTCTGCGTGGCTTCACTTTGCCAGGGGATATTTCCGCGAGCTCACGTTACTTTGAGCGCGATATCATAACGCCCGGTGTTACAGTAGCCGCTGATGGTACGGTAGCGGTTCCGGATGGTCCGGGTTTGGGTTTTGCGGTCGACCTGGGTTTTATTGAACGTCAGACTGAGACTCGCGTATACCTTGCACGATGAGGAATAAAATATGGCAGCGGGAAATTCGCTCAATAAAGGCGACGCTAATGGCACCAAGCCGTCGCTGACCTCGCTTGAAGTTCGCTTCGCCAAATCACCATTGAGCGGTTCTCGACGCCGCTTAATCAGAGAGATCCTCGACAATCACGAACAGACTTTCTTCCTGTCATCACGCGAGATGGCCAAGCGTTACAACGTTGACGCGGCTACGATCGTGCGAACGGTCCAGGCGCTGGGCTACGAGCGTTTTGCAGACTTCGCCGCGGACCTCCGTCAGCACTTCGTCAAACACATCACGCCTTACACCGTGCTCAAAGCCGCAACGCAGGAGAAGCGTAGCGTTACGGATCAAGTGCGCCATTGTTTTGAAAGAGATGTTGAGAGTTTGAGTGTACTCAGATCGAGCCTCGCAGCCGATCGCGCGGTGGAACTGGCGAAGCGCATTCATGGCGCACGACGGATTCTGGTGGTGGGAGTTGATCTTGCGGCTTCACTCGCGTGGTTTCTGGCGTATGGTCTAACGCCGCTCGGTTTCGACGCCGAGGCGCCGGTGGGGAGCACGGGTAACCTGCAACACAAGATCGATTTGATGACTGAGAAGGATTTGATGGTGGCGATCAGTTTTGGTCGCTGTTTGCGAGAGACTGTGGAAGCGGTTGAGCGCGCACACGGGCGCGGTGTGCCGACGTTTGGGATTACTGACAGTGATACGACACCGATCGCTTTGCACTGCGACGACTATCTCGTCGCGTCAACCAGCAGCCCTTCGTTCACTGGATCCTACGTGGCGCCGATGGCGCTGTTGAATACAATCATCGTGGCCTGCGCCCACCTGCGTCCGAAGCGAGCCCTCGCGATGTTAAGCCGCACCGAACAGGAATACCGCACCGGCAACCGCTGGTACCACGAACCCCAACGCAAAAAAAGATAGCGTAGCAAGAACAAGTCAGGAAGAGGGGCTTGCCCCCGCTTACCGAACCCCTTGATCAGCGGGGGCAAGCCCCTCTTCCTGACTTGTTCTATCTCATCATCTTTGTGCTCCTGTTGACATTGGATACGAGCAGTAGTATGTATCTCCTACAGAATTTCTATAGGAGACGGAATGAAAGAACCACGCAACGATCTTTTGAAAGGCACGCTCGATCTGCTGGTGCTGCAGTCGCTCAGCCTCGGGCCGCTGCACGGACTCGGCGTTTCCGATCGCATCTCGCAAATCACCAAAGGCGCTTTTAACGTCAAACCCGGTTCGCTCTTCCCCGCCCTGTACCGGCTCGAAGAAGCAGGCTGGCTCAAATCATCCTGGGGCGAGTCAGATAATAACCGGCGCGCGAAATACTATCGCCTCACCAAAACCGGACAACGCCAACTCAAAGTCGAAACCGAAAGCTGGCAACGCGTCTCCCTCGCCATCACCACCGCACTCAAAGCGACATAGGAGAAGAGATCATGGCTTTACTTCCCCGCCTCGCCAGTCTGTGGCGCAATCTCACAGACAAAGAGTCAGCGGACCACGAACTCAACGAAGAGTTGCGCGCTCACGTCGATCTGCTTACTGAAAGGAAACTCAGCGAAGGTCTCAACGCCGAGCAGGCACGGCGCGCGGCTCTAGTCGAAGTCGGCGGTATCGAACAAGTCAAAGAAAGAGTGCGTGAGGTGAGGACAGGGCGTCCCCTCGAAGATCTGGTGCAGGATCTGCGCTACGCATTACGCGGCTTACGAAAGCATCGTGGCTTCACCACCATCGCCGTGCTCACACTCGCGCTCGGCATCGGCGCGAACACCGCGATCTTCACCGTCATCAATACCGTGCTGCTGAGACCACTGCCATACGACCAGCCCGATCAACTCGTGGTCCTCATGGAAACAGTTTCGGAACGGCCGGTCGGCGTCTCATATCCGAATTTTGTCGATTGGCGAACCCAGACCACGGCGCTTGAAAACGTCGCCGCTGTCCGCACGCGCGAGAGTTTCAATTTGACAGGGGCGGGCGAAAGCGAACGTCTCGCGGGCAGACTCGTCTCCACAAATTTTCTCGCGACACTCGGCATCAAACCGATTCGCGGGCGCGACTTCCTCGCTGAAGAAGATCAGCCCGGCGCCAATCCGGTCGTGATCATCAGCGACGCACTCTGGCAGAGGCGGTTCGGTGCGGATGAAACGATCATCGGTAAACAACTGACGCTCAGCGGCCAGCAGTTCACCGTCATCGGGATCACGCCGCCCAATTTCCAGTACGCAGGGGAAGCAGATGTCAACGTACCCATCGGTCTTTCGGCCGATCGTTTCAAACTCCGGACCAAGGACCCGGGCATCTCTGCATTCGCGCGACTCAAGCCCGGAACTTCCATCGCCTCAGTAAACGCCGATCTCAACACGATCGCCGCGCGCCTCGAACAGCAGTATCCCGACACAAACACCGGCAGGCGCGTGCGAGTTGATTCACTACGCGAGAGTGTGGTCGGCGATATCAGGCCAACGTTGCTGACACTGCTCGGAGCGGTCGGATTCGTACTGCTGATCGCCTGCGCGAACGTCGCGAATCTTTTATTGACGCGAGCTGCCGGACGACAAAGAGAGATGGCAATTCGCACCGCGCTGGGCGCCGGGCGAATGCGCATCCTGCGACAGTTGTTCACTGAAAGCATGGTGCTCGCACTTGCCGGCGGTGTTGTTGGTCTGTTGCTCGCGATCTCGGGCACACGCCTGATCGCGTCGTACATTCCGGAGGGCATTCCGCGCATGAGTGAGCTCGGGATTGATGCGCGCGTGCTGCTGTTCACTTTGGGAGCGTCGCTGTTGACGGGCGTGTTCTTCGGACTCGCGCCGGCGCTCCAGTCGTCGGATAACAATCTCACCGAGACACTGAAGGAAGGCGAACGAAACTCGTCGCGCGGACATAATCGCGCCGGCAGTGTGCTGGTGATCTCTGAAGTTGCGCTGACACTCGTCCTGCTCGTCGGCGCCGGATTGCTCGTGAAGAGTTTCTGGCGTTTGAGCCAGGTCAATCCAGGTTTCAACCCGGAGAATGTGCTCGCGATGCAAGTCGCAGTCAGTGCACGTCCTGAAGAAGGCGCAAAGGTTGAGGGTTTTCTGACGGAATTGCAGTCGCGAGTCAAAGCACTGCCCGGAGTTCAATCCGTTTCCGTGTCCAATGGACTTCCATTTGAAGGAGCAAACTTCCCACCCTTCGTCATCGAAGGACAACCATCACCGCCACAGGGTCAGGAACCAAACGGCATTCTCTACACGGTCAACGCGGATTACTTCAAGACGATGCAGATAGAACTCGTTCGCGGCCGACTCTTCTCGTCGCAGGACACACGCGAGAGCCCGCAAGTCGCACTCATCGACGAGGTTTTCGCGCGCCAGTATTTTCCGAATCAGGATCCGCTCGGACGGCGTTTCAAGTTGAACGTTCCGGGCGCGGAGAGTCATGAAATTGTCGGTGTCGTGCGACACGTCGAACACACGAGTCTCGAAGGAGAAACGACGAACACGGCTGAGTTCTATTTCAACTTCGATCAGATTCCGATCGCGACGTTGCCGCGATATGTTCGGCGCGTGAACCTGCTCGCTCGAACCAGTGTCGAGCCGCTGAGTCTGGCTGGACCAGTCAGGAATCAGATTGCAGCGTTGGATAAGGACCAGGCGGTGTTCAACGTACGCACGATGGAACAGGCGTTGTCACGTTCGGTCGCGGCGCGCCGGTTCTCGATGATCCTGTTGGCGGTGTTTGCTATGCTGGCACTGGTGCTGGCGGCGGTCGGGATCTATGGCGTGATTTCGTATTCAGTCGCGCAACGGACGCGCGAAGTGGGGATACGAATGGCGCTCGGCGCGCGGACGATCGACGTGATCAAGCTCGTCGTGCGTGATGGGTTGAAGCTGGTACTGATTGGCGTCGGTGTTGGTCTGGCGGGAGCGTTCGGACTGACGCGATTAATGACGACGTTGCTCTTCGGCGTGACGCCAACTGATGCGCTTACTTATGCGACTGTCGCGCTCGGCCTTGTCGTTGTGGCGTTGATAGCGTGTTGCATTCCCGCGCGACGCGCAACGAAGGTCGATCCACTGGTGGCCTTGCGGTTTGAGTAATATCTCTGCGTACCTCTGCGTTCTCTGCGATTTAATGGCACGTTTAACGCAGAGGTCGCAGAGGGCCGCAGAGAATCACACTTGAGAATCAAACAGTTGTCGAATCCGGACCGTACAAAGTTTAACCGGCGTGAATTTTGTGTGCTGGCTGGAGGCATAGTTGCATCCGTAGCGCTCGAGGCTGGTTGTAGCGGCATGAGCGGATTTCCGAACGATGGCAGACTTAGCGCGCGTCCGCGTACGGACGTGAAGACATCCGCAACGGGCCAGATTATGCTCGGACTGGATAGCGAACGTGACGCTGTACTTCAGATACCGAAGAGCGCAGCCTCGTCGCCGCTTCCGTTGTTAGTCATGTTGCACGGCGCGACGCAAAGCGCTGAAGACATGTTCTGGTATCTCGGTTCGACTCACGAAGAGGCAGGCGTCGTGGTGTTGGCGCCTAACTCCCGCAGCACCACCTGGGACGCAATCCGCAACACATTTGCTGACGATGTTAACTATCTGAATCGCGCACTCGAACGCACGTTTGAAAAAGTCGCGATCGATCCGGCGCGCGTAGCCTTGGGTGGGTTTTCCGACGGCGCCACGTATGCAATTTCGCTCGGCCTGATCAACGGCGATCTCTTCAACAGCGTCGTCGCGTTCTCACCGGGATTTGTCATCGACGGCGAAGCGCATGGAAAACCGCGTTTCTTCATTTCTCACGGGACGCGCGATCATATTCTTCCGATTGATCGTTGCGGCCGTCGCATCGCGGGCGAATTGAAGGCGCGTGGCTTTGAAGTCAACTTCCGCGAGTTCGATGGCGATCACGAAATTCCCGCGGATGTCGCTCGCGAAGGTCTAAAGTTCATTTCGAAAGATCCCTAACGTACATTACTCATCTTGCGTCGCCTCACTTCAATGCGCCACCTGTAATATTTTCACGCAAGCGGTTCATTGTGAACTCAAGCAAATTCACGTAAGCAGCCGCGGCACAAAATTTCCTTAACTGCGAAGCAACGAACTACCGTAAGAGCAAGGCGATATGAGCACAGCAATTGAGTGTCTACCAGCTAACAACCAGGTAATTTCAAATTCAGCCATAAGTTCTGAGGAAAACGAGGTCCGGCGCTTCGAATTTGAGTGGGGTGTTGCTTTCGAGCGGCGCGACTTTGCCACCCTCGATCGAATAATGGCGGACGAGTACATCCTCACGGATCCTTTGGGCAATGTACGTGGCAAAGCGGAGAGCCTGGCGGCGCTTGAAACAAATGACGTTCTTTTTGAAAGCACCAAGAGCGATAACGTCAAGGTGCGGATCAACGGCGACACGGCGGTCGTAACCGGCAGGTCTACTTTCAAGGGGCGTTACAAAGGTTGGTCTATGGCCGGGCAGTACCAGTACACGGATGTGCTAGTAAAGCGAAACGGTTCGTGGCAAGCGGTCAGTTCACACATTACGGCACTCGGTACAGGCACCTTACGACTGCGAGTGGGCCTGCTGTTTTGCGGTTTCTTAGGTTAGTTTCACGCAAAGACGCAAAGGCGCAAAGGAAGACGCAAGCTGATTTCTTCGCGGCTTTGCGTCTTCCTTTGCGCCTTTGCGTGAAACTTGTCCCTGCCTCCTGTTGACAGCCGATAGGAAGGAGCATTAGACTCACCGCCGTCCTATCGACTGCATAGAGGAAAGATATGACCAAACAACAAGGAGACCTGTACAAACAGGGTACGCTCGAACTTCTGATCCTGCGGCTGCTGAGCTCCGGAAACCTCAATGGCTGGGACATCATGCAGCGCATCCAGCTCGTTTCCGGTGAAGTGCTCAGCGTCACTCCCGGTGCGCTCTATCCCGCACTCCATCGTCTCGAAGCACGCGGCCTGATCTCCGCCGTCTGGCGTCCCTCCGATAATAATCGCAAGGCCAAGTTTTACGAGTTAACCACTCGTGGCCGTAAACAACTCGACACTCAACGCAAACAATGGGAACAGTTCTCTGCTGCCGTTGCTCTAATCCTGCGAGATGCATGAGGACTTGAAGTGAACTTAAAAGATCTACTACGTCGCTGGCGCGCGCTCACTCGTAAAGACGAAATGGACCATGACCTTGATGAGGAGATGCGCTTTCATCTCGAACGAGAGATCGACCAGAACATCAGAAACGGCATGAGTCCTGAAGACGCGCGCTATGCGGCGTTGCGATCTTTTGGCGGTGTCGATCAGTCGAAGGAAGAATGTCGCAGTGCTCGCGGCGTTGGTCTAGTCGACAACATCGTGCGCGATGTTTCTTACAGCGGGCGTGTGCTGTTCAAGAGTTACGCCTTCACAATCGTTGTCGTGTTAACACTGGCTCTCGGCATCGGCGCAAACACTGCGATTTTCAGTTTTGCGAACGGCATTCTGCTGCGACCGCTTCCCTATCCTGAATCGGATCGTCTCGCGGTGGTGGAGGAGATCGCGCTCAAAGAAGACGGGAACTCGATCGGTGTGTCGTACCCGAATTTTCTCGACTGGCGTGAACAAAACAAGGTTTTCGAAGGCATCGCCTGTCACTTCGGGACCGGCAGGTTTGCGATGACTGCCGGTGGATCACCAAGCGAGATTCGTGGCACGCGCGTTACGCATGGTCTGTTTGAAGTGCTCCGTGTTTCGCCGATTCTGGGCCGCACTTTTACTGTTGAGGAAGACCGGCCTGAGGAAGATGCGGTCGTTATTCTTGGCTACAATCTGTGGCAAAGAAGTTTTGGCGGCAATCCGAATGTCATCGGACAGAAGATCACCGTCAGCAGTCGCCCGCGCACGATCATCGGCGTGATGCCGCGCGGTTTCAGATTTCCAGAAGTTTCCGAACTTTGGGTTCCACTTGCTGTCACTTCGAAGATCTATACGCGCAACGATCATGGCCTTGAGGCGATTGCGCGCTTGAAGAATGGCGTCACTATCGAGCAGGCGCAAGCGGAGATGACCAACGTCGCAGTGCGTATTCAAGAACAAAACCAGGTGACGAATGAAGGACTTGCCCTGAAGGTAACGAGTCTGCGCGAGAATCTGTCGGGCAGTTATCACGATGCGCTGTTGATTCTGCTGGGCGTGGTTGGCTGCGTGTTGTTGGTGGCGTGTGTGAATGTCGCGAATCTCATGCTCGCGCGCGCGACCGCGAGGCAGAAGGAGTTTGCGTTGCGCGCCGCGTTAGGTGCGAGTCGCTGGCGAATCATGCATCAACTCCTGCTCGAGAGTCTGTTGCTGGCAATTGCCGGTGGCGTGCTCGGGTTTGTTCTTTCCATCTGGGCTTTGCGTTTGTTGTTGACCGCCATTCCCGGAGACTTGCCTTTCTGGATGAATTTCAACCTCGATTGGCGTGTGCTCGGCTTCACGCTCGCGATAACTTTGTTGACTGGTCTGATCTTTGGCGCTGTGCCGGCCCTACAGACTTCACGCGTCGATCTCAACGACACACTGAAAGAAGGAGGTCGAGGCAATTCCGGCGTTCGTAGCCGCGCACGCAGTTTGTTGGTCGTGAGTGAGATCGCAATGTCGCTCGTGCTGCTCGTCGGCGCTGGTTTGATGATCCAAAGCTTTCTGCGTCTGCGACGTGTGAATATCGGACTCGATACAAAGAACGTCTTGACTGCAACCATCCTGTTGCCGCGTGCAAAATACACCCAGGACGATCAGCGGACTTCTTTTTACAAGCAGTTGATGGAACGCGTGCGGAGTCTTCCGGGTGTTGAAGCAGCGAGTGCAACGGGCACCCTCCCGCTGGGTGGAAATAATTGGGGACGGGGGTTGACGGTCGAAGGTTATCCGGTGCTTTCCGTCGGACAGGTGCCTACAGTTCAACACACAGTCGTTACGCCCGGTTACTTTCGCACGATGGGCATAACGCTGCTGGCCGGCCGCGACTTCAACGACGCGGACACAAAAGACTCACAGAACATCACGATTATTGACGAACGACTGGCGCGGCAGTATTGGCCCAACGAGAGTCCACTCGGGAAGCGTGTTCGTTTTGGACCACCCGAAGACAACGAGCCATGGCACACGATCGTCGGTGTCGTGAGCGCTGTCAGGCACCAGCGCGTGCAGGAAGAAACGAGACCGAGCGTCTATTTGCCGCACCAGAAAATTCCCGTTGGTGGCATGACGCTCGTTGCACGCACGTCTGTTAATCCACATGATTTCATTGGCGCCGTGCGGCGCGAAGTAGCCCAACTCGATCCGGATTTGCCGGTCAGCGAGGTCGCTACGATGGAGGAGGTTGTGGCTGAATCGATCTGGCAACCACGTCTGTACGCGATGTTATTTGCGGTCTTTGCAGGTGGGGCGTTGCTTTTGGCGCTGATCGGAATTTACGGCGTGATGGCTTTTCTGGTTCAGACGCGGACGCACGAGATTGGTGTGCGCATGGCATTGGGTGCGACCGCGCGCGACGTGTTCAAGCTGATCGTCGGACGCGGAATGAAGTTGACTGTCGTGGGCGTGGTTATTGGCGTCGGTGGTGCGATAGCGCTGACGCGTTTGATGCACAGTCTGTTGTTCAACACGAGCGCGACGGATCCGTTCACGTTTATTTTGATTTCGCTGCTTTTGTCGTTGGCAGCTTTCTTTGCATGTTATATACCCGCGCGACGCGCGGCGAAGGTCGATCCTCTCGTGGCGCTACGCTACGAGTAGCTCCACAGGTACAGCAGTACAACGAACTCAACGAGCAGCAAAAACCACCCTCCGGCTCTGATAATGCCTGGGGGCGTTGGTTTCTTGACACCTGGCATGAACAAATTACCGGTGTACTCTCCCACCTCCGGAAACCAGATACAGGCGAGTGGCAGCAGCAGCGCCGCGCACGTGATGAGAATGATAACGATTACCTGGCCAACGTTCTTAGGTTGGCTGCCAAACACAACCAGCGCTATATAACCGAGCGCCACCACTGCTGACACGCTGCGATGAGTGAACATGTGAATGAATTTCAATACGCCGAAGGCGTTGGCTAAGTTGGAGCGGAGCGACAACCTTAGGATCAAATCATAAAAAAACCGATTAACCCTAAAAGGGTTAGGCGTGTGCGCGAATAACCCTTACAGGGTTTCACGCTTTCTTAAAATATCGTCCCAGGGCTGAAATTAGCGAACGCCTTCGGCGTTACTGTGTCCTCTATTCTTCCACAGATCACCGGACGTGTATAATCACCGTATATGGAACTCAAAGACCCTTTCGCCACGGCGGGACTTCCTCCCCTCCAAAATCAAAACTCGCGGCCGGCGAAACCGAGCGAGCCGAAGTTTTTGATCCTCGTCGTCGACGACTCAGCCGACAACGTGGCGATGATCAGTCTCGCTTTACAGACACAGGGTTACAGAGTCGTGACTGCAAACAACGGTGAAGACGCGGTCACCGTCGCCGCACATACGATGCCCAACCTGATTTTGATGGATATCAACTTGCCGACTCTCGATGGCTTAGGCGCGACACGCAGGATTCTTGATAACGAGGCCCTGCGCGAAGTACCCATCATCGCGATTACCGCCTTTGGCACGGAGGGTTTTCAACGCGCTGCTTACGATGCAGGCGTGTCGGGTTATCTGACCAAACCGATCGATCTCGACCGCATGCACCAACTCATAGCGCGGCTACTCTCGCCAACAAACTCCGGCCACTTACCGCCCAACCCTACTTCTTGAGCTCGACTAACTCGAGCCGGATCGTCGTATCGCCGATGTTCTCGGCCCAATGTGTCACTGGTTCGCGGTAGATGACGTCGCCTGTCTTGAACTCGCCGTCAGTCACGGTTCCATCCTGCGCGTGGTTGCGAAACTTGCCCCCCGCGATGACATAGATCACGTACGCCGGATGCGAGTGAGTCTGCTCCTTGTCCCCGGGTTTGAGCGTTGCCTCGAGCACGCGCACGCGCGAGTTTTCCAGTTTCAGAGCAATCGTCTTCGCATTTACGATGAGCGGGTCCTGTACACGTGTTACACTCGCGTCGCCACGCACCAGTCCGGTTACAAGCAGAACAAACATCAGGATGTAAACTCGTTTCATATCAGACTCCTTCACAGATGCTAACTACACGTAGAGACTTTCTTACGCTTGCCACAGGATTCATGGTTTCACAAACTCTCTTGAATCGCAGCGCCTTCAGTCAGCAGAACAAATCGACGCGCATCGTGCTGCTCGGCACGAAAGGTGGACCACGTGTCGGTGAAGCCGGCCGCAGCAACCCCGCGACGCTGCTCGTGATCAACGACGTTCCCTACCTGATTGACTGCGGCTACGGCGTGACGAAACAGTTGATAACTGCCGGTATTGCACTCGACCGGCTGCGCTACATATTTATCACGCATCATCACTCCGATCACAATCTCGAGTTTGGACCGTTGATCTATAACACATGGATCACAGGCTTGCCCGCGCAGATTGACGCGTATGGTCCGCCGGGACTGGCGAAGATGGCCCAGCAATTTTTCGACTATCAGAAGTTTGACATCGACGTGCGTATTGTCGATGAAGGTCGTACCGATCCGCGCAAGCTGGTCACGACACACGAGATTAGTAAGCCGGGTGTCGTGCTAACGAATACGGACGTGAAAGTCAGCATGTGCGTCGTGCGTCACCCGCCGATCAGGGACGCGTATGCTTATCGTTTCGACGCCAGGGATCGTTCGGTGGTGATTTCCGGCGACACGGCATACGCGCCCGAGCTCGCCGAGTTTGCGAAGGGCGCGGATGTGCTCGTGCATGAAGTGATGTACCTGCCGGGCATCGAAGCGTTACTCAAGCGCTTGCCAAATGCGAAGCGTCTGCGCGAACACTTGTTGGCGGCACATACGCTGCCTGAAGACGTCGGCAGGATCGCCGCGCAAGCAGGAGTCAAGACACTGGTGCTGACGCACTTCGTTCCCGGTGACGATGCATCTATCACTGACGAACAGTGGGCCGCGGACGTCCGCAAACACTTTAAAGGTCAGATCGTAGTCGGGCGAGATTTGATGGAGATCTAGCCACAGATTACGCAGATTATCTGTGTAATCTGTGGATACAATTAGGACGCTGGTTTATTGCTGTAGCGCTTGAGAATGAGCTTCACGTAGTTGCGCGTCTCATTGTAAGGCGGAACGTTGTTGCCGTACTTCATGACCGCGCCCTCGCCGGCGTTGTATCCCGCCAGCGCCAGATCCACGCGGCCGTTGAACATCTTCAGCAGATCTTTCAGGTAACGCGTGCCACCCATAATGCTCTGCGCCGCGTCGTAAGGATTCGTAACTCCATAACGAGCAGCGGTGCCCGGCATGAGCTGCATCAAGCCTTGCGCTCCCTTCGGACTGATCGCGGCCGCGGTAAAGCCGGATTCCTGCGACATCGTGCAATAGATCAGAAAAGGATCGACGCCGTACTGCTGGCCGTAGTGACGGATGAGATTGTCGATTCGGGCATTTCCAGTTGACCAGATGGCCGCAGACGAAGCCGCGCTGTCCGATAAAATCGAGAGCTCCGGCACCGGCTGATTTGCGGCCGCGATCTCTTTGGTCACCTGCTCAACTTTTGCGCGTGCGTCAGCAAGTGCTTGCTCACTCTTCTCGAAATCTACGCGCGAGATGAGCCCGTCGTTTAAAAGCGATTTTGACTGTTCCTGCTGTTTCTCCAGCCGCTCGACTTCCTTCTGATAGATAGAAGAGAGGTCGTTCAGACTGGACTTGAGCTCAGCCTTGACGTCCTTGGCGGGGGCAGTTGGGCCTGACTCCTGGGCGTGTACCGGCGCGGCCGAAAGTAACCCGAGCACCACAAAGCCGAGCAAAAGCACGGCCCTGGAAAAACGCGCAAAAATATCTCTTAAAACCAAACGTTAATCCTCCAGTAAATTAGACACCTGAGATAGGCGGCCGGTTACGATGTCCGTGAACGAATTGAAGTTGCCGAATGTTCGGGTATTATCTCGGCGACCTCTGCGTATCTCTGCGATCCCTGCGTTTTACGGCGCTTTTCAACGCAGAGAACACAGAGATGCGCAGAGGATCGCAGAGGAGGATAAAAAATGTTTATCAGATCGCGTTCTCTTTCGCTGCTCGTTGTTCTGACTGTTGTTTGGAGTGCCGGAATCACAGCCAGGGCACAGACGAAAACGCCACTAACACACGAGGCAATGTGGGCGCTGAAACGCGTCGGCGCGCCCGTGCCCAGCCCGGATGGAAAATGGGTTATGTTTTCCGTTGTTGAACCCGCCTACGACGAGAAGGATCAGATCTCCGACCTCTGGATCGCTCCGGCGGACGGCAGCGCGAAACCGCGCCGGTTGACTTACAGCAAAGGCGGCGAAGGTGGTGTGGCGTGGAGTCCTGATAGCCGCCAGATTGCGTTTTCAGCGAGACGCGAAGGCGATGAAGTGAGTCAGATTTACGTGCTGGATGTTGCCGGTGGCGGCGAAGCAGTGCGAATCACTTCCCTTTCCACGGGCGCGCGCGCGGCGCTCTGGAGCCCTGACGGCAAGACGCTGCTGTTCACGAGTACCGTTTATCCGGGCGCGGCCGATGACGAAGCAAACAAGAAAATCGCGGCCGAACGCAAAGCGCAAAAGTATCGCGCACGTGTCTACGAGAAGTTTCCGATTCGCAACTGGGACAAGTGGATTGAAGACACGCAAGCGCACCTGTTCGTTCAGGCAGCTCAACCCGGCGCGAAAGCAAAGGATCTGCTCGCCGGAACAAAACTCGCTTCTGAACGCGGCTTTGCCGGACGTGTCAGCGACTCAGGCGATGAACTCGATGCAGTCTGGACGCCTGAAGGTGACGCCATCATCTTTGTCGCGTCTACCAACAGAGACGCGGCTGCCTACACCGAAACAAACACTTCGCTCTTCAGGATCTCCGCAAACGGCAGCGAACCAACGCGGCTCACAACCACGAGCGACAGCTTCAGCCGTCCCACCTTTCGTCCAGACGGAAAAGCTCTTTACGCCGGCGTTGAGGTCAAGAATGACAACAAAACTTATCATCTCGATCGACTGGCGAAGTTCGCCTGGCCCAACATGGGTCAACCGGAAATCCTCACTGCAAAGTGGGATCGCTCAGTCGGCAGTTTCGCGTTTACACCGAACAGCAAGTCGATCTATCTGACCGCTGAAGAAGCCGGTAATGAAAAACTCTTCACGATGCCTGCCGACGGCGGCGAAGTGAACCTCGCCATGGACATGACACGCGGCGTTTATACGAACCTGCGCATTCCTGCGAAAGCATCGTCAACAATCCTGATCGCGAACTGGGAAAGCGCAATCAATCCGCCCGAAGTGTTTCGACTCGACCTCGCAAGCAAAACTCAGCAACCGCTCACCACTTTCAACGCCGAGCAAGTGGCGAAGATCGACTGGTTACCGCTGCGTCACTTCTGGTTCACAAGCAAAGCAGGCAAACGCATTCACAACATGATCGCGTTGCCGCCAAACTTCGATGAGCACAAGAAGTACCCGCTGTTTGTCGTGATTCATGGTGGACCACATAGCATGTGGCGCGACAACTGGGGATTGCGCTGGAACTACTTCATGCTCTCGCGTCCCGGCTACGTGGTGTTGTTGACAAACTACACCGGCTCGACCGGATTTGGTGAGGCTTTTTCGCAGAGCATTCAAGGCGATCCTTTTAAAGGACCGGGAAATGAGGTCAACGAAGCTGCCGATGAAGCGATTCGACTTTATTCATTTGTCGATGGTTCGCGCCAGGCGGCGGCAGGCGCCAGTTACGGCGGCCATCTCGCAAACTGGCTGCAAGCAACGACGACGCGTTACAAGGCGCTGATCAGTCATGCGGGGTTGATCAATCTCGAGTCGCAGTGGGGTACGAGCGATACGATCTATTCGCGTGAAGTTAATAACGGCGGGCCGGTGTGGGAACAAGGTCCGATCTGGCGCGAACAAAATCCTATTCGTTACGCAAAAAACTTCCGCACACCGATTCTGTTATCAGTAGGCGAGAACGATTTTCGTGTGCCTTTGAATCAAACCCTGGAAAACTGGAGTGTTCTGCAACGCCTGCGCATTCCGAGCCGCCTGATCGTCTGGCCGGATGAGAACCACTGGATCCTCAAAGGTGAGAACAGTCGTTACTGGTACCGGGAAGTTTATGCGTGGCTGAAGAAATACCTGGACCCGGTAAGTACACAAGAGGCACAAACTGCACAATGAGTGATTCACTCTTTGTGCCTTTTGTGCCTCTTTGTGGCTAAAAACGGTGGCTAATTCCCGTTCTGGTGTGGCACCTGGAAGTTACCACCTGACAACTGGATCGGATTGAACGTCAGATCGATGAGGGTGTTCCCACCGGCATCTGTGACGCGCAGTCCGAATTGATCGTTGAATCCTGGCTCGCCGTTGTCGATAATTCGACTAATGAAGTTGTAATTGCCAAGTCCATTAATCGTGGCCTTGCCGGTCGCTACAGCTTCACCACCGACAATTGACAGACTGCCGAGCAAAGCGCTCTTGACCTCAACGTCACCGGCCGGCCGGTGTTCAATATACATCAGTGACCCTTGAGCGTTGCCGTTCTTCTGGTACTTGATATTGAACGCGATGCTTGCGCTGACGCCGTTGTGAATCAGTTGACCGCCGCCGGTCACGAATCCAAGTGAAGGATCGTAAACCGCAAACACGGTCCCACCCGAGCCCTGGTAGAAGTCTCCGTTGATTGTCACGTTCACGTCGTAGACATTCACCGGAACATTATTCAGAGTCACGCAGGCCGTACGCGTTGCTCCAACACCACCGCCACTGAAAACCGCGGCGCCGGAAGCAACAGCGGATCCGCTTCCAACGGGAACAACAGTGATCGTCACGCTTGTGATCTTCGTTGTATCTCCCGGACTGACATCACTTATTTCATCAAGAGCGAAGCAGAGCGGGATTGGACCAGCCGTGCCTCCCGGTGAATTCACCTGAACTGCTGACGGATTGGCGCCGGACGGAGTGACGTCGGCATCTTCTTTCGATACCGTCAGTGTCCCCGTGTTGCTACTGTTAAGGAATGCACTGTTAGTGCTCGTGAACGCTGCTGTAATGGTGTGCGATCCAGCGCCGACATCGACTGTGTAGCTTGTTGTCGCTACGCCACTGGAATTTACCGCTACAGCAGAGCCGACAGGATGACCATCAACTGAAAACTGCACGTTTCCGGAAATCGTCTGATCGAGGAATGTCGATGGACTGACGGTCGCCTTCAACGTAGTCGAATCACTGTAGACACCCGCAGCAGCATCAACCGTGACCGTAGTAGCGGTCGGGTCTTGCGCCGACAGAACCTGATCGTGCGCTCCGAAACCATTGTGATGGTGAAACAACAGCAAACCTTGCGAACCGTTTGCCACGTAGTTCGCCTTGTTGTAGTTGACCGGAATGACCCCGCCATTGAGATCGGCATAAAGCGGCACGCCGCTAACTCCACCGGTCACATCAAAGCCCGGATTTGCAGCGTCGTAAGTGCGAGTTGTGAGAGTCTCGATTACCCCACCAAAGCCACGACTCTGCGTCAGGATGCGATAGTTGAACTTCGCATTCGCAGTCGTCAAACCGATCGCCGAAGCATTGACCGGAATGATCATCATGTTCGTGTTGTAAACCACCGTATCGAGATTCGGATTTATATTGTTGAGGAAACTGTCCAACGCAAATGTGCCGTTAAAAGGCGCGGCACGGCGCGCGGAAACAAAGACGTCAAACAGGTTTCCGTTCGCATCCGCGGTAGCAGTGTTGATGATTTGAAAATCGTCAGTGCCGTTCCGGTCACGATCGACGAAGATATTGAACGTGACGTCGGTCGGAGTGTTCCATGGTCCGTGCGTAGCGATGGCAAAGTAAATCTTCGTAGTGGGCGTGACGGAATTTGTGGCTTTGAAGTCACTTGTCACCCCAACAACCTTCAAGTCAGCGTTGCTTGCCTGGCTCGGAAGCGCCGGGATGGCAGGGCTGGTTGCCTGCAACTCGAAAGCGCTAACGAGGGAGATCTCATCGACGGGGAAAGAGGCGCCAGTGTTGACGTGCTGTCCGGTCAAGCCGACGTTAGTCGATCCTGTCGGGCCGGTGAACAACACGTAGTTATGCGCAGTTGACATGTTAGAGGCCGGGCGCGGTGACGCAAAAACGGGCAGGCGCAAGCTCGTGCCGCTCCCGGGCGTCAACGTGATGTAGCCCGAGTCCTCACTCATGTAATAACGAGGATTACCCCCCTGAGTAGCAGTCATCGTCGCATCACGCGGATGCTTCATCGCTGCTGCATTCGCGTTTAATTGGATCCGGAACGTTGCTGAACCTCCAGCGGGCACAGTCACGGTTGGACCATCCGGGAACGAATAATCGACTCCGGGCACGTCGGTTAGACCTGCGTAACCGAGGTTGTAAGTCGCATCAACGCCGCCCTTGTTTTCCACTCGAACCGTTCTGGTGTCAGTGGTAGTGCCAACGACTTCCGGATTGCCGAAGGAAACGCCGACGCCACCCGTGTCGTCATCCGCGAACGCGATGACTTCAGATTCACTTGCGTCTTTGAGATCGGCACGCCCGGCGCCGACTCGAGCCACACCAAACTTCGATCCGGTACCGTCAGTGCCGGTAAACAGATCGTGGTTGGCTGTGTTCATGACTAACGCCTTCAACTCGGCCACAGACCAGTCAGGGTGCAACTGGCGCAGCAACGCCATCGCACCGGAGATGTGCGGAGTGGCCATTGAAGTGCCGCTGTTCGTCAGCGGCTGATTGCCAGTGCCCATCCCGGTGGAAATGATGGTAGTGCCGGGCGCGGAGATGTCAGGCTTAGCACCCGCATCAAGGCGACGTGCGCCGCGTGATGTGCTGGCACTGACAAGGTCGGCCTGGGTTGTAAACCTGAGTGTCGAGTTCACGCCACCGGCGAGTTGGGCTTTGATCGCATTGCCGTCGGCTTGCGTGATTGAGAGCGACATGATCGTGATTGTCGGATCGGTGCCGCCCATTGAGATGGTGCCGGCAGCGTTGTTGGCCACGATTACACCAGTGGCTCCGGCATCCTGCGCATTCTTCACCTTGACAGTGAAACCGCAACCGCCGCCGCGATCGATTAGCGCGAGCTGTCCGGTAAAGAATCCCGCCGGAAATGTTTGGCATGCGTCCGTGGTCGTGCCCACTGTGCCGGCAGGTGAACCGGGAACGATAGCTGTCGAACCATCGTTAGCGAGTTTGACACTGCCGGTGATGTTCGTCGCGTTCGCGATCAGCGGATTGAAGGCAGCGGGTAACGCAGCCTTGTTCCCGGCGATTGCCCCCGGCGCATTAACCTGCAAGTTCGCACTCGTGACGCCCCAGTCAACGATGTTGCCTACGGCAATGGTGCGCGTTGAAGTTGCCGGACTGCTGACGATGTAGTGTGTGTCGCCTGCATTTCCTGCCGCGGCGACAACGATCACGCCTGCCAGTGACGCATTGCTACTGGCTGCTGCGCTCGCATCAGCCGCGGTGCCGAAATTTGAACCAAGCGACATGTTGATGACGTCAACGTGATCTGAAGGATCGCCGTCACCGTTGGGATCGACAGCAAAGTTGATCGCCTGCGTAGTCAGATTGGTGCCGCCGGTGCAACCAAATATTTTTAGAGCGTAAATATCGGCTCGCGGGGCGACGCCTGGTCCAATCAGGAACGATGAAAACACGGTGGAGTTGTCGTATGGACCAAGAAAGGTCGTGCCGTCGGCATTGACGCCGAGGCCTCCGGCGGTGCCGGCGACATGAGAACCGTGTCCGTTGCAGTCGAGCGGATCAGGATCCGGCACAGGTGTGTTGGCGCCGGTGTAAGCATCGCCGGCGAAGTCTTTGCCTGCGACAACTTTCGCGGTTGGGAAAGTGCCGGGTTCAATGATCGCTCTGTTGTTGCCGGTGTAGGCCGCGACAGTGCCTGGTCCACCGAAGTTCGCATGCGTGTAGTCGACGCCGGTATCGATGATCGCAATCTTGACTCCCTGGCCTGAGTTTCCGCCCGTGGCCTGCCATGCGCTGGCGGCTTTGATAAAGGGCGCGCTGGACGAGTTGTCGATGTAATGAATCGGCAGCCGGTGGACGGCTTTCACGTCGGCGTTCGCTCTGAGTTGCGGCAGGATACTGGCATCGATTTTCGCGGCGATGCCGTTATAGGCTGTCTGCACACTATAAAGGACTCGAGCGTTTCGGCCGGCGGCCGCTAGTTGCGCGAGCACACGTTGCTGCGCGCCCCGGATTTTTGCCATTTGCGCGCGTGCAGCTCCCTGCGCGGCAGCGCGTTGTTGCGGATCCGCGGCGCGGTCGCTCTGGTTGCCTAGAGCGCGCGCATACACTCGCGTCGTAGCTTCGTCCATCAATTCGATCATGACGTCTACTTCGCCTGTTTCGGGAAGTTGCTCCAGGTCGCCGATGGGGGTGTCGTTTGCGTACTGTGCGCGATCGAAGTCGTCACTTTGCGCGTGAGTGACGTTGTCAGTTCTACTAACCAGGTACGCAAATACACCAAGGGCCAATAGAAATGCGAGTACTTGCAGTGGGATTCGTTTGTACATCTTTACTTCACCTTTCAGTTTTGTGAGTTACGGGACAAGGACGTTGTTGCCGCGGATCTCGTGAGTGGGAGGCAGGAACATCACAAGATCGTTAAAGGAAGCGATACCGGCAAGAGTGGACTTACAACTGCCGGGAGTTGTCTAGATGTTTACGACGAAGTAGACCGAGGAACGAAAATAATCAGTATTAAAAAGATAAGTCGCGCACTATACCCGAGCCACCGCCCTCCGCACAAGTGGAAAGCATGGGTTATCTCTGCGTATCTCTGCGTACCTCTGCGTGCTCTGCGGTAAGAAAGTTTTTATACGCAGAGATACGCAGAGATACGCAGAGATTACAACCACTCTTTGTGCGACCTCTGAGCCTTTTCGTGGCCGAGAATTGGTCTTACCGCACTATAAAGATAAATTTGATTGGTCATAAATTGTCTTGACACTGAACAATCTACTGAGGCAAAATACGCGGCCTGCAAACGCAAATGAGCGACGACGTCGACACCTCCGTCCGTCGCTAGAACACAACAAGCGAGTGAGTTCCGGTGGCTTCCAAAGCAAATCTCCCTGGCTTCAACGGTCTTGAGGTCAGGCTATGCCATGCTTCACTAGCGCTAACTGTTGGTCATACCAATCGATCTAACCGAGCCGGCGAGCGTGATTTTCAGCCGTCGCAACGATGGAGAACAAATTATGATTACAGCGCACCCGAACGGACGAGTTTTTTGGGCCGGTTTACTGCTGATTCTCGCTGCTTTTACCGCCACCGCCCAGGAGTTTAGAGGCTCACTCGCCGGCAAGATCGTCGATCCAAACGGCGCCGTCGTTCCCGGCAGCAAAGTCGAAATCAAAAACGTCGAGACCGGCATCGTCTCAAACACTACGACTGGGGAAGACGGAACTTACAGTTTCGCGCTCCTGCCGCCCGGCAAGTATCAACTGACAGTCACCAAAGAAAATTTCAACACCGCGGTTCGCGACGGTATTCAGGTGCGCGTGGCTGACAGGTTGACGCTCGACGTGCAATTGGAAATTGGTGTGACCGCGATGGTCACGACAGTTGCTTCAGGACTCACACTCGATACCGGCACCGTGAACACGGGAACGGTCGTGACCGGTAAACAGATCAGCGAACTACCACTCACCGAAGGCTCGGCATATCAACTCGCGACACTCGCTCCCGGTATCGCATATACCGGTAATCCACTCTTCACCGGACCGACGTCGAACGGCAATCTCGCTGCGTTTCGTTCCAACGGCGCCACCGGTGCTAATCAGATCACACTCGACGGCTCGCCGAACTACGCGTTCGACGGCGGCGTGGGTTTCTCTCCTCCGTCCGACGCAGTGCAGGAATTTAAAGTCCAAACAAATACATTCGACGCGCAGCAAGGTTATTCCGCCGGCGCGACAGTGAACGTCGCCGTCAAGAGCGGAACAAACGACCTGCACGGCTCGGGCTGGTACTTCAATCGCGATCGAAGTCGCACTGCCAACAACTTTTTCGGCAACGCAGCTAATCAAGCGCGGCCCATCAGGACCTATCATCGCTTCGGCGGCGTCGTTAGTGGTCCAGTTTCGCTGCCCAAGATTTACAATGGACGCGATCGCACGTTCTTCTTACTCTCCTATGAACGTCTAAAGGACAACGTAGCGGAACCACAGGTCTTCACGGTACCGACCGAAGCAATGCGGCGCGGTGATTTCTCAGCGCTGATCGTCAATCGCACCAACATCGCAAACTCCGCGAACACGGTAATCTTCAATCCGTTTTCCGGTACGCAAAGCGGCAGCAACGTCGTCCGCAGCTCGTTTAACTGCCCGGCGTCAGGTGCGTTGCCGGCCAACTCGCAGTGCAACATCATTCCCTCAAACCTGATCAATCCAGTTGCTGCAAACCTGATCAAATATTATCCACTGCCAAACATCCCCGGAGTCGGCAATGGCACACAGAACAACTTCTTCTCGAATCAACTGCGCCATCAGAATTATCGTGCGTGGTTAACGCGCATCGATCATCGCATCAGTGACAACCAGTCAATCTTCGCCAAGTACTATCACAGCTTCAACCCCGAAGATCGGCAGGATTGGGCCGGCGTAGTCAACGACTTTCCGATCACTCGCGGCTTTGAATATCGCACCAACGACGGCGGCAACGTCGACTACACCAACACGCTTAACTCAAACTTCGTCTTCGATATTCGCGTCAGCTTGAACCGCTTCGTGCAGGAACGCCGTCCGGCCGAACTCTTCGATCCGGCGACGCTCGGTTTTGCACCCGCTTCACTCGCAGCCATGCGCGGCTATCAATATCTGCCGCGCATCATGATCCGAAACCTCGACGCCACCAGGCCCATCAGATCGACTCTCGGTGCGACGCGCTCAGACTGGAACGAAGGTCGTATTCGACCGTTTTACATGGGCTCAATACAGCCAACCCTGACGCAGGTCGTCGATAACCACACTTTGAAGTACGGCTACGACTTTCGCGTCGTGCGCGAGAACTTCAGCACCGACGCTTACAAGGGCGGCCAGTTTTTCTTTGACGGCACGTTTACAGCGCCGGCTTCGAACTCATCGAGCACGCTGCGCAACGCGTTTGGGCGCGACCTTGCAGCGTTCCTGCTCGGTGTTCCGACGACCGGATCCGGCGGCAATGCCAGCCAGATCGACAACTCGATCAACTACTCGGTCCAGTCTCTCTATCACGGTCTGTTCTTCCAGGATGATTGGCGCGTCACGCGAAACCTGACGCTCAATCTCGGTCTGCGTTATGACATCGAGCAGGGTTTGACTGAACGTTTCAACCGCATCCTGCGCGGCTTCGACTTCGGCACCCCAAGTCCGATTGAACCGCAGGTACGCGCTGCTTACACCACCGCGTTCAATGCGAACCCGTCGAACTTTGTAGTGACGCCCGCGAACTTCCACGTGCTCGGTGGCTACACGTTTGCCGACGAAAACAACCGCAACGTTTGGGAAGCGGACCGCAGCAACTTCCAACCACGCATCGGTCTGTCTTATCAGTTGAACGAAAAGACAGTGGTGCGCGCCGGTTTTGGAATTTTCATGGCGCCTTTCATGATCGAGACGCCGCAACAGATCGGATTCGCGGGCACTACACCGTTCGTGCCGTCAAACAACAATGGCCTGACGTTTGTCGCAAACCTCACGAATCCGTTCCCGACTGGATTGAGTGCTGTGCAACCTTCGTTTGGATCGAGTCTCGGCTTGTTAACTGGAATCGGCGCGGACGTCGGCGCCGATACGGCTCCGATCATCGGACTGCTCAGAAAGAATTCGAAGTTTGCGCGGTTCGTTTTTGGTATTCAACGCGAGTTGCCGGGACACATCGTCGTTGAAGCTAACTTCATTCGCGCGACTGGCTACGATCTGCCGGTCAGCAGAACTCTTGACTTCGTGCCGCGACAGTTCCTCGGTACCGATCCGGTGAGCGATACAGCGGCAAACACTTTCCTAACGGGAACGATTCCGAACCCGTTCCGTAATCTGGTGCCGGGCGGCAGCGCTTTCAATACGGCAACCACAATCACGCGCGCTCAATCGTTGCTCCAGTTTCCGCAGTTCACTAACCTGTGGATTCAGGAATACAACGGGACCAACCGTTACCACTCGTTGCAGGTGCAGGTCGACAAGCGTTTCGCCACTGACGTAACGCTCACTGCGACTTACACCTATTCGAACCTGCGCGAGAAACTCGGGTATCTGAATCCCAGCGATACGGTACTCGAAGATCGCATCTCGCCATTCGACCGGCCGCACCGCTTCACGTTCGCGGGCGTCTATGAATTGCCGGTTGGTCGCGGACGAATGTTTGGTAACAACATGAATCGCGTGCTCGATGCGTTCATTGGAGGCTGGCAGGTAAACGGCACCTACGAATGGCAGAGCGGCGAGCCGTTCCTGCTTACCGGGAACAATCTTTACTTCCCCGGCGACGTAAACACGATCTCGAGCCGTCTCGGTGACGGAGATGGTCAGGGTGGGAAGTTTGGTATCGACCGTTCGGCGATCGATGCGCCGGGACTGGTAACACTCACCGCGTTTAGTCTGCGGAATGTTCCGACAACGATCAGTAGTTTGCGCAACCAGCCGTATTCAGTTGCGAATCTGTCGTTGACGAAGAACTTCCGGATGGGTGAGTCGCGGCGGCTACAGCTTCGGGCGGAAGCGCTGAATGCGTTCAATCATCCGTACTTTGGCGCGGGCATGGG
>Ga0068859_100001574_pt1 | contig 23254 bp, 19 predicted proteins | sample KBSSwiS22_FD_66585 | JGI IMG/M metagenome (GOLD analysis project Ga0068859, IMG submission 66585) | Switchgrass rhizosphere microbial communities from Kellogg Biological Station, Michigan, USA - KBS Switchgrass S2-2 | ecosystem: Host-associated > Plants > Roots > Rhizosphere > Soil ...
CAGGACGAGCACGAAGACGCGGAACACCGGCACGCTCGCCGCGTAGGCGTCGGTGAAGAACAGCACGATGAGCTCGCGGGACACGACGAGGAGCCCCACGACGCAGGGGACGATGATGAGCGCGATGCGCAGCGTCGTGTCGCGCCACAGCCTGAGGCCGTGGCGGAGGTTGCCCGCGGCCTCCGCCTCGCGCAGGCCGACCATCATGACGTGGGAGGAGGGTGCGGCCACGAGCTCCACGAGCGGCACGTTCAGGCAGCCGACCGCGTAGATCGCGAACGTGGCGGGGTCGGTCCATGCGGAAACCGCGAGCTGGTGCACGCTCGCCTGCACGACCTCCACGAGGCCGTAGCCGGCGAACGGCAGGACGTACATCGCCTGCTCGGAGAGGAGCGCCCCGTCCGGAGCCAGGTCCCGGCGGAACTCGCCACGGGCGACCGCGAGCGTCGCGGCGACCCGCAAGACGCCGAAGGCGACCGCCCCGGCCATGAGCCAGCCGAGGTCGCCGGTCCAAAGCGCGGGGAGGAGCAGGAGCAGCGCCTTGACGAGGTTCGAGGCTCCGTACGCCGCGGCCGCGCGCCGGTAGCGTTGCCGCGCCGTGAGGAGGATCTCGAGCGGCGCCGAGACGAGCGTCAGCCAGAGCACCACCGCCAGCACCGGGAGATGCCGCACGAGCGAGGGATTGTCGAACCACGTCGCGACGAGCGGCGCGCCCAAGACCAGCGCCACGCCCGTGACGAGCCCCGAGAGCGCGAGCGTCACCAGCGAGTTCGCGACGAAGCGGCCGCCGCGCTCACCGCCCGCGGGGACGAAGTAGAAGAGGCTCTCGGCCATCCCCACCTGCGCGATCCCGTAGAGCGTCATCTGGAGCAGGAAGATCTGCTTGTACGTGCCGAACACGGTGGGCGAGAACACGCGCGCGAGCACCACCGGCAGGAAGAACGACGCCGCGAACGCGGTCGCCCGCCCCGCCGCGAGCTGGAGCGTCGCGCCGGCCCTCACGGCCCCGGCTCCGAGCGCACGAGCGGCGCCCGCTCGACGATCGGAGCGTCGAGGGCCGGGGCCGGGAATGCCGCCGGCACCCGCTTGTGCCCGCGGCACACCGGGCGGAAGCCCGGCACGTCGTGGACATGGCAGGACATCAGCGATCCGGAGAAATCGCCGCCCGGGGTGCGGCAGGTGTTCTCCCAGAACACGTGACGCGGGATCGTCAGCTCGGGGAACTCGGGGTCGCGGTGCCGGCACGTCGTGAAGCCGCACCGGTAGCCGGCCGCCGCGACGATGCGCACCGCGATCGAGTCGAACGAGCCGGACGGGTACGCGATGTGCCGCACGGGAATGCCCAGCCGCCGCTCGATCTCCAGGCGCGAGCCCAGGACCTCGTGGACCACGGTGCGCGGGTCCTCGTTGGCGAGGAGCGCATGCGTGCAGCCGTGCGACCCGATCGTGAATCCGGCGAACGCGGCCTCGCGGAGCGCGGCCCAGTCGGCGAGCGCGTGGTCCTGCGGAGAGCCGGCCGCATCCTCCATGTCCGCTTCGAGAGCCGCCGCGAGGCGGAGGAGGGTCGCCCGGTCCAGGTCCGAGAGGAGCATCCCCGTGGTGAGCTCGGGGCGGCGCCCCGGCGCCAACGCGCGAGCGATGACGTCGGCGTCGATCGCCAGGCGATGGAGCGCCATCGCGAGCCGGCCCCGCCCCGCCGGCCAGTCCTCGAAGACCCGCGCGACGAGGAGGAGCAGGCGGTCGTGCATGTGCAGGTCGTGCGACCCGACACGGTCGCTCACGACGAAGATCGCGGCCGGAATGCCCTTGCGGCGCAGGACCGGCAGCGCGTTGTCCAGCACGTCCTGGTAGCCGTCGTCGAAGGTGACGGCGGCGGCCGGGCGCCGCCCCGCGGCCGCCCCGCCGACGCGATCGGCGACCTCGTCGAGCGAGAGGAGGTCGAAGCGCCGCGCGAGCCAGTCGAGGTGCCGCTCGAGCGTGCGGACCGTGAGGAGCATCGCGGGGTGCGAGCCGGGAGGCGGCCGCCGCCCGTCCGCGATGACGCGGTGGTAGGTGACGATGAACGGAACGCGACGGCGCCCCGGGCGGGAGCCGACGAGCGTCTCGGCGCGCGCGCCGTGCACCAGGCCGGCGACGGCGAGCTTGGCGATTCGGCGGAGGGAGATCATGACGCCACCGCCGAAAGCGCCCGGCGCGCGGCCTTGCGGGCGCCCCGGGCGAGGTGGTTCACGCCCATGGCGGCCCATCCGCGCCCGCCGGGCGGGTACATCTCGATGCGTCGAAGGCGCGCGAGCCCGCGCGCCCAGTGGAACTTGTAGCGCTCCGCGCCGTGGAGGAAGTCGTACACACGGGCACCCTCCTGGATCGCGGCGCGGATCGAGGCCGCCATCGTGGCGAGCCCGACGCTCCACGATGCGAACTCGGGGTCGTATCCGGATTGGTAGAAGTGGAACCTTCCGCCGTGGACGAATCCGTAGAGCGCGGCGACGGGGCGGTCGTCCACGCGTAGGACGAAGAGCCTCAGCGCCCCGCGCTCGAGGAAGCGGCGGCTGGCCTCGTCGTGAAACGCGACGAGCGCCGGGGTGCGGAACGCGGTCACGGAGCGCTCGCCCCGCCACCGGCTCTCGTGAAGCTGGGCCAGGATCCCCATGGCGGAGCGGCGCGCGCGCTCGGTGCCCACGCTCTCGAGCTCCACCGAGAAGCGCGCCGACAGCGCGCGCGAGGCGCGGCGCACGGCGTAACGGTGCTCGCGGCCGAGGCGGCCGAGGTAGCCGTCCCAGTCGAGCCCCGCAAGATCCGCGATCGGGCAGATCGACGAGCGGGAGTGCCGCAGGCGCCAGCCGCGCTCCCTCAGGCGCGCCGCGAGGCCGGCCCCCAGGCACGGGCGGCGGCGCATCTGGCCGAGATCCACCGGCCGCCGCTCCCGCGCGAGCTCCCGCGCGAGCGCTTCGAGCACCTCCGCCTCCGCGTCCTCGCGCACGAGGAGGTCGAGGTAGTCCGACCCGGCGACGCCCGTCCCGAGGAACCCGAGCGCGGGCCACGGGGCGGGGCGCCGCGGGTCCGCGGGGAAGACCGCGAGCGGTGCGACGCCGACGAGCTGGCCGTCGGGGCGGCGCACGCAGCGCACCGAAAGACGCGCGCGGCCGCGCAGATGGCGAAACCAGCTCGCGAGCCACTCCCACGTGAGGAACGGCCCGTCCGAGGCGCTCCGGCTCAGGAGCGCGTTCCACTCGGGACGGAGGGCGTGGAACGTCTCCTCGTCCGAGACCGTGAACACGCGGGCCGCGGTCACCGCGGCTCCTCGTCGCGGGCGAGAGCCTCCCTCAGCGCGCGCAGCAGGCCCGTGCGCTTCAGGCGGGGGAGCACCCCGAACTTCGCGACGTAGAGGCAGCGCGCCCGGAAATGTCCGGGGAAGATGCTCAGGCTGCGTTGCGGCCGGACGCCCGTCGCGGGCTCTCCCTGGCCCAAGAAGTCCACCTCGCGGACGCCGTCGGCGAACGCGTCTTCGATCGAGAGCGTGGTCGCGAGCTGTCCCGGCGAGAACCTCGCGAACTCCGGGTTGGATCCGATCTTCCAGACGAAGTGCGTGCCCCCGTACCGGAGCGCGTAGACGGCGGCGATCCGGCGCTCGCCGAGCTTGACGAACTGGAGGCGCAGCCATCCCTCCGTCGAGGCGCGGCGCGCGAGGGTGCGATAGAAGCGCTCCGCGTCGGCCTCCGGTCCCAGCGCCTTGAGGCGGGCCAGATCGTGGAGCGCCGGTCCCAGCGCCGGTCCGCCGGACACGGTCTCGAAGGAGACCTCGCCCTCGCGCTCGAGCCGCCTCATCCTGGCGGCGAGGCGCGCATCCCGGCCGGCGGGCTCCTCGAGATAGGAGGAGCCGTCGAGCTTCTCGACGCCGGTGAGCACGCCCGCGAGGCGCGCGATGCGGCGCAACTCCCGGTAGGCCACGGACGATTCGAGGACGTTCGCCAGCTCCAGGACGTCCCAGCTCGATCCGGTGCGCAGGAGGTGCTCGAGGAGGGCGCCGCACGCCTGGGTCGGATGGGTCGAGAGCAGGATGTCGGCGCGCGGCGCGTACGGGTGGCGCAGCGTCTCGATCGCGCGGACCGAGAGGCCGTACAGGGTCCGGTGCCGGCGAACCAAAGGCGCGATCGCGATCACCTGGTCGTAGCGCCGTACGACGAGGACCAGGAGCGACCCCGGCACGCCGAGCGCCTCCCAGTACGCGCGGACGAAGGCGTGGGTGAGGAACGGATGCGTGACGCCGGACCGCTCGTGAAGGCCGTCCCACGCGGGCGCGAGCGCCGCCAACCCCTCGCTCGTCGTCACCTCCTCGACGTCGAGGAGGTTCGCGGCGGCGTGGCCGATGAAGCGCCGCAGCCGCACGCCGTGCCTCCCGTCCGGCGCGATGCTGGGAATCACGACGTCCTCCGCTCGACGGCGAACGCGTGCGCGGACGCGGGGCTCTCGAGGAGCCTCCGGTAGAGGGCCTCGGTGTCGGCCACCATGCGCCGGAACGAGAAGAGGCGCTCCACGCGCTCGCGCCCGGCGCGTCCGAGCCGCAGGCGCAGCTCGCGGTCGCGCAGCAGGCGGCCGATCGCGGAGGCGAGGAAGGCGTCGTCGCCCGGAGGCACCACGATCCCGCACGCGTCGTCGCCGACGGCTTCGGGGTTCCCCCCGACGCGCGTGGCGACTACCGGAAGCCCCGCCGCCATGAACTCGAGAAGGCTGTTGGAGAGCCCTTCGCTCAGGGAGGGGACGACCGCGATCGTCGAGGCCGCGAGGATCTCGGGGACGTCGAGGCGGAACCCGGTGAAGATCACGCGCTGCGCGAGGCCGAGCCGCTCCGCTTGCCGCTCGAACTCCGGGCGGGAGATCCCGTCGCCCACGACGAGAAAGCGCGCGTCGTCGAACCCCGCCGACACCCGGGCCGCGGCGTCGAGGAAGTGACCGATCCCCTTGAACTCGAACTCCTTGTTGCGGGAGAGGCGCGACACCACGGTGACGAGGGGAGCCTCCGGAGGAAGGCCGAGCTCCTTGTGGATCCGCCCGTCGTTCCTGGCGCCGTCGAACCGCGAGGCGTCGATACCGTTGCGGATGACGGAGATCTTCGCCGGGTTGTACCCCTCGCGGGTCAGGACGTCGGCCACCGCGTGCGCGTTGACCACGATGTGGTGCGCGAGCACGCAGATCGCGCGCTGGGCGAGCCGCTGCGCGGGGGTCCACAGATCGCCCGAGTCGCGCACCGAGGCGATGACGACCGGGGTCGCGGCCCACCACGCGGCCGGGACCGCGAAGAGGTTCGCGTAGAACCCGTAGGCGTGGACGATCTGGACGCGCTCGCGCGCGAGGTGGGTGGCGAGGCGCCGGCGGTGGTGGAGCGAGCGCAGGTTGTAGAGGCTGTCGATCGGGTACTCGGAGACGGCGAGGCCGTGCCGCTCGATCCCGGCGAGGAACTGTCCGAACTTGCGGAAGCAGCCGACCTGCACGTCGAACCGGCGGGAGTCCAGCGCCGTCGCCGCCATGACGAACTGGCGCTCGGTCCCGCCGATCCGGAAGTCCGACGCGAACTTGAGGATGCGGACGGATTCCATCAACGCGCCCCCACGTAGAAGAGGTGCGGCGAGAGGAGCGAGGTCTCGGGGGCGAGGCGGCCGGCGGTCGCGCGGGCCCACGTCTCCGCGGCGGTCCCCGTCGCGCGGCACACGATGCCGTGGAGCTTCCGCCGCAGCCCCTCGGGAGCGCCGGAGGACGTGGACAAGTACCCGTCGAAGAACCCGACGTACCCCGAGGCGAGCCTCTCGAAGCCGGCGCAGTCGTGGATCCAGGCGAGGCGCGGGAGGTCGTAGATCTCGTGCATCTCGAGCTCGTCCACGCTGCCGAGGTACTGGATCATCCCGTTCCAGCCCTTGAGGTTCGGCACCGTCGTGAGCACGCGGCCGCCCGGCCTCAGATAGGCCGCGAGCGCCTGGAGGCCGTCCACGGGGTTCGCGAGGTGCTCGAGAACCCCCATCGAGTAGACGAGGTCGAACCGTCCGAGGAGGTCCTGATTCCTCTCCACGTCGAAGGCGTCGCGGACGAGGATCTCGCCGCGAACGCCCGCACCGGCGAGGTTCGCCTCGGACAGGCGGGCCGCGTGCGGGTCGATCTCGATGCCGGTCACCAGACACCGCCGCTCGCGCGCGAGGAAGGGGAGCCACGGCGATCCGCCGCAGCCGGCTTCGAGGACCTGGCGTCCGGGGCCGACGCGCGCGTGCCGGTCGAAGATCGCGACGAGACGCCGGTCGCGCAGGCGCGCCGGATCGGGGAGGAGCGGCCTCCGGCGGAGGCGCTCGATCGTCGGGTTGTCTTGGGGGCCGCCCTCGGGAAAGAGGGCCGCGCTCGGACGCGGGTTCATGCCTGCACCTCCTCGGGGAGAGCGCGCCGCGCGATGCCGTGGGCCGCCACCGCGAGCGCCGCCAGGTAGTAGAAGTAAAGGTGATAGCTGACCGGGTGGAAGATCGATCCGACCACGAAGCCCCAGAGCGAGACCAGGATCCCGTCGGACAGGGCGGCGACCTCCGGGTCGCCTCGGGGGCCGCGCGAGAGATCGCGAGCCTTCGCAGCGCTCTTCAGCGCGGCGCGCAGGAGGAAGACGAAGAGGAGGGCGCCGGGGAGCCCGAGCTCGACGGCCAGCTCGAGATAGACGTTGTGCACCTTGCGCCAGGTCGTCCCCCGCACCTCGTTGAGCGCGAGCGTGCTGTTGCCGAGACCCGCGCCGACGATCGGGTGCGACATCGCGTAGCTCGCGGCCGCGGTCATGTCCCGCATGCGCTCGCCGGCCGAGCCGGTCGCGTCCGCCTGGGTGTTCGTGATCGTCGCGAGCTGCCTCGTGTAGCCGGACGGAAGGACGGGGATCAGGGCGAGCAGGCCCGCGGCCGCGACGAGAGCCACCTCCAGGAAGAGGCGCCCCTTGAGGCGCATCATCCACAGGGCGAGGACCGCCGCGAGCGCGAGGAAGCCGCTGCGCGAGAACGTCAACACGACGCCGGCGGCCGTGGCGGCCGCGATCGCGACGAGGACGATCCGCGGCAGCGGCGGCTTCGGCGAGGCCGCGAGCGCGATCGTGAGGGGGAGGATGACGTTGAGCATGAGCGCGAGGTCGTTGGGGTTCGAGGTCAGAGCGCCCTCGTACCCCTTGATCCGCGTCGCGGCGTCCGCGGGGCCGCCCTTCAGGAACGTTCCCGACGTGTACTGGTGGAACGCGGTCGCGGCGAGGGGAACGGCGATGAGCGTCAGGAGGACGAACACGCGCCGAAGCCGCGTCGCGGTCGTCACCACGTTGCACAGGAGCCACGAGATGACGAGCGTCTTGAAGAAGCTCCCGGCGAACACGCCCCAGCTCCCGCCGGGCCACAGGGACAGAGGGATCGTCGCCAAGGCCCAGGCGCCGAGGGCGGCGCCCAGCCGGACCTCCGGAACGCCGATCGTGATCGGGCGGTTGAGGAGGAGGCGGGGGACGAGATAGCTCCCGGCGGCGATCAGCGCCGTGAGGAGCGCGATGCGCAAGGGGGCGAGCGCCGGCAGGAACGATTGCGGCGCCAGGATGAGGATGACCGTGAAGACGAGCAGCGCCCCGAAGGTGAGGCGGTCCCCCTCGCGCTCGGTGCGCGGCCGCGGCCACTCGGGGAGCGCCGCGGCGCGCGTCACAGCGCCTCCACGATCGAGGGGGTGGCTCCGGTCCGCCGGGGCGCGCGCGTCCTCCGGGCGTCGCGGGCCAGCGCCAGGATCTCGCGCGCGAGCTTGCGCGGGTCGTGGCGGATGCCGTACCCCGCCGCGAGGAGCCGGCGCGCCACCACGCGCGGGCCGCACGCTTCGACCGCCGCTCCGTCCACCCGGATCGGTGCCGCGTTCACCCGCGCGTAATGCGAGACCGGTCCGCGAGGGAGCGCGGCGACGTTGACGAGCACGTCGTGGATCGCCACACCCGGCGCGTGCGCCTGGATCGCGCGCACGAGGTCGGAGGTCGCGAAGCCGTCGGTCTCCCCCGGCTCGGTCATGAGGTTCGCGACGAGGACGACGCGGGCGGACGACGCGGAGAGCGCCGCCGCGATCCCGGGGACCACGAGGACGGGGATGAGGCTCGTGAACAGGCTCCCCGGGCTGAGCACGACGACGTCCGCGTCGGCGATCGCTTCGACCGCCTCGGGGAGCGCGCGCGCCGTCTGAGGGAGGAGGCGCACCCGCCGCACCGGCGATCCGGCCGCCGCGATGGAGCTCTCGCCGATGACGACGCGGCCGTCCTCGAGGTCCGCCACGAGCGTGACGTCTTCCACGGTCGCCGGGAGGACCCGCCCGCGGGCGTCGAGGAGCGCCGCGGCGCGCTCGGCGGCCCCCGCGAGGTCGCGCTCGGCGATCGTGTACGCCGCGAGGATGATGTTCCCCAGGCTGTGCCCGCCGAGCGTTCCCTCTCCCTCGAACCGGTAGCGGAACAGCTCCACGATCGCCGGGTCGGCCTGGGCCAGCGCGACGAGGCAGTTCCGCACGTCGCCGGGCGGGGGCGACCCGTCCTCGCGCCTCAGGCGCCCCGAGCTGCCGCCGTCGTCGGCGACGGTGACGATCGCGGTGAGCTGCTCGCGGGACAGGCCGGCGAGCTTCAGGCCGGAGAGGATGAGCGGCAGGCCCGTCCCTCCTCCCAGCGCCACGATCTTCGCGTCCATGCGGGCTCCTTCGAAGCGGGAGCGGCTCACTTCTGCGCTTGGCGCCTGCGAAACATCAGCACCGCCCCCGGGTCACGCCGCGGCGTGCGGGACGCCGCCCCCTCGAACGTCTTGCCGAACAGGACCACGCCGAACGTCTCGGCGAGGATCTGGAGGTCCAAAAGGACCGACTGGTGCTTCAGGTAGTAGAGGTCGTAGCGGAGCTTCTCGACCTCCTCCTCGACCCCGTTCGCGTAGCCGTAGCGGATCTGCGCCCAGCCGGTGATCCCCGGGCGCACGAGCGTGCGGAGCGAGTAGAACGGGATCTCGACGCCGCATTCCGGCGTGTTGCGCATGACGGTGGCGAGAAGGGAGTAGTTCACCGCGGGGTGCGGCCGTGGACCGACGAGATTCATCTCGCCGCGGACGACGTTGAAGAGCTGCGGGACCTCGTCGAGACGGTACCGTCGCAGGAAGCGGCCCACCCTCGTGATCCGGTGCCCGTTGTCGCGCACCCACTCCGACGTGGGCCGCGCGACGTGCCGCATCGTCCGGAACTTGAGCAGGGTGAACGGGCGCCCGCCCCGGCCGACGCGGTCCTGCGCGAAGAAGACCGGGCCCGCGGAGTCGATCCGGATCGCGAGCGCGATGAGGACGAGCACCGGCGAGAGCAGGATGAGGCCGAGAGCCGCCGCGCACGTGCCGGCGACGCGCGACAGCGCCAGGGCTCCGCGCGAGAAGCGTCCGTCGGGGGAGAAGATGACGTCGAACGGCGTCAGCTCCTCGATCGCGATCTTGCCGGTGATCCTCTCGTAGATGTCCCGTCCCCAGTCGAAGCGCACGCCGCGCGCCCGTGCCTGGAGGAGGCGCCGTACGGGGAGCCCGTCCCGGTCGCCCATCGCGACGATGACGCGGTCCACGCCGCCCGCGTCGATGAGGCGCGGGAGCGCCTCGAGGGAGCCGAGCAGCGGCGAGAGGCTCGCGGGGAGGCCGCCGGGCGGCACCTCGCCGACGGCGCCCACGTACTCGTGGCGAGCGGGACGGACCGCCTTGATCTCCTCCACGATGCGCGCGGCGAGCGGGCTCGTGCCCACGACGAGCACGCGCTCGAGGGGATGCTTCCGGGGGGAGGGGTTCGCCGTCATTCGACCGTCACGCTCTTCGCGAGGTTGCGCGGCTGATCGACGTCGCACCCCCGCGTCACGCCGACGTGATAGGCGAGGAGCTGGAGCGGCAGCGCCAGGAGCAGCGGTTGGACCCAGGGGAGCGCGGGAGGGATGCGGAGGATCACATGCGCCCGGTCTTCGAGCGTGCGGTCGCCCTCGGTGGCCACCGCGATGACGAACCCCTCGCGGGCCCGGACCTCCTCGATGTTGCTCGCCATCTTCGCGTACGTGGGGCCTTCGGGGATCAGTGCGACGACCGGCATGCGGGCGTCCACCAGCGCGATCGGCCCGTGCTTCATCTCGCCGGCCGCGTACCCCTCGGCGTGGACGTACGAGACCTCCTTGAGCTTGAGCGCGCCCTCGAGGGCGAGCGGGTAGCCAAGGCCCCGCCCGAGGAACAACGCCGAGCTGTGGTCCGTCACGTGCTCGGCGACCACCTTCACGAGCGAGGCGTGCTCGAGGCAACGCTCCATCAAGGACGGGATCGCGAGCAGCGCCTCGAGGATCGTGCGCGCTTCGCCTTCGTCGAGGAAGCCGCGATCGACGCCGAGCTTGACGGCGAGCATCGTCACGGCCGCGAGCTGGGCCGTGAACGCCTTGGTGGAGGCCACGCCGATCTCGAGGCCGGCGCGGGTGTACAGAACCCCTTCCGCCTCCCGCGTGATCGAGCTGCCGACGACGTTGCAGATCGCGATCGAGCGTGAGCCCTGCTCGCGCGCGGCCTTGAGCGCGAGGAGCGCGTCGGCGGTCTCGCCCGACTGCGAGATCGGGATCGTGAGCACGCGAGAGTCGATGACCGGCCGGCGGTGGAGGAACTCCGAGGCGAGGTCGACGTCCACGTGGACCCGCGCGAACGCCTCGATGAGGTACTTCCCGACCAGCGCGGCGTGCCAGGAGGTCCCGCACGCGATGAACTGCACGCGGTGGAGGCCCCGGGACTCCAGCTCGGGGAGATCCAGCTCGGGGATCGACACGACGCCGGCCTCGGCGTCCACGCGATCGCCGATCGTCTGGCGCACCGAGTTCGGCTGCTCGTAGATCTCCTTGAGCATGAAGTGCGGGTAGCCGCCCTTCTCCGCGTCCTCGACGCTCCACGACACCGACGTCGTCGCGCGGTGGACGCTCCGCCCGTCGGCCGTCGCGAGCGCGACGTCGTCGGGGGTCAGCACGGCCAGCTCGTTCTCCTCGAGCACGAAGAACGCGTCGGTCTCTCCGAGGAGCGCCGGGATGTCCGAGGCGAGGAACGACTCGCCGTCCCGGCGGCCCACGACCAAGGGCGTGCCCCCCGTGCGGAAGGCGATGACGGCGTCGGGACGGTCCTCGGCGATGCACGCGGCGGCGAAGCCGCCCTTGAGGCGCGCGACCGCGAGGCGCACCGCCTCGATGAGATCGCCCGTGTGGTAGCGCTCGATGAGGTGCGCGATGACCTCGGAGTCGGTGCCGGAGCGGAACCGGTGCCCCGAGGAGGACAGCTCGCGCCGCAGCTCCGCGTAATTCTCGATGATCCCGTTGTGGACGATCGCGATGCGGCCGGTGCAGTCGAGGTGGGGGTGCGCGTTCGCCTCCGTCGGCCGTCCGTGCGTGGCCCACCGCGTGTGCGCGATGCCGACGTTCCCCTCGGGCGGCGCCGCGGCGATCGCCGCCTCCAGCGCCGCGATCTTGCCGACGGACTTGCACAGCTCGACCCCGTGGCCGTTCAGCGTCGCGATGCCGGCCGAGTCGTACCCCCGGTACTCGAGGCGCCTGAGCGCGGGCACGAGGACGGAGCGGGCCGTCCGGCGTCCCGTGTATCCGACGATTCCGCACATGGCGTTACTCCTGGGCCGCCTTCGGGCGGCCCGTGCTTCGGCTGTACAGGTAGGGATGCGCGGGCATCTGGTCGTCCTCGTTCAGGACGAGGCCGATGAGCCGCTCGGGCTCCACGACCCGGGTCGCCTCCTCGACGAGGCGGCGCGCGGTGCGCTTGGCGGCGACGACCATGAGCACGCCGTCGACCCAGCGCGACACGAGGCGGCCGTCGAGCACGGGAAGGACCGGCGGGAGGTCGAAGATCACGCGGTCGAACCGGCGCGAGAGGCTCGCGACCAGCTCCTCGAGGGCGGGCGATTCGAGCAGCCGGTACGGGTCGTCCGGCAAGCGTCCCGCCGGGAGGATCCACAGGTTCTGGTCGAGCCAGCGGCCGATCACGGTGTCGATCGGGGTCTCCGGCCGCGCGAGCAGCTCGGCCAGACCGGCGTGCGCGGTCGGGTCGAGGCCGAGGCGCCGCACGACCGCGGGGCGGCGCATGTCCGCGTCCACGAGCAGCGTGCGGATCTCGGGGGTCTGCGCGTAGGCGGCGGCGAGGTTGATGGCGGTGATCGTCTTCCCCTCGCCGACCGTGGCGCTCGTGATCGCGAGCGTGCGGAGCGTGCCGCCCGCCTGGCGCTCGATCCGGTGCTTGAGGATCCGGTACTGGTCCGCCTCGAACGAGCGCGGGGCGGTGAGGCCGACGAGGCGGCCGTCCACCCGCCGGTGCGGGCGCACGACGAGCCTGAGGTCGTGGTTGAAGTCGGGCATCGAGGAGCGTCGTCTCATGCGCGTCTCACGACCCGAGCCGCAACACGAGGGACGAGAGCTCCTCGTTGGCGTGCGCGAGCCAGTAAGTGGCCCCGCCGAGAACGGCGAGGAGGGCGAGGCCGGCGGCGGTGCCGAACACGGCCGCGAGGTTGTGGCGCACCGTCTGCGCCGTGGTCCTCAGGCGGGGAAGGCTGCCGACCACCGGGACCGGACTCGCCGCCCTGAGCTGATCGAGGGAGTGGAACGTCGGATCCACGCGCTCGAGCAGGAGCGCGACCGCGACGGCGGCCGCGAACGCGCCGGCGAGCGCCATGAGGAGGAGACGCATCCGGTCCGGCCCCTTCGGACTCGCGGGCGGCATCGCCGGGTCGAGGATGCGGAACCGCTCGCCGGCCTGGTGCTCCTCGAGGCGGCCCGCCAGGCGCGCCTCGGTCTCCCGCTGATACAGGGAGTCGTAGAGCGCCTTGGTCGCCTCGTAGTCGCGCGTGAGCCGCGTGAGCTCCTGGTCGCGGGCCGGCGCCGACTCGACGCGGGCCTGGTATCCCGCGATCGCGCCGCGAAGCTGCGACTCCTGGCTGCGGAGCGAGCGCATCTCGGCGTCCACGGAGGCGCCGGTCGTGGACGGGGGCGCCGGAGCTTCCGGGGCCGCCGACTGAGGCTGGCTCGCGAGCTGCTGGATCTCGCTCTTGAGGCGCACCACGTCCGGGTGCGACTCGCTGTACTTCGAGCGGAGGCCGTCGAGCTCCGTCTTGAGGCGTGTCATGTGCGTCTCGGGGTTGTCGTCGGGGTTCCGCGACGACAGCGCGGCGGCCGCGCGCTGCGCCGCCTCCTTCCGCTCCACGGCGCGGATCTGCCATTCGCCGTTCAACTGGAGCTGCTGGTTCAGGCGCTGGAGCGCGGCGATGTTCCCCGCGAGCTGCTCCGGGAGGTCGGTGCCGTGGCGCGCCTTGTAGTCGCCGAGGACCTTCTCCTGGGCGTCCATCTTCTTCTTGACGTCCTCGAGCTGCGCTTGGAGGAGCTCGGCCGTGGACGTCGCCTGCCGCATCCGCTCCTCGCCCCTGCCCCTCACGAAGAGGTCGGCCAGCGCGTTCGCGACGTCGGCGACGGTCTTCGGGTTCGGCCCGCGGTAGCCGATGACGACGGAGACGGTCGGGTCGGCTTCCCCCTGCTTCCGGTCGAGGAGGACCGAGATGTCGGTCCGCATCCGACGGAGGACCATCTCCTCGGGCTGGCGCGCGCGGAAGTCGTGGTAGAGGTCGTATTTCTCGATGAGCTCCATCAGCCGGGACCGCATGAGCGTTTCCTGGCCCAGCGCGCGGAGCCGCGTCTCCGTCTCGTCGGTGCGGGTCACGGTCGGCCGGGACACGGTCGGGGGCAGGTCCTCGCGCTCGACGAGGATCGTGGCCTGCGCCTGGTAGAGGGACGGGAGGCCGAAGACCAGACCCGCGAGGGGGACCGCGAGGAAGAGGAAGACGAGGAGCGCGGGGCGGCGGCGCCGCTTCCACAAACCGCGCAAGGCCTCGAAGGTCTCGTTTCCGGGAGCCTGTTCCATGGGTTCGCCTAGGCCGACGCCGCGAGAGCGGGGTCGATCTCCACGGCCACGCTGCGTCGGAAGAGGTGGACGGACAGGACGAGGAGCGCCCGCCCCGCGACGGTGTCGGAGAGGAAGCCCTCCACGCCGGCGAGGGGCCCGCGGCGGATGGTCACCCGACGCCCGTCGCGTACGTAGGAATGGGGAAGGGGCAGGAGGAACGCATCGAGAACGCGGCGGATGGCCTCGATCTCGCGCCCGGGCACCATGCCCAGGACGTCGCGGGCTCCCAACAGACGGAAGCGCGTCCCGGGCTCGCGCGCCTCCCTGAGGAAGAGATGCCCCGGGAACAGCGGGCGTGGGGAGGCGCGCCTCACGCCGCCCCGCCACGACCAACCCGGGACCTCCGGCGCGAACACCGAGTAGCCGCGCGAGCGAAGCTGCTCGCCGACCAGACGCTCGCAGTGGCAACGCGTGGTCAGCGCGATCCAACGATCGCTGCGTGTGAGGAACCTATCGAGCCCCGGCGTCATGATGCGATCGACGTTACGGGGACATGAAGCGCCCCACCATTCGGTAGAAGACGGAGCGCGCCGGGGGAACTTCCCCCGCGTCGTTTGCAGCCCGCGGAATCCCGCGCGCGCGAGCCTTCTTTACCGACAATTAACGCGCCGCTAACGGTGCCGGCCGAAACCTACGGTTATCCTCGCTGGCGACTACGGAGATCCCCCGACGCTCGTAAGCCCACCTTCCGGAGACCGTCCCCTTGCCGACACATTCGCGCAACGTACTTCGGGCATCGATGCTCGCGCTCGCCGTGGCGCCGGGTGGATTTCTCGAAAAGGCCACCACGAACGAAGTAAGACCGCGTCCTACCTCGGCGCAGGTCTCCGCCCTACCGGCCCGCGGGACGTTCACGTTCCCCGCGCCGTACCTGACGCAAGGCTCGCGGCTCACCAACGCGTCCGACTGCGGGGGAACCGACTGCGTGCTCCCCGTGGGCTACTCGTACTGGCGCAACACGAACAACCACGTCGGCCGCGACACGATGCTCATCTTCCTGGGCTTGACGACGCAGCGCGGCGGTCCCGGTCCGTCGCTGTTCGAGTACGACAAGACGACCGGTGCGGTGACCCCTCGTGGTCCCCTGTTCGAGCCGGGGGATCGCTTCCGCGACGCGACCGCGGAGGGTTGGTACTTCTCCGGGACGAAGCCGACGACCCTCTACCTGCTCGACGGGTCGAAGCTCGTCCGGTACGACGTCGAGGCGAAGACGTTCCAGACCGTGTTCGACGTCGCCCCCACCTACGGCTCCAACCGGTACGTGTGGCAGCCGCACAGCAGCGACGACGACCGCGTCCACTCGGTCACGCTCCGGGACACCGCGAGCCGCGCGATGCTCGGATGCCTCGTCTACCGCGAGGACCGGCAAGCCTATTCGTATTTCCCCAGCCAGGGCGGCTTCGACGAGTGCCACGTGGACAAGTCGGGGCGGTGGCTCGTCATCCTCGACGACGTGGACCACAGGAACGCGCAGGACAACCGGATCATCGACCTCGACACCGGCGCCGAGACCGTGCTGCTCGACGAGGACGGCGCGGGGGGGCACTCCGACCTCGGGTACGGCTACCTCGTCGGCGAGGACGATTGGGCCGCGGATCCGGGAACGGCGCGGCTGTGGAGCTTCGGCGAGCCGATGGAGAAGTCGAGCGCCCAGGGGATCGCGACCTACCACACGATGAGCTGGTCCGCGGACCTGGGCCACGTGAGCCACGGGAACGCGAGGCCGGGAGTGGCACCGTCGCGACAATTCGCGTGCAGCAGCAACGCGACGCGCCTGGATCTGGCGCGATCGAACGAGATCGTCTGCTTCCGCCTCGACGGCTCGCTCGACGTGCTCGTGGTGGCGCCGGTCATGATGAACCTCGACGCCGCCGGCGGCGGGGACGACTACTCGAAGCACCCGATGGGGAACCTCGACGTCACCGGTGAGTACTTCGTGTGGACGACGAACCTGGGCGGCGGCCGTCTCGACGCCTTCGTCGTACGCGTACCCGGCCAGAAGCTCCTCGACCCGTCGACCGATACGACGCCGCCCACGGTGTCGATCACCGCGCCTTCGGTGGGAAGCGCCGTGTCGGCGCGCGTCTGGGTCAGCGCGGCGGCGAGCGACGCCTCGGGGATCGCCGGCGTGCAGTTCCAGATGGACGGCCGGAACATCGACGTCGAGGACACGATCGCGCCGTTCGACGTCTCGTGGGACACGGCGACCGCGACCGCGGGGACACATCGCCTGACCGCGATCGCTCGCGACGCGTCGGGGAACCGCGCGGCCTCCGCGGGCGTGACCGTGAGCGTCGGCGGTGGCGACACGACCCCGCCGGTCATCTCCGCCGTGACGGTCTCCGGCGTGGGCACGTCCTCCGCGACGATCACGTGGACGACGAACGAGCCCGCCACGTCGCGTACCGTGTACGGCCGAACGAACCTCTACAGCCTCGCGTCGTCTCTGGACACCACGCTTGCGACGTCGCACTCCATGACGCTCACGGGGCTCCGCGCGGGGACGACCTACTTCTACCGTGTCCGCTCGATGGACGCGGCGGGCAACCGCGGCGTCTCGGCGGAGGGGACGTTCACCACCACCGGGTCGCCCGGCGGCACGGCGACGGCCACGGCGGTGACCTGGTCGGGGCTCGTCAATACGACCGCGCTCGGGGGCACGCTCACCAAGACCGGCGGCGGGGAGGGGGTGGACGACGCGCGAGCGGCCTCGTCGCAGCAGATCGACTCGGCGGAAGGCGCGCTCGAGTTCGTCGCGGGGGACATCGCGACGATCCGGTTCGCGGCGCTGTCCCGGACGGGTGGCCAGGGTTGGGAGGCCATGGACTTCGCGGTCCGCCTGGGGCCCTGGAGCGCCACGTCGGGGCTCGCGGAGGTGCGCGAGAAGGGCGCGTGGCGCGCCGATACCGGCTACGTCACGGGGGACAAGTTCCGCATCGCGGTGGACTCCGGCGTCGTGCGGTACTTCAAGAACGGGGCCTTGTTCCACACGAGCACGACGGCGCCCGCCTTCCCGCTCCGCGGCGACGCGTCGATCTTGGGGCTCGGAGGCAAGATCGGGGGCGCCACGATCACCCGGCCCTAGACCGCTTGCCGGCGCCGAGAGCGCGGGAGAGGGCGCGCGCGTCCGCGCCCTTGGCTCCATCCTTCTTGAAGGCGTTCCCCTTGGGATATTTCTTGGGATCGCCCCCCTCGATGACGTTTCCGGTCACCGAGGCCCCCGGGCAGTAGGCCGCGAGCGTCCCCATCGGGTCGCCGAAGTGGTCGTCGCCCGCGATCCCGAACTCGTTCTGCGGCGCGACGTTGTCGCGGAACACGAACCGTGCGTGCGGCCGCCCCGACACGGCGACGATCTCGCCGGTCTGCGCCACCGTGTTCCGCTCGACGACGACGTCGGCCGTCCCGTCCACGAGCTGGAGGAACCGGCCCTTCCCGCCCCAAGGCCCGCCGACGTCCTCGAACAGGTTGTTCCGGATCAGGATCCGGCGCGTGGGCCCGCTCGGGTGGAGGTCGTCGGTGCCGAGGACGTTGATCGCGGATCCGACGCGGCGCACGACGTTGTTCGTGAACGCGACGTCCTCGACGACCGACCACGGCGAGCCGCCGTCCTGGTTGCGCACGGTGAAGACGATGCCGAACCCCTTCTGCGCCGCCGACCAGTTCTGCTCGAAGAGGTTGCCGTCGATGACCACCCGGCGCGCGTTCTTCAGTTCGAGGAGGTTCTTCACGGTCCATTCCGTCCCCGCGTAGCTGGGATGCCCCTTCATCCAGGTGAGCGGCTTCACGACGTGGTTCCCGCGGATCTCGATGTCGGAGGGAACGAGGTCGCGGATCTTCGGGTCGGCGCCGCCGAACATGACGTTCTCGCCCGAGCCCTCGAGCGTGTTGTTGACGATCTTGAACGGGCCGGGGCCGGTCGAGCCGCCGACCGCCTGCGCGTCGGCGCCCGCCTCGTGGATCTCGGCGACGGTCGAGTCGATGACGGCCGCGTCCGCCCCGTTCAAGGCGACGCCCCGCCGCACGTTCGCGTCGGGCCTCCCGTGCACGTAGACGCGATCGAGCACGATGTGATGGGGAATCGCCTCGGTCGAGGTTTGATCGAATGTGCCGACGGCGACGAGGCCGTAGCTCTTCGGAACGGAAGGGGCGAGCGCGATCTCGACACCCATGATCCGCCAGTGGTGCGCCCCCGGCGCGGTCTGGATCGCGGGCTCCTTCCCGGCGGCGAGGATCTTCGCGAGGCGGGGCGAGAGATCCGGAGTCATCCGGGTCCCGCGCGGCGGAAGATCGCCCTCGGGCGCGTCCGTGCGCACGACGATCCAGCCGTTCCCCGGCTTCGCGGGGAGCACGAACGCGCCGGTGAAGGCCGCACCCGGCGCGAGCGCGATCTGGTCGCCGGGCCGCGCCTCGTCGAGCGCCGCTTGGAGGTTGCCGCCCTCGGCGACGCGCAGCACGCGGGCCGGGGTCGGCACGTCGTCGGTGTCCACGGTGCGCCGGGGTGGGGCGGGCTCGGCGGCGGCCGCGACGGAGGAGAGGGCGAGGAGGGCGAGAGCGAGGGAGTACCGCATCGCCGTCACGCCGACCGGAAGGCGACTTTGTGGAGGAGCCAGCGCCACTCGAGCCGCGCGCGCTCGGCGGGGGTGATGTCGGCACGGCCGCGCCGCTCGAGCAGGTGATCGAGGAGGGTGCGTACGGGGACGAACCAGCCGTTCTTCCCGGCGAGGCGGCGCATGAGCGTCTCGAAACGACGCTCGAGGCGGCCGCGATCGCAGAATCCGAGTCCGAAGTGCGTGTACATGATGCAGGCCCCTCCCTCGGCTTCGAGCCGGTCCTGGCTCTCCTCCGAGAGCCGCTCGTTGAACGACCCGACGACGGCTCCCTCGGACGACGCGAACCAGTAGTTCACCCACGGGCGGTCGGGGTCGTGGTACGGCATCCACGGGCACGCGGCGAGCGTGTTGACGTCGCCGAAGACGAAGTTCCTCACGTACTTGATCCTCTCGCGGCACACGTCCCCCCAGAACAGCGGCTCGCCCGGGACGTGGCCACGGAAGCGCTTCCTGTTCTTGAAGCCCGTGAGGAGGTCGTAGATCGGGCGCCTTACGCCCGACACCCGGTCCACGCCGAAGTACAGGTTCTCCTCGCAGTTGTAGTGGTTCGCCATCGTCAGCGGCGGACGCCCGAAGTGCTCCGCGAAGCGGTCGAGCGCCGCGATCGTCTCGTCGCGGCGGGACGTGTGCGAGGTCGCCATGTGGAAGCCGATCTCGAACCCGGCGGCCTGCAGGTCCTGGACCCAGCGGAGGTAGTCCGGCTCGTCGCACGTCTCGCCGCGGTCGGACGGCACGCCCGCTCCGCGCACCGGCCACACCGACTTCGTGGTGCGCAAGCCCAGCTCGCCGAGCAGGTCGTACACGGGCCGCCCGTTCTCGAGCGTCTGCGAGTCGGCGTCGTCGAAGATCGTGAACGCGAAGTCGCGACCCTCCGGCCACGCGGTCATGCGGACCCCCGCGACGCGTGGAGCGCGCCGAGCAGCCTCTGGCGCCCCTGGAACGCGAGCTGGGCCGCGCTCCGGAGATGGGAGAGCAGCGGATACTTCGAGTCGCAAAAGCGCGGGACCTGGATGGGCGTGCACCCGTACTTCGCCTTGTAGGTGCCGCCGCCCCCCCAGTCGAACACCTCGGCTCCGCGGCTCTTCCACGTGCGCTGCGCGTACCAGTTGAGCGCCTCGTTGGGCCTCAGGTGCTGCGAGGCGCGGAAGCTCGCGTTCCCCCAGAACTGCGCGACGCGGTTCATCCCGGGGTAGATCCCGGTCGCGATGCACTTTCCCTCGGGATCCCGCGCTCGAAGCAGGAGCACCTGCTCGCCTCGCCGCAGGCTCGCGAGAAGAGCGCGGACGCGATCGACGCCGTACGTCGGCACGAGCCCCTGTTTCCGGAAGACCTCGATGAGCTGAGCGTGGTAGTCGTCGGCGAAGGCGTCGTCGTCCGCCTCCTCGATCGTCACCCCGCTCTTCTCCGCCTTCCGGATGCAGCGCCGGCAGGCGCTGTCCATGGCGGAGAAGATCCGGTCCTCGCTGCGCGTCAGGTCGGTCTCCCAGCTCTCGACGTACTCGCGGATCATCCGGGCCCGCGGCGCGCACCGGGCGGAGAGGTGGCGGTCCACCACCTCGAGGTGGACGCAGCCGAGCTCGCCGAAGGCGAAGGCGCGCAGGGCCTCGAGCGCCTCCCAGCGCGGCACCCCCGGCTCGAGCACGAACCCCATGTACATCGTCGTCCAGCCGGGGAGCGGGCTCCCGAGGATCTTCATCCCGAGCTTGGACACGACGAGGCCGCACGTCTCGCCGACGACGCGGCCGTTCTCCTCGAGCACGGCGCGCACGGGCGTCGCGTCCTGCGACGCCGCCACGAAGCGCAGCCACTCGTCGGTGTGGTAGATCATCCGCTCGGGAGCGCGGACGTTCGGCGTGTCCTGCCCGTACGGCGCGACACGCTGGAAGGCGAGCATGCCCTTAGCGCAGACTGCGCGTGGCGAAGACGACACTACCGTCCGGCCGGAGCGACCAGCCGGTGCGCTCGTGGAGGCGGAGGCTGGCCGTGTTCTTCGCCCCGATCCGCGCGTCGATGCGCGTGACGCCCCGGCGGGCGAGCCGCAGCATGAGGTCCCCGTAGAGGCGCGCCGCGAGCCCCCGCGAGCGGTGCTCGGTGTCCACCCCGACGAAGAGGATCTTGGCGATGCGCGGCCCCGCGTCGGACCACGACGGCCGCGGGGACGCCTTCGGGGTGTCGGCGGGCGCGGCCGGCGATTCCCCGCGGTGGGCCAGCCGCTTCAGGATCGCGACGAGCGCCAGGAGCGGATGGCGCAGAAAGAAGCCGTGCCAGAACGTCTCGGTGTCGTAGGCGGCGATCGCCAGACCCACGACCTTTTCCCCACGGCGTGCGACGAGGATCATCGGCACGCCGCGCCTTGCGGACGATACGCATATGGCGCGACACATCGCCCGAGAGGTGATCCCTGCGAACGACACCGACAGGCGCGTCAGCAAGCGCCGGGCGCCGTCGACGTCCGCGCGTCGCAGGCGATCGATCGCGTGACCCTGGAAAGACGCTAACTCCCTCGGCGGGGTGGGGGTTTCCCGCCGAGGGAGTTGCATCACCGGATGGTGCTCCCTGGAGGCGAGCGGGCCGCCTCCTCCTTCCGGCTCAGGATCTGTGTGGGTGGCCGGCCACATGATGCGTTCGACCTTACGGGGATCGCGGGCGGGGGTCGATGCGTGGGACCCCGGAATCCGGCGCCGTTGCTTTCCGTAGGGTCTTGTGCCGTCACGAAGTAGGTGAACCGCCGATAGTCGAAACACGGGACTCCTGTAACCCTTGTGCCACGCATCGCACGGGAGACAGGAGGTGGCCGTGACGACCCACACGATCGACGCCGTCTACGTCCCCTTGAAGATCACCTACGGTCTCGTGCCGCTGCTCGCGGGGCTCGACAAGTTCACGAACCTGCTGACGACCTGGGACGCCTACCTCGCACCCGCGATCCGGCAGATCCTGCCGATGGAGCCTTCGACGTTCATGAGGGCGGTCGGCGCCGTCGAGATCGTCGTGGGGCTCGCGATCCTGACGAAGCTCACGCGGCTCGGTGCGTACGTCGCGATGGCCTGGCTCGTCGCGATCTCGATCAATCTGATCCTCGCCGGCTACCTCGACGTGGCCGTGCGCGATCTGACGATGGCGGTCGGTGCTTACAGTCTCGGGACCATCGCGGGCCTCAAGGGTCTCGCGTGGTTGCCCGGTAACTCGCCCCGTGCGGCGGAGGTAGGAATCCATGCGCCCTCAACGCGTTGAAACGAGCGTCTCACCGGTGCCTCTCGGGGCGCCGGCCCAGTCCTTGTCCGACGAGGAGGTGGTCCGTCGGGTCCTGGCGGGGGAGCCGGGGTTGTACGAGGTCATCATGAGGCGTTACAACCAGCGCCTCTTCCGCACGCTCCGCGCCACGATCGCCGACGATCGAGAGGCGGAGGAGTCGATGCGGGAGACCTATGTGAAGGCGTTCTCGCGCCTCCACGAGTTCGACGGCCAGAGCCGCTTCTCGACGTGGCTCCTCCGGATCGCGATCCAGGAGGCCCTCGACCGCGGCCGCCACGAGCCGCTCCACCGCAACGGCACCAACGGTCACGGCGTGCCCGCCGTGCGTGGCATGCTCGAGCGCGCCATCGAGGGGCTGCCCGCGACGCTGCGCACCGTCTACGTGCTCCGTGACGTGGACGGCCTCGCCACGAACGAAACGGCCGACTGCCTCGGCATCTCGCACGTCAACGTCCGCGTCCGCCTGCACCGCGCGCGCACGCAGCTCAAGGCGCACGGCGATCCGCAGGGCATGGGCGACTTCCGCCAGCTCCACCCCTTCCCCGAGGACCGCTGCGAGCGCGTGGTCTCCGGCGTGATGGCGCTGGTTCGCCCGCGCGCGGAGGCGTGAGAGGCTAGGGACAGACCGGAGCGGTTCTCTCGGTGCCGTCGGACCGGATACCGAGAGTTCCGCTCGCGCACGCGTTCCGCGCCCGGGTCAGGTAATGACGCACGGTACCGACGACGGGCACGACCGCGTCGTCGAACGCAGGCGTGGCGACGTCCGTCGCCACGCACGAGCGCGTGTCGAACGAGGCGGCGGCGGAAGCGAGGGCGTCGTAGCGGGGCGACGTCCCGCCCGGGAGCGCCGGAGGCGACCAGCTTCCGAGCGCCGAAGTTCCGCTCTTGTCCAGGATCAGCGACAGCGCCTCGGACGGTGTGCTCCACACGGTCGCGTTGCCGTTGTTGCAGTCGCCCGGGCAGAAAAACCCGTCGCCGTCGGAGTCCAGATCGTCCACGCCGGCCGCGCAATCGTCGTCGAGACCATTGCACAGCTCCGGCGCCCCGGGATGGATCGCGGGGTTCGCATCGTCGCAATCCGCGGTGCAGGCGGCGGAGCCGTCGTGATCCGCATCCACGTATCCGGAGACGTACGCTCCGCCCGTGCTCAGCATCCACCCGCTCTCGGTTCGCATCCCGCCCAGGATCACGAAGCGTGAGCCGATCCAGACTCCGCTGGTTTGGGCTCGTTGCAGGGGAGCATCCGTGATACTCATCGGGAGCCACGCGTCGCGGAACGGATCGTATCGCCCGCCCGTTCCCGTCAGCCCCGTCTCCTCGCCACCCCAAACCAAGAACAGCGATCCCGTCCATGAGGAGACGGGGCGGGCCCTCGGGGCCGGTGCGCCGCTCGTC
>Ga0068859_100001577_pt1 | contig 23231 bp, 17 predicted proteins | sample KBSSwiS22_FD_66585 | JGI IMG/M metagenome (GOLD analysis project Ga0068859, IMG submission 66585) | Switchgrass rhizosphere microbial communities from Kellogg Biological Station, Michigan, USA - KBS Switchgrass S2-2 | ecosystem: Host-associated > Plants > Roots > Rhizosphere > Soil ...
CTGATCCGAGTCCGCTGCAGGCCGAGCTGGCCGGACGTATCCTGAAGGCGCTGAACGAGCAAGGCGCCGGCACCGGCCATCACCTCGTCGAACAGGATCTGTGCCGGCAGTTCGGTGTCTCCCGAACGCCAATCCGCGGAGCTCTCAAGCTGCTGGCCGATCAGGGCCGTGTCGAGGCGCGGGCCAACCGGGGGTTCGTACTGCTCAAGCCAGTAACCAACGTCCCGGACATCGACCCCGTTGACCCGCAGGATGAAGAAGACAAGCTGTTGTTCGTAGAGATCGCGCGAGGCCGTAACTCCGGCAAGCTGCCGGTGGAGGTCGCGCAACAGGAGCTCGTCCGGCTGTTCAACGTCAAGCTGCCAACGGTGTTGCGCGTGTTGCGCCAGATGGCCGACCTCGGCCTGGTGGAGCGCAAACCCGGCAACGGCTGGTCCTTCATGGCCTCGATCGATTCGAGCCGCACGCGCTCGGAGAGTTATGCCTTTCGCCGCGCCATCGAGCCTGCGGCGCTGCTGCAGCCGGATTTTCAACTCGATCGGCCATGGGCCAGGCAGTCGCGCGAGCTGCACCTGGCCTTTCGTCGCAAGCCCTGGCGCGATGTGCTCGCAATCAAGTTCTACGAGATGAACTCGGACTTCCACGAACAGCTCGCGCGCTGCTCCGGCAACCGCTACATTCTGAGCGCGGTGCAACGCCAGAACCAACTGCGAACCTTCATGAACTACCAGTGGGTGTATGGCGTGGCTCGCGTGCAGGCCTCGATCGACGAGCATCTCGCCATACTCTCGGCGCTGGAGGCCGGCCGGCATCACGATGCCGCTGTGCTGATGGAAGGTCACCTGCTCGCAAGCCGCAGAACGAACGAATTGGTGGCCCAGGTTCCGGAGTAATTCACTTTCCCGGGCCCTTCGAGGGTGGGATCAACCCGCCCTGCTCGCACGCTGGGGCGCCGGCGCCTCACGCAATAGCCCGAACAGATCCTTTGGATCTTCGAGCGCCGGCACGAGATCGATCTCGCGGTGCAGATCTATGGTGCTCGACAGGTCGTTCAGGTACCTCAGCAGCGAAAAGTCTTCGATCGCGAACCCCACGGAGTCGAAGATGGTCACATCGGCCGCAGACAGGCGGCCCGGGCGGCTCCCGGCCAGCACTTCCCACAGCTCCGTAATACCGGAATGCACCGGCAGCTGTTGGATCTCGCCCTCGACGCGCGATTGCGGCAGATACTCCACGAAAATGCGGGCGCGTTGCAGCAAGGCGCGATCCAACTCGGTTTTTCCCGGACAGTCGCCACCAATGGCGTTGATGTGCACGCCCGAGCCTATCATGTCGCTGGTCAATATCACCGCATTGCGCTTTGCGGCCGTAGCCGTAGTGACTATATCGGCACCCTTCACGGCCTCGACGATCGAGCTTGCCGAGATGACTTCCATGCCGTGTCCACGCATGTTGCTGCCGAATTTCATTACTGCGGCCGGATCTACATCGAACACCTGCAGCTTCCTGATTCCGAGCGCCGCCTTGAAGGCTAACGCCTGAAACTCAGCCTGCGCGCCCAGACCGATCAGCGCCATCACGGCACTACCACCGCGCGCCAGGCAACTCGCCGCCAGGGCCGAGGTCGCCGCTGTGCGCAGAGCCGTGGAGATGGTCATCTCGCTCACCAGAAGAGGATAGCCTGACCGAACATCGGCCAGAACGCCGAAGGCGGTCACAGTAAGCTTGCGGGATAGTATATTGCCGGGATGCCCGTTGACGTATTTGAACGTATATAACTCGCCGTCCGAGATCGGCATGAGCTCGATGACGCCGTTGGGTGAATGGCTGGCCACGCGCGCACTCTTTTCAAACTGCGGCCAGCGCAGAAAATCATCCCGGGTATAGCGGATCAGGTTCGAAAGGAACTCCTCCACGCCGAGGATCCTGAGCAGCTCAACCAGCTCGCGCACGCCGAAGAATTTCACCATGATTGTCCGTCAGTACTTCCATGAGACCGAGAATTTGACATCGCCCGGCGGCCCTTCGGAGAGGACGAGCCCCCCGGTCGATGCCCAGTAGCGTCTGCGGGTGATGTTCTCACCGTTCAGCCGGAACATCAGCGGGTGACCGCCCCACAAGATGGAATAGGAGGCGCCCGCGTCGAGTAGCGTGTAACCGGGCACGAATGCGCTGTTCAACTGATTGATGGCCCGTGGCCCGGTGTAGTAAGCGCCCGCGGTGACGCTGAGACCGGTAAGCAAGCGGCTCAGCCGATACTCTCCCGCAATGGAGAACTGCCGCTTGGGCACGTTTTCAATCTGCCTGCCGTTGGAAGTCGGTGTTACGGTTGTCACACCTTTGCCCGTCACCACGGTTGTGGGTGCTCCATTGACCTGCTCGGCCTGCAGGAACAGCGCACTGCCGTAGATTGAAAGCTCGTGCGTGATCTCGCCGGTCACACTGAGCTCCTCGCCCTTGTATTCGGCCCGGCCATCCTGCACGTAGAAGTTCTGGGCATTCGTGTACGTGGAGGCGCGATTGATCGCAAAATAGGCCGCCTGGACCAGCAGCCCCTTGCGGGGCTCGACTTTGATACCCGCCTCGCGCTGCGTACTTTCGGTGGCCGGTAACTGTTCACCGTTGTAGTTGTTCGCCGTTATGGGAGCAGCTGGCGTGGTTTCGAGTCCTTGGATGAACGTCCCATAGAGGCTGGCCCAGGGGCGCGGCTTGAGGACAAACCCATACGAGTAGGACAATGGCGTCGCGGCGAATGTGTTCGTATTGGTGGTCACATCCGATTCGGTGTAGTCCGAATAGCGCACGCCCCCGAGCAGATCGAGCCAGTCGAGCACCTTGAGCCGGTCGAACCCGTAGTAGCCGACGTCCTTGATCCGGGTGGTGTGCGCAACAAATGACGACGGCAGTGGCGTGTACGGGATGGGCACAGGATTGTAGAAGTTCTGCGCGCAAGTCGCCGTCGCTCCCGGACACAAAGCCGCAACTGAAGCCGGCGAGAACTGGTTCTTCACGTTCTCTGAAAATCCGAAAATGACCTCGTGCACCAGCGGCCCGGTGTAGAAAGTGCCGGCAATTTCAGCTCGGGCGTTCTTGTTCTCATAGTGCTGCTCCTGCAGGCCGATGCTCAGTTGGCCATCGCCGGTCGCGTAGTTGGTCGGATTCAGCGTGTTGAAGCGCCGGTCGCGCAGCAGGTACGAGTCGCCAACGTCCACCGTTGCGCTCCAGGCCTGTGTTATCCGGTAGTTGGTGTGCAGCAGAACGTTGCTTTCCCGGGCATGATTCACCGCCCAGTCGGGGCCGAAATTAGTGGCTGGATCGAGCAGTGGCGGCAACTGGATCGCCGGGTACAGATTGTTCACCGTGGGCTTCGGCGGGGTCAGGAATCTGAATACGCCGGGCTCCACGACGTTCTTGTACAGGTACTCGGCATCCAGGCTGATCGTCAGACCGTCGATGGGCTTGAAATCGAACGCGCCTGCGAACAGCGCACGCCTACCGGCGGTATTGTCAATGCCCGAGTCCACGCGCCCATACACTGCATTGAGGCGGGCTCCGAACATACCCCAGGTATCACCGAAGTCGATGTGGCCCGCAGCGGTGCCCTGATCGCTGCCGAATCCCTCGACCGACAGATAGGTTTCCGGCGTGGGCCGCTTCATGGTCAGATTGATGATGCCCGAGGGCGTCGTGAAGCCGTAATACAGCGCAGAGGCTCCTTTGAGCGCTTCGACACGGTCCTTGTCCTCGATCGGCAGATCGATCAGGTTGATGATCGGCAGACTGCCGTTCAGACGATAGTTGGCGCGATTGTCCACCGCAATGCCGCGGATGGAGAGGTTGTTGTAAACCGTTGGACTCGTCTGCGAGCTCGTGACCCCGGCTGTATTTCGCAGAGCGTCGAACAGGCCCCGAGCCTGTTGTGACTCGAGCACCTCCGCCGGGACCACCGCGATGGTCAGGGGTGTGTCAAGTTGCCGGGCCCCGCGGAAGCTACCTGCCTGGACCAGGTCGGCGCTGTATGTTGACCTGCGGTCGCCGGTCACGACCACCTCTTCGAGCATCAACGGGTCTTTGTCTCGCGACCTGGCCCCGTCCGCCGCCGCCGCCGGGGCATCCGCTGGCGTGTCCGCAGCCGCTACGGTTCCGGCCGCCGGCACAGCCGCCATCCCCGGAACGGTCGGCAACAGCGCAATCACCCAGCTGGCGCATCCCAACCCGACCCCTACCCCAGTGCCTTTGAGCATCTTCTACCCCTGTTTGAAATGAGGCTTATGTGCGTGGTCGAAGCAAATGTATCATGCAGCATAAAAAGATAATATTGTCTTTTTACGCCTACTAAAACAATTTGTCACCTGCGCGCCTCAGCCCATCAGAGCGGCCGCCTCCAGCGCCGGCGTTGCCGCGAGAAGCTCACGGGTGTACTTGTGCCGTGGGTCACTGAATACGGAAGGCACCGGCCCCTCCTCCACCACCACTCCACCCGACATCACCACCACCCGCGCGGCGATCTGGCGGACCACCGCGAGATCGTGGGTGATGAACAGGCATGCAAAGCCGTATTGCGCCTGGAGTTTCCGGAACAGGGCCAGCACCTGTTGCTGGATGGTCATATCCAGCGCCGATACCGGCTCATCGGCCACGACCAGCCGCGGCCGGGATACAACCGCCCGCGCAATCGCGACACGCTGCCGCTGCCCTCCGGACATCTGGTGAGGAAACCGATCACCAAACGATGCCAGTCCAACCTGGGCCAATACAGCCTCGACACGTGCAGCCCGGTCCGCTGCATCGAGGTGCGCATGGCGCAAAGTCGCTGCGACAATATCGCGCACCCGCATCCTGGGATTCAACGACGAGTAGGGATCCTGAAATACGAGTTGGGCGGCGCGGCGGAATTGCTTCCGTTGTGCGGCAGTCATTTGGGCGAGATCGATACCGTCAAAGCGGATGCTGCCGGCCGCCAACGGTTTGAGGTCGAGAATAGCCCGGCCCAGTGTTGTCTTGCCGGACCCGCTGGCCCCTACAATTGCAACGATCTCGCCTGAACGTACATCCAGGTCAACGCCATGTACCACCTGTGTAGGCGTACCGGCTCCCCATAGCCCCGGGCGGCCCGGATATTCGATGCAGGCGTTCCTGACCTCCACGACTATCGGTGCCGAAGCAGGTGCAGCCGTACCCGCCGCATCGCAGCGCGGCAGCGAAGCCACCAACCGCTGTGTGTAGGGATTCCGCGGGTCCGTCAGGATCTGACGAGTTGAGCCCGCCTCCATGAGCCGGCCCTTCTCGAGCACGATCGCCCGCTCCGTGTAGCGAGCCACCAGCCCCAGGTCGTGAGTGATCAACAGTACCGCCGCCCCATCGTCATGGGCCAGTTCCACCAGCAGCTCGAGTACCTCACGCTGGCTCAGCGTGTCGAGAGCTGTCGTCGGCTCGTCGGCTATCAGCAGCTTCGGCTTCAGCAGCAGCACTGCCGCGAGCATGATGCGTTGGCGCATCCCACCCGAGAATTCATGCGGATAGGCACTGAGACAGCGTAACGGATTGGTGATGCGCACGCGCTCCAGCATCGTGACTGACTGCCGCCGGATCTCTTCGCTGGACCACTGCCGATGCAACTGCAGACCTTCAGCCAGTTGACGGCCAATCGTCATGGCGGGGTTCAAGGACACCATGGGCTCCTGGAACACCATTCCGATCTGGGCGCCCCGCACCTTGCGTATGTCAGGTCCGCTCAGTTGGGTCAGGTCGCGGCCCTCGAGCTCGATCCGTCCAGCCACGCGCCGGACACCCTCCGGAAGCAGATTCAGGATCGAGCGGGCGGCCAGTGTTTTGCCACTACCCGACTCCCCGACGACCGCGACAAACTCACCCGGTGCCACATCGAAGGAAAGATCGTCCAACAACGGGGGCGATCCGGCTCTCGCCCGCCCCACTGCCTCGATGCGCACGCCTGCAAATCGCAGCAGCGGCGTCGCGACCGCTGCGATCATGTCTGTCTCCGAGGATCGAGCCAGTCGCGCAGAGCATCGCCGAGCAGATTGACTCCCAGCAGCGTGCCGGCAATGCACAGGCCTGGGACGATACTGAGCCAGCTGGCAACGTCCATGTACGGCCGCGACTCTGACAGCATATTTCCCCATGTGGGCGCTGGCGGCGGAACCCCCACTCCCAGGAAACTCAGCGCGCTCTCCGACAACATTGCCCAACCGAACAGGCTGGTCGCAAGTACGACCACAGGTGGCAACACATTCGGAAGGATGTGACGCGATATGGTCTCGAACGGGCTATCACCCGCAGTCCGCGACGCCTCAATGAATTCGCGCTCACGAATTGACAGGACGGTGGCACGCACCACGCGCACAACAGAGGGCGTGTATGCAGTGCTCAGCGCAAGGACGATGCTGCCGTCACTCGATCCGAGTACCGCAATCAAGGCGAGGGCCAACAGGATTCCTGGAAATGCCAGAACCGCATCCGTGATCATCATCAGTAGCCGATCGGTCCAGCCCCGCAGGTAGCCAGCCAACAGCCCGAGTACGGCTCCAAGAGTGATGGCCACAGCAACCGTCGCAAGAGCGAGCAGTACGCTGATCCTCGCTCCGAGCATCGAGCGGCTCAGCACGTCACGGCCGAACTCGTCCGTTCCGAACCAATGGTACAACCCAGGTGACCCAAGCGGATGGGCGAGATCGATCGCAATGGGATCGTAGGGCATCCAAATTATCCCGATCCCGATGATCACCAAAAGTCCCGCGACGAGAGGAACCCCAATGAGTGCGTTCCAGCCGAGATGACCGAAGCGGTCCATCATCTCGCTGTCACGCGCGGATCGAACAATGGGTAGCACAGATCGACGACCAAATTGACGACGACGTACACAACCGCCGTGAACAACAGGCACCCCTGTACGACGGGATAGTCCCGCGCCAGGACCGAATCGACCATCAAGCGCCCAAGCCCTGGCAGAGTAAACACCGTCTCGATGACAGCGATGCCGCCGAGCAGATGCCCGAGCGTCAATCCCACCAGGGTCAGCGTCGGTGCGAAGGCATTGGGAAAGACGTGTCGAGTGAGAACGGCTCGCTCGGACAAGCCTTTGGCGCGGGCATGAGTTACATAGTCGAGCTGCAGGACGTCGATCGAGCTGGAGCGCATCATTCGTGTGAGCACACCGCTTTCCGTGATGGTCAGCGTCATCACGGGCATCACGAGAAACAGCATTGCCTGCACGGCACTCTCGGAAAATGGAATGTAGCCGACGAATGGCAGCCAGCCGAGCTTCAGACCGAACAGCAGCAGCAATACCATTCCCAGCCAGAAACTCGGAATGGCCAACACGACAGTGGCGGCGCCCACCACCGCCAGATCGACGGCCGAGTTACGGCGCCAGGCCGCAATGAGTCCCGCACTCGCTGCAATCACAGTTGCTGCCGTCACGGCTACGAGCACCACCGCCGCGGTCAGCCCGAAGCGCTGCAGAATCAGTGCGGCGACCGGCTCGCCACTGACGATCGAGCGTCCAAGGTCGCCGTGCAGGGCATGTTGGAGCCAGGAGAGGAATTGGACCGGCAGTGGATGATCCAGCCCAAGGTCGGCACGCATCGCGGCGAGCGAAGCCGCATCTGCACTCTCGCCCAACAGCACCAGCGCAGGGTCCCCGGGAATGAGCCGGATGAGGAGGAAAACCGCGACCGCGACCAGTGACAGGGTCGGCACGGTCAACAGCAGTCGTTTGAGAATATAGCTGAGCATTTTGGTGTTCCGGTCAGTTCAGGCCGACCCCCCACAGGCGCTGCTGCGCTGCCGTCCAATTCTGGTACCCCGTGACGTTGGAGCGCACGGCCGCCAGCCGGGACGAGTTGAACAGGACTACCGCGGGAACTTCATCCAGAAACTCGCGCGTCAGGGCATCGAACACCGGCTGACGTGCCGCGGGCTCAGCGGATGCCATGGTCTGCGCCAACAGCTCGCGCGAGTGGGGCGTGTCCCATACCTTGCGGGGCTCCTCGCGTTTGTCCCCGATGAAGATACCGAAGCTCAATGCCGGATCGAGCCGGGCGGAGAAGGACTGAACCATCAGCTGGTAGTTACCCACTGTGTAGCGCGACAAGTGTGCGGGCCAGTCAACCAGATCGATGTGCAGCTGAATTCCGGCCTGCGCCGCCATCGCTTGGATCACAACGGCTGTGTCGAACATCTCGGGATCGCGTCGGCTCGTAACGAGTTGGATTGGTTGGCCACGGTATCCAGCCGCTCGCAGCAGCCGGCGGGCCTGTGCCACGTCAGGCTGCCTGATATGCGCTTCGGCAGCGCCGTAAAACGGGCTCGCGACGGGAATGGGTGAATTGTCCGCAGTTCCGGTGCCCCAGGTGATTGCCTTGGTCAGGCCTGCGGTGTCGATCGTAAGGGCGATCGCCGTTCGCAATCTTACATCGCTGAGCAGCGGATCGCGGGTCTGCAACAGCAGGGCATAGCAATCGAGGATGGGCACCTGTTGGAATTTGATGTCCGGCCTGCCACGGATTCCGATGAGCTCCGAGGCGGCGAGATTGTCGAGTATGTCCAGGCTGCCGCGGATCAAGGCCGCCCGGGCGGCCGAGCTGTCTGGAATGATCAGAAACCGGATGTGATCCACCAGCGCATGCTTGCCGCCTGCGTTTCCGTCGCGTACGCCAGGCAGCGGCGAGTAGTGAGCAAAGCGATGCAGCTCGATGAACTGGTTGTGCCGCCACTCGCCCAACTCGAAGGGCCCGGTACCGATGGGCGCGCGCCAGTTTCCATCCGCATCCACAGAATCCGGGTGCAGGATGCCGGTGCCTCCACAATCGGCTCTGACCAGCGTGGTGAGAAACATCGGCGCCGCGCGATCGAGCGTAATGACCACCGTGTGCGCATCTGGCGCCGTGATCGACAGTACACGTGCGATTCCATGATCGCCGAACTCAGCAAGGCATCGCCAGCGGGTCTGCGGATTCAGGTAACGTTGCAGCGACCAGATGACTTCGGCCGCGGTCAATGGCGCGCCGTTGTGAAAGACGACGTCCGAGCGCAGCGTGAAGGTATAGACCCGGCCATCGGCCGATACCGTCCAGCGACTCGCCAACATCGGCCCGGGTGAGCCGTCCTCGCGCGAGGCGACCAGTCCCTCAATGATGTGCAGTAGTACAGCGTCGGTATTTTCATCGCGCCGGGTCCCCGGGTTGGTCGAGACAATGTCGGATTTCAAACGGGCGCGCAGCACAGCGCCCGTGGCGGCGGCCACTTGCCAGGCTAAGAGGCCAAGCGCGAGCGCCCCGCTGACAGCCAGGGTTCCCAGCACGTGGGCGAGATGGGCACTACGAGCCACGACGGTAGCAGGAATCCTGAGAGACGAGCCCCCCGAGAGTATTGTCGAGATTGCAATGTCTTTTCAAGCACAAGAAGACAACCCGGCCACCCCCGAACCGCCCTTCGATCCCGAGGACCTTTCCTTCAGGTACCTTCCGGGACTTTAGCGTTGGCCGTCACTCGGCTGCAGGGCCTCGGCGATGGTGTTCTCACTCTCCGTACGGATCGTCTGCTTGATGTCGCTGAATTGTTTCCACGTAGGTTGATCCACCAGCGTCTTCCGGACTTTGGCGACGATCTCGTCGCGTCGCCCGAACGCTTCCAGATTGCGGTAGCGGAACACGAACAGCGAATCCCAGGTGGGTCCGACCGGGTAGCGATTCATGAAGATCCGGTAGCTGCTGAGAACGCCTTCCCGGATCCAACCCGTTACCTGAGGAATGACGTAGGCATCCACGTACTTCCGGTATTGATCGGCGGCGGAGTATTCGTAGGGTATGACGTAATAGACACCGTCACCTGCCGCCCCGGGATCGTCTGCCTGACCCTCCCACGGCAGATCGGCCGAATACGTACCAACCGGCTTTGCGAGACGCAGTCCGGCGGCGTTCAGTCCACCCGGCTGCGTTCGCTCGATCTGCTGCCACCGCAGCGTATCCGCGAAGCGAGTGAAGCTCAGAACCGTCATCGCGTCCCAGGTATTGGGCGTCGTGAACGGATTGAACAGTATCTGATAACCGCTGAGCACACCCTCGCGTTTCAGTTTCTCCAGTCGCGCCAGCATGTCTCGTTGCAGATAGGTGCGAAACGCCGGGCGGTTCGCAGGCTCGCTGCGGTAGGCAATCAGGATCTGCGTGGGCCCGCTGCTCGGAGGGGACTGCGCAACCGCAGCGCCCACTGTAAACAGCGTGGCGGCCAATAGCCAGGCGGCGAGATCCGGGAGTCGCGTAGTTTTGATCATGTTATTTCATGTAGTCAGGATGAGAAGAAGTCTCCCACACGTCGGCGGTGGTCGCTGCCAACTCCTTGATGTTCGACCACATTCGGCCACCGGGTACTGAAGACTGACCCAGGACCGCGGCACGTGCGAAGACAACCATGCGCACCATGACTCGATCCTGCTCTTCCCGGGGCCACGTCTCCACGGGATGACCGGCGCGCACGACCAGCAATTCCTTCAAACCCTTCACGCGATTGATGGTATCGATGGAGCCTTCGAGGCTCGAGGCATAATCCCACAGGCCCCGCCCGATGAAGAGCGCCGGCCACTTGCTGACGCTGGCGAGAATCGCCGAGCTCGGGAAGAACACGATGTTGTATTCCTCTTGCGTGCCTGCGGTAAACAATGGGCGCAGCGAATCGCGCTCGTCCGTCGGTGTGGTGAGATAACCAATACCCGGCGTGAAATCAGCGACGTTCATGGCCCCCTTGATGTTCTTCAAGCCAACCGGGGGTCCGCATGAAATCACGGGCAGGTCATACTCGCAGGCCTTGTCGAAATTGCGCGCCATGGCGAACCCATTGGACATGGTGCCCCGGGAACTGCCGAAGAGAATCACCGGGATGTCGCCCTTCCCGCCGGTCAGGAGATTCGCCGCCTCGATGCCCTTGTGCTCCTCACCCGAGGGGGTGAGCACGCGGACGCCAGCACCCGTCTTGAGATCAGAAACCACCTTGAGAAGATCGCGCCCCTGCTGCACGGTGTTGGTGTCGCTGTAACCGCCGGAAACTCCGACTCCCCGGCGGTCGTAATTGAGAACATCGTAGCCGGCGGCGTTGAATATATGTGCCATTTCCCGCCAATTGCGCTCGCCCGACGCTCCCGTCGTCTGATCCGGATATACGCGGTTGACGGTGTTGCCGGTCGCAGTGTCGTAGTAGTACAGCTCGTTCCGCGGGTCCTCGATTGCCACGATCCGCCCGCCACCGCCCGCTGTCATGACGATGAGCGCGCGGGCTTTACCGCCCTTGCCATCGTCAATCCCCTGCCCCACCTGGTACCAGCCCCGCAGCTTGATATCGTCCTTCCAGTTGAGCTTCACTCGCTCAAATGGCTCCGGTGGCGCCGTGAACTCGACAGTGAAGGTATGCCCCTCGTCCTGCGCGATACTTTCACGATATGGCGCCTGCGCGAAGAAAGCCGGGCGGCGGACCGTCTTCAGATCCACGTTGGGATTGTCGGAGTCAATCTTACCCAGCAGGTAGGTATCGCGCGCCGAGCGGTGGTCATGTTCCTTGTTGGGCGGCCGACGCGTGAGGACAATCTTATTCACTTTCTCAAAGCAGGCCTTGTCGAGTTTGCACTCAGCCCAGCGCTGCCGCAGCTTCTGATCCGTGAATTCCTCTACATAGAAGTCACCCTTGTACTTCGCAGGCGGCCGCTGCGCCGTTACCGTAACGGGTATGCAGGTTGCGGAAGCAAGCTTGGTTGGCAGCAAATATCCCGGCAGCGTCAGGTCACGGTCAAATCCTGCATGGGTCTGGCAGTCGGGCGGTGGCGTTGTGACATCGATGGCAGCTGCGGTCCCGCCAGCTCGAGCCCCGCTCGCGGCGATTGCGGCCAGCACACAGGCAACCCTGAGTTTGGTTATCATGTTAGTCCTCGAGCACTCGCGCGATTTGCAGCGGAGGCGAATTCGAATGCGTACACAGCAGACCCTCGTAGCGCAGATCATCGATGCCATCGGCGAGCCGGACTTCGTGCCCATCGCCGCGGAAACGATTCGACGCTACATCGCGTTCGATCTCGTGGCGATCGTGACACATGGACCTGCGGCGCAAGCCACAAACAACAGCCGGCCGGCTCTCCTGTTCGACAACTTTGCCGTGGCGGATGGCCATCCCCGCTGGGGATTCCCTCGCTATCCGCTCGGTCGTCGCGGGATGGAGAATTACCTTGATGTCACATACGCCGTCAACCCAATTCTTGTTAAGGCCGTGCGCGACCGAGGAGTTTTCCGCGCGCGCGACTTCACCATTCGGGCTACGGACCTCGAAGGTAACCTCGCGTCCTACCTCGTGAAATCTGCCGACGAGGAGCTCGGCTTCCGCACTGTCGGGTGGCCTGAGCGCCTGGAGGAAGTCGGCCTGTACTTCGAGACGGGAAACGAGCTGGTCGAGTTGAGTCTGTATCGGCAGCGGGGGACGCGCGCGCTCGGCGGCTCCGCGCTGCGCGAGCTGGAGAATCTGCGGGCACCGCTCGCGGCCGCTTTCAACAAACACGCAGTATTTCGGCCACGAGACGCCTGTCCGGCCGCGCTGTTGTCGCCCCGGGAAATGCAGATCACCGAGTTGCTGCTGCAAGGGTACGCCTCAGCGCAGATCGCGCAGCTCCTGGGTATAAGTCGCCACACGGTCAAGGATCACCGCAAGCAGATTTTCCGCAAGCTCGGGATCGGCGCGCTCGCCCAATTGTTCGCCCTATCCAGGCGACTAACGTCTGTAGTCAGTTCAACCTACCCCCTCCCGGGAGGGATGGTACCGCTGGCCGGATGGCGGCATTCTCCCCACACCAACAACCCGGGCCCAGTGAGAAAACAGCATGCGTTACGTCCGGATGCCGATTGAAGTCGAATCGCCCGAGGAGTACGGCTATGGACGCATCCGTTACAACCTCGCAGAGAGCTCCGTTGCCGACCGCAGCCTCTCGGATCTGCAGCTGTCGATTCCAGACCTCACCCTGCTGTACGGCGAGCATCGCGGCAGTGAAGCTCTGCGCGCGCTGATTGCCGGCGAGGCGCAGGGCCTCGCGGCGGCGGATGTCCTGATCACGAGCGGTGCCGCTGGCGCGCTGTTTATCATTGCAACCGCACTGCTGCATCGCGAGGACCATCTCGTGGTGCTGCGGCCCAACTACGCCACCAATCTCGAAACACCACGGGCCATCGGCTGCGCCGTTACACACATCGATCTCACCTTCGAGACAGGTTTCAAGATCAATTTCGATGAGTTGGCGGCCGCGATCACCGCGCGCACCCGGCTCATCAGCGTCACCTGCCCACATAACCCCACGGGAGTCATGTATAGCGAGAGGGAGCTTCGCCTTCTCGTTGAGCTGGCGGAAAAAAACGGGTGTTATCTTCTCGTTGACGAAACCTACCGGGACTTGTCGTACGGCACGCCGCTGCCGCTCGCGGCGTCGCTTGCCGCGCATGTAATCAGCGTCGCGTCTCTTTCCAAGGCCTATGGAGTGCCAGGTCTTCGGATCGGGTGGCTGATTACTCGCCATCCACGGCTGCAGGAATTGTTTCTGGCCGCCAAGGAACAGATGAGCATTTGCGGCAGCGTGCTCGACGAATGGGTCGCGCAGAGGATCCTCGCAGAGCGGACCCGGACTCTCGAGCCGATACGAGGGGAAATGCGCCGCCGGCTCAAAGTTGTCAGTGACTGGATCGCCCGGGAAGAGTTGCTCGAATGGGTGCCGCCGCAGGGAGGTGTCGTCTGCTTTCCCCGGCTGCGTAACCACTCCACCGAGGCGGTCGCCAAATTCTACCGCCAGCTCATGCAAGTCCACGGCGCTCATGTCGGCCCGGGACACTGGTTCGAGATGCCCGACAGATACTTCCGGCTGGGTTATGGTTGGCCGGCCAGTCAGGATCTGGAGCTCGGCCTGCAGGCCATCTCGGCTGCATTGCGCGCGTGAGCGGCAGATACGGCCGGCAGGCCTAATCTTTGTGCGCAGTCTATGCAGGAGCGTGCCAAAATGAACACCATGTCGTTGTTCGAAAGAATCAAGCAAGCTCATGGCGCGATCAGACCACAGGTGTCTGTCACGCCTCTGGAGCGCAGCCGACTGCTGTCTGAGGCGCTTGGCTGTGAGGTTCTGCTTAAGGCGGAGCACCTGCAACCCACCGGCACGTTCAAGATCCGCGGTGCGACCAACAAGCTGCGCGTGCTCGGGGAAACAGCCCGGCGCACCGGTGTAATAACAGCTTCGACCGGCAACCACGGGCAGGCGGTTGCCCGCGCGGGTGCGCTCGCTGGTGTTCCCGTGATCGTGTACGTCGCAGCTTCCACCACGAAATCCAAGATGGAGGCTATCAAGGGGTTGGGTGCCGAGCTGGTCGTGATGGAAGGCAACCCTCTCGATGCGGAATTGGAGGCACGCCGGCGGGCAGTGCAAGAGCAACGGCCCTACATCTCGCCCTACAACGACCTCGATGTCGTGGCCGGTCAGGGCACTCTCGGAATGGAATTGATCGAGCAGGCACCGCAGCTCGATGCAGTGTTCATCTCGGTCGGCGGCGGCGGATTGATTGGTGGAACCGGTACCGCCATCAAGCAGTTGCGTGCCCAGACTCGCGTCGTGGGAATCTGGCCTGAAAACTCTCAATGCCTGCTGAAAGCACTCGCTGCGGGTCAGATCATCGACGTGGCGGAAAGCCCGACACTGTCGGACAGCACTGCGGGTGCTGTGGAGCCCGGATCGGTGACATTTGCGGTCTGTCAGTCGGTCATCGATCAGACCGTTACTGTCAGTGAGGCGGAAATAGCCGCGGCCATGCGCTCCATCGCCGCGGCGGAACATTGGATCGTCGAAGGCGCGGCTGGCGTCGCGCTGGCGGGATTGACGAAGGTGGCGGACGCGTACCGGGGGCAGAAGGTAGCGGTGGTGCTGTGCGGCCGCAATATCGCACTGGAAACTTTTCTCGACGCGATCGGCAGAGCCTGAGCTGTCTTGCGCCATGTCGGCCCGCCTCAGGTGCGGACTGGCCGTTTCTCAGCTGCCCCGAACACGATGCAAACCGGACTCCCGTTGTGTATGGCCGCGCCTGCGGGACTCAGGGTACCCGTGTGATCATCGACCTTGAACGGGACAATGCTGTCGCTTTCCTCGTTGGCAGCGAACAGTGAATGTCCCGCAGGTTCCAGGGCGAAGAATCGCGGCGTCTTGCCCCGCGTATTTGTCCAACCGACGGGTGTAAGGCATCCGTCGTTCTGATCGATCGAGAAGACCGCGACGCTGTCGTGACCTCGGTTGGACGTGTACAGAAACCTGCCGCTGCCCGACACGGCTACTTCAGCGGCGCGGCTGTTGCCGACGAACGTATCAGGGAGCGTTGACACGATCTGAAATGGAATCAGCCGACCCGTCGTTGCATCGAAATGATGGGCCGTTACCGTGGAGTCGAGCTCGCCTACGACATAGGCAAACGACTTCTCGGGATGAAAGGCAATATGCCTCGGCCCAGACCCGTCACGCGCCCGGGGCGTACCGGCATCAACTTGCGTCAACTTAGCGGCGGAAGCATCGATCCGGAACGTGAATACCTGGTCAAGTCCCTTGTCGGGTACGACGACGAAGCGTCCCGAGGGGTCAAACTCGACCTGGTGGGGCTTCGCGAAGGGTTGCTCGGTCCGGTGTGGACCGAGCTGCCCGGTCAAGGTGACCTTGTCGGCCAGTCCTCCGACCGATCCGTCAGGATTGCGTGCCAGCAGCACGACGCTCGAGGAATTGTGATTGGCAACCACGATGTAGCGGTTGGTCGGATCAATGGCGAGGTGCACCGGGTTCTTGCCAGACGTGCCCGCGCTGTTGATCAAGGTCAACTTGCCGGTGGCAGCCTCGATACTGAATGCACTGATGTCACTGAGGTCGCCATGCACCGCATACAGAAACTGCCTGCTGTGGTCGAAGGCAAGATAGGACGGGTTGGCCAACCCCGACACGAGCTGCAGATGGGCCCAATGGCCAGTCAGTGCATCCACGCGATATACATTGATTCCGTCTCCCCGAGCATTGCGCTCCCGGGTAGTGCGTGAGCCTACGTACGCGAAGTAGACGGGCGTCTCCTGCATGTCAGGGTATACCTCGTGGAATTTCGCGGCTGCGGGTCTGCGCGCGCTGTTCACCAGCGCACCTGCGGCAGCCGTTGCAGCGGCTCGGAGAAACCAACGTCGTGTGCTCCACCTCGATTGCATTTTGTGGTAACATACTGCAACATTAGCCGGCCAAGCAAGGATCCATGGCGAAAAGCAGTCTGACCGCGCAACTCGCGGCGCAAATACTCGATCACATCCGGGCCAACGACCTGCCTCGTGGCCAGCACCTGCCCAGCCAGGCCCTGGCGGACGCCTGCCGTGTATCGCGGGCACCGATCAACTCGGCGTTCAAGTTTCTGCAGAACATGGGGGTGGTCCGTTTCGAGTCGAACCGCGGCTACTTCCTTGCCGCGGATGCAAAAGAGCTCGGCGCGCTGAAGCTCGTGAACGAGGCAGCCGACGAGGACGATGCGTATTTCGAGATTGCTGAAGACCGCCTGTCCGGAAAGCTACCGGCGCAGGTCACTGAAAGCGAGTTGATGCGGCTCTACCGCCTGCCACGCAGCCGCCTGGTGAGAATTCTCAACAAGATCTCGCAGGAAGGCTGGATCGAGCGCCTGCCCGGGCACGGCTGGGAATTCCGCCCTACTCTTACCGATCGCACCAGTTACGAGGCCGGTTACCGATTCCGCGCGACGATCGAATCCGCGGCAGTCCTCGAGCCTACCTTCAAGATCAATACAGACGCGTTCCGCGCGGCGCGCGAGCAACAGCAGGCGTTGCTCGATGCGGACCTGCAGAAACTATCACGCGCGCAGCTGTTCAAGGTCAACACCGAGTTGCACGAGACGATTGTTGCCTGCAGCGGCAATGAGTTCTTCCTGGATGCCCTCAAGCGCGTGAACCGCTTGCGACGCCTGATCGAATACCGGGTTACGGTGGATCGGTCTCGCTTGAACCGGCAATGCCGCGAGCATCTGAAGATCCTCGACCTGCTCGAAGCGGGCGACGCCGCGGCCGCTTCCGCCTTCCTGCGCAAACACATCGAGGGTGCCAACCTGCTGAAATCTCCCGGTGTGGAACAACGGCCGGCGCCCAGGAGGCGCAAAGACCCGGCCTGAGAATTCGCTTGAGCCCGGATTGTCGTTTATAATTAAATAATGCAATCCGAGCTCGAGCGGCGCACGATCGGCAAGGTGCTGTGGAGAATCATCCCGGCCATTTTCATTTTGTACGTCATCTCGTACCTCGACCGCGCCAACATCGGCTATGCGGCCCTGCAGATGAACCGGGAGCTGGCCCTCTCCAGCAGCGCATTCGGTTTTGCCGCCGGCGTATTTTTCCTTGGCTATTTTCTCTTCGAGGTGCCCAGCAACCTGGCGCTGGCGCGTTTCGGCGCGCGTGTCTGGATAGCTCGCATTTTGGTCACGTGGGGACTGGTGGCCGCCGCCAGCGCGTTCGTGCAAACCGCGCTACAGCTTTATGTAGCCAGATTCCTGCTCGGCGTCGCCGAGGCAGGCTTCTTTCCGGGCATCATCATCTATCTGACCTACTGGTTTCGCACGAAGGACCAGGCTTCCTCGGTTGCGTTGTTCACGGCTGCCATACCCGTGTCCTATCTGATTGGAGCACCTGTCAGTACGTGGATCATGGACAACGTAACGGGGTCGGGCTTGAGCGGCTGGAGATGGATGCTGCTGCTCGAAGGTCTTCCGGCCATCCTCGGCGGCGTTTGGTGTTACTTCTTTCTCACTGACAAGCCTGAGCACGCGAAGTGGCTCACAGACGAGGAAAGAGCCTGGCTCACGGACGAGTTGGCCCGCGACCGGCTGCAACGGCCTCAGGTCAGAACCCTCGGCACATGGCAGGCGATTACCGATTCCAAAGTGCTGATCCTGGCTCTCATCTACTTCGTTTACCAGGTGGGCAGTCTGGGCGTTGGGTATTGGATGCCGCAGATCATTGCGGACCTTTCGGGGCGCACGACCAACTTTGAGGTTGGGCTGATCGCCACCGTCCCGTATGCGCTGGCGACCGTGACAATGATACTTTGGTCAGTGCACTCCGATAGGACACGCGAGCGGCAGCTTCACTCCGCGCTGCCACTGCTGCTGGCCGCCATCACTTTGGCCGCAACCGGCCTGACCCGCAGCCCGATCCCGTCGCTGGCGCTGATTGCCGCGGCACTCGCGGGCCTCTATGCCTTCAAGTCGCCCTTCTGGTCGCTGCCCGGCCTGTTCCTCAGCCGCTCGACGGCTGCGGTTTCGATTGCGGCCATCAACTCGATTGGCAATCTCGGCGGATTCGCAGGTCCGTACCTGGTCGGGGTGATCAAGTCAGCTACCGGCGACCCGTTGAGCGGGCTGCTGTTTCTGAGCGCACTGCTCTTCATGGCTTTTCTGTTGACCCGGTTCGGGCGGTTCGCCGTGAAATGAATGTCAACGGCCTACCCTGTCAGCTTGCAGACCTGGCCGCTTTCGCGGGAACAGCACTGGATCGGCTGCCCTGGGTGCTGCGCATTCTGCTCGAAAATACACTCCGCCATGCAGGTAGGATGAAGGAGGCGGGCGGCCGCCTCTCGGGGCCGCAGTCCATCGTCGATTGGCTCAAGTCGGGCACGAGCAGCGCTGAGATCGAGTTCTATCCCGGCCGCCTGCTCATGCACGACACCACTTGCGTGCCCGCACTCGTCGACATCGCTGCAATGCGATCGGCTCTGCGCGAGTCCGGGCAGGATCCATCGCAACTCAACCCTGTCTTGCCCGTCGACGTCGCAGTGGATCACTCCATCGCGGTTGACCATCACGGAGTCCCAGGGGCGCTCCGTCTCAATATGACGCGAGAGCTGGAGCGCAACACAGAGCGCTACAGATTGCTCAAATGGGCGACCCAGTCGTTACGGGGCGTGCGTGTGCATCCACCGGGCACCGGGATCATGCATACGATGAATCTGGAGCGTCTGGCCACCATCGTGGCAGTGGAAACTCGCGATGACGGTACCACCTGGGCCTATCCCGATACCCTGATCGGTACAGATAGCCATACGCCCATGGTTAACGGTATTGGGGTGTTAGCCTGGGGCGTTGGCGGCCTCGAAGCCGAAAGCGTCATGTTCGGCATGCCCGTGACGTTGAGAGTGCCCGAAGTCGTCGGGGTCAGAATGACGGGTTCGTTGCCGGAGGGGACACTTGCCACAGACCTCGCACTTACGGTGACGCAGCGGCTGCGTGCATTGCGGCTGTCTGGAAAGTTTGTTGAATTCTTCGGTCCCGGAGTTTCAACTCTCAGCTGCGGCGAACGAGCCGTCGTCGCCAACATGGCACCGGAATACGGGGCCTCGTGTGGATTCTTTGCCGTCGATCAGCTGACGTTGGACTACCTGCGTTCGACGGGCCGCCCCGTGGAGCTGCTGCAACTAGTCGAGGACTATTGCAAGCGGCAGCGGCTGTGGTTTCAGCCCGACGCCGAGCCTCGGTACACCGAGGTCGTTGAGCTCGACCTGTCTGCTGTTGAGGTGTCACTTGCCGGACCCAGGCGGCCGCAGGATCGGGTATCACCGCGCGGGGTCGTTGGTGCAATGGGTAGGCTGTTGGCAGGCGTGCCAAGCAGCGCCGCGGTAACCACTGGCGCGGGGCCGCACGCGGCTGCGGCTGCCACTATCGGTACGGCGCCCACCGGCAGCCCGTCGCCTCCAGGCACGATGCCACCCCAGGGTGCCGTAGCAATCGCCGCGATCACGAGCTGCACCAACACCTCCGATCCCCGGCTGGCGGTCGCCGCCGGGCTACTCGCGAGGCGAGCTCGCGCCCTTGGCCTGAAACCGCCGCCCTGGGTCAAAACCTCGTTTGCGCCGGGTTCCCCGGCGGCCGAGCATTATCTTCGGCGCTCCGGTCTGCTGGAGGATCTCGAGGCGCTTGGCTTCGGCATTGTTGGCTTCGGGTGCACCACCTGCATAGGCAATTCGGGACCGCTGGCCACGCAGATGGTATCTGCGATGTCAGACCATGGCGTGATGCCGGTGGCGGTACTGTCAGGCAATCGCAACTTTCCGGGGCGGGTTCATTCTCAGATCGAGGCCGGCTTCCTAGCCTCACCGCCGCTCGTGGTCGCCTACGCGCTGGCTGGAGATGTCAACCGCGACATTGCCAGCGATCCGATTGGCCGCGCCACGGACGGACGCATCGTCTATCTGCACGACCTCTGGCCGACGGGGGCTCAGATAGACATTGCCCTCGCCGCCTCCGTTCGCGCGGATGACTTCGCAACGGCTTACGAGCAAGCTGAAAGGAACGAAGTATGGCGGGAGCTGGATGCACCCTCGGCGCCCCTGTTTCCATGGGGGGAGGCATCGTCCTATATCCGGCGGCCGCCGTTCGCTTCTGCGCTTGGTGCTTCGCGTCTCGGCTCGTATGACGCTCATCCGTTGATCGTGCTGGGTGATGACGTTACCACCGATCACATTTCACCCGCCGGGCAGGTACCGGCGGGAAGCAACGCCGCCGAGTATCTTGCGGCCCACGGTGAGGACCCGAAAGACCTCAACGTGTTTGCCGCCTGGCGCGGAAACTGGGAAGTCATGCTGCGCGGACTGTTTACCAACAAGTCCGTACGCAACCTGCTTCAGCCGGGCCTCCAAGCCGGTATGACCGTTCACGCAGGTACCGGGGCCGTTTTGACGTTGCGGCAGGCCGCTGAGCGCTATCAGTCGGAGGGCGCCTCGGTAGTGGTCGTAGCTGGCGAGCGCTACGGCGCCGGGTCCTCACGCGACTGGGCGGCCAAAGGGCTATGGCTGCTGGGGGTACGCGCCGTATTGGCCCTGAGCTTCGAGCGCATCCATCGCTCGAACCTGATCGGCATGGGTATTCTTCCGATCATCTTGCCGCCGGAGTGGTCGCCTTTCCTGTTGCGAGTCGAGGTCGGCGATTTGTTTCACATCGATGCCGCTCCATCGCGGCTGGTGCCCGCGGCACCCCTGTCGGTGTCGCTCCGCCGACGCTCCGGAGAGCTTTCATTCGTGACAGCAACAGCTGCAATTGACACGGCTCTCGAGGTATCGCTGCTCCGGACCGGCGGCATCCTTCCACACATACTGCAGCGATCTTCGAGGGAGGCCGGACACGCATGAAGATACTCGCTCTACCCGGCGATGGAATCGGTCCTGAGATCACTCATTCGACGCTGAACGTTCTCAGAGCGGCCGATGAAGTCTTATCTCTCGGCCTGGAATTCCAGACACGCGACATCGGGCTGACCACCTTGAAGTCACAAGGGACCACTCTCCCCCCACCGGTGATGGAGCTCATACCGAAGATGGACGGGGTAATCCTGGGACCGGTATCTCACTACGACTACCCCAGCCGGCAGGATGGCGGCGTCAACCCATCGGCTGAGCTGCGAGTGGCCTTCGAGCTGTACGCCAACATCCGGCCGGCCCGCTCAAGGCGCGATCTGTCCATTTTGCGCAGACCCATGGACTTGGTCATCGTTCGCGAGAACACCGAAGGTTTCTACTCGGACCGGAACATGTTTGCCGGCAGCGGGGAATTCATGCCCGACCCCGACATGGCACTGTCAATCCGCAAGATCACCGCGAAGGGCTCGGCGCGAATAGCGCGGAGCGCGTTTGAGCTTGCCCAGCGCCGCAGGCAAAAAGTAACGGCGGTACACAAAGCGAATGTAGTGAAGCTGTCCGATGGTCTGTTTCTGCGCGAAGTCCGCAAGGTCGCGCAGAATTATCCGCAAGTCAGCCTCGACGAGCTCATTGTGGATGCCACGGCCGCCCTCCTCATCCGCAACCCGGACCGCTTCGATGTGATCGTCACCACCAACATGTTCGGCGACATACTGTCCGATGAGGCAGCCGAGCTTTCGGGCAGTCTGGGCCTGGGCGGCGCCATCAATGTGGGCGATGAGATCTGCGTCGCCCAGGCACAGCATGGCTCCGCACCGGACATTGCAGGCAGGGATATCGCCAATCCCACGTCACTCATTCTCTCCGCCGCAATGCTACTGGGCTGGCGCGGCCGCCGGTACGGCGAGCCCCGCCTGATTGAGGGCGCAGCGGCCATCGAAGCGGCTATTGATCAGGTCTTAGCAGATCCAGCCACACGCACGCGAGACCTTGGCGGCGAGTTGGGGACTGACGGGTTCAGCGCGGCCGTTTGCGGAGCTATACGCGCCCGTGGCGGATCGCTTCAAACCATCGGGAGTCATCGATGAACCGGGAACCAGACCACACGCGAGCACAAGCAGCTACCGCAATGGCAAGAATCATTCGACCGTCGCAACTGACAGCGCATGATCGAGGCAGTGGAGTGCGGACCATCCCGTTGGTTACCCGTGCAAACGGGGCCACGGCGTTTATCAATGGCATCACGATCTTCGAGCCGGCCGCCGCCGTCTCCCTGCATAGTCACAACTGTGAGGAAAGCGTGGTGATCCTGGAAGGCCACGCGATCGTTGAGATCGACGGCCAGGAATTCGAGCTGGGCCCCCAGGAAACAACATTCCTGCCCGCCAACGTCCCACACCGGTTTCGCAACGCCAGCGGCACGGAGGGCATGCGGATTCTCTGGACCTATGCCTCCGTCGATGCGAATCGTACAATCATCGCGACCGGCGATACACGCCGTATCGATGCAGAACACAGCAACAACGCTAAGTGAAGTTGCCGTAGCCTGGGCGAGGTGTGCATGAAGACAGTGTTCGAGGACTGGGATTGGCAGGCTCCAGCGCGCTGGACTCGGATCAGAACGCTCGACATGCATACCGGCGGCGAGCCACTGCGGGTGTTCACCTCAGGACTCCCTCATATCGAAGGTAACACTGTGCTCGAGAAGCGCCGCTACTTTCGCGAGCACTACGATCACATCCGAACCGGCACCATGTGGGAGCCGCGCGGCCATGCCGATATGTACGGTGCCGTTGTGACCCCATCCGTTGATGCAGATTTCGACGTGTTTTTCCTGCACAACGAAGGCTATAGCACGATGTGCGGTCACGCCATTATCGCTCTGACAACGCTTGCGGCCGAGGCCGGACTGGTCCGCCCCGCCCCGGGCCGCGGGGATGGATCATCCGAAGTGCAACTTACATTTTGCGTCCCTGCCGGCAAAATTCACGCACGAGCAACGCTGCAA
>Ga0068859_100001579_pt1 | contig 23225 bp, 24 predicted proteins | sample KBSSwiS22_FD_66585 | JGI IMG/M metagenome (GOLD analysis project Ga0068859, IMG submission 66585) | Switchgrass rhizosphere microbial communities from Kellogg Biological Station, Michigan, USA - KBS Switchgrass S2-2 | ecosystem: Host-associated > Plants > Roots > Rhizosphere > Soil ...
GGCGAGCAAGATGGCCAGGGAATTGCAGGACGAATCACCCGTGCTCGACAACCCGGACAACATCGTCGCCCTCCTGCGCGCCAAAAATCTCGTCAAAAAAGTGGAAACCCTCCAGGTGCTGCTCCTCAACACGCGGCACCGGCTAATTCGCGTCGATGAGATCTCCGACGGCACGATCGACACGTTGCTCGTCCATCCGCGGGAGGTGTTCAAGAGCGCCATCGCCGCCAACGCCGCCGCCATCGTCGTGGCCCACAACCATCCCAGCGGCGACCCTTCGCCCAGCGAAGCCGACATCAAGGTCACCCGCGACCTCATCCGCGCCGGCCAGCTTCTCAAGATCGACGTCCTCGACCATATCATCATCGGCCGCGCCACCAAAGACCGGCCCAAGGATTACGCGTCACTGCGGGAACTGGGGTATTTTTACCAATAACCGGTTGCTTTTTCGTTTTTCCACACAAAAACTCCCCGCACGGTGTCTATCTGGTGATCATTCCACTCAATGACCGCGGATTATGAAAAATCCGAAAGCACGGTCGGCACACTCGTTTGCCGATCGCAGGAATCCTTTTTTGGGAGAACAGATTGGATCAGTTTTGGCGCGACGAGCCTGGCGGTCCTCTTGATCTATCTTTTCACGCTCGCCCCGGATATCACCTTCCGAAACTCCGGTATCTTTGTCACCGGCGCCATGTATCCGGGCGTGCCGCATCCGCCCGGCTATCCACTCTGGACGTGGTGGGGATGGATCTTCGTCCACGGGCTGCCCCTGGGGAGCGCCGCGTGGCGCGCGTCATTCGCCGCCGCAACTGCCGGAGCCCTGGCATGTGGTGTGATCGCCTTGATGGTTTCGCGGGGTGGCGCCGAAATCTTGAAAGAGGTTCCACATGGGCTAAAGACTAACGGACAACAATGGCTCCGCGGCATTTGCGGCTATGCCGCCGGCGCCGTTTTCGGCCTCAACGGCGCGTTCTGGCCAAAGGCAATCGCCCAGGACCCATGGTCGTTGAGCATCTTGCTCCTTTGCATCGTGCTTTGCCTGTTGATGCGATGGGTCTACGAACCAGAAGTCAAAAAGTTTCTCTACGCGGCCGCCTTCGTTTATGGGTTGCTGCTCACCAACAGCCAGATCCACCTCGCCTTCATGCCGGCGATCCCGTTCCTGGTCGCGATCGGAAATCAAAAACTCGGCCGCGACCTGTTCCTGTCCGGCTTGATCCTCTTTATCATTTGGATGATCGGAAGTCGTTTTGAAATTTTCCCATCGATCCGAATCTATGGTCCAGGATTCCTTTTCGCCTTCGTCACCCTCGGCGGCCTGACGGGTCTTGTCGGCCTGGGCCTGGCGATCAAAACGAGGCAGGCTTTTTCTGAATTGAAGATCGTGACCCTGTGCACGATCTGCTTCCTCGTCGGACTAGCGCTTTACCTCGACCTGCCGATCGTATCGATGACCAACCCGCCGATGAATTGGGCCTATCCGCGGACCGAAGAAGGATTTTTCCACGCCATCACCCGCGGCCAATATGAGCGGATGCATCCGACGGACAGCTTCTCACATTTCTTTCAACAGATGCTCATCTGCCTTTTAGCGACCGGAAAGGATTTCGGATGGATTTATCTGCCGATCGCCGCCATTCCGTTCGTCTGCTGCTGGAGGCTGCCCGTGCTGACCCGCAACTGGCTCCTGGCATCCGCCGCCGCCTTCATCTTCCTGACGACCTTGATCTCCATCGTCATGGGTCCATCCTGGGGTACGAAAGGAGACTTGGACAGCCCCATCAGCCCGTTCGATGCCCGGTCGTTTCTGTCTCCAGCCTATGTCGTCTTGTCCCTTTGGCTCGGCTGCGGCCTGATTCTGCTGGGAATTCTGCTGACAAAACCGCCCCGTCTCCGGCATCCTCCGGGGACGTGATCCATCCGACCGCCACCATCCATCCCCAGGCGAAACTCGACGCCACCGTCCGCGTCGGCCCGCATGCCGTGATCGACGAAGGCGTCGTCCTCGGCGCCGAGTGCGTGGTCGGACCCCACGTCTATCTGACCGGCCAGACGACGATCGGCGCGAAGAATTCCTTCCACGCCGGTTGCGTCATCGGCGACGCGCCCCAGGACCTCAAATATAAGAATGATCCGACGCGATTGCGGATCGGCGATGGCAACGTCTTCCGCGAACATGTGACCGTCCATCGCTCGAACAAGCTCGAGGAGGACACGGTCATCGGCTCGAACAATTTCCTGATGGCGAACTGCCACGTCGGCCATAACTGCCTGCTGGGCGATCACATCATCATCGTGAACGGCGCCCTGCTGGCTGGGCACGTCACGGTGCAGGACCGCGCGTTCATCTCCGGCAACTGTCTCATCCACCAGTTCACCCGCATCGGCACCTTGTCGATGATGCAGGGCAAGGCCGGCGTCGGCCAGGACCTGCCGCCCTTCACCATCGCCACCGGCATCAACACGATCTGCGGATTGAACGTGGTGGGCCTGCGCCGCGCCGGCCTCACCCCCGAACAACGCCTGGAATTGAAGCGGTTGTACCATCACCTGTTCCGCAGCGGGAAAAACCTGCGCGACGCCGTCGCGGAAGCCCAAAAAACTTTCTCCAGCGCCCCGGCAAAAATCCTGCTAGAGTTTGTAGCGACCGCCAAACGCGGTGTTTGTGTCGACATCGGACGGGTGGTCGACAACGATGAATAGGAGCCAAGGCATGTATAAGATCATGACCGACGACGGCAACGAGCATGGCCCGCTTTCACAGGAGCAGGTCAAGCAATGGATCTCCGAAAAGCGCGCCGACAAAAAAACCCCGGTCTTTCCCGAAGGCGCGAATGATTGGATGTTCCTGGAATCGTTGCCCGAGTTTTCCGCCATTTTCAACCCACCACCGCCCCCGACGCTGCCGCCTCCGCCGATCGCGGCCCCGCCGCCCGTCCCGGCGTCCAACACGTTGAACGCGATCATCCCCTACAAAAACGTCTGCGCGCTGGTCGCCTATTATCTGGCGGTCTTTTCGGTCATCCCGATCCTCGGGCTGCCGCTTGGCCTGGCCGCTTTCGCGATGGGCATCGTCGGCCTGCGTTTTCGCCGGAAAAATCCGACCGCCGGCGGGGTCGTGCACGCGTGGGTCGGGATCATCCTCGGCGGCCTGTTCGGTTTTCTTTGGCTCGCTCTGGTCGTTTTGGGCATCATCGCCATGCTAAAAAGCCATAACCGCTAAGCTCATGTACAAGATCTTTGGAACCGACGGAAAGGTCTACGGCCCGGCGACCGCGGAACAAGTGCGTCAATGGATCACCGAAGGCCGCGCCAACGCGCAGACGCAGGTCCTGGCCGAAGGCGCCCGGGAATGGCGATCGCTCGGCACGATCCCCGAATTCGCCGGCCCGTTCACCGCCACCGTGGCCCCGGTCGCTCCCGGTTATCCGCCGTTGATGATGGGCACCGTGAGGAAGACGAACGGGTTCGCCACGGGCAGCATGGTCCTCGGCATTTTTTCCTGGGCGTTCTGTTGTTGTTACGGGATGCCGTTCAACCTGCTGGGGGCCATCTTCGGCTTCGTGGCCCTCGCGCAGATCAGCAGCCACCCGGAACGCTATGAAGGCCGCGGCATGGCCATCACCGGCATCATCCTTTCCGTCGTCAGCATCCTTTTCTACGCGACGATGCTGATCATCGCCATGGCTTCCGGAAATCTTCACATGGATTGGAACGGAGCCGGTCTGTGATATGACCTCCGCGCCCGCCGTCCCGCCCAAGCTCAAGACCGCGATCTCGCCGGTCTTTTTCGTCGGCGTCATCCTGGCGATGACGTTGCTGGGCGCCGCGGCCGTGGTCTTTTTCTTCAATCCCAGCACCAATGGATTTTATCCCATCTGCCTGTTCCATCGGTTGACGGGCTTGAATTGTCCCGGATGCGGCGCCACCCGCGCGTTGTACGCGTTGTTGCACGGGCACCTGCTGTTGGCGTTCAAGGACAACGCGCTCTTCGTCCTCGTGCTCGTCGCCGGCACGGCCCGGACGGGCTGGTTCGCGTGGAAAAAATGGACCGGCCGCCCGGTCGGCCGCTTTTTGTCGGGATGGACCCTGCTCGCGGTGCTGGTGCTGGCGCTGGCCTTCGGGGTGCTCCGCAATCTGCCGGCGTTCGCGTTCCTTTCGCCGTAAAACTTTTCGCTTTTGCCCGTCCGCCGCCTCGTGTTCAATCGTCGAACTATGAGTCTAACCCATCCATTGACGACGACGACGTTTGAGCTCCCGGGCTACCGCGTCACCAAGTCGTTCGGCGTGGTGCGCGGCATCGTCGTCCGGTCCCGGTCGGTCATCGGCAACTTCGGCGCCAGCGTGCAGGCGATCTTCGGCGGCAACATCTCGCTGTATACCAGCCTGTGCGAACGCGCCCGCGAAGACGCCTATAACCTGATGCTCCAGCACGCCGGCCAGCTCGGCGCCAACGCCGTCATCGGCGTCCGCTACGACGCCACCGAGATCGCCCCCGGCATCACCGAAGTCCTGTGCTACGGCACCGCCGCGTTTGTGGAAGCCTCTTAACGAGCCGAATACGGTTGCCGCCGCCGGCAAATTGGCCGAAGCTCTGGAGGCGGACGGACGTGAAAGAGGTCTTTTCCAACGCGGCATTTTCCGACGACAACGTCGCGACCTGATCCGCCCAACATGAAAGCCTTAAGCAAGAACAGTTTTCTTGCGCGGCTGCTGGATAAACTGGCAGCGGCGGTGATCCGCAATCCCCGCCTGTTCTTCTATCCCCAGATCATCCTCTTCGTCCTGTCCATCCTGGGCACGGTCTTCTTCCTCCAATTCGACATGGACCGCGACCACCTGGTCGGGTCGAACCAGCCGTACCAGCAGAATTACCTCGCGTTCCGCAAAGAATTCCCGCAGCAGGATGACCTGGTCATCGTCGTCGAAAGCGAAGACGTCGAGAAGAACCGCCAGTTCGTCGAGCGCATCGGCGCCAAGCTTACCGCCCGGACCAACCTGTTCACCGATGTTTTCTACAAGGGCGACCTGCCGTTGCTCGGCAACAAGGCGCTGCTGTTCCTGACCGAAGATGACCTGAAAGGCCTCAAAGGCATGCTCCGGGAAGACATGCCGTTCATCGAGAAATTCACGCAGACGACCAACCTGGTCTCGTTCTTCAACGAGATCAACGCCGCCATCCGCACGACGCCGCGCGACCCGACCAATACGCAGACGACGTCGCTCATCCAATCGCTCCCCGCCCTGGAACGCATCATCGTGCAGGCGACCGACAGCCTGGACCGCCCCGGGACGCCGCCGTCGCCCAGCGTCACCGCCTTGTTCAATCCCGACGACGTCCTGTCCAATTACATCACCTTCGCCAAAGGCAAGATCTTCCTCGCCACCGCGCACGCCCCGAGCGAAGAAGCGAACGGCAAAGCGGTGGAGGAATTGCGGCGCCTCGTCGATGAGACGAAAAATGAGGTCGGGGGCGTCAATGCCGGCCTCACCGGCGAACCCGTCCTTGACCACGACGAGATGGAGCAATCCCAAAAGGACACCACGCTCGCCAGCATCGTTTCGCTCGTCCTGTGCGCGTTGATCTTCGTGTACGGTTATAATGAGACCGGCCGCCCGGTGAAAGCCACCCTCTGCCTCATCGTCGGCATGGCCTACACGCTCGCGTTCGCCACGCTGACGGTCGGGCACCTGAACATCCTCACCATCACGTTCGTGCCGATTTTGATCGGCCTGGCGATCGACTACGGCGTGCACCTGGTCACGCGGTACGAGGAAGAATTGCGTCACGGCAAGACCAAGGAAGCCGCGCTGACCACGGCGATGGTCTGCACCGGCCAGGGCATCTTCACCGGCGCCCTGACGACCGCCGGCGCGTTCCTGGCGATGAGCTTCACCAATTTCAAAGGCATCCAGGAGATGGGCATCATCTGCGGCGGCGGCCTGCTGGTCTGCTTCGTGCCCATGATGACGCTGTTGCCGATCCTGCTGTTGCGCGGACGGCAAAACGTCATCGACCGCAAGCTCGGCGACACCAGCCGGCGCGAACGGATCGAAAACATCTGGCTCCAACGCCCCTGGATCGTCACCGGCATCACCGCGAGCCTGTCCCTGCTCGCGCTGTTCTCCGCGCGCCACGTGCGGTTCGATTACAACCTCCTGCACATGCAAAGCCCCGGGCTGCCGGCGGTGGTCTATGAACAGAAATTGATCGATTCGGCCGAGAAATCCGTGCTGTTCGGCGCCGTCACCGCCAGCAATCTCGAGGATGCCGTCGTCCTGGAAAGCCGCCTGAAAAGCATGACCAATATCGTCGCCGACGTCCAATCGATCGCCGCCTATCTCAACGGCGACCAGGAGAAAAAGCTCAAACTCATCGGCGAGATCAAGGACGAGGTCGGCGCGTTGCAGTTCGCCGAGCCCGACCCGCAGCCGGTGGACATCCATGACCTCAGCGTCACGCTGTATTCATCGTTCGGTTATCTCGGCGACGCGATCGAAGCCGTCGGCGCCGACGACCCGGAACTGGCGCGGAAGATCAAGTCGTTGCACACCGCGATCGAACGGTTCCGCATCGCCCTGTTGCGCGGCACCGCGATGGAACAGTCGATGCACGCGCAAAAGCTGGGCGAATTCCAGCGGGCGCTGATGAAGGACATCCGGGACACGTTCCAGACGCTGCAGCGCCAGGACAACGGCTCGCCGTTGCGGGCGGATGATTTGCCGCCGGCGTTGCGCGACCGGTTCATCGGCGTCACCGGCAAATTCCTGCTCCAGGTCTATCCCCGGAAGGACCTGTGGCAGCGCGAACATCAACAGGAGTTCATCACGGAGATCCGGAAGCTTTATCCGACGCTCACCGGCACGCCCGTGCAGCTTTACGAATACACGGACCTGTTGATGAAAAGTTATATCCAGGCCGCGTGGTATTCGCTCATCGCCATCGCGTTGATGGTGCTGTTCCATTTCCGCAGTCCCCTCGCCGTGGTGCTCGCGCTCATCCCGGTCGGCATCGGGTCGGTCTGGCTGCTGGGATTGATGGGCGCGTTCGGGGCGCAATTCAATCCCGCCAACATCATGACCCTGCCCCTCGTCATCGGCATCGGCGTCACCAACGGCATCCAGATCCTCAACCGCTACGCCGAAGAACATACGCCCAGCATCCTGACGCGCAGCACCGGCAAGGCCGTCCTGGTCTCGGGATTGACGGCGATCGCCGGTTTCGGCAGCCTCATCATCGCCCAACATCGCGGCATCCACAGCCTCGGCTGCGTGATGTCCGTGGGGATCGCGACGTGCATGGTCGCAGGCCTGACATTCCTGCCCGCACTTTTGAACCTGATCGGAAGAAAATTTGCCCTGATAAAACAACAACCCAGTGTCAGCAAACCGCCGACACCGGGTCAGGAGGAACCGAGGTAAAAACCTCAAGTGTCGCTATTTTAAAATTTAACGACCGAAAGTCAACTCGAAATGGATATAAATGTTAACTGTCACCCATTTAATAGCCATTTTAGCCGTCTGTAGACAGCATTAACGATAACGTCGACAATTGAAGCTCCTTCGTAACAACGCAATTTTTTGCCAATTTGGCCGTTCTTTCGACCGGTTTTGCCTCCTTTTGCTGGCTGCCATCGTTACCGGACCGGTCTTCTCCGTGCGCGCGGACGCCGATGTCCATGCCGGCCCTTTGTTCGACGATTTTCGCCTCACGCTGGGCACCGGCCATCGCACCGAAGTCCTTGGGCCGCTCTTTTATTATCAGCAGGACGACTCGGACCGGACCTGGGCCATGTGCCCGTTGTTCTCCCATGAAGCCGACCGCGTCGCCGACGTGCGGGAGGACGATTATCTCTATCCGTTCCTGACGTATGAACGGTTCGGCACGCAGTATCGCTGGCAGTTGTTCCAGCTGATCGCCACTTCCGGGGGCGAAGACCCGGATCATTCCCAAAATCACCGGATCACCCTGTTCCCGTTCTATTTCCAACAACGGTCGACCATCCCCGACAAAAATTACCTCGCCGTCGGGCCTTTTTACGGCCATCTCAAAGACCGCCTGTTGCGCGACGAGATCTTCTTCGTGATGTTCCCGTTCTACAGCGAAACGCGGAAGCGTGATATCGTCACCGACAATTACGTCTATCCGTTCTTCCATCTGCGCCACGGCGACGGTTTGCACGGATGGCAGTTCTGGCCGATCGCCGGCGCCGAGCACAAAACCGTCACCACCCGCACGAACACCTGGAATGAGGTCGAGATGATCCCCGGCCACGACCGATATTTTGTGCTGTGGCCGATCCATTTCTGGCAGAACAACGGCATCGGCTCCGATAATCCGGAAAAGATCCGCGCCGACATCCCGTTCTACAACCTCCAGCGATCGCCCCAACGCGATTCCACTTCCGTGCTCTGGCCGTTCTTCACCTGGATCGATGATCGCGGGAAGAAATACCGCGAATGGGAGGGGCCGTATCCCTTCGTCGTCGTGGCCCGCGGCGAAGGCAAGACCACCACGCGGCTCTTCCCGCTGTTCAGCCTCTCGCACAATCCCACCCAGGAAAGCGATTTCTTCCTCTGGCCGCTCTACAAATACAACGCCATCCACGGCGCCGAACTCGAACGGCATCGCACCCGCATCCTGTTCTATCTGTTCCAGGACACCAGCGACAAGAACAAGGAGACCGGCGCCTTCAAACGCCGCGTCGACTTCTGGCCGCTCTTCGTCTATCACCGCGATTTCAGCGGCAGCACCCGCCTCCAGCTCGTCGCCCCCGTCGAATCGTTCGTGCCCGACAACCGCGGCATCGAACGCAACTGGGCCCCGCTCTGGTCCATCTGGCGTTCCGAACACAACGCCAAAACCGGCGCCACCAGCCAGTCATTGCTCTGGAACCTCTATCGCCACGATCATCGTCCCGAGGAAAAAAATTTCTCGCTCCTGTTCGGACTTTTCCAGTATCAATCCGATGCGGAACGAAAAAAAGTCCGCCTCTTTTTTGTGCCCGTGTTAAGATGGCACCAGCACCCGGCCCCGCCGGGAAAGTGAGGACAACGTCGTATGTTTGAAAATATCGGGGAAATCATTTTGCTGTTCTGGCGCACCGTGATGGCGCTGCCGCTCGCGTGGCGGCAACGGCAAAAGGTCCTTGAACAATTCTTTGAGATCGGCAACGCCAGCCTGCTCATGGTCTGCGTCCTGTCGTTCTTCATCGGCGCCGTCATCGTCCTCCAGACCGGCCCCGTCATGGTCGAACACAGCCTCACCAGCGCCGTCGGCGGCATCGCCGGCATCGCCATGGCCAAGGAACTCGCCCCCGTCATGATGGCCATCCTCATCGCCGGCCGCATCGGGTCCGCCTTCGCCGCCGAGATCGGCTCCATGCGCGTCTACCAGGAGATCGACGCCCTCCGCACCATGAACATCAACCCCATCCATTACCTGGTGCTCCCCCGGCTCATCGCCATCGCCGTCGCCCTGCCCATGCTCGTCGTCTTCGCCATCCTCGTCGGCTGGTTCGGCGGGGCCGTCGTCGCCGAAGCCAACAACCACATCGGCATCCCGTTCCAGACCTTTTTCCACGACCTCCGCGATATCGTCGTCACCAAAGACGTCGCCAACGGCGTGTTCAAAAGCTTTTGCTTCGGCGTCGTCATCGGCGTCGTCTCCTGCCACCAGGGCCTCGTCACCATCGGCGGCCCGCGCGGCATCGGCCGGTCCGTCACCAAGGCCGTCGTCAATTCAATCGTCCTGATCGTCATTTTCGACTACATCCTCACCCGCATGCTGCTCAAATGAACGGCCAACCCGACCATCAAAACACCGGCGTCGGCCTCCAGGTGCGCGGCCTGAAGAAAAGCTTCGGCGATAACGAAGTCCTCAAAGGCATCGACTTCGAAGTCCAACCCGGCGAGATCTTCGTCATCATGGGCCCCAGCGGCAGCGGCAAAAGCGTCCTGCTCAAACATCTCATCGGCCTTGAAGCGCCCGACGACGGCGAGATCCTCATCAACGGCGAATCCGTCCATTCCGAAGAGATCGCCGCCAAATACCGCATGGCCATGGTCTTCCAGTCCGGCGCCCTGCTCAATTCCCTCACCGTCGGCGAAAACGTCGGCCTCTACCTCGCCGAACACCAGCTCAAGGACCCCGAGGAGATCGACAAGATCGTCAGCGAAAAACTCGACGACGTCGGCCTCAAGGACGCCGTCGGCAAGATGCCCAGCGAACTGTCCGGCGGCATGAAAAAACGCGCCGCCATCGCCCGCGCCCTCGTCATCGAACCCCAATTGATCCTCTACGACGAACCCACGAGCGAACTCGACCCGCTCTCATCCGTCGTCGTCGGCGAAGAGATCCTCAAACTGAAAGAACGCATCCACGTCACCTCGCTCGTCGTCTCCCACGACCGCGACCTCGCGTTCGGCATCGCCGACCGCATCGCCGTCATCGACGAAGGCCAGATCCTGACCATCGGCACGCCCGACGAGGTCAAGAACTGCCGCGAAGAACGCGTCCAAAAATTTTTACACGCCTATTTGAAGAAAACCGACTCGAAATAGCCGCAAAAGAACGCAAAGAACACAAAAGGGACCATGAAAACGATCAATGAACTATGTGATGTCGTCAGGCAAACGGCATATGATGTTCACGTTTATCACGCTAACGGGCACTTGGAAAAAGTTTACGAAAATGCGCTGGCGCACCGCCTTCGCAAACTCGGCCTCGACGTCAAGCAGCAACATCCGCTCACCGTCTATGATGAAGACGGCACGGAAATCGGCAATTACAATGCCGACCTGTTCATCGACAATCGCCTGATCGCCGAGTTGAAAGCCTCAAGAGCGATCGTCGACGAACATGTCGCCCAAACGCTTGGCTACCTGAAAGCGTCACGCATCGAGCACGGACTGCTCATCAATTTCGGCTCGTATCGATTTCAAATCCAGAAATTCGCGTTAAGCCAGGACAAGAGCAACGAAATGGAAAGCAAAGCACTTGGGTCTTTTGCTTCCCTTTTCTTTGCGCTCTCTGCGTTCTTTCGCGGCTAAAATAAAGTTTATATGAAAAACTCACTCGAAACCCGGCTGGGCATCTTTGTGGCGGTGACCATCCTCGCCGCCATCCTGATCGTCGAAACCCTCGGCAATTTCAACCTCCTCCGCGGCGGTTACCACGTCAGCGCCCTGTTCAACACCGCCGGCGATCTCAAAGAAGGCGCCGCCGTCAAGATGGCCGGCGTCGAGATCGGCCGCGTTGAAAAGATCGAGCTCGCCGACCAGAAAGTCCGCGTCACCATGAAGCTCCACTCCGACGCCCAGGTGAAGACCGACAGCAAAGCCACCATCCGTTTCACCGGCCTCATGGGCCAGAACTTCATCGCCCTCGGCTTCGGCAGCACCGATTCGCCCAAGGCCAACGACGGCACCGTCCTCGAGACCACCGAACAACCCGACCTCAACGCCGTGATGGCCAAGCTCGACGAAGCCGCCGCCGGCATCAAACGTTTCGGCGACAGCTTTTCCGGTGAAAAGATCGACAACATCGTCGGGCCGCTCGTGGATTTTGTGAAGAACAACAGCGGCAACATCGGCGGCGCCATCTCCAACATCGAGAACATCACCGCCCAGATCTCGCACGGCGAAGGCACCGTCGGCAAGCTGATCTACGACCAGACGCTGTACAACTCCGCGATGGACACCGTCAGCAACGTGCAAGGCGTCGTCAGCGGCATCAGCAGCGGCCAGGGCACCCTCGGCAAACTGGCCACCGATGAAACGCTTTACATGTCGACGTCATCCGCGATGACGAACCTTGACCAGATCCTGAAGAAGATCAACCAGGGCCAGGGCACCGTGGGCAAACTCGTCAACGACCAGGAATTCTACAAGAACGCGAAGCTGTCGTTGCAGAAACTCGACAAGATGGCCGACGGCCTGGAAGACCAGGGCCCCCTCAGCGTCATCGGCCTCGTGGCGGGGAATCTGTTTTAGTTTCCGTTGGAGTCCAGGCTTTAGCCGGTCCCGTCCGATTTAGCCGCGAGAGAACGCGAAGAACACGAAAGAAATATTTTCGAGGCGACGCTCCAATGACCTGCGTCATCCGCGTGATCCGCGGTTAAACTTTTCTCTGCGGTCCTTTCCGTTCCTTGCGTCTCGGCGTTTGTCTGGAAACTCGCCGGCGGGGACGCCAGCGCTCCCCAGGCTTTTCATGCTCACGCCGACAATCTGCTTGACGCAACCCCTTGTCCTACAATTTATTCGAGGCCTCCAGCAATTTTAACAAGGGACAGGTTAACCAATAAAAGGCTCGTATAGATTTTATGGCTGAGGAAAAGAATCCCCGGACGATCTGGGAAAGCGAAGAGGTCTGTGAAGTGGCCGGGACGTACTTCGCCAAATGCTGCGCCGCCCGCTTTGAAGCCTATCTCCACGTCGGAGACTTGTTTCCATTGTGTCCCGGCTGCCGGAAACTCATTCAATGGGAACGCATCGTCCGCGCGGAATGATAAAGACGGAGCGATTGCATCCGCATCCAGCGCACGGCCTGATGGCACGTCGGGCAGCGCACGAAAACGTCGCCTGCTTCATATTCTTTGCGGACCAGATGACCGCAGGTGTCCGCAAAATAGATGCCCGTTGAAGCGCACGTTTCGCCGCTGAGCCAGGCGAACTTGATATTTAACTTCCGATCCATGGGTTGTGCCGCAATTTCGCCCTGAAATCGCCTTAGGGGAAGTGGGGTAAACGCCTACCTTCGGTCTTTCGGCCATGGCTCCCGCGCGCCTTTTTCAAGATTGATGGGCAACACATTGGCCAGGCAGCGTTCCCATTTCACTTTCTTCCCGCAAGACGGACAGCGGGGAAAGATGTCGTCGAGCACAAACCGACGATCCAGCTCCCGGTCGCAACAATGGGCGCAGTATTTTCCAGTCATGTCGCAGACTTCGCCACTCGTCCAAAGCCCGTTGATTCTGGTCATAAGTCCCTCCATTTCCCCCGACCGAATGTCGGCTTTAGATGACGACAGTCAAAGTAGGGGTTTCAGCACCGGGCCTTTACCCCATGCGGCCTCAATCGATGGGAGACAAGTCCTTGTTGAAAGCCAGGCTCCGCGGTTCAGTTTTCCTCTGCGGTCCTTTGCGCTCTTTGCGTCTCTGCGTTTATCTGAAAAATCGGCACCGGAACAAGCTGAAGCTTGAACTCCAATTTACGCCGCCCGCGACCGCTGGTTCGCTTTCAGCTCACGAGCGATGACCGCTTTGGCTTCGCGGCGACGGCGTCCGCGCGTGGCTTCCTTGATCTCTTCGGTGGTGACCCAATGCTCCATATTCGAGTGACCGCGCCGGCCCCCCTGGCCGCCTTCGGTTTTTAATTTCATGGTGCTCATCACCAAAAACGTTCTTTAATTTTCAACCTTCTTAAACAGGGCACGCCAATTGTCCCGATGCTCTTGGTCGTCGACGTCCCAGTGAAGTTCTTTTCCCGAAACAGGATGTGAAAATTTGAACGTGTTGCCGCTGTCATAAATGCTATAGCCATTGCCTTCGAAGATCAGCACGTCTCCCGGATGGAACCGGTCATGCGTCGACTCGAAATATTCGAGGACGCGATACTTCTCGCCGACGACGAACGGACACCATCCGCGCACAATCGGCGTCGCCGGACCTTTTCGAATGGCTGCATTCATCACCCAGGCAATCCCGGCAAGGGCGCCGAAAGACAATGCCACAAAGATCGCCAAAAGGAGGTTCTCCAGCTTATTGGAGCCGAAAAGAGCCCCACCTAAACTGATGAGGGAGATCAATGCAAAAACCCATGGAGCCGCCACCAGCAGAAAAGGCGGCTTGTACGGATTGGATGGTCGACGCGCCATATGATCTTCCGGCCTGATGTTTGAAAACTGGTCCACCGGACACGAAACTGCAAGCGTCAATTCCAGCTCAGGCCAAACCCAGATTCTTCAACACCTGCACGGTCGAATGCGATTTGTTTAGCGTGTAAAGATGCAGGCCGGGCGCGTCGTTGCGCAGGAGGTCCTCGCATTGCTTCGTGGCGAATTCGATCCCGAATTGCGCCGCCGCTTCATCGTCGTCTCCCAATTTTTCGAGCTGAGCCTTCAATGACGGCGGAATGCCCGCGCCGCATCGCTGGCAGAAGCCGATGATGCCGGAGGCGCTTAAGATCGGCACGATGCCCGGCACAATCGGCACTTTCACCCCGAGTTTGCCGGCGACATGGTCGCGGAACCGATAGAAATCCGCGTTGTCGAAGAAAAGCTGGGTCAGCACGAAGTCGGCGCCGGCATCGACTTTCTCTTTCAGATGCTGCCAGTCGTCGAGTTTCCCCTTCTTGTTGGCGATGTGACCTTCGGGAAAACCGGCGACGCCGATGGAAAAACTATTTTGGCTGCGGATGAGCCGGACCAGGTCCGAGGCGAATTCGAAGCCGCCGGGCGTCTTCTTGAATTCGCCACCGCCCGGCGGATCGCCGCGCAGGGCCAGGATATTTTTGCAGCCGAGACTGCGGATCTTTTCGACGATGGCGCTGACTTCATCGCGGGTATGGTTGACGCAGGTCAGGTGCGCGAGCGTCGTCAGCTTGTGCTGGCTCTGGATGCGTTCGACGATGAGGAGTGTTTTGTCGCGCGTGCCGCCGCCGGCGCCGTAAGTCACGGAACAGAAATCGGGTTTGGCCTGGGCCAGGGCGGGGATATGTTTTTCCAGGAGGTTGCGGACGCCTTCATCCGTCTTGGGCGGCGAAAATTCGAACGAGATGACCGGCTGTTTGGCGGCCATTTTCGCGGCGTAGATGTCGCGGATGAATTGCACGGGGTCGCATTATGGCGAAACGGCGGATGAATCCAAGTTTGTTGTAGAAATGAAATTGACGCTGACCTCCTTCCAGCCATCGTCATTTTTAACGCAAAGACGCAGAGGCGCAAAGACGCAGAACGTCTGCGGGACGCCCTGCTTACAATCCATTGACGACTCGATAGATCCCGTTTTTTACGTAACGTTCGCCAAAATTGATGACGAGCCCGAGTTTCAATCCCGTCAACCGCAAGTAGGTCAGCATCTGCGCTTCAAAAACAGGATTCCATTCGTTAACCGCCTTGTTGTCGACCAACACCAACCCGCCCACCTTCATGTCCAGGCGGAGTGGTCTTTGCAAGATCCGGCTTTTGTAGGTCAGTCGCACCGGAAGCTGCCGTTCGACCTGCATCCCTTTCAAACGCAACTCCTCGGAGAGCGCTTCCTCATAAATATTTTCCAGCAGTCCAGGCCCGCCCATCTCCCGATGCACCTCGATCGCTGCATCCACGATTATTCTACTGACTTCATTTTCAGTCATCGTCGCCTTTGCGTCTTCGCGCCTCTGCGCCTTTGCGTTGAATTTGTTACAGCCAGAACGGGTCATGTTGTGACCGAGCCCCGATATCAACCGGTGGATTAATTATATACACCCTCTGGTGACGGTCAATGGCTCATCATTCGGTCGTGTTCCGAAACGAAACTTGCTCCCTCCGCATTGCGCCGAATACCTTGTGCGGCGAATGCGGTTGCTCGACCGATATCTGTTCCGTGAATTGCTGGCGCCGTTGATCTATTGCCTCGGCGGCTTCCTCATTTTCTGGATCTCATTCAACTTGTTCAACGACCTCGACAAGCTCCAGGCGGCCAAACTGCATTTCGCCGATGTCCTGGAATATTCCGTCGCGATGACGCCGGAATTCCTCGCGACGGCCCTGCCGGTCGCCCTGCTGCTGGCGCTGCTCTATACGCTCACGCATCACGCGCGGCACAACGAAACCACCGCCATGCGCGCCGCCGGCATCAGCCTATGGCGGATCTGCGCGCCTTATTTCGTCATCGGCGCCATCGCCAGCCTGGCGCTGTTCGCCTTGAACGAATATTGCGTCCCGCGCGGCGCGGATTGGGCGGAACAGATCGTGAACCGTTACGTGCCGCCGCCGGTGTCGCCGAAAGTTTCCAAACAGGAAAAAATGGCGTTCCGCAACGGGCGCGCCGGCCGGACCTGGCTGTTCTCCAAATTCAATTTTTCTGCAGGCGAACTCGTGTCGCCGCAGGTCAACTGGGTCTCCCCCGACGGCTCGGGCCATCAGCTCTACGCCGATCGCGCGGTGCACACGAACGGCGTATGGACATTTTTCAACGTGATCGAATATTCGCAGGCGCGGACCAATGAACCGTTCATTCCGCGGTTCCAGACGAATGCGCTGGCGATGCCGTCGTTCACCGAAACCCCGCGCGAGATGAAGGTCGAACTCAAGATCAGCGAGTACGACCGCATCGGCACCCGCCGCCGGATGGTGCCGATGCATGAGATCCTGGATTATATGTGGCTGCGGCCGGACATCCGGTCCGGGTGGCTGCAGACGCAATTGCATCAGCACCTGGCCGCGCCGTTCACGTGCCTCGTCGTCGTGCTGATCGCCATCCCGTTCGGCGCGGCGTCCGGCCGGCGCAACCTCTTTTTTGGCGTGGCGGGCAGCATTTTCATCTGCTTCATGTATTTCATCATCCAGCAGATGAGTTTTGCGCTGGGCGCCGGCGGCCATGTCCCCGGCTGGATCGCCGCCTGGCTGCCCAACCTGATCTTTGCGGCGACCGGCATCATCCTGACAGCCCGTGTGCGATGAACGACGAACTGGAAAAATTAAAAGCGCGGCACGAGCGGCTGGCCTTGCTCTACCAGGTGAGCAATATCATCCACTCGACGCTCGAACCGCAGGAAGCCCTGCAACTCATCGTCCGTGAAGCCGTCCGCCTGATGAACGCATCGAGCGGTTCGGTCGTGCTCATCAATCCCACCACCCATTTCCTCGAGATCCACGCCTCGCAAAACCTGCCGGCGACCGGAAAGAAATTGAAATTGCGGGTCGGCGAAGGCGTCACCGGCTGGGTCGCCCGCCATGGCAAGCCGGCGCGCGTGGGCGACGTCGCGCGGGACGAACGTTACATCGCCGCCCGGCGCGGCGTGAAATCGGAATTGGCCGTGCCGCTGGAAGTCGAAGGCCAGACGCGCGGCGTGTTGAACGTGGACTCGGACCGCGCGGACGCCTTCAGCGCCGAAGACCAGGAATTGCTGCAGGCCCTGGCCATCCAGGCGGCGAAAGTCATCCAAAACACGTGGCTTTATGAGCAATTACGGTTGAAAGCGCGCCTGTTCGAATCGCTCGCCGCCGTCAGCCGCACGATCAATTCCACGCTCAACCTCGACGAAGCGCTCCGCACCATCACGCGCGAAGTGTGCGACCTGATGCAGGGACGCGTTTGTTCGGTGATGATGCTGGATGAAAGCCGCGAATGGCTCGACCTGCGCGCCAGTCACGGCGCCGGCGATGCCTACCTCAAAAAACCGCGCCTCAGCGTCGGCGAAAGCGCCCTGGGCGCCGTCGTCCGGCTCAAAAAACCATTGCAACTGGAGAACGTGCAGACCTCGAGCCGTTACCAGAACGTCGAAGTGGCGCGGCGCGAGGGATTGGTCTCGCTGTTGAGCGTGCCGTTGATCTTCGCCGGCCAGGCCATCGGCACATTGAGCGTTTACACCGGCCAGCCCTATCATTTTTCCAACGAAGAGATCCGCATCCTGACCGCGCTGGCGGAATTGTCGGCCATCGCCATCGAAAAAGCGCGCCTCTACGAACGCATCGTCGACGTCGAAGAACAGTTGCGCCAGAACGAAAAGTTGTCCGCGCTGGGCCTGCTCGCGGCCGAAGTGGCGCATGAGATCCGCAATCCGCTGACGGTGATGAAGCTGTTGTATCATTCGCTCGACCTGAAGTTTCCCGCGCACGACCCGCGCGCCAAGGATGCCCGGCTGATCGATGCCAAGATCGAGCACCTGAACAAGATCGTGGAACAGATCCTGGATTTTGCGCGGACGACCGAGCCCCAACTGGCGCCGGTGAACCTGAATGAATTGATCGATGAACTGGGCTTGTTGGTCCGGCACAAGCTGGCCAACCAAAACATCCGACTCGTCCGAAAATTGCAGCCCGACCTCCCGGTGATCATGGGGGATGCGACGCAACTGGAACAGGCGTTCCTCAATCTCATCCTCAACGCCGCCGAAGCGATGCCGGACGGCGGAACCCTCACGATCCAATCGCGCGCGGATGAAAAAGCGGCCGGCGTCGCCGTGGAATTCAAGGACACCGGCAGCGGCATGAGCAAGGAATTGCAGCGCGAGGCGTTCACCAAGATGCTGGCCACGACCAAATCCAAAGGCACCGGCCTGGGCCTGGCCATCGTCGGCCGCATCATTGAAACGCATCGCGGCACCGTGACGATCAAATCGCAACCCGGCCGGGGCACCGCCATCCGGGTGTCGTTGCCGTTGAAATAGTTCCCCTCCCGTCCCCGGTAGCGGCGGCCATCGAGCGACGCTACAATTTTTCGATTTGAACCCGGGAGATCACCCTTTCCGTTTTGCGTTGTCGCGATGAAATCGGTTGTGCTACTTTCCCGCCCTTGTTCTTATGAATTTATCCAAGCAGCAATGGTGGGAACGGTTCCAAAAATATCACACGGAATTTCCCGGGATCGGCCTGGCGCTCGACCTGAGCCGGATGAATGTGTCCGACGAATTCTTCGCCGGCATGGAAGCGCGCGTGCAAAAAGCGTTCACCGACATGGCCGCCCTGGAAGGCGGCGCCATCGCCAATCCGGATGAAAAACGGATGGTCGGACATTATTGGCTGCGCAATCCCGCGCTGGCGCCGACCCGGGAGATCCGCGAAGAGATCGAGAAAACCATTGTCAACATTAAGGATTTTGCGCATCGCGTCCACGTAGGTGAGATCAAGGGAAGTGGCGGAACGTTCAAGCATTGCCTGGTCATCGGGATCGGCGGCTCAGCGCTCGGGCCGCAATTCGTCGCCCAGGCGCTCGGCGATCCCCGAACGGACAAACTCAAGACCTTCTTTTTCGACAACACCGATCCCGACGGCATGGACCGCATCCTCGCCGGCATCGGCAACGAACTGAACCGCACCCTGTCGATCGTGATCTCAAAATCCGGCGGCACCAAAGAAACCCGCAACGGCATGCTGTTTGCCAAGGCCGCTTACGAAAAGGCCGGACTCGATTTTGGAAAACATACCGTCGCCGTCACCATGGAAGGCAGCGACCTCGACAAATATGCGACGCAAAACAAATGGCTGACCCGGTTCCCGATGTGGGACTGGATCGGCGGCCGGACGAGTGAGCTCTCGGCCGTGGGACTTTTGCCGGCGGCACTTCAAGGACTCGACATCGACGGCCTGCTCGCAGGCGCAAAAGCCGTTGACGAACAAACCCGTCAAAAAACCGTCAAAAACAACCCAGCCATGCAGCTTTCTCTGGCTTGGTACGCGTCCGGTAACGGTAACGGAACGAAAAACATGGTCGTTTTGCCCTATAAAGATCGGTTGGAGCTGTTTTCAAAATATTTGCAGCAGTTGGTGATGGAATCGTTGGGCAAAGAGCTCGACATCAATGGAAAGGTGGTCAACCAGGGAATCACGGTCCTGGGAAACAAAGGCGCCACCGATCAACATTCGTACATCCAGCAGTTGCGCGAGGGACTGAACGACTTCTTTGCGACGTTCATCGAGGTTCTGAGCGACGGCCGGGGCAGCGATTTGATGGTGGAGGACAAAGTGACGGCCGGCGATTATCTGCACGGCTTCTACCTCGGCACCCGCCAGGCGTTGACCGAGAAAAACCGGGAATCCCTGACCATCACCGTCAACGATGCCTCCGCAAAGACCGTCGGAATGCTGATTGCCCTCTTTGAACGCGCGGTGGGCTTCTACGCGACCCTCGTTAACATTAACGCTTACCATCAACCCGGCGTCGAAGCCGGAAAGAAGGCCGCCGGCCAAGTTATCGAAATCCAACGGAAGATTTTAAATGCGCTTCCAAATTCAAAATCGGCCATGACGGTTTCAGAGATTTCGGAATCAATTGGTTTACAAGACGATACAGAGATTGTATTCAAAGTCGCCCAACATTTGGCTGCCAATGGAAGGATTTCGAAATCCGGGTCAAAATTCAGCTCGAAGTAAATGTTCGTTTATCCGAAACAGTACGATGTTGTCGTCGTCGGTGCCGGCCACGCCGGCGTCGAAGCCGCGCTCGCTGCCGCGCGCATGGGCTGCCAGACGCTGCTGCTGACGATCAACGTCGATACCATCGGCCAGATGTCGTGCAACCCGGCCATCGGTGGATTGGCCAAGGGACATCTGACCCGGGAGATTGATGCCATGGGTGGCGAGATGGGAAAGGCCACCGACATGACCGGCCTGCAGTTTCGGATGTTGAACACAAAGAAAGGGCCGGCGGTGTGGGCCCCCCGGGCGCAATGCGACAAGAAGGCGTACCAATTCCGATTGAAGTGGGTCTGCGAGTCGGAACCAAACCTGGACGTCAAACAAGGCCAGACGACTCGGATTCTGCACAAGGACGGCATCGCTTACGGGGTAGAGACGGCGCTGGAGGTCCAGTATCTGGCCAAGACGGTGGTGATCACCACGGGAACATTCCTGAGAGGGTTGATGCACATCGGATCCAACCAGCAGTCCGGAGGACGGGCAGGGGAATCAGCCGCCATGAACCTATCGGCGTCACTGAAGGAACTGGGGCTGGAATTGGGTCGATTAAAGACCGGCACCCCGCCGCGATTGTTAAGGCGGTCGATTGACTTTTCGAAGACGGAAATCCAGCCAGGGGACGAGCCGGTACCGTATTTCACCTTTTGGAAGGATGATTTGTTCCACGTGGAACATTCCCATAGCCGCCAACAACCCAACCAATCCGACGGTAAGTACCCTACCGGCTCTGTCGTCGATAAAATCAATGGCCAACTGCCTTGTTTTATCACATTTACAACGACCAAGACCGCCGAAATCATCCGCGCCAATCTTCATAAATCCCCCATGTACGCAGGGGTTATCGAGGGCGTTGGACCTCGTTACTGTCCGTCGATCGAGGATAAAATCGTCAAGTTTGCCGATAAAGAACGGCACCAGATTTTTCTCGAGCCAGAGGGGATCGAGACCGATGAATTCTATGTCAACGGCTTCTCGACCTGCCTGCCCTATGAGGTCCAGGTCGATCTGGTCCGAACCATCGTCGGCTGCGAGAACGCCGAGATCCTCCGTCCGGCTTATGCCGTGGAATATGACTTTGCCTTCCCGACCCAGCTTCAGCCGTCGCTGGAGACCAAGGTCTGTCGGAATCTCTTCCTCGCCGGTCAGATCAATGGGACATCCGGCTATGAGGAGGCGGGCGCCCAGGGGTTGATGGCGGGCATCAATGCCGCCCGGCGGGTGCAACAAAGAGAGCCAATCGTTCTCCGGCGAGACCAGGCCTATATCGGCGTCCTGATTGACGACTTGATCACCAAGGGAACGATTGAACCGTATCGGATGTTCACTTCTCGAGCCGAGTATCGCCTCCTGCTCCGCCAGGACAACGCCGACTTGCGGCTCTCCGAAACCGGCTACGAAATCGGCCTGTTACCAAAACGGAACTATGACAAATTCAAGGTCAAGAGCAACGCGATTGAATCAGAGTTAAGTCGCTTACAATCAACCTTTTGTAATTCTGATTCGCTGGCAAAAATATTGTCCCGGCCGGAGATGTCGTATAAGACTCTGCCGAAACGGGATGAGTCGTTAGCGGACGAAGTGGTTCAGCAGGTGGAGATTGCGGTCAAATATGCCGGCTACATTGATCGGCAGGAGATCGAGGTCCAGAAGTTCAAGACCTTGGAGGACAAGACGATTCCTGACACGTTCGATTTCACGACCGTACCGAGTCTGCGGTTGGAGGCCCGCCAGAAGCTGTCGAAGATCCGTCCAGCGACCATCGGCCAGGCAGCCCGCATTTCCGGGGTTTCGCCGGCGGACATCAGCATCCTGATGGTCAGCCTGAAGCGGTTCGGGAACGGGCAGGGTACCGGCGAGGGATGCGACGAAACCGGCTGTGGGGCGGACCTGGAGGGGTGATTGGCTGTCCGGCATGGATTCGAACCATGACAAAAGCCTCCAAAGGGCCTTGTGCTACCATTACACCACCGGACAATCGGGCGCATACCATAGATTTTTAACCGTCGTGGCGCAAAGATAAAATTAATCGGCGACGATACAAAATGATTCTTGTCATTCCTGCTTTTCGTGTTATTTTCGTCGCCCTTTTATGAAGACGGACATTCATCCAAAATATACGGACGCCGAGATCCGTTGCGCCTGCGGCAACGTGATCAAGACGCGTTCCACCAAGTCCACCATCATCGTGGGCATCTGCAACGCGTGCCATCCCTTTTATACGGGCCAGCAAAAGTTCGTGGACACCGCCGGCCGCGTGGACAAGTTCCAGCAGCGCGCCGCCAAGACGCAGGCCGCCCAGGCTGCGTTGGCTTCGAAGAAAAAGAAGAAAGCCTAGCTGCTTCCTTTCCTTCCGCCCGCCGGTGCATTGTCACTGGCGGGCGGAATTCTTTTTGCCACGCCGAACAATTTCCGATGGACGATGGACGATTTACGCGCCTACCGGAACCATCCCGTAAATCGCAGATCGTAAATCAAAAATGAAATGAACCTGCTGCCTCACATCGAAAAATTCCGCCAGCGCTTCGCCGAATTGGAATCGGCGTTAAGCGACGCGAAGGTTTTCGACAATCCGCAGCGCGCGCAGGAGCTGTCCCGCGAATATTCACGCCTCAAAGAGCTGGTCGTTACCGGCGATCGCTACAAAAAAACCCTGTCCGACCTCGAAGCGAACCGCACGCTGCTCAAGACCGAAGCGCCGGACTCCGAGATGGCCCAGCTGGCCAAAGAAGAGATCGGGCGGCTCGAAGCCGAAGAAAAACGATTGTCGCAGCAGCTCCAGTTCGGACTGGTGCCGCCGGACCCGACCGATTCCCGCAACACCATCATCGAGATCCGCGCGGGCGCCGGCGGATCGGAGTCCGCGCTGTTTGCCGCCGATCTCTACCGCATGTATTGCCGTTACGGCGAAGCGCATGGATGGAAGATCGAGACGATGGACTCCAATCCGTCCGACCTCGGGGGATTCAAAGAGATCGTCTTCAGCGTCATCGGCACCGACGTCTTCAAACGCTTCAAATACGAAAGCGGCGTCCACCGCGTCCAACGCGTTCCCGCCACCGAAGCGCAGGGCCGCGTCCACACCAGCACCGCGACGGTCGCCGTG